>JAEAME010000184.1_pt1 | contig 80595 bp, 83 predicted proteins | sample 8958731 | NCBI WGS metagenome assembly JAEAME01 (sample SAMN16933194, study PRJNA681113) | bioreactor sludge metagenome | isolation source: anerobic bioreactor sludge (Control) | place: India:Bengaluru | collected 2018-10-24
TTTTACACAAAAAATCCCATGATTTCATGGGTTATGGCGTTTAGCAAACGCCTAAATAATTAATATTTTGGAGGTGAACATGGAAAGTAAAATTAATGACATACTGTATAAGCTTCAGGACGGTGTGATAGACGTTAATAAGTCTATAAAAGAAATTGATAGCGTACGATATGATATAGTACCTATAGAAGAATCAAAAAAAATGGCGAGGAAGTTGAAAGTTTTCATAAATACTAGTGATGATGGGAAAAGTTTTAAATTAAATCTCCCAGGTATACCATTCTGGTTATTAAAAATGTTTTGTGGACCAATAGCAAAAATGATTATTAAGCAAAACAGTGGAAATGAGGAAAAGGCTAAAAATATCAATGCTGATGATTTGAATAAATTTAAATTTATATTTCAGGCATTAGGCCAAATGCCACCTTTTGAAATAGTAAATATAGATTCAAAGGACGCAAAGATTCAGATATATACAAAATAGCAAGAAGCTAGCAACCTGCTATTTATGTGAATTGAATAAGAAAGAGAGGTATTTTATGAAGAAAGATGTATTAGGACAGTGTCCAGTATGTAGTAATGAACTAAGGGTTACAGAACTAACATGCTTTAAATGTAAAACTAAGATAAGCGGGGAGTTCCACCTAGATAAGTTTAGCAAATTAGATAAAGAAAAGTTATATTTTGCTGAGGTGTTTATCAAAAACAGAGGTAATATAAAAGAAATTGAAAAAGAACTCGGTATATCATATCCGACTGTTAGAAAACTTTTAGATGAAGTTGTAATTGCGCTAGGCTATGCTAACAAGGTTGAATATAGCGAATCTGAGAAAAATGAAATTTTAGAGAAGCTAAGTAAAGGTGAAATTAATTCTGAAGAAGCATTAAAAATGTTATAGCATATATCTGCAAAAATAAAAATCTCGTTAAATGAGTAAATTTAATCTATTATTGAAAGGATGGAAATTAAAATGAATGAAAAATTAACAATACTTAAAATGGTTGAGGAAGGCAAAATAACTGTTGAAGAAGCATCAAAGCTTTTACAAGCTGTGGAGGATAAAAAAGAGGAGTTTGCTCTTGTTACAAAATCAAATGAAAATTCTGAAAGAACAGCGAAATGGATAAAGATAAAGGTTTTAGATGAAGATGGAACTAGAGTAAATGTAAATCTTCCTATAGCTCTTGTAGATGTTGCATTTAAAATAGCTAAGGCAAGTGATAGTAACTTTGATGTAAAGCTTGGAAATGTAAATGTAGATATAGATGCTATCATCAAGATGATTCAAGAAGGTGCAGAAGGAAAAATAGTAGACATCGATTCAAGTGACGGAACAAAGGTAGAAATAGTAATAGAATAACATGATTTGAAACAACCCTCATATTGCGACTGAGTAATTAATTTATACTCAGTCGCATTTTTTACACTTTATTATTAAGAAAGTTTAGTATTTGTAAACATAAAGCTTAGTGTCTGTAATTATTAAAAATAATTAATTTAAGTTTTTGAAATTTAATATTGACATTATCATTGCACATATGTATAATAATTTTTGCATTAAAGTTTAATAAAAATAAACAAAAAGTTTAATATTAAAGCATTATTGCATTGAAATTTTTCATATTAGTGTTAATAACAGCGATATACATTATTACAGTGATTATGAGTAGTAATTGTCGTTATTTTGAGAAAGGAATCTTGCTACTATGAATATAGGGGATAAAATTAAAAGGCTTAGAACAGCTAAATTTTTAACTCAAGAAGAGTTAGCTGATAGATGTGAGCTAACTAAGGGGTATATATCACAGCTTGAAAGAGATTTAACCTCTCCATCGATAGCTACTCTTGTTGATATATTAGAGTGTTTGGGAACAAATCTTACTAGATTTTTCAATGAAGAAGCAGAGGATAAAATTGTCTTTAAAGAAGAAGATGTTTTTGTAAAGGAAACAGATGATAATTACATAATTAATTGGATCGTACCAAATGCACAGAAGAATAAGATGGAGCCTATATTGATAGAGCTTGACAGCTATAGTAAAACAAAATTAGATCCTCCCCATGAAGGAGAGGAATTTGGTTATGTTTTATTTGGAAATATTGTTTTGCATTATGGAAGTGAGCAGCATAAGGTAAAAAAAGGAGAGTCATTTTACTTTAAAACTAGCAAAGAGCATTATATTGAAAATACGGGTAAAAACAAATGCAAAATACTTTGGGTGAGTACACCTCCTAATTTTTAAGGTGCAAAGAAATCCCCAAATAATATAATAACATTAAATAAGGTAATGGAGGAAATGATGAGCGAGAAAATTATTGAATTGAAAAATATATCTAAAAATTTTAATGGAGAAATAGTTTTAGATAATATAAATCTATACATAAAAGAAAATGAATTTTTAACACTACTTGGGCCAAGTGGTTGTGGAAAGACTACTCTTTTAAGAATTATTGGTGGATTTTTAAATCCCTCAGAAGGACATCTAATATTTGATGGGAAAGAAATTGGAGATCTTCCTCCATATAAAAGAGAAATTAATACAGTATTTCAGAAATATGCACTTTTTCCTCATATGAATGTATATGATAATATTGCTTTTGGATTGAAAATAAAAAAAGAAGCAAAGGATATAATTGAGCAAAAGGTTAACCGTATGCTTAAGCTTGTTGGATTAGAGGATTTTGGAAAAAGAAGTGTTACTGAAATGTCTGGAGGGCAGCAACAAAGAGTTGCTATTGCAAGAGCTTTGGTAAATGAACCAAAGGTACTATTGCTTGATGAGCCTCTTGGAGCTCTTGATTTAAAGCTAAGAAAAGAAATGCAGCATGAACTTAAAAAGATACAAAAAGAGGTTGGAATTACTTTTATATATGTTACTCATGATCAAGAAGAAGCTTTGACTATGTCAGATACAATAGTAGTAATGAAAAATGGTAAAATACAGCAAATTGGATCTCCAATTGATATTTATAATGAGCCTATTAACTCATATGTAGCAAATTTCATAGGTGAAAGCAATATAATTGATGGCATAATGCTCAAGGATTATGAGGTAATGTTTGAAGACAAGAAATTCGAATGTGTTGATTATGGCTTCAATGAGAATGAAAAGGTTGATGTTGTTATACGACCAGAGGATCTTGATATCGTAAAAAAAGAAGAAGGAAAGCTTAAAGGCGTTGTTAAATCGGTTTTATTTAAAGGTGTTCATTATGAAATAGTTGTTGAAACAAAGTCTGGAACAAGTATAACTGTAAAAATGCATGTATCGGAAGAGAGACCTATAATAAATGAAAAAGCAAATGAGAAGATGAGTGCTAATGATTTTTATCTAGATATTGATGATGTTAATGAGCTCACAGATGCAGATATTGTAGCAAGAGCAGACGCCAAGGCTTGGAATCCTGAAACTGATGAATGGGTTTCTATTAATAAGATAGAATATGAGATTAAACCTGAAAATGGAACTTATCCTGTTACATTTTCAACTCATGAGGGTACAAGTGTAACAGTCAATATGGTAGTAGAAGATCAAAATAGAATTGTTAATAAAGAATATCAAGAGGAAATATTTGCTGTAAACTTCTATAAAACAGTTGATGAAATTAAGGAAAGTATTGCTTTTGAGACTGATTTAAAAACATGGGCAAATGCATCGGCTTGGAGTTTAGAGAGCGGTATGTCAGTGGAAATAACTGATATTGATTATGATTTTGATCCTGAGAATATTGTACCTGGAGTATATAATGTAACATTTAAAACAGAAGGTTATGAATATACTATAGATACAACTGACAAGGCAGAAGAAGGAGCAGAAGTAGGCCTTATGTTTTATCCAGAGGATATTCATATAATGTCTAAAATAAGGGCATATTAAAAACACTTTTGCAAAAACTGAAAATAATGGAGGTAAAAATGAAGCAATTCAAAAGAATGGCTTATCCTTATATAATTTGGATATCAATCATTATTGTTATTCCAATGTTTTTAATTCTTTTATACGCTTTTACAGAACGAGGCAATGATGTTATAACAATAAAGTTTACATTAAATAACTTCGCCAAATTTTTTAGCGATATAATTTTCATACAGGTTTTAGAGCAATCACTCAAAATTGCTATAATAACAACAATATTGTGCATTTTACTGGGATATCCAGCAGCATATATAATAGCTAATGCTAATGAAAAGTATAAAATGATACTAGTTCTAATTGTAACCCTTCCAACATGGATAAACATGCTCGTTAGAACCTATGCTTGGATGGGTATATTGCAAGATAATGGAGTAATAAACTCCTTGTTGTCATTTTTCGGTATTTCTGCTATAAAAATGTTACATACTGACTTTGCAGTTATACTTGGTATGGTTTATAACTTTATTCCATTTATGATTCTTCAAATATATACATCCTTGACAAAAATGGATAAAAATTATTTAGAGGCTGCAAATGATTTAGGAGCAAATAAGCTTCAGACTTTTATGAGAATAACTCTTCCTCTATCCTTGCCAGGTGTAATAAGTGGAATAACCCTTGTGTTTTTACCTGCAGCTTCAAGCTTTTTCATACCTAAATTGTTAGGTGGAGGACAGTATGTATTAATAGGTAATGTTATTGAAACACAATTTATAACATCTGGAAATTGGAACTTCGGAAGTGCAATTTCAATGATAATGGCAGTAATAATAATGATTTCAATGTACATTACTAAAAAAATAGATAAAAACCCATCAACAAGGAGGGAAAATGCAAAATGAAAAAGTCAAACAAATTATTATCAAAAATATATATAGGATTACTTATATTGTTCTTTTATGCTCCTATAGTGTATATAATTATTTTTTCATTTAATGAATCGAGGTCACTGACTAGATTTACTGGATTTTCCTTACAGTGGTATGAGAAAATGTTTAACGATAGAATCATGGTTGAATCAATTATAAACACCGTTATAATAGCTGTAATTGCAACAATTGTTTCAACAATTGTTGGAACTATAGCTGCTATTGGACTGTCTAGCTCAAAAAAAGTTATAAGAAATATAGTTGAGCAAATTAATGATTTACCGATTATGAACCCTGAAATCGTAACTGCTATTGGACTTTTAATGTTTTTCACTGCATTAAATGTTAAGAAAGGATTTATAACATTACTAATTGCACATATAATGTTTTGTATTCCTTATATTATGCTTAGTATAACACCAAAGCTTCGTTCTTTAGATCCTAATTTAGCTGATGCAGCACTAGATTTAGGGGCGACACCTTGGCAAGCTCTATTAAAGGTCATAGTTCCTCAGATAATGCCAGGAATAATATCAGGTGCTTTAATTGCTTTTACAATGTCATTTGATGATTTTATAATTTCATATTTTGTAACAGGTAGTGGAGTAAGCAATATTTCGATTTTGGTTTATACTATGTCAAAGCGTATAAATCCATCAATTAATGCAATCTCAACAATTATGATTGCAATTATAACTTTAATACTTATATTAGTAAATGTAATTCCAATATTAAAAGAAAGAAAGGAAAAGAGAGTAAAAAAACAAATAAATAGCTCTATGGAGGTTTAAAATGAAAAGAATTTTATCAATTATATTAGTTTCAGCCCTTTTAATATTTTCACTTACAGCATGTTCAGATAGCAGTAAAAATCAAGATGCAATTGAAAAATACGGTTCTGATACACTAAAGGTATTTAATGCTGGTGAATATGTGGGCGAGAATGTAATAAAGAATTTTGAAAAGCAATTTGGTGTAAAGGTTATATATGAAACTTTTGAATCAAATGAAATGATGTATACAAAGGTTCAAACTGGAGAAGTTTATGATATTTTAGTGCCATCTGACTATATGATAGAAAGACTTATACTAGAAGACAAGCTATCAAAGCTTGATAAAACATTAATACCAAACATGACAAATTTATATGAAGGTATAACAGGTCTTCCATATGATCTTAACAATGATTATTCAGTTCCTTACTTATGGGGAAGTGTAGGTATTGTTTATAATAAAACTAAGGTTTCCGAAGCTGATTTAGAAAAAGAAGGCTTTAGCATATTAAAAAACACTAAGTATAAGGATAAAATCTACATGTATGATTCAGAAAGAGATGCTTTTATGATTGCATTCAAGGCACTTGGATATTCTACTAATACAGATAACATTGATGAAATAAACAAAGCATATGAATGGCTTAAGGAATTAAATGATACAATGAATCCAACTTATGTAACAGATGAAGTAATAGACAATATGGTAAATGGACTTAAAGATATGGCAATTGTTTATAGTGGTGATGCAGCATATATTATTAGTGAAAATGAGGATATGAGCTTTTATATGCCACTTGAGGGAACTAATATATGGAGTGATGCAATGGTAATTCCTAAGAATGCAGAAAATCCAAAGCTAGCACATGAGTTTATCAATTATATACTTAGCTATGAAGCTTCTAAGGATAACTCTTCAACTGTAGGCTATGCTTCTTCAAATAAACAGGTTTTAGAGGAAATGACTTCTGAAGGCGGAGAGTTTTATGGAAATGTAGCATATCTTCCAAGATCGGGATATGAGAAGGATGAGGTATTTAAACATAATGAAGTTTTAAAGCAAAAATTAACTGATTTATGGATAAAGGTAAAAGCATCTAAATAAAAAGAGTGAGCTTTGCTCGCAGAGTGAAACTTTGTTTCACTCTATAAAAAGACAGAGATGATTTTTTCTCTGTCTTTTAAAATATCAAATTATATATTAAAGTAGTTATAAAACAAACAACTACAGCGATGACTGTTGGTATAATAAATGAAATTATAGTCCATTTCCAGCTTCCTGTTTCATTTTTTATAGTAAGTAGAGTAGTGGAGCATGGCCAGTGTAACAAACTAAAAAGCATAGTATTCAATGCAGTTAAATATGTCCAACCATTGTCAATTAGAATAGTTTTCAGGCTACTTATATTATCATATTCTATAAGCTTTCCAGTTGAGAGATATGACATAAGAAGTATAGGAAAAACTATTTCATTAGCAGGAAAACCGAGGATGAATGCCATAAGTATAAACCCATCAAGTCCTATTAATTTTGCAAAAGGGTTTAAAAAATTTGAAAATAGTACTAATATACTTTCACCATTTATATTTATGTTTGCTAATAACCATGTGATTGCACCAGCAGGAGCAGCAATTATAACCGCTCTTGACAGTACAAATATTGTCCTATCTATTATAGATGAATATAAAACTCTCCCGATTTTCGGTATTCTATAAGGAGGCAGCTCGAGTGAGAATGTAGATGATACCCCTTTTAAAATTGTTTTTGATAGAATATAAGAAACTAATAGACTTGTAGATATACCAATTATAATCATTAAGCTTACAGAAATAGCAGGAATTATGCTGTTTAGAAAACTGTATGAGCTCACAGCAAGAAATACAGTAGAAATAGCAATTAGTGTTGGATATCTCCCATTACAAGGAACAAAATTGTTGGTTAATATTGCAATCATTTTTTCCCTAGGGGAGTCAATTATTCTACACCCTATAACCCCAGCTGCATTACAACCAAGTCCCATGCACATGTATAGACAATATATGCTATAGGCGAAAAACCTGTAAAACAAGCCGTATTTCTATAACAATAAAATAAATAAAGTTATAAAAGAGTTAGTTTTCACGAGAATAACTCTTTTTTTCTTTATAAAATACTGGGAGGATTATATGAAACCATTAAAGAGAGTAGTATTAAAAGAGGAATTATTTGTACTGACAGGAGATTTTAAAAAAGCAATATTATTAAATCAATTTATATATTGGTCTGAGAGGATATTTGATTATGATCAATTCATAGCAGAAGAAAAGGATCGTTGTATAAGGAATGATATAGAAAATAATCAAGCATTTCAAAATGGATGGTTATATAAGTCGGCAGAGGATTTATCAGAAGAAACAATGCTTGGACTTTCAAAATCAAACATAGGCATTCATGTAAAGGATTTGATTGAAAAGGGATGGCTAAGTGAAAGAAATAACCCTGTTTTTAAATGGGACAGGACCAAACAATACAGAGTTAATATAGTTAAAATACAAAAAGATTTACAAAATCTTGGCTATGCCTTGGAAGGATATCCACTACTTATAGAAGAATTACCAGAAGACGATGAAAAAGAAATTTATAATAATGATTCTCCATGTTCTAAAATAGAAAATGCAGAAAATACACAAAAATCAAATTTAGTAAAAGCAAGTTCTAAAGTAGAACATCGAAGTTTCAAAACAGAACATGCAAGTTCTAAAATAGAAAATGGAGGTTCTAAAACAGAATATGGAAGTTCTATTTTGGCAAATCGAAGTACACAAAATGAAACAGCAATACCAGAGATTACTACAGAGATTACTACAGAGATTACTACAGAGATTACTACAGATATATATAATCAATCTATCATATCTAATCATAAGTTAAATTTTCGGGATGAAGTTGATAAGATTGATATGATTGATGAGAAAGAAAAACAAATAATATCGGACAAGTCATTTACTGATAAAGAAAGCATGCTTGTAGAATATAATAATTACTTGAATTTGTTGCGAAAGAATTTTGATTATGAGATCATGAAAAATGATAAATCCTTAAAACAAGAATTAGACGAAATTATTGAGCTTATGCTCTCTGTTCTAATCAGTACAAAAGAAAAAATAAGAATTAATAAAGAGGAAATATCTACAGAATTAGTTAAAGCACAGTTTCTGAAATTAGAATATAAGCATATAGAGTACATAATAAATTGTTTAAAAGAGAATACAAGTGAGATAAAAAATATAAAGGCATATTTACTTACAGCCCTATATAATGCTCCAATGACTATTAGTAAATATTATAGCTCTAAAGTAAATCATATTCTTAATAATTGAATGTATAAGGGGGTTAAAATTGATTACAACAGATATTACACTTAGCTTAAAAGATAGAAAACTTAAATTTCAGCATTTGATACATTATTACTCAGACTTTTTATTTAAATTTTTAAAAAAATATTATAAAGAATTAAGTCTTAACATGAGTATATTAGATATAATCACTACGAAAACGATACAATTTAATTACTCTATTTTGAAGGCTTCCTAAGGGGGTTAAGGTTCAAATAAAGGGGTTTAGCTTTTAACCGGAATTGCCGGTTATTTTTATAGACTGATAAAACAAAATGTTAGCCATATAGCGAATGTGAGGATTATAGATGAAAGATAATAATCTATTAGGAAGAAATATACAACGACTAAGAATAATTCACGGAGACACCTTAGCAAGCCTTGGTAATGCTATAGGATTTGAAAAATCTACGATTAAAGGATATGAAAATGGTAGCAGAAAGCCAGACCCAGATACCGTGAAAGCGATAGCCAATTATTACGGAAAAACAGTAGATGAACTGATGCACACAGATATGACGAGTCTTGAAAAAATCGATATGCAACAGATTTCTTTGACTTCAACTTTAGAAACATTTAAGAAGATCATGCCGCTTTTTTATACAGAAGAAGTAATGAATAATGCTTCATTCAAAAAGGGATATGATTTAAGTATAGAAATATTGAATGCGTTTGAAAAAGGTGAAACTTTAAGAGGAACCATCATTACAGATGTGACAGAACTTTTTTTGCAGGCAAGTACCGAAACTGAAGCACCAGAAGCTATTGCTAATCTTGTATGGAGCATCTTTGTATGGTGGTCGCAGATATTCGATGCAAAAGAAATGTTGGCACTTCAGAATAAACTGTTGTCAAAAAGGATTGATATATTAGAACTGTCCAGAGAAATAAAAAATGTATCACCTGAGGTAGAAAATAAGAGAAAAGGCTTTATTTCAGATATTGATGAGTTGCTTTGTGAATCAATCAAGAGCTTAAAATCCGAAAAGAACTGGTCGGATCTGGGAGATTATTATCTGGCATTGCGTTATACAAATGGACTGATTGACACAACTTTATCAGCAGAAATGAATGTGACAATAGGCATTCAGCTTATGATTGCTTATGCACAATTAGATAACAAGTATGCTAAGACATTCCTACTGAGTTGCAGATAGAATGTTCTCGAATTGCGAACCTCCGATGTTCAGATGCCTGATATAATTAAAGTGTAATATATAAAGGAGGTTTGAGCATGGAAAATTATAATGAAAAATCAGAAATTATCCATAGAATAGAGCAGGAAAAAAGTGCGTTTATCAAGTGGATTAAAGCACATAAAAAAGAGCTTATCCTTGCAGGAATAAGCATTGCAGCATTAATAGGTATTATTGTCGGGATAAAACATAAGGACTCCATAAAGGAACTGTGGACCGCTCTTCAAAAAACTTTATCAAAAGCATCTCCAGATAAAACCGTCATTAGAATAGCAGAAAATTCGGTTACAGTTGTTGAAACGGTAAGTACTACAGATATGATTCCACTTCCGGTAAATACAGAAAATAGAGCTATATTTGACGTAACAGGTCATGTACGTAATCTTTACGAGGGTTGGAATGCATCCCCAGAAAAGATAGCGGTTGCAGCGGAACTTGGTATAGAACTTTTACCCGGGCAAACATGGGTTGATGCCTATACAAAGGGTGTTATGGCAGCATAAACCATCAACGCTTTAAAGGAGGTAAAAATGTTAGTGCTGGGTATTAACCGTATTTTGAAATGGGTTCAGATTACTACGGGATGGGGAACATATACTTGTCCAACAAGGGAAATAAATGGTGAGTTGTTCTTTAAGTTTAAAAATGAATGGCACAAGGTGATGGATTTTACATCAGATCTCACAACTGAGTTAATTTCAGAAGGCGGAAAAATTATTTCTAAAAGAATTAAAAAATAAGGCAAACTCCCCATTATCGCCAAAGGTAATGGGGAGTTTTGTGTTCTTATGCCTTTATTTCAGAGCCGTCTTTGAAAGTGAACCGTACATCGCCTTTATCATAAACAGTAGCGTAGTCCACAAGGCTGCACCACAGCTTTTCATCAAATTCGGTAAGTAGATTTTCTTGCTTTTTGAGAGCATGGAGAAAAGCATTAATGGTACTGAGCCTTGTCTGCTTGTCGGTGATTTCTTCAGTAACTGCTGTATGGCGAGCATTGGCAAGGTCAAAGCGGTCGACCAGCCCATTGTATCGCTCTTGATATTCTTCCTGATTAAGAGCGGAATGCGCATTTTCACTGATGGCTTGCTGAATCATCTCAGCCACAACTTCGAGCTCGTTCTGTAGCTGGGATTGTTCTTTTTCCAGGTCGGTGGTATCAAAAACCGTAGCCTTTATAAGGTCAAAGTTTCCGAGAATTTCATCCTTGTCAGAAAGCAGCTTATTGACTGCTGATACAAAAAGCGTCTTGATTGTTTCTTCATCAAGGTGCGGTGTCTGGCAGTGGTTTTTATCATTGTATTTATGGTTGCACTGGTAAATGGTGCGACGATATTTGCTGGTGGAGTGCCATACCTTTGAGCCGTACCATGACCCGCATTCACCACACTTTATTCGGCTTGAAAAAATATTGACCCCGCTTCGGCGGTTAGGACCTGGATTGCGGTTCTCCATTTCAATCTGAACCATATCAAATACCGCAGGGTCAATAATGGCCTCGTGGTTATTTTTAACATAGTACTGGGGAATCTCGCCTTCATTGATTTTCTTTTTCTTAGTGAGAAAATCTGTAGTATAGCTTTTCTGCAGGAGGGCATCCCCTTTGTATTTTTCATTCTGGAGCATTCGTTTTACAGTTGCAGCATTCCACTTTGGCTTTTTGCCGGGTGAAAGGATACCTTCCTCAGTTAGCATTTTTGCAATCCTATAAGGAGAATAACCCTCAAGGAAGAGGCCGAAGATTCGCTTGACGATGACGGCTTCTTTTTCATTTAGTACGAGGTTGCCGTCCTCCCCACGATCGTAGCCAAGGAAGTGTCCAAAGGGAACAGTGACCTTGCCGTCTGAGAATCGTTTCCTCTGACCCCATGTAACGTTCTCTGAAATGCTGCGGCTTTCCTCTTGAGCAAGGGATGACATAATGGTAATAAGCAGCTCACCCTTAGAGTCCAGGGTCCATATATTTTCTTTTTCAAAATAAATTTCGATGCCTTTTTCTTTTAGCTGTCGGACTGTTGTAAGGCTGTCCACCGTATTACGGGCAAATCGGCTGACGGACTTGGTGACAATAAGGTCAATCTTTCCGGCGAGGGCATCTTCAATCATCTGCTTAAAGCCCTCACGCTTTTTGGTGTTGGTGGCACTGATGCCTTCATCTGTATAGACATCTACAAACTCCCAATCCTCCCGGCTTTTGATGTAGCTGGTGTAATAATCAACCTGCGCTTCATAGCTGGTGAACTGTTCTTCGCTATCCGTTGAAACTCGTGCGTAGCCTGCTGTTTTACGTTTCCTTTGCTCGTTTATAGGAGCAGCAGTGAAGCGGCTAATCGTAGCAGGTATGGTTGTTACATTTTTAGCTGTTTTCGCTCTGCTCATGTTTCTCCCTCCAAATCTCTATCATTTTCTTGCTTTGTCGTTGCTTTCGTTCTTCTGACCATGCTGGTTGTCGGCGCTTGAACTGCCACTGCTTTGTAATATTGCTACCATCTTTAAGGTGGAAGACCATCTCTTCGTTGGAGATTATTGTGATTCGTTCGACTTTATCAGTGAATATAGTTTCATCAAATTCAGGTGTGCCGAGAACTTCAGCAGAGATGCTTTTTAGCAAGTTTTCTTCCAAGCCACTATGTCCGCAACTATTGCCAGGCGGGCAGCGCCAGTGCCGAGCCTTTTCACCGCTTACCCGAGTGCTGGTATTCCTGCGTAAGTTCTGACCACATTTACTGCAGCTAATCTTACAGGAGAAGCAAGTGATATTCCCTGAACTGCGAGGGTTCTTTTTATTGTAAGCAGACTTTGCAGCTCTGGCTTCCGGCGTCCACCAATCCTTCCTGGCTGTGGATTCCCACTGTCTTTGAAGAACTCTGCCATCATAAAAATAAAAGGTAAGCTCGTTTGGAGCAGGCACCACAATTTTTTCAATTTGCTCTGCAAAGACGGTTTCATCGAACTCATCAATACAAAGCACCTCGGCACATACTTTTTTAAGAGTAGTTTCAGGTATGTCCTTATTTTTGCATACCTGGCCTTTCCTTCGAGTAGCGCAAATCCACATCTTATAAGAATTGTCACGCTTTCGACTCCTTGAGGAGCGCTGGAAGCTTCTATCACACAAGCCGCATTTAATTTTGCTGGTGAAGCACCCTGTGGTAATGGCAGGATTAGCAAATGCCCCCAGTTTTCTGCGCCTTGCGATTTCAGCCTGAACCTTTTCATAGGTTTCTAATGAGATAATTGCTTCATGAGAATTCTCCACCCAGTATTGAGGTAGTTCGCCCTCGTTGTTTTTTGATTTGTGTGTGATGTGGTCTGGGGTAAAGACCTTCTGAAGAAGCATATTGCCGGTGTACTTTTCATTGCGGAGGATGGCTCTTATTGAGGTGTTAGAGAAATGGCCACCAGTATATGACTTTACACCCATTTCCTCCAGTTGTACTTCAGTTTGTTCGGCAGATAACCCTTTGAGAAAATTGTCGAATATTAGCCTTACAATCTTTGCTTCTTCGGGTTCAACAATAAAATTCTTTCCATTCCATCGATATCCATAGACGTTAAAGGAGTTTGGTCTGCCTTGCTGAAACTTTTTCTGTATTGACCATTTGATATTTTCACTTGTTGACCGGCTTTCTTCCTGGGCAAAGGAGGCAAGTAGCGTTAGCATGAGCTCGCCATCATCGCTCAAAGAATTAATACCTTCCTTTTCAAAACGGACTTCAATGCCCAGTTCTTTAAGGCGCCTAACCGTTTCAAGCAAATCTACGGTGTTGCGGGCAAAACGGGATATTGACTTGGTGAGGATGATGTCAATCTTGCCTTGCTCGCAATCTTCAAGCATTCTTTGAAATTCGGCACGATTATCGGTTGTGCCGGAGATACCTTCATCTGCATAAACACCTGCGTATTGCCACTCGCGATTCTTTTGGATAAAAGAACTATAAAAGCTTATCTGTGCTGACATGGAGTGGAAGGTGCGCCCTTTTTCTTCGGAGACCCTAGCATAGGCAGCGACCTTTTTTCTCTCAGGCAGTTGTGGCAGTTTGACCTCTATTTTGCTGACTTTTCGCAAATAATCACTTCCTTTCTGATACAATACATCACTCTAAAAGCCTATAAAGTCAAGGAAGTTTGAGCTAATAAAGAGCCAAATACGGGACGGTATTTCTCCAGCATTTTGGTATCAATTATGGAGTATTCTTCTGCAGTGATTAGGTTTTTCTCCAGCATAGATTTTGCTATTGTCATGGTTGCCTGATATAGTTTTTCGGCATTAAACATTTCTTCACTCATGGCGCTCACCTCCAAATCGATCCGCAATGTAGCAGGAGTGGGAGCAATATTTCCTCTTTGAATTGCCATAAGCAGTAAAGGCTTTATTACAATGAAGGCAGAGGAAAGAATAGATAGCCTTTTTCTTGACCATCTCCGGATGAGCATTCCACCAGGTCTGCCTGCACTCTTTATTGCAAAACAGCATGGTTTTTTGATTGGGCTTTTGTAGCAGCTCCTTTCCGCACTGTTTACAGTAGGTCTTTGTATCTGTCGGATAAGACTTTCCAGCCATGACACCAGCCAGGTTGTTCTTCCTACAATAGGATTTGACTGTATCCACAGAAAGACAAAGCGCCTGGGCAATTTTCTTATAACCATATCCTGCAAGGCGCAGTTCCTTTATTTTCGTTCTTTGAGTATCTGTCATTTCGGCTCCTCCAATCTGAAGGGAATCCGTCCTTAGTAAATAAGGCTTTATTTCCCTCTACTTAAAGCCGAAAAATTTAACCCCCTAAAAATAAAAAATAGCCCACCGAGCAGATAATCTTGCTCAGTGGGCATAATGACTGTTTTATGTTCTATTCAGCTTTAATGAAGGCATCTTTAAAGCCTGCAGCCTTTGCCTTAGCAAGCATAGCATCAGCATTGGCTTTTACGGAGAAGGCTCCGATTTGTACCCGGTATAGCTTTTTAGGCTCAGATGGTGCAGGGGTACTTGTAGCAGTGAGCAGTCTTTTAACCTCCGCTCTAAAAGTATCCATTGATTTTCCGTGCTTTGGAAACCAGTGTCCTGGATCACCATGATTGCTGGCAATTCCTCGCTTATAGCCTTCGTAATGGCCAATAATAACACCATCGGCCAAGGGGTCGAGTTTGTACTCTTTGCAAAGATATGCACATAGCTCAGCCGCTTCTTTATAAATGGCATTAAAGTAGCTGGCGTCTGTCAGCCCGTCTTCGCATATTTCAAAACCAATATGTGTATCATTGACTGAGCCTTTGGGGCCTGATGCACCATGCCATCCACGGTGATTCCAAGGCAGGGTTTGATATGTGGCTATTGAGCCGTCAGCCAGTTTCCCTATAAAAGCGTGACAGCAGATTTGCCTGCCATCTGGCTTGTCCTGATTCCAGTGGTTGTTATACTGATTCTTGCCAAGAAGGCCATCATCAGGGCCTACATAGCGTTTCAAGTTAGGGTTGTTGGCACCGGTGGAGTGAACCATGATGCCTTTTACTGCAATGGTTCTTCCGGCCTTATAGCAGGTATTGTTTATTAGTATTAGTTTTCGTAAATTCATTTTTACTCATCCTTTCCATGAAGCTGTGCCAGTACTTCTTTTAGCTTTTCAGGCACAGGTAGTCCGATAGCTGCTGAGTTTTCTAAAAGCGACACACCTTCATTGGCAATGTAGAAAAAGATAACTGCAGTACGTAGCGGTGAACCTGCGCCACTAATAAGATAGGTGTCAATAAGGTGGCCAACGCCGACTACAAGAAATATGGCTACCTTCTTGGCTATACCGTGCGCTCCAATTCTGCTTGAAAGCTTTTTCTCAACAATTGCACGAAGAACGCCGGTGATGTAGTCAACTACCACAAAGGCGATAAGCGCATAAAGAAAGCCATCAAGCCCTCCCAAGTACCAGCCCAGCGTCCCACCGATAGCAGCAAAGGCGGTCTGGGTCAAATTCCAAATAGTTCTCATAAGATAAATCCTCCATTTCGTTTAATTGCATATAAAAAGCGCCCCGCAATTTTGCGAAGCGCCTAATGCTTTATTTCGTTTCTATTAGTAAATCGTGACACCGTCCAGATTTGGCTTTTCGGAAGCCTTGCCAATCAAGTCAGATAGACGAGCCTTTCCTTTTCTGCCGCCACTGTCCACAGTAAATGTGGTATAAAATCCATCTCTGCCAAAACTATGTGATATATCCACCACGGTGCCGATTATTTCAGTTTTAGTGCCGGTTATTAGCTGAATTTCATCTCCGATGGTAAGCTGGGGAGTAAAGATGCCTACAAAGCTTTCCTGTCTACCAGATATAGCAGCAGCCACCGCCAGTTCTTCTGCCATAGCGGTAATCTGAGATAGTGTTGCACCATCGGCCGCTGTAACATAAGCTGTGCGATGTGAGGGCTGTATCCACCATTTGTTTCTTGGCACAGTAACATAAACTCTGTTTTCTGGTTCTGCACAACTGACACAAATTCTGCTGACTGCATCTGAATCGTCATACTCAATGTTATAACTCCAGCAGGTCTTATCCCGCTCAAAAGTATATACAGAAGGCTGGTCAAAACGGGCATCAGATACAGGTGCAATGCCTATAACTCCGGCTGCTGTTTCATCAATCTTCCATCCGTCAAGTAAGGATAAGATTCTCTTGATACCATCAAGCATGGTTACATCGGGTTCAAACCTTAACTTCCATGTCTTGGAATTTCCACCTACAAAGAAATCTTCAACTTCGGCAAGGCCAAGTATTTTTTTGAAGTTTTCTTGAAGATTGCTTTCTTCAAATGTACTGTCTTCATTAAAGGTCTGTTCCTTTAAGAGTTTACCTATAGCGTTTCTTGCTGATACCGATACATTAAGCTCAGGATATGAAACCGATGCACGGTCAATATAAAAAATGCCAAGAGGGATTTCACCACTGTTTCCAAGAGCGAAGTAAAGCTCCATCTTTGTTCCCGGCGTGACCAATGCCCGGTAACGATTTAGAAGTTCGCCCTTTATATTCATTAAATTGCAGGACATCTGGGAAACTTCACTGCTGACACCATATTTAATTGTGCCATCGATAAAAGAATTAGTAATATCAGTTGGCAGCATATACATAACAAAGCGGTGATCATCTTCAGCACTCCAAAACCCATATGCACCGTAATGAGCTACCTTTTTAATACTTGGATAAGACACCATCTCATCAGGTGAAATCCTACCAAGTGACTCATAGGTTAGATCTCCGTATAAACCAAGAACAGGATTGGCCTTACTTCCTGCTACGGTACCGTCAGCTTTAAGGTATATAAAACGGAGCAGGTTATCCGAGGTGTGAATCAACTGCGGATACAAGCCTGCTCCGGCGTCAAGGATATATTCAAATGTTAGATTCATAACATCACCCTCTTTGCAGCTGTAAAGAATAAGTAAAGCGCAAAAGATTATTTATCGTCTTAAAAGGATATTCTAGTGCATAGCTTGCCGTTATAGCAGTTCCTGGAGCGGGCGGCACCATAAACTTAAGCCCAGGCACAGTTCTTCCTAAAAAGAAAGTTGAGCCATAGCTTTGACCATCTCTTAATGGGAAACTCTGATAATACAAGTAATATGTCCAGCTGTAGCCGATGCTGCCAGCAACAGTTAATGTTTCAACCTGCTTTGTTCCTGCATTGCCATTTGCATCAACAGAAGAATTCGGTATTGCAGTTAATCCTGTGCAGGTTCCGTTGGCGATGCTGATATTTAGAGTGGGATCATTATCTGCAGCTACTTTGGCAGTCAAGCGCACGTACCTTCCATTATCGGGACTTATTGTGAAAAAGTCTGTTATTTCGGAGTTTTGTGCGAGAGCAGCGTTAACTTTTGAAGCAACAACAGTCGCTGAATCTCCACTTGCAACTGGAACAGAAAGAGTAATTGGTGAATTTGCCATACAGGCAGCTGTTACAACAACTATCGCCGTTCCTGCAGTTCCAATGGTACCTGTGACATAAATATTCTCCTGTTGTTTTACAGCAGCAACACCGGCTGTAGTATTTGTTGAAGAAGAAACATTTGTAAGTCCTGCGCAAGTTCCATTTGAGAGAGCCATATTTAAGTTAGATACATTAGCCAGAGGTGCTTTAGCAGTTAAAATTAGATCTGAGCCGGATACTTCCACGTCATAGAGAGCCGTAATATTATCGTTGCTTTCAATAGCTGTTTTTATTTTACCGGCAACAATACTTGCTGAATCCAAAGATTTAACGGGTACAGAAAGGGTTATGGGCGAGCCGGTCATACCGCTTGAAGTTACTACAACAGTGGCATTTCCTTCACCGCTTAAAAATACCCGCCAGTACCTTGCTGAAACTTCACTGAACTTCCAAACTTGCCCAGATCTTGAAAGGTCAGATACATCCAGCCAGGTAGTATCATTGTTTGAGTATTGTATTTTAAGCATATCGATCCTTGCAGCAGGAACAGTAGTAATATCAATTTTCAGCGTGTTACAAGACTTTGCAACACCAAAGTCGATTTTTATAGGGTTCAAATCACTTACTGTGCATGATGAAGGATATATGGTTCTGTCATAACAATCCCACCAAGCAAGAGGGTCACGATAACTATAGCTGCTGCTTGGGACCTTTGATGCAAGGTCTCCAAAAACAACACCTGCATCCTTGCAGGTCATCCCAGCTGTATGGTAATTTTCATACCAGTCGCCACAGTTACTTTCATAATCAACAATAAAGTCTGTGCCTTCGATTAGCTCCTCGCCGTCTAAATAAATTCTTGCAGTTCCCGCCTGAATTAGTGGTACCCTGATATTGAACTCTTTTGTCTCTCCGTCGCCTTCACCTATAACAAGTTGATTGACCTGATATGGAGGGAAAACCTCATGGTTAGGGAAAGTAAAAGCCCCAACACCGGCAACACCTAGGTGTTTAACAATACGATTATTGCATTCACTGTCAAGGAAAGTGATAACAGGTAAATCGTATTGATAGGTGGTAGTGTTTCCTATACCGCTGCTGAACGAATAACTTTTTCTGCCCTGATACTTCACATTCATATCGGAAGAATACTCTAAAGGAAAACGTGAAAAGCGCACATAGCTATCTGTGCTTCCTGTGAGCAGCCACCTTGCCAGATAGTTGTTTTCTGCCGTAGGATATATTCCGTTAGCACCGAAGCCAGAGGGGCTGCAGGTGGCATAAAAGGTTGCTGTAATATACACCACATCCGTGTCGGTCTTAGCGATAGCAATCTGATTTCCTTCCGAGTCCTGTAGCATTGCGTGGGACATGATGTAGTAGGTAGTTGAAAATGTTCCGCTATAATAGCCTTCAAGAGCAACTTCAGTTATAGTGGAACCGTTGCACTCTGTCGCTTCCAGTTTAATTTGCTTTGTTGTGTGCGAAGTCGGATATTCATAAACTGTTTCTAACGTTACGACTTCTTTTCGAATCAGATGAGAGAAGAGAGCTGTATCCGTGACCTTGGGTGTGCCCGTTCCTGTCCCAATTGCGATATATCTAAATAAATCAGTTGTCTTGCTTAAAGGTGAAGCTGTCAGTCGGCTATTAAAATAATAGTTAGTAATAACATTAAACCCAACCGCTGTCTGCTTAACCTTGCCAGTTTTGGCGTCGACCACCTTGATGTCAAAGCGGTTATGCAGCACAGCTTTTTCTTTTATCTTCATTTTGTAAACCTCCTAAATTGGTAGTGTAGAAACTGGCTGTAAACTCATGGAAGATTCTACAACTTCAATGAAAGCATTGTGAGCAGGCTGGTAATACCAGGAGAAAACAGCTTCATCAATCCAAGCATCCGCAGAAACAAGGGATATGATTGCGATTTCATTTTCATAAGCAGAATAATTTACGGTCTCAGCCTCTGCTATAGCACTTAGTGAAGGCAAGAACCACCTTTGCACACCGAGCTTGTGATACCAAAGAGAGCGATATTCAGGCATCGTTATTGTTACCGCTACTGTTCGTCTAATATCGGTACTTGTATAAAGGACCAGAGCCTGATCCACAGCGTCATAGTAAGCGGAGGTAATTGTTACTCCAGAAACAGACAAAATGCATTTTGCAGAAAACCCAGCATTAATACTTCCGTATAAAGGCTTTGCAAGACGAATCTTAAAGCCGTAACAAGTAAAGTCTGTTTCACGGTTAAGTTTTTCCACAGAAACAACAGATATATCGTCTGAACCTCCTGCATCATCCATCAACACATAAGGATAGGCTAAATTGCCGGATACATATTCTTTATTAAAGGTTTCTAGTTCATTTATGTTAGAAACCCACATTTTCACATTAAAAGAATTAATATGGGCAGTTTCCGGCCGCACACTCATACCAGCATAGTTACGGTGGGTTAGTGCGAGGCGCATCCTGCCATTATTCTGCGTTAAAAATCCTATGCGAAAATCATTAGTTCTAATAAGAGAAAGGGTCATATTTCCTGTACCAAGTGTAGGTACTTCATGTTCTGCTTCCCAAACATAAGAGCCGTTTTCTTGGCAACAAAATGCCCGGTAATATACGGAGCCGCCTTTGATATAGCCTATAATCAGTCCTTGGTCTAGTTCCTTATCAACGCTGGATTGCCAGCCTTTGCAAGCAGATATCTGGCTAACACCTGTAGTAAGAGGAATAGCAGAAGTACTATCTTTCCAGTTTTGAACATAAAGAGTGCCACCTTTCACATAAAAGATATATGGATATTCTTCAGTTTGAAGATAATACCATTCTTTCTCGGCGTTCATTTTCCACACACCGTTAAACTCAATCGCCACATCGGAGGCTGAACCCAGGGTCCATTGGTATTCCCAAGGGTACTCCATACTTGCAGGAAATTTTCGCTGGTAGACTTTGGCGATACCATTATCTATGCAAATGGCATAGGCAAGAGATAAATTAGCCTCGCCCGCAATTTGACGAATAGCCACATCACCAAAAGCAGGAGCAATATCTTCATGAATAGGTTCAGACAGTAAGGAGTTAACTGAAGTCTGAGTGGCCACAACACGAAGCTTGGCTAAGCTGTTTGTGTTTTCCACCTTAAAACGATTTGTGAGTTTTTCTTTTAATGCGGTAGGTATGCTTCTCATGGACTATTCACCTCGCTTACCGCTGCAAGGGTAGCTGTAACCTTATACCAGCCTGCTGCAAGATATTCAAAATCACTAAGTGAGATAATTCGCCCAGTGAATACTCCCTGCCTTACAGAACATTCAAGAAGCGGAACACCGTCTTCAGCCGCCATTAATGAAGCTTTTCCACTTTCATTCACATAGAGTATCAATTCATAATGGCTAACGGGAGAGCCGAAGCGGGTAAGATACTCTGTCCCGTCAAGGGCTGTTTGTACTGTCCTAATAACCTCCTGGGTCTTTCTAAAATTCACAAAGCGCGTAATAATCGTATTTGTATCTTTAGTTTTTAAATAGGTCATACGCGCACCTCCTGCCTTAACCTGTCAATGATAATGTCTACTACCGAGGACATTTCACCGTCGCTATTAACTCCTTCTACGCGGATAATTCCAGTGTGTTCCATGAACTGTCTGGCCATACCTTTTAGTGATGTATCCTGGAGTGTTCTATGAATATTTGCATCTATATCAAAATCGGTAGGGATAGACTTTTGCATTTCCTTTTCCACATCGCGCATGGCATCTGTAAAGCCTACTCCAATGCCAGCACCCATGTTTTCACCGATACCGGCAAACACTGTGGAAGGAGAACGGATACCCAATAAATTTTTAGCACCATCCACAATACCGGAGAAAAAGCCAGATACTTTCTCGCCAATCCAACCTGCTAGTGATTTGATACCTTCCCAGAGTCCTGTCACGATGTTCTTTCCAATTTCAAAAACTGCACCCACGGCTTTTCCAAGCCCTGTTACAATCGCTGCAATGATTTCAGGAAGCCTTGCCACAAGCTGAGGTATAGCCTTAATCAAACCGAAGGCAAGCTGAACCGTTAGTTTTATTCCCATTTCGATGATAAGGGGCAGGTTGTTGGTGATAAAATCAATAATAGTCATGATGATTGCAGGCAGAGCTTCTATCAGTTTTGGAAGTGCATTTAGCAAACCCTCCGCCAAACCCTGGATAATAGCAAAGGCAGCCTCAAGGATTTGATCCATGCTATCTAAAAGCCCCTGCACAATTGTGATGATTGCTTCTATGGCTGCAGGTATAAGTTCCGGCAAGGCCGAACCAAGACCCATAGCAAGGGCAGTTATTAGTTGCACCGCTGCATCAATCAAAAGGGGCAGATTATCTATTAACGCTCCTACAATGGTCATAACAGCGTCCACTGCAGCAGGGATTAGTTCGGGCAACAAGGTCAAGATAGTTTCCAAAACTTGTGTAAATAGATCCACAACGGTTGAAAGTAGAGTCGGGAGCAAATCACCGATTGCCTTTAGGATGCCGTCAAGAGCAGGAGGCAGTGCCTTTACGATATTTTCAATGACCGGCACAATATTTTTTACTACGTGCTGAAAAGCCTCGACCACATTTCCGATTAAAAGTTCTATATCCGCATCAGCATTACCAAGTCCCGCCATTAAGTTTCCAATGGCAGATTGCATACCGGAGATAGAGCCGGTGATGGTTTCTGTGGCTTCAAGTGCTGTGGTTCCTGTGATGCCCATTTCAGTTTGGATGACGTGGATAGCTTCGGTCAAATCTGAAAATGAGGAAAGGTCATACTTGATTCCAGAGATTTTCTCGGCATCAGCGAGTAGTCTTTCCATTTCAGATTTCGTACCACCGTATCCCAGCTTTAGGTTGTCCAGCATGGTATAGTTCTGCTTTGCGAAACCTTGATAAGCATTTTGTATGGAGGAAATATCCGTACCCATCTTATTTGCGTTATCAGCCATATCGGTAATGGCCATGTCCGCAACTTGTGCAGCCTTTACTGTATCTCCTTCCAAAGACTGAATCAGGCTTGCAGAAAAACCTGTTACTGTTTCCATGTATTCATTGGCAGACATACCTGCAGTTTTGAAGGCATTATCTGCATACCTTTGTACGGTCCCAGAGGCTTCACCAAAGAGTGTATCAACACCGCCTACCAGTTGCTCATAATCTGCATATGCCGCTATGACTTCTTTGCCCAGCTTGAAAGCAGCAGCTCCGGCTGCAACGGCTACTGCACCAAGTGCTGCACCGACGCCCTTTAATACACCGCCCAGCTTTTCAAATTTGCCGCCTGATTTTTCAGCTTCTTCGCCGGTTTCTTTCAGCTCATCACCAAGGTCATCTGCGCTATCTGCTGTTTCATCTAACTCTTTTTCCATGCCATTAAGTTCAGCCTTGGCATTGTTTAGCTGGATGGCCCAGTTCTGAGTTCGGCGGTCATTTTCACCAAAACTATCAGCAGCATTTTTTAAGGCAGCTTCAAGAGTAGAAATTTTATCTTTTTGGGCGTCTATTGCTTTATTTAATACTTCATTTCTGGCAGCAACAGCCGCTACAGATTTATCCTGTTTATCAAACTCAGAGGAGACCAGCTTCATCTCACTTCCGAGGACTTTAAATGACTGGTTGATATCTCTTAGAGCGTTTTTAAATTCCTTCTCGCCCTCGATACCAATTCTTAGACCAAAATTGTCCGCCATGAAACCACCTCCTTTCAATGAAAATGGGCATAAGAAAAGACACCCTGTTTTCAGAGTGCCTAATATAAAGATGAGTATAAGAATTTGGTATTATTTTAGTAGAGTTACTGTTTTGTCCTTAGAAACGAGAATCATATCTATGCCAGTGCGTCGTTTCGCAAGCGATGGTAGGCGATCCCATAGGCCTCTATAGACTGGCATGTCAGGGAATGCGATGCTGTATTTTGTGTTCTCACAGTCCATACGTTGTAAGGTTTCGCCGAGAATGCCAATAAAGTAGTTGTGGCGCATAGCTTGGCGCGAGCCTGGCCCTTTTGCTTCAATAAGCCACCGCTCGTTTTCTTTCACCGCTTCTATATCGACACCATGATTTTTCCCCCATGCAACTTTAACAGACCACCCCTGAGTTTCAAGCCAGTCTTTTATGCATGCTTTTACTGCATCTTCATCAAGCTCATCACCAGCTACAGGTTCTATGGTAGACTTTATATCTGGTGCTTTATCTGTTGGATAATTTCCAAGATTCCCATTTTTATCTGGATTTGGCTGTCTAATTAGAAAACCTTTAGAAGCGAGTTCTCTACATGCAATATTAATAGTCTGGTGACTTCTCTTATATCTTTTTTCTAGTTCCGTGTCAGTCATACCCGGAAACTGAGTTATGGCTTCCATGATCTCTTCTTTCACAGTCATTTAAACACTCCCTATGTTTTAATTCCTTACAAGACATTATATTGATTTGAATGGCAAAAAACAAGATAAGGCAGTTATTGATGTTTTAGTATTGTGTTCGTGCGATGTGAGTCTGATTATATTCCGCTGGGGATTATTTCATCAATCCCATACTCACGTTTTGGTTTTGACAGACCATGAAACTGCTTATATATTTCCCACTGGTCTAAAAGATGGCCAAGGGGCATAAGCCAGACCTCAGACTCCGCTCGACCAAGCAGGCTCGTTCCATAAAAAATCAGTCGGGCAAAGGATTCTTCATCGCTTACCCGACCTGTGAGTTTTTTGGCTCAGCACCTCCGGAGTCACTATCATCTTCACTTTCTACATGACGTTTTGTGCCTTTGTACATGGCATCCATAATGGCATTTTTATATTCTCCCAGTTCAAGAGGAGAGGTTAAAAGCTCCACAGTTTCTTCCGTGAGCAGCTCCTGCTTTTTATCAGGATTCTGAAGGTTGTAAATTAAAACTGACTGATTTGCAAGCAGTGTAATGAGCCAGACAATTTCATCAAGAGCCATCTCGAAGTTTTCAGACTTCATTAGTTTTTCGCCCAAATTAGAAAGACCGCCATATCTTTTGGCGATCTCTTTGGTAGCTTTGGTGGTGAGGAGCATTTCGTATTCTTTTTCACCGATTCTTATAAGGGCACTTCTTTCATTAGCCATTTTTATTCACCTCCGGGAGAGACCGCAAATAGTGGTTCATAAACCTGGGTATACCAGCTTGTAATAACAGATGTTGGTAAACTGGTGTCATCTTCATTTGCTTCTGCTTTCCATGGGTGTTTACCATTTCCGTCAACTTTGCTTCTCCTAAGAACAGTTCCTTCAATGGTCGGAGTGGAGAAGGTAATGCTGTCACCTTTAGTTGCAAGATTAGCAGCAGGTATTCCAAATACCACACGGTAAAGCCAAAAGTATCTATATTTTCCGTTAGCTTTTTTTGCTCTAAAGCCAACAGCAACAGGAGAGCCGCCATCCTCACTTCCTGAAATCACTACATGGTTATCGTCAATTTTGGCCCCGGTCAAATCTTCGGCAGCAGTGGTACCGATATCATCAATTCCGAGGGAGAGTTTGCCGCTTTTGAATTCCTTCACAATTTCAGCAGGTCCATCATCAGCATAAAGGGTGGCTTCCGCGAGTTCCACAGATAAATCTGCCTTTATAGCCTTAGCCAGTTGAACAGGAGTACCGTAGGTTTCCTCGCCATTAGTACCCTCTGTGATTTTTGCATAATAGAGCTTATCAAGCCCAATAGTAGCCATAAGTTATTCCTCCATTTCATAATGTTTTGCCACATCAATTAAGTAGTGGTGATAGCCGGTGTCATTTTCATAACCGATATACCGGCGATCTGTTATAGTAAATTCCGCTAAAAGGAGAGCGGAGGTAATCTGGTTCTTTCGTTTGATATAATTTCCTTTGGAATAAAGAGATATTCGAACCTCAGGCACATCAATAAGCGGTGCGTTGTCACCAAACAGGGTGAATACGTCTGCCATAGGTGTAAGAACAAGGTATTCATCGGGTGGAACATCGCTAAATACTCCAGTCTCCACCGGAAGGAAAGGAGAGAGGAGTGTATTTAATTCCTCCAAGATGCTCATATACGCTCCACCTCCTCATCAAACTTATTCTTCATTGCCTGGATAGCGGCAGTTTTAGTCTGGGACTTGGCAGGCTTCATAAAAGGTTTTGGCGGCTGACCATGTTTGCCATACTCCAAAACTCCTGCAATCATGGCATTACTTTTACCGCCTGAGCGAGGCTCTGAAAACCCTACTTTAACATTAAAGTTCCCATTCCTATCCTGCCTTGCAGAAGATACTCCAAGGGATGAAACAAGCTCGCCCGTAGAGCGACTTTCCACTTTTGTACCTTTGCCAATAACAGATGAGAGATTGCTTTTTGCCTTAGCAAGTACAACCTCACCGCCGGCCTCCAGGACCTTAGGCAGGATTTCATCTGTTCTTTCAGCAAGCCTAGATAGCTTTAGAAGAAACTCCTCCGGCATTTTAATTTCACTTTTTGCCATCATTTCACCGACCCTTCAATCTTTTCAGCCAAGACCTCCACATACATTCCGCGCCCTTTCACGTTCTCAACGCTGATAATGTTATATCTGCCATCTTCATCTGAAATAAAATGAGAGGTTGAAAGGGTAAGTGCCGGAACGCTGCGAAAACGGAACATAGTATTTACACTTGAAAAAGCTGCGTTTCCAACAATCCGCTCCCATTTGGCAGTGGTATTTCTTACTTCCTTATATGCTCTTACCGATGCAAGGATCTGATCACCCTTGGTGACAAAGCCTTCCGTATCCTTTATAGGTTCAGTCCCGATAATGTCAATAAAAGTATTCATTTTTCCATAGCTCATAATTACACCTTCCATTCTCGGTCAAGGCGCAGTAGAAGGTTGACTGTGTTCCAGACCTGTTGTCCCGCTTGTACATTATCAGCAAAAAAGCCGCCCGTACTGCCATCCCTAGATTCATAAAAGTGGGATGACAGCATGATAACGGCTTGCTCTGTGGTAGGCGGGAAGCGTGACGCTTCACCCATTTCGCCTTCGGCGCTACTCTCAAAGTAGTATCCAGTAGGTAAATGCTGATAACTTTCGGCATAACTTACTGCAGCGGCGATGAGCCTAAGGAGCAGAGCATCATCTTCGTCATGCGTGAGTATCAGATTTTCTTTTACTTTGATTAGTAATTCTCCCGGTGTCATCGCCGCTCACCTCCATTATTCGTCTGCTTCCATTAAGCCTGCAGCTTTAAGCTTTGTTAGCAGAGTATTAAAATCAGTAAGAAGTGTGGTAACATCCTCAGCAGAGCTTTCAGCTTGGTTTGCAGCAACAGGATAAGCCTCTACATAAAGCTTACCGTCGCTACCAATCTTCGCTGGGACTGTTTCTGATTCAGTTTTAGCAGCTGCTTTGATTCCACCAAGAGTAGTTTCAGTTGCAAGAGAAATTTGAGAAGAAGGGAGCCCCGTTACTGAGGCTCCTTCCTTAATTTCTAAACTACCACCAATGACGGTTTTTTCACCGCCTTGTTCGGTATAATTCTTTGTGTTATAGCTCATGTCACACCTCCGTTAGGCTTTCTGCTGAAGAACTTTGATGGCTTCAGGAAGTACTAATTTACCATCAACACGTTCTTTCGCAACAAATCCGACCATGCCGTTTCCGGCAAACAGTTCACGAAGCTCTGCAAATGAACGGGAACCACGATCTCCAATATTGTAGTAAGACAAATCTCCAAAGATAATGGTTTTAGCACCTGCTTCAATCGCAGGCATATATGCTGATGTGTAAACAGAATAACCCAGCAGTTTATCGGGCTCACCTGCAACAAGGGCCGGTTGCCACATATAGGCGCCGTTGCCGTCTTTGAGTTTTCTAAGTGCTGCAATGGTCTGGTCATTTAGAATAAAGACTGCATTTTTACGGTAAGGTCTCTTAAGTGAATACACCAGATTGATAACTTCATCAGCCGTAATTGCCGTCGCAGAGGCAGTGGTTACTCCTACTTCAGCACCGCCGCTTGCGGCTAAGATTCCAAGAGGCTTTCCTGTGCCATTTCCATTGAGGAAGGCATCCTCTTCGGCATTAGCAAGAGCCTTATAAAACTCCTCAATAATGTAGTTCTCAAGCTGGAAGGCATTATCATATAGAAGTTCCTCGGTAACCTTTACTGCAACATGAAGTTTATGTGCATCCAGGTTAATTTGAGAGAATGTTGCATCACTAAAAACAAGTGCTTCACCTTCATCAATCCATGCAGCAGCCGGTTTTGTAGCTGCGATATTGATTTTTCTCTCGCCGGATGTCGTAATTCTGTGCCCAAGCTTACGAATGATATTCTCTTCCTCAAGGCCATCAATCAGTCTGCTGTCGTATTCTTCTGGCACAAGGTATCCGCCATCTGCATCTACGCCTTCTTGAAGGACATTGGATACATTTCTAAAGTTTGAACGCAGGGCTGAGAGCATGGCTTTCTTATATGAATCAGCCGCACGACCTGTTTTTACCTCATCATTATCCATGCCGCCATTCATTGGTTTCTCGGTGATTGGCTTACTTACAGGCTTTTCAAGTTCATTGTCAAGCAGGGCTTGCTTTTCCAGACGGTCAATCTCTTTTCCAAGAGCTATTACATCTGCCTCCATTTTGTTATATGTGGCTTCATCCTCAGTAGTAATAAGGCCGTCAGCTCCACGTTTGGTATCGAGGAATGCTTTTGCAGCATCCCACGCTTTAGCACGCTTTTCACGCAGTTCTAAAATCTTGTTCATTGATTATTCCTCCTATTAATGAATGATGTTGTTTAGCCGCTTTTCAAGATCAGCGGCAGACTTACCAGTTGGTTTTACCGAAGTGTCTTTTTCAGGGCAGACTTTGTTAAGCAGTGAATTGGTAACAGCCCTGCGGCTAAAGGCATAGGTGAAGTCATCTTGCAGGACGTGTTTTTTCTCGTCTTCCAAAATGTCATCAGCAAAGCCCAGTTCTATAGCCTTGTTTGCATTCAGCCAAGTTTCCGCATCCATAAGATGAGAAAGCTTGGTTCTTGATAGACCGGTTTTGATTTCGTAGGCATTGATGATACTTTCCTTTACTTCAGAAAGCATTGCTATGGCTTTTTGCATCTCCTCGCTGTCACCGATGGCTACAGTCAAAGGGTTATGGACCATCATCAGAGCAGTAGGAGCCATTAGCACCGTTGTTCCTGCCATAGCGATAACGGAAGCAGCAGAAGCTGCGATGCCGTCAATCTTGACAGTAACCTTGCCTTTGTAGTCCATGAGCATGGTGTAAATCTGACTTGCAGCGATACAGTCACCGCCGGGAGAATTAAGCCAAATAACAATGTCACCCTCACCGGCATATAGATCTGCTTTAAAAGCCTTAGGGGTGACCTCATCATCAAACCATGATTCTTCGGCAATCACGCCATCAAGGTAGAGTGTTCGGGTGTTGGACTTTTCATCTTTAACCCAGTTCCAGAATTTCTTCATTAGGTTTCCTCCAATCTTTCTGTATTTGCGAACGCACCTGCGTCCTGTAATTTAGTCATTGCTCCATTGATGAGATATAAGTCACCGCCAAGCTCCGCGGGTATTCTGTCGAGGTTTTCCAGTTCTCTGATGTCATTGGCACTCATCCAGCCATTTTGCCTTGCTGTTGCATAACCGCTCATACGGCTTGCATAATCGCCCCTAAGCAGGCCATCCACATTAAACTTGATGAATACAGTAGGCTTTTCACTTTCCATGAGCAAAGAGCGGTACATATTTTGCTCCCAGCGGACCACCCAAGGGTCAAGGGTGTATTTTACAAACTCTAGTGATTGCTGCTCTATATTTGAAAAACTGCTTTTCTCCAGGTCTGCAAGCATATGGGGCGGTATCCTAAAAATACGGGCAATCTCGTTTATTTGAAATTTCCTTGTTTCAAGAAACTGAGCCTGTTCCGGGGGAATACCTATTTGCTGGTATTTCATACCTTCTTCAAGAACAGCCACTCTATGGGAGTTGCTTGAACCTTGATAGGCGGCATTCCAGCTTTCTTTCACTTTTTGTGGGTCTTTAATTGTTCCTGGATGCTCAAGCACACCACCCGGCGCCGCTCCATTTGCGAAAAACTTCGCTCCGTATTCTTCGGTGGCCATTGCAAGTCCTATGGCATTTTTCGCCATAGCTATAGGTGAATAACCTAAAAGTCCATCAAAACCTAAGCCTGGGATATGGAGCACATCGGTTGAATCCAGATAGACCAGGTTCTCACTTCCAAGAGTAGGAGCATCTTTAGTACCACGCTGATACATATAAAAAAGTCGGCCGTTTTTATCTCGGTCGACTGTCATTTTGTTTGGCATCAGTGGGTAGAGGGCGATAACCTCACCTCTGGCATTTCTTATGATCTGAGCATAGGCATTGCCCCAAAGTAAAAGATGGCTCATCAGAGTTTCTCTGAAAGTAAAAGAGGTCATCTCTGGATTTGGCTCATCGTGGAGTAGCCTGTACAGCGGGTGATTTAAATTCTTCTCTTTACCGCCACTGTCATTGTACTTATATACATGAAGCGGAAGTCCAGCGAGTGTCTCTGCAAGTATACGCACACATGAGTAGACCGCTGTCATCTGCATTGCTGTATGTTCATTGACCGTTTTCCCGGCTGTTGTTCCGCCGAAAAAGAAACTATAGCGGCTAACACCAAGGCTGTCCTTAGGCTTATCACGAGCCTTAAAGATCCCTTGAAGGATTCCCATAAACATCACTCTCCTTTAAAATGGGCATGAAAAAAACACCTCTTGCGAGATGCTTTAGAGTTTATAAAGTTATTTATTATCTACTTGAACGGCAAAATTCAAAGTACTTTGTTGCTGCTGCTTTTAAAGAGGCCATACCATTTCTGATATTTGATCCCGGTGCAAAGCTAATTCCAGAAGGTGCAGGGTGATTAAGTCTTTCGTCATCAGCAGAATAAGTAAGTAAAACAATAAGATTTTTACCGTTATCTTTTTGGTATTCCTCATCAAGATCTAACTTTAACGATTCTTCTATTCTGCGGCACCGGCTAATACTATCTGAAATGGGTCTGGCACTCAGCTTATCCTTTAGCCAAACCCTGTAGGCTTCATCGCGCATATTTATCACCTCCACCTTAAATATAGCATAAATAAGCGTAGCCGGCGTATGATTTTATAGAATCATAGGGTGGTTGCAAATTAGAATATTAATAAACCTCTTTCGTCATACACAGAGGAATCCATACCATCCCCACAGCGAATTGCACGATCAAGAGCCATAATAGTTGCCACAGCTCCGTCAATTTTCTCGGTGGATTTTTCTTTATCTGCCTTTATATTTCCCGCTGGGTCGGTTCGGACAAATATATTATCCATCATCCACCTGAGAACCGGATGCCCACCATGAGCAATTTTTTGCTCCAGGGTTAACTTCATCAGTTCCTTGGTGGGAGGAGACATATCTTTAAAACCCTGCCCAAAGGGAACAACAGTGAAACCCATCCCTTCGAGGTTTTGAACCATCTGGACAGCACCCCACCTATCAAAGGCAATTTCTCTAATATTATACTTGGTTCCAAGCTCCTCGATGAAAGTTTCAATAAACCCATAATGGACCACGTTACCTTCCGTGGTCTTGAGGAAGCCTTGCTTTTCCCAAACATCGTAATTAACATGGTCACGCCGTACCCGAAGATCAATATTGTCTTCCGGTATCCAAAAGAAGGGCATAACAGTATATTTGTCATCCTCATCAAGCGGAGGAAAGACAAGAACAAAAGCAGTGATATCGGTGGAAGAGGACAGGTCAAGACCACCATAGCAGACTCGTCCTTTTAAGGATTCTGGATCAACGGAAAAAGCACAAGCATCCCATTTGTCCATAGGCATCCAGCGTACAGCCTGTTTGACCCATTGGTTAAGTCTCAGCTGGCGGAAGCTGTTTTCTTCAGCAGGGTTTTGCCTTGCAGATTCAAATGCTGCCTTAACTTTGTCCATGCCAACTGTAATGCCAAGAGAAGGGTTTGCTTTTTTCCATACTTTAGGGTCCGTCCAGTCATCCTCTAATTCTGCGCCGTATATGACAGGATAGAAGGTAGGGTCATTTTTTCGTCCTTTCATAATATCAAGAGCCTTTTGATGTACCTCCCAGCAGATAGAGTTTTGGTTATCTCCGGCTGTAGTGATTAGAAAGTACAAGGGCTGCATCCTGGCATCACCACTACCTTTGGTCATAACATCATAAAGCTTTCGATTGGGCTGGGTATGAAGCTCATCAAATACAACACCATGGGTGTTAAAGCCATGTTTATTTCCTACATCAGCAGAAAGCACTTGATAGATGCTTCCAGTGGGTTGGTAGATCAGCCTTTTTTGTGAGTCCAGTATCTTAACCCGCTTGGATAAGGCAGGGCACATACGCACCATGTCTGCTGCCACATTAAAAACGATGGAGGCTTGGTTACGGTCTGCAGCGCAGCCATAAACCTCAGCACGTTCTTCGTTATCTCCGCAGGTTAAGAGCAGGGCAACAGCCGCCGCCAGCTCACTTTTTCCCATCTTCTTTGGTATCTCTACGTAAGCAGTATTAAACTGACGATAGCCATTTGCCTTTATGGTTCCAAATAAATCCCGGATGATTTGCTCTTGCCAGTCTATTAGTTCAAAGGGCTTACCTGCCCAGGTTCCTTTGGTGTGGGAGAGGCATTCAATAAAACCAACTGCATAGTCCGCCATCTCCTTGTTGTAATGGGAGTCTTTCGCCATGTAAGCGGTGGGTTTATATTTCTTTAGTTTTCGGATATGCGGACACCTCCTTAAAAGACACAAAAGATAGTTAGCTCTAATGTCTATAGAATTCAAGGCACAAAAAAAGAGATTCGATTGAATCCCTTGATGTACACGATTTAATAACATACTGGTTTATTTTCTAATTGGAACTATCTCTTTCCAATTATGCTTGGGATAGATATATTCTAACGCAAATGCTCCAAGTACATAAGGTAATAGATTGAAAGCAAAAAATCTAATGGCAAAAACCCCGCTAACATCAAAGTTACCGTGAACGGGATTTAATATTTGTGACGCCGTCATGATTGATACATGAAATCCAATTGAAGCCCACACATTTCCTGATTTAGATCTGAAATAACCTAACATAAAACCATATCCTGGTATAAAGAGTAGTTGCTCTATCGAGTAAACTGCTCCGACTAAATATGCAAATAATGTAAATAGTAGCGTTTGTAGAATTAGAGTTACCCAATGAGGAAATATTGTATTTAAATAACTATAAATATATCCACGTGTAATAATCTCTTCTGGAAATGCTTCTATTAAAAATACAATTGCGTATAAGACAATAGTACTCAGTAAAATCTGATTTAAACTTGATAATATAGTTATTTCAGCCCAACCAGCTAATAAAGTAATAACTATACCGATAGTTGCAGGAATAAGCCACAGCATTGTTCCAACAAAAAATGAAGAGATATTAGAACTTATACTTCCCATCCCTAAATTTTTCCACGAAATTTTATCAATTCTCCGCATGATATCTATTAGAATAAAGCTTAAAACCGCGATTCCAAGGGCAGTTAAGAAGTGAATCATGGAACTATAACTATCCCCAGAATAGAGTTCATTAAAATGAAGAACTATCTTCCAAATAAGAACTGAAAAGAAAAACACTATACTAACTTTGAAAAACATACTTTTAATTTTCAAAATATCTCTCCTTAATCTGTTCATTTATTAGTGATCAAGTCAAAAATAACTTATGGAAATCGACTAATATACAGTATTTATAGTTTACCTTATTTAGAAAGTATGTTCAATTAATTAAACGGATTTGCGAATATTAGCAACCTCTTAGGTCTTCTGTAACGAGGAAAAGAGCTTTTCAGCCCTGTTCCATTATGTTTTTAATCTTGTTGTTAATTGTATTTCTTCATCAAAGCTTCAAGTACAGCTTGCGCATTGGCGTCGATGGGTTCAATGTCCCAGCCTCTATCAAAGTTTGCAATGTTCTGGCCATCTCGCTTTAGCATCAGTTTTGATATTCTACCCTCATCAATGCCGTAAGGGGAGCCTAAGTCAAAGCTTTTAATCCAGTAGTGAATGGTTGTGTTTTCGACTTCGATTTTACCTTCTCTCCACATGGTCTACCCCCCTAAATCCTAACCACAATCGCCGGTAGAATTTGCTTTTCGCCAGTCTGCCAGTCGGTGTGGCTTGTCTTAACCTTGGTAATTCCATCCATCTTGCAGCCATGCTTTTCAAACTCGGCAAGGGTCGCAATCAATCCTGAGAAGGTGCTTGAAATAGTAATGTGGTTGATTCCATAGGCTCTGCAGGCTTTAACAATGGATTCAATGTCGTAATCCCAAATGACCTCAGAAAAGTCGATGGTGTCGTTTCCAGCTTCCTTGCTTCTTTCGTACGCCCAGTACATGGTGCTGTTGATTCCAGACTCCTTAAAGTTTGCGCCGGTTGATTTGGCTTCTTCGAACGCTTTGATTTCTTTCATGTTCTCATCCTCCATTTAGTGTGGTTTTGTTTTGGTATTACATATATCACTCTATACGAGAATAATAGCAAGTCATTTCTGTAGTAGTTGAGTAGGTTTTCAGCATCCCAGTTCAATCTTCAATCGCTGTGTAACGCGAGAATTCGTAGCCCTCAGGATTTGTGAGGATCTTTTCACCAGTGTCTTTGTTGACGACTCTAATGCATCGCAGCTCACCTTTTTCGTTGGTCCCGCCATCTGACTTCTTGATCCAGGGCTGATCCTCAAGAAAATCACTGGTGAACTTCTTAAACTCGGAATCACTGAGTTCCACTTCTCGAATCACAGTGTAATCAGAACCAATGACGCCATCTTCCTTTGCCTCTTCAGTTGCCTCTCGTAGTTCTCTTAAATTGTAGAACTTTCGACCAAATAATGCCTTCATTACTATGCCTCCTCCCCAGATTTTTCATCGATTACCTTGCAGGAATCAATGCCATAAACCACATTCAGGCTACTCCCGTTGTCCCACTGAACCATGATGGAGCCTGTGTCATCAACGCCCCACACGGTGCCTGTTGTGCCCGCAGGTGGTGCTTGCACATCATCCATGCTAAGGAGCTGGACTCTGGCACCAGCAGGGTACTGTTTGCGTAGGTGGGCCAGTCTTTCTTTACTGATCGGTTTCATTAGGAGCACCTCCTTTGAAAGCGCTGCTGCCTGAAAGGTTTTGAAGGAGAATCTTTCTGTGTGTTTTGAATTCTTCTCCAATAAATCCAAGGCGGAGAAGGAAGCAGCGGAATGCGTACTTTTCATTATCGACTTCTTTTTCTTTTACGGTGATTCTCTTTTGGGTTTTCGCCATCTCACAAAGCTTTGTGATGAATTGGGAGTAGGCTTTTATCTCGTCTGGATTTGGCAGCTCTGAAAACCAAGGGAAGCTAATACGCTCATCATCTGTTTCAATGGTAAGGGCATCTGCATTCAGAGCTTTTTTAATGAGGCTGCCTTTTGCCTCTAACAGCTTAGCTAGTTTCTCCAGGTCTTCATCGGAAAGGGAGTCTTTTGGTATCTGGATGATGAGTCCAGTTTCTTCAGGTTCCACTTCAGCAGAATCCGGTTCACCCACCTCAGCTTCAAACCCTGCATCAAGTAGCTTTTTCATTAGTGACTTGATGTCCTCATGAGCCACTTCGGTGTCAAATGTTAGCTCTCCGCCTTTTCTGATGTAGTAGGGTCCGATCTGGTAAGCGCAGGATGGAACACCCAGGTATTTTGAGGGGACCTCTGTGATTTCACTGATGAGCTTCACCAGCTTTTTTCGTTCATTACCTTTTACGTTGTAATTGATTTTCATGGTATTGACCTCCTTGTTTTTTGCTTACTACATATATCACTCTAAGTGATGTTAATAGCAAGTCTATCTTTCGATAGTTGTGTTATTTATTTTCAGGGAGGTCACTGTAGCGGTACTCTTTGCCATCACGAATTAGGTAAACATCATCTGAAGTCTGTGCTCCAGAAATGTAGCGTTCAACAATAACGTCACAAAACTTCTCATCAAGCTCAATGGTGTGACATATTCTCTGGGTCTGGTCACAGGCAATAAGCGTACTGCCAGAACCGCCAAAGGGATCCAGGACAATGCAGTTACTGAGACTTGAGTTAAGAATCGGATGGGCCACAAGAGCCACGGGCTTCATTGTTGGATGAGAGCCATTCTTCTTAGGTTTTTCAAATTCCCAGATGGTGGTTTGCTTTCGATCGGCATACCAATTGTGCTTGCCCTTTTTCTTCCACCCAAAGAGCACCGGTTCATGCTGCCACTGGTATGGAGACCGACCAAGAACCAACGATTGCTTTTTCCAGATACAGGTGCCGGAGAGATAAAATCCAGCTTCAGCAAAGGCTCTTCTAAAGTTCAGTCCTTCTGTATCAGCGTGAAAGATATAGATGGAAGAGTCTTGTGTCATGACGGCTTCCGTATTGGTAAAGGCAGCCAGTAGGAATTCGTAGAAAGCAGAATCACCCATATTGTCATTTTTGATTTTACCGGCAGAGCCTTCATAGTTTACATTGTAAGGTGGATCTGTCACCACTAGGTTTGCCATCTTTCCATCCATGAGGAGTGTAAATGTTTCAGCTTTGGTGGAATCACCGCAGACCAGTCTATGGGGACCAAGCTTCCAGACGTCACCAAGTTTTGTCATGGCGGGTTTTTCCAGCTCTGCATCTACATCAAACTCATCATCGTGGATGCCTTCTTTCAGGGAATCCTTAAACAGGTCATCCAGTTCAGAAGGATCAAAACCAGTAAGGGAAACATCAAAGTCAGCACCTTGCAGGTCAGCAATAAGAAGAGCTAGCTTATCCTTATCCCAGTCACCGCTGATTTTATTGAGGGCAATATTGAGTGCCTTTTCTTTATCTTCATCCATCTCGATGACCACACACTCAACTTCAGTCATTCCTAAATCCAGAAGCACTTTCAATCTCTGATGGCCACCTACAACTCTGCCAGTGGTCTTATTCCAGATGACTGGTTCTACATATCCAAACTGCTCAATGGAGCGTTTGAGTTTATCGTATTCCGCATCTCCGGGTTTTAAATCCTTACGCGGATTATAGTCAGCAGGAAGTAAGAGCTTAGTTTTCAGTTTTTCAATCTTCATATCTTTCCGCCACCTTTCTTAAGTTTAGATTGAAATCCACGTTCTCCCAGGGGAAGAGAGAGGAATTGAAGTGACCGTAGGTTGCTGTATCTGAGTAGATTACATTTCTAAGGCGTAGCTTTTCAATGATAGCAGCTGGACGTAGGTTAAAGATTTCTTTTACCAGATCACTCAAATATTCATCACTGATTTTTCCCGTACCAAATGATGTCACATTAACTGAAACTGGATTTGCTTTTCCGATAGCATAAGAAATAGCGACCTCGCATTTATCAGCAAGCCCGCTCCAAACAATATTCTTAGCAATGTATCTGGCCATGTAAGCACCGCTTCGGTCAACCTTAGTTGGGTCCTTTCCGCAGAGTGCGCCGCCACCATGGGAAGCCAGGCCACCATAGGTATCCACCATGATCTTTCTGCCAGTCAGTCCGGTATCAGCAGCAGGGCCGCCTTCAACAAATCTGCCTGAAGGATTGATAAGTATTTCGGTTTTGTCATCCAGTGGAAAATCCTCGAAGCACTGCCAGAGCACGTTATTTAAAATATCTGATTCTAGCTGCTTTTGGGTTTTATCTTCGTGGTGCTGAACAGAAACCACCACAGTCTTAACACGGATAGGTTTATCCCCATCATACTCGACCGTTACTTGGGCTTTGCCATCTGGCAGGATGCCCTTGATGATTTTTCCTTTGCGACATTCATCAATACGCTTTACGATTCTATGAGAGAGAAGTAAAGGTAGAGGAAGTAGCTCACGAGTTTCGTTGGTTGCATAGCCATAAACAGTGCCTTGATCACCAGCACCAATTGAACCGTATGGATCAATAATTCCATTTCTCGCTTCAAGTGCTGTATCCACACCAGCAGCAATATCTACACTTTGATGATGTACAAACACAAATACTGTAAATTTCCATGGATTATATCCCACCTCACGAAGTACATTTTTTACGATAAGGCGGATGTTAATTTTTTCGCTGCAGGTGATCTCGCCCGCCACGATGATTTTACCTTTGGTAGCCATGACCTCACAGGCCACACGTGAAGCTTTGTCTTTTCGAAGGCAAGCATCCAGAATGCTGTCAGCGATTAAATCAGATAGCTTATCAGGATGTCCCTTGCAGACACTTTCTGCGGTTTTGTAGTTTTTACTCATATCATTATCTCCCATCTGTTTTTATTTGCCCCTACGAGCAGAAAGCAATCTCTCCATCACATCATCCTGAGGATTTGCTCCTTTGTAATCGCCAGTACAGTTTTCTTTTACGATCTGGAATATCTCAAACCACAGACGATTTGTCTGGTTCATGTAGTTTTGGCCCATGGATACATAAGGACTTTGAATGGCATTTCCTGTGGTGGGGTGCTTAGCGAGAAAACCATATTCAGTAATGGCTTCTTCACACTGAATCCAACGAGCAACACTCATGGCATACCGTTCAAGGAGCTGCGGAGAAACCAGAGCTGCACAGCCTCGCTTATCCAGCCATTGCCATGTGGCTTTGTAGATTTCGCCTGCTACCAGAGCCTTACCATCTTTTTGGACGGCTTCAAGCATCTTATTTGGTTCAGGCATTTCTTGTCCTTCAAGATCTGCGGTATCGGAAAACTCCATCACCGTCAGTTTCCTGCCACCAAGATTTCCTTCGGCTATTTTGTCAGCCAGAGGTTTCTTTTTTGCCCCTGCACCAACACGAGCGCCACCTCGGTTTGTACCGTCTTTTGCCAATGGTCACACCTCCTTTACAAAGTGGGGGCTATACCCCCGTTTGAATCTGCGTTTTTTAACACGACACCCCAGGCCGCTGTCCACTTGAAAAGGTTTTAGAGATTTTACCGCCCCCACCGGTCGCCGCTCTCGGCAGTAATTCTTGAGTGACAGGATTTGCAAAGAGCCATGAGGTTGCTTTTCTCGTTGCCGCCGCCTTTGGAGAGTGGGAGGATGTGGTGTACTTCCTCGGCAGGAGTAAGCCTGCCTTGTCTTTCACACTCCTCACAAAGGGGGTGCAGTTTAATGTAGCGGTCACGGATTCGCTTCCAGGCTCTGCCGTATCTTTTGTTGGAAGCAGGGTCGCGTTTATACTGGTTATAATTTTTGTCCACTATCTTTTTATGTTCCTCGCAGTATTGCTCGCGCTGGGCAAGCCGACCGCAGCCGGGATAAGCACAGGGACGTTTTGGTTTATATGGCACCATTTCACCTCCTTTTGGGCATGAAAAAAGCCCTCGCCGGATTTCCAAAAACGAAGGCTTTTATATTCTATTTTGCTAATTCTACAATATCATAAAGGCAATAGTAGAAAACAGTAGAATTTACTGTATACCTTTTGGAAGCCTGATGGTGCTAAGAGCCTTTCTGTGTATGCGATAAACATTGTCTATGCTGTAATTCATATCTACTGCAATCTGCTCCCAGGTTTTAAAGCAAAGGTAACGCAGCTCCAGTAAGGTTTGATATTCCGAATGGTCTACATTTTTTATTAATTTAACCAGCTCACATTTTAGATCCACAAGGAGATCAATGTCATGATTAATCTCTGCTTGTAAATCCACTATCTTAGCAACGGCATCTGCCATAAGGGATGTGCTGCGAGATGGATTTTTCGGCATGCCGGTAAGGGTCGTTGTACATTTAGTGGCCAGTCCGTTTAAGGATTCTAATTGCTCCAATTTACTATTTATGCGTTGGTCCAGGCGATAAGCCTGTCCGAGATATTCTTTTACCGTCATCACATGACCTCCTCTTTAAGTTTTATAATTAGCATCTCTGGATCAACCGTAGTAAGGGTCATGTACCAATCGGAACGGAAGAATCGCTCGACTTCACGTTTCGCTGCTGAGGCTGTTTCACTTTGAGGATGCTTTTTTAGCCTTTTTAATGCATCCCGGTAATCCTTGACTGCTTGTAAGATGATGGCATTTGCCAGTTTCTCATATGTGTCAATCATGCGACCTTCCTCCTTTTAGCCAGATTTGCTTTGACTGCATTGATTAAATCAGCCTGGGTCTTTTCTTTTTTATGAAGGGCAGACATAACCTGTTCATCAATGGTTCCTTTGGCGACTATATGGTGGATAACCACTGTATCCAGCTGACCTTGCCTCCAAAGTCTGGCATTGGTCTGCTGATAAAGCTCAAGTGACCAGGTAAGTCCAAACCATATAAGGGTGGAGCCGCCGCTTTGAAGATTTAAGCCATGCCCGGCAGAAGCAGGGTGAATAACTGCCACCTGAATATCTCCCTTGTTCCAGTCTGCGATATCCTTTGACGTTTTAATTTGCCTTACATCAAACCGCTTGCAGATACGCTCAAGGTCATGGTTGTACCAGTAAGCAATAAGCACAGGCTTGCCGTTGGCACCTTCAATCAAATCTTCAAGTGCATCCAGCTTGCGGTCATGGATTAGATGAGCTTTACCATCCTCGTCATAGACAGCACCGTTTGCCATCTGCAGGAGTTTACCGGAAAGAACAGCTGCATTCATTGCATCAATTTCATCATTTTTCAGGTTAATGACCATGTCCTCGCGAAAGGTATCGTAAACATCCTGCTCATTCGGACTTAAGTACACAGGCACTTCGTTAATTACGCATTCAGGCATTTTTAAGAAATCAGTAGATTTCATGGAGATGGTAATATCGGATATAAGTCTGTATATTGCCTTTTCTGCACCAGGCAGGGGTTTATATGAAAAGACCATCTGCTGGTTTCTTTTATCCGGGGTAAAAAAGTTATTACGGTAATGGGTGATGTACCTGCCGAGTCTTTGTCCCATGTCGAGGATACGAAACTGCGCCCATAAATCCATAAGCCCGTTGCTGGATGGAGTACCTGTAAGACCCACAATGCGTTTAATCTTAGGTCTAACTTTCAGTAAGCTTTTAAACCTTTTTGCGCTGTAAGACTTAAAAGAAGACAGCTCATCGATGACCACCGTATCAAAGTCAAAAGGGAGATTACTCTTGTTTATGAGCCAGTCCACATTTTCACGGTTGATAAGATAGATATCCGCTTTGGCCATGAGTGCATTTTTTCTTTCCTGCTCTGTTCCGATTGCTACGGAGTAGGTAAGACTATGAAGATGATCCCATTTTTCTATTTCAGCAGGCCATGTATCACGAGCCACTCTAAGGGGTGCAATAACCAGAATTTTATGTGCATCAAAGCTGTCAAAGAGAAGGTCGGTTATTGCAGTAAGAGTGATCACACTTTTTCCAAGACCCATGTCTAGCAGAATTGCTGATACCGGATGATCCAGTATGAAGTTTGTTGCATATTTTTGATATTCATGAGGATTGTATTTCATCAAGGACACCTCCAATCTGTATAACGCTGTCTATGCAGTAAACTAAAAATCCAAGCTGCTCTAACTGTCTTTTTCTTTTTTCCTGCAAGGGACGCATTTCTTTTCCCGGTGCCTTAAGTTCAATAAAGGCTAGCTTCCCATAAGGTAAAAGGATAAGGCGGTCAGGCACTCCATTTATTCCAGGAGCAGTAAACTTAAATGCTATGCCGCCCATGTTTTTTACTGCAGCTTTTAATTTATATTCAATCGTCTTTTCTAACATAGATTTCCTTTCCGCTGTTCCAAATGTTCCAAAGTGCCAAAGAATCGCTATTTATATAAAATGCTGTATATACCTATATCTACTTATCTTTTTATTTTTAATAATATTCTTTGGAACAATGGAACAGCTTAGTGTATTTGTGCCTATTTACAAGGCTTTATTGGTAGTTCCAAGGGTGAGTGGGTTTTGGAACTTTTGGTACAAAATCGGTACTTTGGAACTGTTCCAAAGTGCTACCCGCGAAGAGTTCATTCTTTGGAACAGGCCTTTGGAACATAAATCCACTGGGGTCCATAAAGAGGAATTCTTATCTTAGAGTTAGACCGCTCCCAGCCGCCGATGCGAGTGACAATTGACGAGATATCATTGGCATCAATGCGGCGCAGGTTGGCTCTTTCTTTACCGAAACACTCACACCAGATTTCCATATTGGAGATGGATTCCCGTTTTATTGTTCCGGTTCGGCTTTCGCCGCCAAACTCGCTACCGTTTAAGAAATTCCTGCGTTCGAATAGATCCATGCTGTCCCAGTCCTCCGGCAGAAGGGTGTCGATGTATTCACGCACCAATCCTTCACGCTCGTCAGATTCTAAGGCTTCACGCTGTTCGGCTTTTGCCAGCTTTTCAACGGTGCTATCCAGATACAGTTTTTCTCCTTTTTTCACATAGACAAGGGCCTCTGCCCAAACTTGCTGAATCTCGTAGGCGGAAAGCTGCCATGAATGTTTTGTTTTACCGCCGGGTGTCTTAACAGGCCAGAACCTGCGGTTACCTGTTGTATCACGAAGATAGCCGGACTCTGCATTGGTTGTTCCGAAGAATACGCACTGCCTTAAGTGGGGTGTTGCTCGTTTACCAAAGGAGGCACGGTAGATATCGTTTTGCCTTGAGATAAAGGATCGGAGAGTTTCCACCTCAGCTTTTCTAAGGCCTGCAAGTTCACCGATTTCAAGAATCCAGTAACCCTGCAGTTTTTCTGCGGCAGTTTTATCCTTGGTATCGCTTAAGTTTAAGCTGTCGGAGAACCATTCACCGGCCAGCTTTGCTATCAGGGTGCTTTTGCCGACGCCTTGTGGTCCGTTTAGAACGAGCATGGAGTCAAACTTGCAACCGGGGTTTAGCACTCTGGCAATGGCGGCGCAGAGGGTCTTTCTTGTCACCGCCCTGACATATTCATTATCATCAGAGCCAAGATAATCGATGAGCAGGGTATCTACACGCTCAACTTCATCCCAATCTGGAAGATCATCAATATACTCCCGGATGGGGTGGTAGGAGCGGTCATCGGTAACCTTAGCCACTGCTATTTCATAATTTCTTGCAGAGAAGGTGCCGTAGTGCCTATCGATGTAGCTGATTAGCTGGGCATCGTCAGCATCTCTCCAAAACTTGCTGGGGTGTCTCCAGGGAACTTCACCTTTTATCTCCATGCCGTCCAGCTGCTGATTAAAAACAATGTCTTTTAAGTTAGGGTCATTCTCCAAGATTAGCGTAAGGTTTCGAAGGGAGTTCTTTAAAACCTTAGACCGAGGTTCATATTCAAGGCGGGAGAGCCAGTCTGTGTCATCTGAAAATTCTTCTAAGGCATCTTGCTGGCGCTCCAGGGCAATGGCAAGTTTGATTTTGTCATCCTCAACTGCAAACTGGCACATTTCTTTAAAGGAAGGCAGCTTGCTTGGAGGGGTGTCCGGCGATGCCTTATCATCCAGCTTGCCAAACTTATGAATCCTGACAGTATCAAAGGCATTCATAAGCTGACCGCAGGCAGGGTCTGTAGCATGGTGGGAATATGCGAACTTGTCATCATAAATAACTACACCGGAACTGCTGTCTGCAGGAATATAGTCATACCTACCTTCCATAGCCGAGGGAGCATAAACATCCGGTATAAATTTTTCGATGGCTTCCCTAAGGCTGTAAGTCCTGCAGAAGGTGCCAACGATGCCTGATTTTTCGAGGGGGTCCTCCTGGTGTTTGCCGGAAGAATCTGTCACCTTGCTTTCCCTTGAGGATGTAGGAAGCAAAGAGCAATCCTGCCAATTAGGGTGCTTGGATAAGTACTCATCAGGATCAAGCCACTCGCCATCACAATGCTTAAATACATATTCACCGTTTGAAGGTGTTGTGGGCCAGTACATAAGCTGATGAGGGCGATAGCTGCATTCATCAAACATATCCATGCCAAGCTCCTGTGAAAAGTAGCGGGCAATAGCGATATATTCATCTGGAGTAACATCCCTTGTTAGTGGAACGATGATGCGAACCCTCGGTACTTCCGGAGTATGGCCATGAGTGGTATAAATACAGGAAGCATATTTGTGATCTGCTTCATACCTTGAGATAAAATCCTTGTCTGCATGATCGGCATCGTGGGTTAACATTGAGCGGTAGGCTACATTCTCTCGTTTACGTCTGTTGTCCTTAAGGTGGCCGCCTACAAAACCACCTTTGTCTTTTACTCTGTCACGTTCCGCTTTGGGCAGTTTTGGGTATTCCTCGGCCGTTTCGGAAGTGCGTATTGTTTGTTCAAGACGGCTACAGAGTTCTTCAAAGGTGATGGTCTTATTTGACCATCTCTTAGCAAAACAGCTGTTGCCGTATGCGATTGCTAAATTACGCATATTCTGATACCTCCTTATAATCTAAGCCGAAATATTTAACCCCCTGGCCACGTTTCTTAGCTTTGGCAATCTCAATAGCCATGCCGGAAGATATGCGGTCACCAAACACCCATACTTCCTGGCACTTGCCCATAAGGACCAAATCTATAAATAGAGCGAGGTCACGCTCGTCGGGATCATCGTCATCCATGAATTGGGGTAGGAGCAGATGCATTGCGATTGGAATATAGCCGAGGTTAAGTGCAAAGCGGCAATGTTCTCTAGCTTTTTTTACGTTTTCTTCTATATCCCCTGAATAAGGGGAGCAGATATATATTAGGGGTCTGAAGGGTTTTCTTTTTGACTCTCTTTCGATACGAGTTAAAGCTTCGTATGCTGTGGGGTCGTAGTAGCCTTCAGCGTTATATTTGTTAATGCTCATAAGGTAAGAGCCTCCTTTCTGTTAGTCTTTTTTATAAAAATCACATTCAAATCCGTCGGCGCTAAGAAGCAGTCCACTTGCCCATTCGGGTTTTTCCGAAATAATCAGGCAAACTTCATCAACTGAGGAAACACCCACGGGGACTTCGAGCACAGCTTCATCGTGAACGTGCATAACAATCTCAAAACCTGAGTCGGAGAGACGGAGCATAGCTTCTGCTAAAATATCACGAGCAGTAGCTTGAACAATGTTCTCCACAAATTTAGGGCCATAGCTTTCAATGCGCTCCCATTTCTTTGTGCCGCCGACACCTTCATAGGTTATGGCATCTGAGCCGAATTGATTAATGCCGATTCTCGGCTTTACATACACAAGGTTTCTGCCTGAGGGAAGCGTAATAAAGAGCATTCCACTTTGATAGCTAAAGCGGATGCCGTGTGTTTCTGTTGCCTTTTGTTGGCTGACAGCCATCATTGCTGCCTTATCCACATCCCACCACAGCTTTACAATACGAGGGTTTGACTGACGCCAAGCGGTAACAAGGGGTTGTAGTTCTTCTTCAAGAACACCCATCTGTAAAGCGCCCATTGCCTTTAGAGCACCAACGGAACCGCCATAGCCCAGTGCCAGTTCTGCGATTTTGCCTTTTTGCCGCAGGTGGCCATTCACACCGTTTTTCTCAACCGGCACACGAAACATCTGGGAAGCAGAGGCACAGTAAATGTCTCCACCGTTTTCAAAGACATCAAGGCGCCATTTTTCACCTGCAAACCAGGCAATAACCCTGGCCTCAATAGCAGAGAAGTCGGCAACGATAAAGCGGGAGCCTTTCTTTGGGACAAAGGCTGTGCGGATGAGTTCAGAGAGGACACCAGAAGTGCTGTCAAAAAGCATATCCACAGCATCAAACAAGCCTGACTTTATTAGATTTCTTGCATCTTCTAAATCTGGCAGATGGTTTTGGGGCAGGTTTTGTACCTGTATAAGCCTGCCTGCATACCTACCGGTTCTATTGGCACCGTAAAATTGGATAAGGCCTCTGGCTCTACCATCTGATCCGACCACATTTTCCATAGCGGTATATTTTTTAACCGATGATTTAGCAAGCTCCTGACGAAGTGAAAGTACCTCAGCCAATTCTGGGGGAGCAGTCTTTATAAGTTCTGCAACCGCTGCCTTGCCAAGGGTATCTGTTTCAAGACCATTATCAGCAAGCCATTCTTTCATTTGTTGTACGGAGTTAGGGTTATCAAGGTTTGTAAGATATTGCATACTGCTTCGGAGCCTAGTTTTAGTAACTTCATCGCAGCTTATAGCTTGTTTTACAAAATCCATATCAAGGGCAATGCCGCGGTCGTTTATTATCTGGTCGAGCATGTAATTTTTCCATTCAGTATCTGATACCGGGAATTTAGAGAGTTTTTCTTGAATGCCTATCTCGGTTTCAACATCACGCTTGTTATAGGCTTTGAAAGAATCCCACTTCTCTTTATCATGGTGCGGGAGATTTCTTCTGCGACCGCCATTTGCTTTGGTAGCGACACAAGGAACGCAGAAATACTTGATCAGGTTTTTCCCTTCCTGGAGTTTTTGCTTTTCAAGACCTAAAACAGCGCCCACTCCTTCAAGGGAGAGAGGAAGGCCGAGCGTAGCCGACCAAACCATAGTGCAGTGCCAACCGGAAGGGTCCAGGTAAGTTCCTGCAGAAAATCCAAGAAAGCGGGATAGACAGATCCGCTCAAACTGTGCATTGAAGGCCCATTTTGTAATGGCGGGATCAGACAAGGCAGATATAATAGCCGGAGGGATTTTCTCACCGCAGGCAAGGTCTATAACCTGTACTTCACCGCCATCTGTTGAGTAGGCAAAGAGCAATATTTCAAAGTCCGGGGATTCACAGTAGCGGTAAACACCGCTTTTAATAAGGTCAACCGAGGAAAAGGTTTCTATATCGATACTGATCTCTTTCAAATGCTCACATCCTTTCTACACGGAAAGGGAGGCGGAAAAGCTCCGCCACCCACCGTGAGTATTGTTTTTCTATGCCAGAAAATCGTCATCTTCCAGGGATGTGAAGTCATCGGAAGCTGTGGTTCTGCTGCCAAGCGGCTCGCCATCTTTAATCTTTTGGATGTTGCCAAGTCCGCAGGCTACACCTTTATTGCCGTTTGAGTTGAAAGCGTAGAAGTTAAGGGATGCCCTTCCGTAGCAGCCGCTATAAACTTCACTGCGGTCAAGGATAGGCTTGACTGTTTTATCCACTATCTGCGGCGGGGTAGTGCTGTTGGCATTAACAAAGTAGTGACCTTTGTATGCCTCGTCATCGCGCTCGATATCACCGTCACGAAGAGGTAACTTGATAGCGGCCTTATTAGGCTTTTTGCCGCCAAACTTTGCGATGCCTTCTTCAATAGCAGCATCTACAGCTGCTTCAATAGCTTTGATTGTTTCTTTATCTGATTTTGGGATAAGAACGGAAACGCTGTATTTTTCAGCACCGCCGTTGATGGATACGGGTTCCCAGCCATGGAAATAGCTAAGACGTGTGTTAACACCTGTTATTACCTTAGTTTTGCTGTTAGTTTGATTTGCCATATTATTCATCCTCCATAATTTCATTAAATTCGTTATTTGCGTTTGATACGTTTATTGCCGGCCGTTTATCCGAAACAGGGACGAGAGTCGGCTTGCCCGGTGGTTTATATACGAGGTCACCGAGAACCTCATTGAACTTGGTTTTGCCCATCAGCTTTTCAAATTCTGTAAGCGTGATAAGGCTTTGCTTATAAATGTCCTTGTAGCCACTGGCTTTTGCAGCCGCAGCAACGGCATCTTCATCTTTGAATTTCCTGATACTGCGTCCAGCTACAACCTTGTATCCTGACCACTGTTTACCGTGTCTTACAGCGGCATCGGTAGCATAGGCCAAAAGGTCATTAGCCCATTTTGTAATGTCAGCCAGTTTCCCTAAAACCTCCTCGATTTCTTCATCTGAAAGAAGAGGCGGTAGACGAAACTCTGATTGTGCCAGCCTTAGTTTTTCTTCAGCTCTTGCACGACACTTCACTGCGGCTCGGCAGAAAGTACACCAATCACCGGGGCAATATTCCCCTTCACCATTGAAGGCAAGTTCAGCCTTAGGCTTTAGTTCCTTTTCTGCCCAGTCCCTTAGCTCAGCTACAGGGATGGTCCACGTACTGACATTGTCTCTGCGGGGTTGGAAAACTGTCATGGACACTTCAGTAATGTCATAAAGGCTGTCATAGATTTCCAGTGCACCCAGGCTGTAGAGCATCATTTGGCTGTTGTTTTCCGCATTTACTAAAATCCCCATGCCGTATTTCAAATCAATAATGTGCAAGGTCTTGTCTGAAATGAGAACGCAGTCGCCAGTGCCAAAGCCGTCCGGTACATATTTAGAAAAATCCAGACGCTGTTCGATTAGTACCAGCGGATCGGAGCAGGACTGCTTTGCCAGTTCCAGTTGCTCAAGCACAAACTCCACATAGGCATCTGTGTGTTCGTCCATCTCGTCACAGTCAAAAGGAGAGATAGGCTTTTTGCTTCGCATCTTAAGTGCCCTGCGAAGTTTATGCTCGGCTAAGGCATGAGCGGCGGTACCTTCGGCAGCGGCTGAAGACTCGTTATCATCGAATTCCAATTCAAGCCGGGCAGCGGGAGTACATTTTGTCCACCTATGGGAGCTGGATGCTGAAAGGACTGCGTGTCTACCCATTGGCAAGTACCTCCGCATCCGCAAGGAGGGCTTCATACATTTCAGGGTCGATATCGCTTAAGCGGTCCGCTCCGTATTTAATAAGCAGTTCCTTGACCTGGGCAGTTTTGCCGCTTTGGCTGATGGGTGTAAGCACGGCTCTGACATCTTCAACTGAGATTGTCTTTGCTTTAGGCTTAACTTCCGATGTTTTCTGAGGGGTTGGCTTTTCTACGGATTCGGCTGAAGGCTCATCACTTGCAATGGCATTTGCCAAAGTGCGAAGGCTTTCTGTCAGCGACTCCATGTCATTTACAACATCAAGAAGCAGTTTGATTCGGCTCATGTGCAGTTCCTCCTTTCCCAATTTCATGAATTTCTACTGACTGAACGCTCTGTCCGGGAGTGAGTACCAAAATCTCGGTAAACTCACCAAAAAGAAAATTCAGCAGTCTTTGCGGTATCTTGCTGATCCCGCTTTTGACAACGGCCTTCTTTTGAGAGCCGTCTTTTCGTGCAACATTTATTAGCACCCTGTGTTGCAGATTCATAGGCTTTACCTCCTGTGTCAGACGGGTCTGCACCCGGAGGAAGGGAGGGCTTTAAGTAGCGTCTTATCTCTTCCTCTACTTAAAGCCGAATTTATTAACCCCCTCCTAAAAGTGCAGTAGTTACAGGCTTTTAAAGGGTGCCTTGTTCTTCAAAAAGCTTTCTTAACCTTGCGATGATTTTGCTTTTTCGGTTGTGGATTGCCGCAACAGAAACCCCTTCCTCGTTAGCAATTTCAGTAAGTTGCCTCTGACTGCCAAAGAGGTCATAAATAAGGTCAATTTGCCCAGGCGTGAGTTTCTCCATCAGGACCAGCAATTGTTCAACAAGAGGGTCAGGCTCGTCTGCATTTTCTTCAAATAGAAGATAAGCAGGGTCAGTTTCACTTGTTTTGAGGTTTTCGATTGGGTCACTTAAATTTTCCGGGTCACTGTTGTTTTTGAGTTTCTGATTTTCGGTTGCGTAGTCACGATTCTCATTTTCGTAGCGGTCACCAAGAGCAGCTGCGTGGTCGAAATCACTGAGCATGATGATATGCTCCTCGGTTACGCCGTCTTGCCCAGCGGTGATGGTAAGAGGAAGAGTCTTTTTTGCTTCCTCATCCCAGAGCCAATAGGTGTAGGTGATACTTTGGTTTTTCTTAGAATTTTTCATTTTCCATTCCTCCTGTGATTTGCTGGATGCCAGCAGTGGAGGAAACAAAAGAAGGGGCTGCATACGATGTACACAGACCCCTTTATGCCGAAAATGGGCGCAATAAAGTAAGGTGGTGATACATCGACGCTCAGGAGGTGGTCTTTATCACCACTTCTGAAACCTCTATGTAACCTCCACCGCTTAATGGCCATCTCAGCGATGTTGATATATTTTTAAAGCCGTATAATCCGCGGCTTCTGCTGGCTGGTTATCTCTCTTTTGAGAGCGTAAGGTTTAGAATTATTTTCATCTGGGCATTGCAAATTCTGTAGAAACCTTATATAATGAAGTATGATTAAGTGTGAATTAGTCTAATTAAATTAGATTTTGCACGAACCGAATCTTGTCCACCATAAGCTTCAATACCCTCTTCAACCTTATAATTTAATTGTAGAGGATTTTGTTTTTATCTTCACCGACTGGGAATTGGACATTATTCGGACAGACTAGGACATCATTCCGACAATTCGGACATGAATATAAATTAACGAAGATGGGAGGGATGCTAGATTGAGATATACAGAATTTTTCTCAAAATTTTATATGGGCAGAAGTACCGGTGGCATCCTTGGACACAAATCCAAAGAGAAGATACCTGAATACTTTATGAAGGCTGCACTGATTGAGGGCTACCATGATCGCTTACCAACATCGAGTAGCTCTTACGGCAAATGGTTTGATGGTATACGAAGCCCGGAAGATGTGCTTTGGGGCACGGTTGTCTCTCACTTTGATGAAGATGGTTTCATTGATAAAATTTCAAATGGACTGAACGATAGTGAACTCCAGAATGTAATGCGCAGTTTCAGGATTGAATTACAAGAAGGTGAAGTTCCAGACAAACGGCTCTTTGCATTTGCTTTGGCTAAACAGTTTCACGCAATTGCTCAAGGTAACGGAAATGCTAATGATATAGTCAAAGATTTTTACAAGCCAGATGCCCACATTATTTCTTTTCCAGAGTATGTAGATCGAACAAAATCAAAGTATGAAAAAATAGAAACGCCCTTCTCGGATGGAGAAGAGCGCTTTTTAGAAGAGGTTTATGTTTGCAATATACTGAGTAGTCGACTTGGAGCTACAAAAAATAGACATAGTATGACCCAAGAAAAAACTCTTGAGAATGCAAATCTTGATCTTATTTCAGAATACTCAAGGAAGGTAATTTTGGTTGCAAATGGAGGAATGGGTAAATCTATGATGCTTCAGCATCTATTCCTCGAATCCATAAATAAGCATCAGCAAACAGGGCGACTACCTATTATTATAGAGCTTCGTGATTTTAGTGAAAATAACGACTTATTTAATGATCATATTGTAAAGACGGCCGAGATGTTTGATAGAAATCTGAATAGTAAAAAGGTAATGGATTTGATGACATCTGGTAAATGCCAAATTATGATGGATGGTGTTGATGAGATTGACCCTTCAGACATAAATGCTTTTCAACGACAAATATCTGAACTCGTTGATAGATATCCTTACAATCAATATGTAATGGCATCAAGAGAATGCGACATAATTAAGGCTGTTAAAGGATTTGCAAAATTGTATCTCCGCCCATTTAACAAAGAGCAGTCATCATCTTTAATTAATAATCTTTTATCGAATTCTGAAGATGAAGAAATGGGAAATGAGATTATAAGTTATTTGGAGGGTGAATATCTCCAACAGCATAAGGTTTTTGCTTCAAACCCAATGCTGTTGACCTTTGTTATAATGAAATATTCAATAGTAGATCCCTTTCATGGAGAAAAGAGACTATTCTACAGGACTGTATACGATGCGATTGTGTGTGGACATGACGAAGAAAAGAAAGGATATTCAAGAGTATTTAGGAGTGCACAGAGTGCTGCGGAGTTTACAAAAGTATTTAAGGAATTTTGTGCCGTTACATACATAAAACATGAAGTGGAATTTGACCTTGATACTTTTGATGAGTATTTTAATAATCTGGTTGCTATAGGAAAGCTTGAAAACCCAAAAATCATGACGAGCAAGAATTTTATCCACGACGCTTGTGCAACAGCCTGCATGATGTATGAAGAGGATATCAAACTTTTGTATATCGACCCTGGTTTTCAGGAATACTTGTTTGCTAATTATTATTTCTCTGCCGATCCTGAAGAATTGAAGAGACTTGGTCATGAACTTTGGGATGTGTCTACATCTGATTTCGATGGATACGATGCCTTTGATATGCTAAATGAGTTTTCATCAGAAAAGTTTGAGAGATTTGTTGTTAAACCGTATCTGCATAATATTTTTAATGGTAAATCTGAAATCACAGAATTTCTGACGTATCTCCGATATGGATACAGAGATTTTGAGTATCAGGTAATTAACATTGGTGTGATTGCTGAACAAGCTTCTAAAAATAAAGCTGAGTGGATTCCACCAAAACCTATTATTGTAGAGCCATCAAGTATTATTTTTTCTATTATTTTGCGACGATTAGATATCACGGACTTATTGGGTTTAGTGATTTTTGAAAATGCGCTAAACTATCAGGAATTTATTACAATGGGGATATTTGGAGAGCTTCATTTTGACTCAACTGATGGCAAGGAACAAATCATCCCACGTAGGTTGCAATGGCAAGATACCTACGATTTGCAAGAATATAAAAGAACACATGCACTGGAGAATTATCTTCAGGATGACAATCAGCATCTCGTATGTTTTGGGCATGAATATAAAGTTGACTTTGATAAGGTCCTTAAGGGACCGGAAAACTATAGCGATTTAATTAATATTTTAAAGTCGCCCGAAAAAGATGTTTGGAAAGCCTACTGTAAAATAAAAGAATATTATCAAGAGCTAATAAAAAAATATGGTGATTGATCCTTATGAAGGGAGTTTTGAACATGAAAAAGAATAAACCGGTTGGCGATGGTGTAGAACGATGGTTGAGCCTTGAAGAGATATCAAAACATGTTGGGTGCAGCAAAGATACCATTAGGGCATGGATTAAAAAGGATGCGATTCCATTTCATAAAGTTGGGAGACAGTATAAATTTAGGCTCTCAGAAGTTGACTCTTGGATTGAGAGCGGTGCCAGTGCTGAAGCGGATAAAAAAAACATATTGGAGGATATAAACCATGATTGATATGAAAAAAGAGCAAGAACGTGAGGAATTACACCGTGCCATTTGGGCAATTGCTGATGAGTTACGAGGGGCTGTAGATGGCTGGGACTTCAAGAATTATGTGCTTGGAACTATGTTCTATCGCTATATCTCGGAAAATCTGACCGCCTATATCAACGAGGGCGAGATTGAGGCAGGAAACATAGACTTTGATTATGCAAAACTTTCGGATGAAGAAGCTGAGGAAGCCCGTGTTGACTTGGTGCAGGAAAAAGGGTTTTTCATATTGCCCAGTGAGCTTTTCTGCAATGTCAGAGCTAAAGCTATGACAGATGATAACCTGAATGAAACTCTGGAGCGTGTATTTAATGACATTGAGGAATCTGCAAAAGGCAGAGCATCAGAAAATAGCTTTGCTGGTCTTTTTGATGACTTTGATGTGAATAGTAACAAGCTTGGCAGCACTGTTGCAAAAAGAAATGAAAGGCTAGCTAAACTTCTCGATGGAATTGCCACGATGAATCTTGGCTATGTTAAGGATCACGATTTTGATGCCTTTGGAGATGCATATGAGTACTTGATGACAATGTATGCCTCTAATGCGGGCAAATCCGGTGGCGAGTTTTTTACTCCTGCCGATGTTTCCGAACTGCTAACACGCCTTGGAACAGTTGGTAAAAAAACCATCAACAAGGTATATGATCCAGCTTGTGGATCTGGTTCACTACTTCTTAAGGCTGTAAAAATCCTTGGTAAGGACGCAGTTACCACTGGGTTTTATGGTCAAGAGATTAATATTACTACTTACAACCTTTGCCGTATCAATATGTTCCTGCATGATATTGGATTTGATAAGTTTGACGTAGAGTGCGAGGATACGCTTACAAACCCCCAACACTGGGATGATGAGCCATTTGAACTAATTGTTTCAAATCCTCCCTATTCCATCAAGTGGGCCGGTGATGATAACCCTCTGCTAATCAACGATCCTCGTTTTTCTCCTGCCGGCGTACTTGCGCCTAAGAGCAAAGCAGATATGGCGTTTATTATGCATAGCCTTTCCTGGCTTGCATCCAACGGCACTGCTGCTATTGTATGTTTTCCTGGTATTATGTACCGTGGTGGTGCAGAGCAGAAAATCCGTAAATACTTAATAGATAACAACTATGTAGACTGCATTATTCAGCTGCCTAGCAACCTATTCTTTGGCACTTCTATTGCTACTTGCATTATGGTAATGAAGAAAAACAAGAACGATAACAAGACTCTGTTTATTGATGCAACGGGTGAGTGTATTAAGGTCACAAATAATAACAAGTTGACCGCAAAAAACATCGAAAACATTGTAAATACATTTGCAAACCGTGAGGAAATAAAACATTTTTCACACCTAGCAAGCTATGAAGAAGTAGTGGAGAATGATTATAACCTTTCAGTTTCAACATATGTGGAAGCAGAGGACACCCGTGAGAAAATTGATATTGTGGAGCTGAATGCGGAGATTGAACGAATCGTAGCACGAGAGGACGAACTACGTGCAGCCATTCGTACCATTATCGAAGAAATCGAGGTGGGAGAATGAGCAAGCTTGATAAGCTAATTGAAGAGCTTTGCCCTAATGGGGTGGAATTTGTAAAACTATCCGATATTGCTATTATAAGTGGTGCTGGTGTAGATAAAAAGATTAATCCAGCAGAAAAGCCAATAACATTATTAAATTATATGGATGTTTATAAGAATAGATACTTAGATAAAACCATTCCCACAATGTTAGTTACAGCAAATGACAACAAAATAAAACAATGTAATGTTTTAAAGGGTGATGTTTTTATCACGCCATCTTCCGAAGTTTTAAATGATATAGGAAATTCAGCGGTTGCTATTGAGGACTTGACTGGTGTTGTTTATAGCTATCATATTATGAGAATTAGATTGAAAAAATTTAATATGATAACATCAATGTTTATTAATTATACTTTCGAAAGCAATTATCTACAAAGTCAAATAAACAAAATGGCAAAAGGTATAACTCGATTTGGGTTGACAAAAACACAGTGGGAAAAAATAATCATCCCCCTCCCTCCTCTGCCAGTGCAACGTGAAATTGTCCGTATATTGGACAATTTCACGGAGCTTACAGCGGAGCTTACAGCGGAGCTTACAGCGGAGCTTACAGCGAGAAAATTACAATATGAGTATTATAGAGATGAGTTGCTGACTTTTGGCGATGATGTTCCGAAGGTATCTTTGGGAAAATGTCTTGAGAAAACCTATAATATTAAATGGAAACAATTCGATGGAACGCTTGAGTATATTGACCTTTCTTCTGTTGATAGAGACTTACACATTATCACTCAGACAACAACAGTAAATCAAGAAAATGCTCCAAGCAGAGCACAGCAAATTGTACAAGCAGATGATGTGCTTTTTGGCAGCACAAGACCTATGCTGAAACGCTACTGTTTAGTCACAAGCAAACATGATGCTCAAGTATGTAGTACAGGCTTTTGTGTGCTTAGAGCAAATACAGATAAGGTGTTACCTGCTTGGATATATTATATGATTAGTACAACTGATTTTTATACTCACGTTGAACTGTTCCAAAAAGGTGCAAGCTATCCTGCGATTACAGATGCTGATATAAAACGATATGAGATCCCGTTGCCAAGTTTAGCTGAACAGGCTCGAATTATCGAAATTCTTGATAAATTTAATGCCTTGACAACCGATATTTCCGCCGGTCTCCCCGCTGAAATCAAAGCTAGGCAAAAGCAATATGAATACTATCGGGACAAATTGTTGACGTTCAAAGAATTATCATAAGGGGGTGAAGAGTATGCCGTTTTTTAATATCGTTGCCGCAACATCAGAAAATACAGTTGTTACAGAATATACACCGGAAAAAGCACGCTCTGACAGTTATCAGAGTGAAGCAGCATTAGAAAAAGAATTTATTCGTATGCTTTGTGAGCAAGGCTATGAATATCTACCCATTCATACGGAGGCAGACTTGACTACTAACCTCCGTAAAAAGCTGGAGGAGTTGAATAACTATCAATTTTCTGAAACCGAATGGGAACGGTTCTTCGCCGAGTGTGTTGCTAACAAAAATGATGGGATTGTAGACAAAGCTCGAAAAATCCAAGACGACTACATCCAAGTACTAAAACGAGACGATGCTCTTTCAAAGAATATCATGTTGATTGATAAAAAAAATATACACAATAACAGGCTTCAAGTGATCAATCAATATGCTATTGGCCAGGAAGAGGGAGCAAAATATGACAATCGCTATGATGTAACCATTCTTGTGAACGGACTACCATTGGTTCATATCGAACTAAAACGAAGGGGAGTTGCCATCCGTGAAGCCTTCAATCAGATAGATCGTTATCAGCGTGATTCATTTTGGGCTGGGTGTGGTCTATTTGAGTATGTGCAAATTTTTGTTATTTCCAATGGAACGAACACCAAGTATTACTCTAATAGCACACGTTTTAATGCCATTAAGGATGCAAGTTCTGGCAAAGCAAAAAGAGGAAAAACCAGCAATAGCTTTGAGTTTACATCCTTTTGGGCCGATGCAAACAATAACGTTATTCCAGATATCATTGATTTTACAAAGACATTTTTTGCAAAGCATACTATTTTAAATATACTAACGAGATATTGTGTTTTCACCGCAGAGAACATGTTGATGGTAATGCGTCCATATCAGATTACAGCAACAGAGCGGATTCTCAATCGAATTGAAATTGCTCATAATTATAAAAAATATGGAGACATTGCCGGAGGTGGTTATATTTGGCATACTACTGGGGAACGTGTCATAATAGTGATGGGTGCATTAAATGTTATACTATCAAGGGTTTCAAGGACTTTAACTAAATATTATTCATACATTGCTTAAAGTAATTAGGATCTAATTGCTGTGAGCAGTGCATGAGGGTATATATGCTGCAAGAGAAAAGGAGGTTATTATAATATGAATTCTCTTACTATTGTCCGGAAAGCTGTAAAAAATAAGAAATAGAGGGAAAATAATATATATCTAAAATTAAATATAGAAAATGAATAGGCAAAGTTGGGGTTTGATCAATTATAGACCAATATAAACTTCGCTTTTTTTGTATCTAAAACAAAAATTAAGGAAAATTATAAATCCTAAATGTAATGTAAAATAAAGGGTTACAAAGGTTTGGAATTAATAATAGATAGGATAATAATGAAATTTGTATTGAAAAAGGAAAATAAATATGCTAATATAGTTCAATAAAGAACCATATTGGAAAATGAGGTGGGTTTAAATGAAAAATGAAATAATTAATAATAAAAATAGTCTTTTTTTAATATTTAATTGGAAGCTAAAAAAGATGTATGAAAAAATGTTTTATAAGCTAGCAGAGGAATTACAATTGACTCAAAATGAAATCGATGTACTTCTATTTTTGAATAATAATAGTCCACTTGACACTGCAAGGGATATAGCGAGATATCGTGCTATGTCAAAGTCTATGATATCAAAATCTGTAGATTCTTTATATAGAAAAGGTTTTTTATCATATGAGACAGATGAAACAGATAAAAGATGTATTCATCTAAAAATTAAACCAGTGGCTATTCCAATTGTAGAAAAATTACATGAGGCTCAAAAAGAGTTTTTTTATATTCTTACTTATAATATTACTGAAGAAGAATATAAAGCAATGGAAACAGTATTAAATAAGATGCATGCAAACATCATTGATCAATTTAACGAATGAAAAGGAGATAGAAGAAATGGGAAGTAAACAACAAATGGAATTAGGGACTAAAAGTATAAGTAAATTGCTTTTTAGTATGGCTATTCCAGCAATTACAGCACAAATTATCAATCTTCTCTACAATATGATAGATAGAGTTTATATTGGACATATTCCAGAAGTTGGAGCTACTGCTTTAACTGCAGTAGGCGTTACAATGCCAATAATTATGGTTATATCAGCATTTGCTGCTTTAGTTAGTATGGGTGGTGCGCCACGTTCCTCAATTATGATGGGAAAAGGGGATAAGGATGCTGCTGAAAAAATACTAGGAAACTGTACCACTGCATTAGTATTGATTTCAGTTACATTAACAGCAGTAGTTTTGATATTTGGGGAGAAAATGTTAATGGCATTTGGGGCCAGTGAAAATACTATAAAATATGCCTTGGATTATTTGAAAATTTATGCTTGTGGAACATTGTTTGTACAACTTTCTTTAGGTCTAAATGCATTTATTACAGCACAAGGATTTGCAAAGACAAGTATGTTTACGGTACTAATTGGAGCAATATTAAACATCATATTAGATCCAATATTTATTTTTGGGTTTAATATGGGAGTAAAGGGTGCAGCTTTAGCAACTATAATATCACAGGGAGTTTCTGCATTATGGGTTATAAAATTTCTTATAGGAGATAAGACTTTATTAAAAATCAAGAAAAAGTATTTAAAGATAGATTTTAAAGTATTATTACCCTGTATAGCCCTTGGACTAGCACCATTTATTATGCAATCAACAGAAAGTATTTTAATGATATCATTTAATACATCTCTACTTAAATATGGTGGGGATTTAGCAGTAGGGGCCATGACCATCCTATCAAGTGTTATGCAGTTTTCCATGCTACCATTAGTTGGACTTACCCAAGGAGCCACACCAATTATTAGCTTTAACTATGGAGCAGGTAATGGTAAGAGGGTTAAGGAAACATTTTTGTTACTACTTAAGATATCTTTGATTTATTCAGTAGGCTTGTGGACAATCACAATGTTATCACCACAAATATTTGCTAAAATGTTTACTAAGGATGCTGAGTTGATTAATACTTCTATTAAAGCAATGAGAATTTACATGGCTGCTTCTTTGCTATTTGGAATTCAAATAAGTTGCCAACAGACTTTTATTGCCTTGGGAAATGCAAAGACATCAGTATTTTTAGCTATTTTGCGTAAGATAATCCTTTTAATTCCCCTAATATATGTATTACCTTTATTTTTAGAAAACAAGGTAGATGCAGTATTTTTAGCAGAACCAGTAGCTGATATTATTGCTGTTACAATAACAAGTATAATGTTTACTATTCAGTTTAAAAACGTATTAAAAGAACTAGATTACCAAAAACTTTAATTTAAGGAGCGATGACAATGTTTTATCCTTTTAGTTATTTTAGATTTGATCCAACCATGATTATTTTAATTCCAGCAGTTATTTTAACCATATATGCCCAAAGCAAAGTACAATCAAATTTTGCTAAATATTTGAGAGTACCGACACAAAAGGGATATACAGGAGTTCAAGTTGCAAGGAGATTATTAGATCAACATGGTTTGCAAAATATACCAATTGAACTTTCAAGGGGTAAGTTAAGCGATCATTATGATCCAACAAAACAAATTTTGAGACTATCCCAAGAAGTATATGAAGGACATTCCATAGCTGCAGTAAGTGTAGCTGCTCATGAGGTGTCAGACGGCGAATTACAATCGGGTGCAACAGCAAATTAAAATCCCGTCTGACACCTATCAGACCGCGCGGTCTTGCCTGTAACTGCACATTCTTATCAGCCTGACCGCACACTCTCGTAGTCTTGTTTGAGGATAAAGATTCCTTATTCTGAAACAAGGCCATGAGCATGGCTCATAGCCTCGAACTTTAAAAACAAAAAACTTCATTATGTAAGGCTCTGGTTGTCAACAGCAGCCAGAATGATATCCGTATCAATGGTATTTTTCCCAGCCTGTGATCCAAAGGCAAGAGCATCCGTCATCAGGTTATCGATGAGACGGGGATTGCCCTGGGAGTATCCATGAATTGCAGTGAGCGCTGCATCATCAATGATGGATTTTGAGCCACCGGCACGCTCCAGCTTATGCAGGATATAGGCAGCAACCTCTTTATCATCCAGACCAGTATAGTTGTAATGGATGGTGATGCGCTGGCGCAGGGCTTCATGAACCGGCTTTCTTAAAATGTCGTTGAGGTGAGATTCTCCACAAAGTATCAGTGTAAAACAGTTGATGGAGTCATAGCCATAATTCATGAGCATCTTGATATCATTCAGAATGCCGGTGCTGAGATACTGGGCTTCATCAATAGCAAGTAAAAGTGGCTGGCGTTTCTCTTTATACAGGTAGTAGACCTGCTCCTGTATTGCTTTAAACATGCCGGTCTTACCGCCTTTGTCACTGACACCAAGGACAGAGCAGAACTGTTTATAGAATTCTGCAACGGATATGGTGGACAGGCAGAGGTAGACCATGTGGTTCAGGTTTGGGTTCAGACTTTTAGAAAAGCATCTGAGGCAGTACGATTTACCCATGCCGGGTCTTGCAGTAAAGACACCGATACCTCTGGTATCTTTGAGATAATTCAGTCTGTGAGTCATTTCCTGAAAATCTCTGGAAAGATAAGAGTCTTTCTCGGAAATGGATTTATCAAAAGGGTTAAAGGAAAGGGCATAAAAATCGTTATACATCAGATTTACCTCCAAGCTTTGAGTAGTCTATCGTAGGTGCGTTGTTTCTCTTTGTATGGCAGTTGGCATTCTTATCCGTACGAAGCAGTGGGAAATGCATTCCTTCGTAGAGAATAAAGGCGGTATCCATGTCGGAAGGCTGATAGCGGATATCTACTTTCATGGAGATGAACTGCATGGGAACATCAAAGCTCATCTTGTTGATGGAGACGGTGGAATCCTTATTCACTTTTCTGGTAATGCGGTTTAAGAAGCATTCCTCCAGCCATTCACGGGACTGTGGTGTTCTGCTATGGGATTTTGTATCCTGATAGCGGGAAAAAGGTGTACAGTCGATGCCGGTGTGGAAGGTTGTATTGTAAGAACGCATGTAGTCCTTCAGCAGAGAGTTAAACTCTGCAAGAGAGGAAATGGATGCGACATCTAACGTGTACAGCCAGCGTTCCTTTAAGGTTCTGAAATGGCGCTCCACCTTGGCCTTCGAAGCCCCATCCCGAACACGGGTGTGGAGAAGAACGGTACCAACACTGCCACAGATCAGGGAGAGCTGTTCGTTACAGTAGGGACCACCATTGTCCACATAAAGTTTATCCGGAATACCATAGGTGGCAATGGCATCTTTCAGGACTTTCTGGAAGTTAGCAGCATTATCATTGTAGAAAAGTTCACCGCCGACAAGGAGCCTGGAGTGGTCATCAATGATCATGACACAGTAAACCCGGCGACACTGTCCGTCTTCGGTGATATGAGGAAGATAACAGGTATCAGCCTGCCACATCTTGCCGAACATATCCTCTTCAAAGGCTTTACGGTCACGAACATTTGGATTTCTTGCTGATTTTAGATCATTGTGTTTTATAAAACGCTGGACAGCATCCACGGATACCGTGGCAGGAATAAAGGAATCCGCAATTAGCTTCTGGTGGATCTGTGTGGCATTGAGTCTTGGAAAAGCTTCCTTTAAGCGATAGATTTCTTCTATGGCAGTATCCGGAAGTGCCCGGGAAGTTCCTTTGTCGGAACGTTCTCTTGGCATAAGAGCATCAATACCACCGAGACGATACTGAGAGACCCACTTTTCTACTGTTTTATAGTCATACTCCTTTGTAGTGCCATCAGGTAGCTTTAATGGATTTTCAGTTACTCTTTTGTAATAGGCGGTTTTTGTGGCATCAGGAAATAAGTCCTGGATCACCGGGGCGATGAGGGCAAATCGAAACTGTGCAACTAAAGCTGCATCTGATAAGTTGTTTTGTTCATTCATGGTAAGAATACCTCCTTGGGATTTGATAGATTCATCATAAACCGCGAATTAGAGGGAGGGTATTACCAGCTTGTGTGGAAGGTGAAAACCGAAATGAGCTAAATCTGCTTCCGGCCAGAAAGCGCAGTCGGGTTCGCATGGCTTTGTAAAAAAGAGAAGCCTGTAAGTCGGAAAAATGCAGTAGAAAACTCAGAAAAAGGCTCTTTCAGACATAAGAAACGGATGAAATCCCGTGGTGACTGTTCCGACAGTTCCAAAACAGAGAGCCAGACAGAACGGTTTTTTAAAAAGAGATCCCGCCAGCGGTACAGCATGGAAGGGGTGATGGAATAAGCCTCACAGAGAGCGGCAACCGTCTTTACATGGGCAAAGTATTCACCGAGGACACGGAGAATAAAAAAGACGCCATACTGAGAATAAGGGATGATGGTATCAGGAAGGATGGCGTGTGTGTGCGCACAGCTTCCGCAGATAATCCTTGTAATACAGAGTTCCTGATAGACAGGCTTTCCATAAATGATATCGATCATGGAACGCTGGTAGGAGGCATGAACCTTACAGTTACCGGTAGAGCCACAGCATGGACAGGTTTCTGTTTCAGGCTGAAAAGAAGCCATGAAATCAAGGAACAGAGATTTAGATGAAGTTTTTATACGAATTATCTTGCAAAACAGAGAGTTTTTTCTTATCATAAGTATTGACTTAAGTGACTGCTTAGGACAGGTACCTCTTATTAGGACATAGATCCTACTACGGACCTGGTGCGGCACTTGGTTGTGTGAAGAGAAAGAACGAACTGTAGGAAGGGCTGTTCTTTCTCTTTTTTTATTGGTAACAAGTAGACTATAAGGAATCTCGTATGAATGGTCAATAGGACAGAAAAAAACGTGCAGTAAAATACAGCACGTTAGTATAACTATTATTTATAAGATGAGAATTTAATCAGCGGTAAAGTTACAGTAGGTTGGAATTATAATTTGCTGGCTGACAATAAGCCGAATGAAGACGAAGGTTTATCTATTTGTAATTTTCATCTACCAGAGGCCATAACTGATGCAGTCAGAAATCCGCTTGGATTGCAGACCCTCACATATAAGGAAGAAGCAGAGCCAGATATTAGAGCAATATTTGTCGGTGAGCGAACAGAGACGGGAAATACTGAGGTTTTTAATGTCGCCTTTCAGCGCTTTCGTAAAGAACAGTATCTTTCCACAAAAAAATTTAGTCTTTTCTTTGATCAAGATACATTTATTCGTGAGAACCGATGGGGCATCGGGATTACAGATACTATTGATTGTGTATACACACAGATGGAACTTAGGTTTTCATCGTATTTTTATGCTCGACAAATATTTGACCTGAGTGATTATTACCGCTCCGCAACGGATTCTGAAGTTCAAAGTTTTAGTGGATTGGAATTGTTAAGTATCGCGAACAAAGACCAGTTTCAACTGATGGCTGACACATGGATACGCCGAAAAATTGCAGCAATAAATGATTCAGGTGTTCTTAAGAATAACTCTGCTGCTAAAATAAAAAAACTGGCGCAAAACTGCGGATTAGAAATTACCATTGAAAACAAAAAACTTATAATACCTGAAGACAAAAAGAAGCTTAAAGAGATTTTAGGCTTTCTCGATGACGAGGTTTATAAGGGTGCCTTTACAGAGGAAACATACATAACTAACTCAAAAAGAAAAGTTCAATAGATAAAACGAACAACATCAATCATTAACCTTTTAATTTTACTTATATCTTTTAATTATTCCACAGACTATATGCGAAAAGGGGTTAAAGATTGAGATGACACCCCTAATCGTAGGACAGATATCTTAGAAAAATATGCTACACGATAGTAATAAAACTTATTTAAAGTTGCTTAGCGTTACATAAAACCTTTATATCAAGCAGTTCCTGAACTATTGCCAACGAGCAATATGCAGGAACTGCTTTTTATTTTTGTATCAAAGACGGTACGAACATAGATGCAGGCTGTGGATATGGTAGAAATCTTAATTTGTTATACAACATAGGTTTTAAAAATCTTACTGGTGTCGATATGATTAAACGAAAGAAATTTAAAAAATATGAGTACAAGGAACTAGATCTAACAAAAGATGAAATAAAAGGTAGCTATGATATTGTATTATGCAATTTTGTTTTAATGTTTATAAGTACAAAGGACCAATTAAAAGTCATAGATAAACTAATCGAAAGCACGAATAAATTTTTGCTAATAGAAACAAGACAAGCAGAAGGAAAATATAGCTATACTTGTTATATAGAAAATTTTTATCACTATATACAAGCAAAGAAAAATGTTAAAATTCTATACTACAATAAGCAAAAGGAAAGGATATTAGTGGAGAAATGGGAAAACAAGCTAATGGATATATAAGACAAATAACTCCAAGAGATAGAGAGCTACTGTTTCAACTAGCTAAAACAGGGATGGCAAGTACTGAACAATCAGAAAAATATTGTGATGTAAAGCTAACGCGTTTAAAAAGACTTGAACGATCAAAATATATAAAATTAACAACGCTAACTAATGGCGGAAGGGAAACTACAATTATTCAATTGGAGAAAAAAGGAAAGCAATACATAAAAAACAACATGCTATATAGCGAAAAGCTTGCAGTCGCAAATCCAGAACATGTGAATCATGACCTGCAGCTCACAGAAGCATACTATAAGCTTCAGCCTGAATATCAAAGAAGCTTCAAATGCGAAAATGAATTGATAAGTAAAATTTATCGAGAAAAGCCAGAGCTTCTAAATAAACTATCTACATGTCTCGATGCTACCATTGAAGTAAATGGTGAAATCATTGGAATAGAAGTGATAGGCAAAACATACACCCAGCAAGTAATAAGCTCAAAGATTGAAATTGCAAGAAATTATTTGAATTGTAGTAAAATACAATGGATTAACAACACTGGTAAAACATATAGCTTTAATAATTAATGCTGAAATAAAGGAGTTGAAATAATTTGATAAAATCAATAAGAGATGATGTAATAAAATTAGAAGCATATGTAGCTGCAGCCTTTAAATATGATGAAGAGTTGACAAGAATTTTCGATGTGGGTGGATATTGCCTTGTATCACAGCTTAAAAAGAGATACGGAGAAAGCAAAGCTAAACGTATGATAGAGGACATGGAAAGCCATAGCTTAATATTGACAGAATTCTATTCAAATTCAAAATATGTTTACTTAACTCAAAATGCACTTAAGTATCTTGCAAATAAGGACAATGTATCTGAAATTATTAAAACAAAAAAGAAAAATATAGATAAGTTCCCAGCTGAGAAAGTCATGATAGCATCAATAATGAAATATGAGATTGAAAAAGAACTATATTTTATGAAAAGGCAAGACTATCTAAAAGTGTTAAGACAGAAAATATTAGAAATTAAGCAAATAAAAAATATAAATTCTGTAGAAGCTCTTAATACAAGTAAAGAAAATTACGTAAAAAACAAGGCTGGAGTAAAAAAAATAATAGATATATTTCAGCAGATTTTAAAGAAAGATAAAAATATTGAAATAGAAAAATTAACTAATGAGCTGGCAGACAAATATAATCAAACATTGAAAAAATACGAGGATTTAATAGCACAATCTGAAGAAATTGAAAAAAGAATAGATATGTATACTAAAAAATCTATAACCTTGTTTGATATATCAAAAATAATAATGCTACCAAAGGATAAAGAAACTTTGTATATCTATATAATTGACAACACAAATATTAAAGCAATAAAAAAATACTTTGATGATGTTTGGTATTTTGAAAAAACCATTGGCTTAATATTTAAAAATATTCAATTTGTATTTATTTCTTACAGCTCAGAAAGATATGAAATTTTCAGAAAAAGAATGCTAAATTATATAAAGAGAGCTGATATCAAGGTAGATGTAAAAATAATTGATATAAAAAAATGCTACTATCTACAGGGCTTAGTTGAAAGAACTTCAAATCTTAGCAGTGAAGAAATGGAAATAAAGACAAAGGATAAAAGAGCATATGAAAAAATAAAAAAACAGTTAAATAGCAATGATATAGATGACATGGAGGATGATGAAGATTAGATGAAAAAATCATTAATAATATGCAGTATACTTTTGATAATAGCTTTGATATATGGAGCTATTTTTTATTTTATAGGAATAGCTTCAGGTGTTAAATTTGAAAAAATAGCATTAAACAAACATTTTAATAATGTTATCGAAGACAAGTCAGAGGTTTTAGACATAATTACTAATAAAGCTGAAATACAATCACTCTTTAAATCGCCTTTAAAAGCCATAAAACAGTCTTTAAAGATAGATAAAAGAGTATTGCTAATAATATCAGCTATATTAGCAGTTATAATACTTCGCAGGCTGTTTTATTTCATACTCTTTCATGAGCAGATATTTAATTACCTAGGTTTTAATAAGCTTATCCAGGATAAAAAGGGTACATTTGGTACAGCAAGATTTGCAGATGAGGGCGATATAAGGAAATTAAAAAGCGAAAAAACACTTGAAAATGAGAATGGTATAATTTTAGGAAGCATCAAAAAACCTTATAAAATAGGATTTTTAAAAAAGTATAATATAAGGTATAGAATAGCATTAAGTCCAAAAGCTCAAATGTTAAATGGCCATGCAATAGTAGTATCCGGATCAGGCGGTGGAAAAACCTTTAGCTTTGTGCTTACAAATGGAGTTAATGCTATAAAAGATGGTGTGAATGTATTATTTACTGATCCAAAAGGCGAGTTGTTTATGACATTAAGCAGATTTTATGAGAAAAACGGCTATATTGTACGAGTTCTTAATCTGATAAACATCTATAAAAGCGATAGATTTAATCCTCTTGATTTGGTTGAAAATGAGCTTGATGTAATGATATATATAGATGTTCTTTTTGAAAATGCACGTTCCTTAGAATCTACTGGAGTAAATGACTTTTGGGATACAGGAGCAAAGGATTTGATGAAAGCACTTATATTGTATGTAAAAGCTAAATACCCAAGAGAAAAGCAAAACATGGGAGAGGTTTATGATTTAATTACAGAAGCTTATGATATAAGGAAAATGGACATACTGTTTAGTGAAATAGATGATAATACTGCTTGTAAAAGGGCATATAAATTGTATAGAGCAGCTGAAGATAAAGCGAGAGAAGGTATAATTTTAGGTTTAGGACTTAAGCTTCAAATATTCCAACATGAAGACATAAGATATTTAACATCGCATACTGATATGAATATGTATGATTTAAAAACAAAAAAAGCAGCATTCTTCTTGATAATGCCTGATACACATAGCTCATATAATTTCATACCAAGCATATTTATGAATTTCTTATTTATAAAGCTTCCACACCTTCATGACAATACATCTGATGAAAAGATAAAGAATACAAGACTTAGAATATTTGCAGATGAGATAGCTAACATTGGCAAAATAGCTAATTTAAAAAATGTTATAACTACACTTAGAAGTCGTAAAATAGACTTTTTTCCAATATATCAAAACATAGCTCAAATAAAAGAAATGTTCGGTGTAGGTTGGGAGACGATTACTGGTAATTGTGATACATTCATAACCTTGGGTGTAAACGATGAAGAAACATCTGAGTACGTATCTAAAAAACTAGGTAAACAAACTATAAAGGTAATAACTAAAAATAAAAATGATGGACTTAGCGACATGACCAATATAAAACGCTGGAGCATATCAGAGCAGGAACGTGATTTAATGCAGCCATCAGAGGTTAGAGAATTAAAAGTAAATAGATGTATCTGCTTTATAAAAGGCAAAGAAAAATTACTATTATATAAGTATGGACTAAATGCAATGGAAGAGTACAAGGAAATTAAATCACTTGAGATAAATATACAAGATTACATTCCGGTGCATTTGAGAGCTGCAGAGCAAAATACTTTAAACGAGGATAATATCAATCAACAAAATGCAAATAAATTAGAAGATAATAAAGTGTCCCCAGTGGGGACAGTATCATCACAGGTTGAAATAAATGAAAAAGAAAAGGAACAAAAGTCAACAGGTGAGAAGGAATATTATCTATCTAAACCAGTAATTAAAAATGAAGAAAATATTAAAGCAGAAGAAACAAATCAAAATGAAGATAAAGAAGATGATTATACAGTAAATGACATAATCGATATAATGGATGATGATGATATACTATAAAACATTGTCCCCAGTGGGGACACAATGAAAAATTATATGTAGCTGTCCCCACTGGGGACAGTATTTTTAAAAATAAAAATAATTATATAGAGGTGTAACATGAAAGTTGTAATAGCAGAAAAACCAAGTGTAGCAAGAGATATAGCAAAAGTGATAGGAACAAACATCAAAAAAGATGGATACATAGAAGGGAATAATTATATAGTTACCTGGTGTGTTGGTCATCTAATTGGACTAGCAGTTCCATCTAGCTATGACGAAAAATATAAAAAATGGAACTTAGAGGATTTGCCTATAATTCCTAATCAATTTAAATATGAAGTTTTAGAAAATACTAAAACTCAGTACAGCATAATTAAAGAGTTAATAAACAGTACTGGTACAACAGAAATCATCTTTGCAGCTGATGCTGGAAGAGAAGGAGAACTAATAAATAGATTAGTATACAACCAAGCAAAATGTACAAAACCGATTAAACGATTATGGATCAGCAGTATGACAGATGAAGCAATTAAAAAAGGATTCGCAAATCTTAAGGATGGATCAGAATATGAAAACTTATATAAGAGTGCTGAATGTAGGGCTATAGCTGACTGGTTGATTGGTATTAATGCAAGCAGAAAATATAGCATAACATATTCAAAATTAACCCTAGGAAGAGTACAAACACCTACATTAGCAATGATAGTACAAAGGCAGCAAGAAATAGATAATTTTATTTCAAAGCCTTTCTATGAAATAATTGCTCAATATAATGAATTTGAGGGTAAATATATTAATCATAATGGTGAAAGTAAAATTGAAGACATAAAAATTGCTGAAGAAGTAATAAACGAATGTAAAGGTCATAATGGTTTAGTAGAAAGTATAGATAAAAAGAATAAAAAAGAGAATGCTCCGTTGCCATTTGACTTAACAGAGCTTCAAAGAGAAGCCAATAGAAGGTTTGGTTATACAGCACAAAAAACACTTGATATAGCACAAAGCTTATATGAAACGCATAAAGCGACTACATATCCTCGAACTGACAGCAGATATTTAAGTAGTGATATGGAAAGCACCTTAAAATCGGTTTTAAACGCAGTAGAATACAATTTTTATAGCAATGTGATTACAAACATATCAAAACAAGAGCATAAGCTAAAATGTATAAATAACTCGAAAATAAGCGACCACCATGCAATTATACCTACAGATAAAAAAGTAGAAATTTCAAATTTAAGTGACGAAGAAAAAAATATATATAAGCTCATTTGTAAAAGATTTGTAATTCAGTTTTTGAAGGCCCATGAATTTGAAGAAACTATAGTTAAAATAAATATAAGAAAAAATATATTTATTTCAAAAGGAATTACTACAATAGAAATAGGTTGGAAGGCTTTAGAAAAAGATTCTGATGATGAAAAAGAAGAAAAAATAAAAACTCTTCCTAAGCTCAATAATGGAGATGAGATAAATGTTGTAAAAGTATATAGAGAAGACAAAAAAACAACACCTAAAAAGCAGTTTACAGAAGCGATACTATTAACAGCGATGGAAAATGCAGGTCAATACATTGAAGATGAGGAATTAAAAGAACAATTAAAGGATAAAGGTATCGGAACACCAGCGACACGAGCTAGTATAATTGAAAAAATCATTAAAGAAGAATATGTGTCAAGAAAAGGAAAAACTCTTGTTCCTACACAAAAGGGAATAGATCTCATCTCTATAGCACCATTAGAGCTGACAAGCCCAGAACTAACTGGAGAATGGGAACATAAACTAAATAAAATAGCTAGAGGAAATATAAATGCTGCATCATTCTTAGATGAAATAAAGAATTTAACAAAAAAAATAGTGAATACAGAGATAACAAATAAAGTTTCATTTGAAAGTAAAGATAATTCAAAAGAAGTCATAGGCACTTGTCCAAGATGTAACAAAAACATATATGAAAGCGAAAAAAGCTATTATTGCGAAGGCTATAAGGATGAACCAAAATGTACCTTTGTACTTTGGAAAGAAAACAAACTATATGGCAAGGTAAATAAAACTCAAGCAAAAAAACTTCTAAAAGGTGAAACAGCATTATTTAAAAATTGAAAAGTAAAGCAGGCAAGGATTATGAAGCATACTTAAATTTAGAAGATACAGGTACATATGTTAATTTGAAATTTGATAGTAATAATAAATAAATGTGCCTATCTCTAGTGGGGACAAAAAAATTAAAAAATTAAAACAAGTATTGTTTAAACTAATTATACCTCATTTTTTGAAACTCGTAATTGTATACCTTTTCGAAATATTAAAATGTAGAGTTGGACCATAGATGATCTGATAAAAAAGTATAAGCTAGTAACGAGATAAAATCGTTAAAGTATCTTATGTTAGAACTTGAAGATGAAGTTCTAGCCAATGTTAGAGTAGATGTATTTGAAGAGTTGTTTAAACTTATATTTATGATGAACTAAAAAGTGGTAGAAATAAAGAAAGAGTGTTTGAATTTAGTAATTATGGTTATACAGATGAAACTAAAAGAAAAAGTACAAGCTTTATTTAATGAAGCAAAAGAAATTTGGGATGGAATATTCTCAAAGGATTGTAGACTTGAATTAACAAGCTAGCATCTTTCTGTTTGTGTAGCTTCATTACAGAATGTAAAATTATTTAATATAAATCTTGATGTAGTAGATGATGCTTTCGAATACCTAATGAATAAATCACGAAAAGAAAAAAGGACAATACTTTACTCCAAGATATGTGATAGATATGTTTGTAAAGATGCTTAGTCCAAACCAAAATGAAAAGATAGTAGACATATCCTGAAAGGGAAAGCATGGGAATGGGCAAATTTGCGGTTAGGCTAATGGAGGATATCAGGGAGCTGGATAAAAAACACATCCCGGACAATCAAATGCCTTATATCTTTTGGATATGATAATATATCCAAAAGATATAAGGCATTATACGATGCTTATAAGTAATTGAAACGCCTAGTACCAAACAGTATGCTATGTGTTTTGTGAACGGTCGGTAGGTAATTAATTACCTACCTCATACTTGATTTGATGGTTACCTTCCGGCATTTCAACCTCAATTTCGTTATTTTCAATAACAGATTCAATCTCTATTCTAGATCTTATTGGTTCATATATTGGTATATCTTGATTAATAGCCTCAAAACTAACAGCTAGTGAATACTTGGCTTTGAATAGTCCACCCCATCCTTTATGACCTCGAACCGCTATGCAAAAAGCATCGCTTAACTGGTTAGATTTGATTATGCACCAATCTTTTTGTAATGTACCATTCTTTCTTGAATATCCATCTGCTATGCCACGATTGGTAGCTTCTCCGAGTACCCAATTAAAATCGCCGTCATCTTCTATTATAGAACCTGTTTTGAGTATTCGACGTGAAAAAGTATCTGTACTTTCTCCCATTCGGCTACAACACCAATCTAGCCATGTTGATAAATACCCTTTAACATAACGCCGAGTACGTCGGGGATTAGCCGCATAAGATAGCGTAACTTCTACTAGAATATCAAAATCTTCACCAACAATCGATAATTCCTCAGGAATAGGAATACGAAAAATGTGTGCTTCATTGTCACCAAGTTCCAGAAGTTCTGGTGTTATTAGGGTAATTCTATACTCATCATTATGCGTAGCACGTTCAACATCTGGAATACCATATCCTATATGTCGCAGTGTAGAAATACATTCTTCTTTACTAATCTCATCAATTCGCTTAGGCCATCGAGCAGATTGCGTTATTAAAGCCCGATATAACAATGCAGGGGAATTTGGCAAAACATTTTCGACTTGCGATGCAATATAGGTGACTTTCGGTGCTGAAAAAGATGTCCCTACTTCATCACGAGCAAAGGCTGGACCTTCAGGAGATTTGCGGATTAGTTCAGGACAAACTTGGGGTGGTGTCGTTAGTTGTGGTGGGTTACTACCCTTATTAAACATGTGTGTACCACCATATTCAACAACTTCTGGCTTTAAAACGTCCCAAATTCCTGGGCCAGAACGAGAAAATGAAGAAATCTCATCTTTTTTCCCTAATGTAATAAAATCATCTGTTTCAAATTCTAAGGATGATACTGAACCGACAGTAAGAGCCTGTAGACTTTGAGCGGGATTTGATATTCTACATAGTTCCCTATCAAGGTAAGTTGGATATGGGTAACCGGCTTGCCAATAAGCTGATATTATTTCGGGTGAAATATTTCCCCCTGCTTGAATGAATAGAACATCATTATTATAAGATTGACTGTCAATCTCTGCTGCCCAAGGGGTCATGTGCTTCATTTCACAAGCTTTACGACTACCTATGGAATGGTTGAATATCTTCGATGGGATAGGATTATCACTATAGTATTTTTGTACTGCAATTGCGATTGCTCTTGGCGGATATATCTCTTCTGGTAAGCAGTTATTTTCGTCAAGAATTTTCATATTTCGAATCCAGCAGGGCAATTGATAAACCCCTTCTAAGGGAATTAACCGTGGATATAAAACTGCGCCAGCAACTCTTGTTCCGTGTCCAGCACCAGTAACCTCATCACTTACGCTTTCATTATTTGGAAGTAAACTAATAGATTCGGTATCAATAATTGCGGCAGCTAAATATTTGTGTTCTTCTTGAATTCCACTATCTATGACACATATTAGCGGAGAAGATTGACTAGGAGGTTCAATATGTATGCTTTCAATACAGTCACTAACATTGGATGGGGAAGACTCCATTGTTATGGCTTCTCCCTCTGACACCTCAAAAATGTAAGGAAAGTTTAACGCTAAATCAAAAAGGCATTTTCCAGATATTCTTAAACGTGCTGAAAAACTATCAGGTAAATCCGTCATGCATTGAGAGCCATCGGCAAGTTGCATAATTTCACCATTATAGTCAGAAACAAAAGTCTCTATTGTTTCTTCGCGTTGCATTTTTAGTTCATCCCAAGCCATGTAGGCGATGTTAAATTTCTCTATCCAACGTTGTTCACGAGGTGCATAATGTTCATCAGTTTCATTCTCTTCACGCTTTGGCCTTTTGGGAAGTTCTATGCCTCCACAGCAGCTAATGCCTACATCAATAATATAAATATTATCTGGCAAAATAGTTGACCACTTGGCATGAAGCTCCGTAGATAGTACCTTTTTTAAACGATCATTATCTTCACAAAGTGCATAAATTTTTGCTGGAGAATTGCATTTTGCAGTTACATTTGCGATAAAAGCATCTACCTTTTCGCTTAATACTGATAAATCAACATCTTCCGTGGCAACAATAATAAAGCCTTCCTCAATCTCGCAGACAATTTCAAAGCCCAATCCACGCAAAAAGTCAATGTCGACCGAAGGATCTATTTCCAGTAATATCGGGATACCTGTTTCAATTTCAGGGAGGGCATTTCTCACACGATCTGCACGGCGTTCTTTCCAAAAACGTGATAGTTCAACCGAGCGACGTTTTACATAACCTCCGTGTCCAATGCGATTAACAATATTTTGTTTTGTTTGAGCTGAAGCCGCCCCGCCACCATGAATTTTAGGCTTTCCTTGAAGTAAAAGCGGAAGGGGTAGGTGAGTAAAACCATTATTCTCTGCCATTTTTAACCCTCCATATCTATTTTTTAGAATTTTGAACTTTCTTCTAAAGCTTTAGTAAAATTATCGTTACATACTTTTTTACAACCTGCGAGAATACCAATTTTAGCAGCTCTCTGTGCTATTAATACAATATTAGCTGCAGAATAACCGTTTAATTGTTCTGATATTTCTTCTAAATCAACATCAGGTGACACTGGTATTGCTGACAACGTCATTTCCAGCAAGCGTTTGCGTTCATTCTTTTCCGGAATAGGCATTTCGATAACATCATCAAACCTGCGGAATAGAGCCTCATCTAATGAAACTTTTAAATTTGTAGTTGCTAATACTAAGCCTGGGGCATCGTATTCATCTAGCAGGGTAAGCAACATATTAACAATTCTTGGAACTTCTCCAACATCTTGCGTTGTAGTACGTGATTTTGCAATAAAATCGCACTCATCAAGCAATAATACTACAGGTTCGCTCTTACAGTAATCAAATACCATCCTAAGATTTGATGCTGATTCTCCAAAATATGAAGAAAGCAATGAATCAAACCGAACCTTTAGTAAGGGCAACCCTAAATTCCAAGCTATTCGTTCTGCGCTTAAGGTTTTGCCACAACCTGGAGGACCATAAAGTAAAATCTTCCTTTTGGGTGTGAGATTATACTTTTTTAATCTCTCACGAGCGGCATATTCCTGCTCAATCGAAAGCAACCTATCTTCAACATTATTTGGCAAAATCATATGATGCTTTAATTGATCTTTCGGAATATATGAAACTAATTGTGAATCCGTCCTCTTGCTTTTTGGTAATGAGGACAGACCAGATTCATTGCGCTTAGTATCAAATATCGTATATTTGGGTTTTTCTGTAACAGATATTTTTTCTAAAGAATCTGCCAGAACGTTGTGTCCCTGCTTCCGTTCATCTTGAATAATTGTTGAAGCAATTTTTTTTAATGACGATAGATCTTCTGTAAAAATGGCTCGAAAAAGTCTTTTATATAGTTCTGCTTTCATAATAAAGTTATTCCCTCCTCTCTAATAAAATCATACTCCTTGGGATAAAATCAATAATTAATAACTTTATACCTTTGCTGTCCAGAGGAAGTTTTCTCAATCGGCTTTAAATGCATTTTCGTGGTATTAACATAGTTTAGAAATAAAGTTCCCAACAATAGTCGGTCTCTTCGAGATATTCTGTTCCTTTTATATCCCTTAAATAAATCCTGTATTAAAAATACTTCATTAGTATTTAATTTCTTTGTTTCTTTAATAACTTGTTCTAAAAGCTCGTTTGAGATTGACATTTTTGTTCCTCCTCGTTGAAAACATTTGATAAACAACGTTGTCTTTATGATAGCATAATCACATAATAAATTCAATAATTAAAAATAATGAATTTTATCGCTATTTAAAATCTTTCATATATTTAGATAATATATCCTCTTATGCACTATGTATATTTTAATAAGCGAATGTTCTTTCATGATTACATATGTTTTGATAATAATTCTTTTAGATTATCAACTAATCCATGTGGTTTATTATTTTATAATAGAAAATAAAAAATCTACAAATATATTAGCTGTATTTTATTACTATTTGTAAGCTAAATGGGTATTTAAAGGGGCATAAAATAATAAGCATACATGATATAATTTATCCTACATTTATTTAAATGTAGTTTTTTGTATCTACATATGTTGTATTGAGATTATAAAAACGACATCATTATGTAACAGTTTAAAAGAATTATTTATTAGAACTCTTTAGACTGCTTGAAAGAAATGAGAAAAAAATTATAATAGGAAAAACAAGCGAGCTACTAAATAACCAGAAGAGAAAGGAATGACTTTTCTGGGAATGAGAAAGCAAAGTATAATTTTATTAACTATGAATGTCGAAATTTGTTGCAAATTATTACATTTATTTAAAATCTAGAGTTTTCTTGGGCAATCTGAGACTCTTATTTTAAGACAGTTGTGAATGTATAAATTTATTATGATATTTTCAACTTTTGTCTTATCTTATAGTTTAAAGTTTCTTAAGATATTATAAATTCTGTTAGCTTTCTTAAGAAACATTTATTTAATATATATCTCTTTACCATTGGAACAGAAGTCAAACTTTCTTAACTATACTATTAATATAAATTCACATATATTAATTATTTAATTTTAAGTAATTATATAATCTTAAAATTACTATAAAAGATTGTTCTCTAGTAATAAGGGCTATTTTGTGAAATTAAAAAGTCCAATACTGCTCGAATTCTAGACCCGTTTTTTACAAATTTTTCATTATTTTTTATATTAATAAGGCTGTAGCTAGGTGTAAAGACTTTATTAAACGGATAATTAAATATTTTATATGTGTTGAAATAGATTTTTGGTAATAGGTGCTGTAAAAACATTAAATTGCTTAATAACAACACTTGCATTGATTAACTTAGGTGTTAATTAAGTGATGATATTAAAAAATCATTACTTTCAAGTATTTTACATGTGACTAGATTGATCTTCTGAAGATATAATTATACATAAAAGGAAAAATTAATCATAAATATTAAATCTTGACAAATTTTAATATTTTGGTTATTATAAGTAAAATGCAAAAGTAAATTCCAGATTGCACAAGTAAATTCCGGTTTTTAAAAGAAGTGGAAATTAGTAGTGCACAAGATGTAAAATAGTAGTAAAATGTATTTGGTTGACTGCCTGTGCAAGAGAGAGGTCAATATGAAAAGCAACCAAAAACATTTATCGTTGAGTGATAGAATATTAATTGAACAGGGTTTAAACGAAGGAAAAACATTTGTAGCTATAGCAGATATGGTTGAAAAGGATCCAACAACAATTTCTAAAGAAATAAGGAAGCATCGTACAATAAAATATCGAAAAGATACTTCTACAAAGATTAGATGCAAACTACATAAAGAATGTGTTCAAACCAATATTTGTAGTAAAATTAATTGCAATGAATTTTGTAAGTATTGTAGTATTAATTGTAGAGGTATATACCCAATTTACAAATCTAAGGAATGTGGAAGATTAAAAAAAGCACCTTATGTTTGTAATTCATGTAAAAGTCTAGGAAGTTGTATATATGATAGATGGATATATGTTGCCAAGTATGCTGATGACAGATATAGGGAAATTCTTAGTTCGTCTAGAGAAGGTATCAACCAAACTCCTGAATCTATGCAAGAGCTAGATAAATTAGTATCTCCATTAATACTTAAAGGACAGTCGTTATCTCATATTTTTGCAACGCACAGCAAAGATATAAGCTGTTCACGAAGAACTCTATATAAATATATTGATAAAAAAGTATTTACAGCGAAAAATATTGATTTGCCAAGGAAAGTTAAATATAAGCCTAGAAAGAAAAGCAGCAAAGGCCTAAGAACAAACAGAGAATACAGGAAAAACAAAACATATTTAGATTTTACTAAGTTACTTGAAACTAATCCAAATACTCAAGTTGTTGAAATGGATACAGTAGAAGGTCAAAAAGGTGGAAAAGTGCTTTTGACTATGCTATTTAGAAATTCAACATTTATGCTGGCGTTTCTTATGGATGAAAAGAGTCAAAATTGTGTAAATCAAGTATTTGATTTACTTCAGGATAAGTTAGGTATAGAAGTGTTTAAAAAATTGTTTCCAGTCATTTTAACTGATAATGGTGCTGAATTTCAAAATCCCAACGAATTAATGTGTGATAAAAATGGCGAGGTTAGAACTAATATTTACTACTGTGATTCTAACTGCTCTTGGCAAAAGGCAATGATTGAAAAGAATCACGTATACATACGTTATGTAGTACCCAAAGGACGTTCCTTTGATCAATATAATCAGGAGCAAATAACATTAATGATAAATCATATTAATAATACAGCAAGAGACAGCCTAAATGGTTGTACTCCATATAAGCTGTCTCAATTACTGCTTGATAATGCATTGCATTCAAGCTTATCATTACAGGAAATACAACCTGATGACGTAATGCTGAAACCAGCATTACTCAAATAAATTTTAAAAGCACAGGTAGGATTAATCCACACAAGTAAAATATACTTCAAGCAAGTGGAATTTAGTCCTGCACGACATGTTCTAGGTGCTTGTTTGCTATGCAAAAATATGTATTGAAGCTACGGCTTTTAATAGATTATATACTAAAATCAGTTAAATGTTAAGTGTTTTTATGAAATTAGTCTTGCATTTTCAACACCATATAAAAACAGGAATTTACTTTTGCATTTAACATATTTTTTGTTACCATATTATTTGCAGAAAGTTTTGAAGCTATATATAAAGCATCAAATTCTGTATTTTATTTTTTAATAACTCTGTGGTTTAGATTTATAATGATAGCAGTTTTTCTAACACAAGTATTTGAAAAATCTGTGGCTGTAACTATATACCTATTATTATGTATTTTCTATAGCTTAGTTGCTAATAAAAAGGTAGCAATCTTAGCTAATGAAATTAATGGCAGTATATTGTCATTCGTTTATACAGTAGTAATGCACTATAAAGAAAAAATAGCAATATTTATAAGTAATTTTGTTATTAATTTATTCCCGTATGAAGAAAGAGTGAAAATAAGTTTTTATATCATTAAAGAAGAATTAGTAGAAGGAATAGATGATATATTTGGTAAAACATTGATAATGACAGCAATATCTGTTATTAGCATAGTTCTTTTACATTTAAAAGAATACTGGGAAGAGAAATATATTAATCCTATGTTTGAAAAAATTGATAATAATGATTTAGAAAAATAACTGTCCCCACTGGGGGCAGCATGAGATGAGCAACTGTAAAAGTGGTTGTTTTTTTTGTTTTTATTATAAGAAACTGGAAAAAACAATTCGACACAATTCGACATATAAAAAGACTTGAATATATTGAAAAATTAATAATAAAATGACATATAATTTTTTAATTTATATTGCAAAAATTGAAGAAATATGGTAAAATTATAGAAAGGAATGGTAATAAAAAATGCTTTTTTACAAGCGAAATAAATCTAAAAAGTTCAAAAAGGATGGTAAGGAATATGAGAAAAATATTTAGCTTTATTTTAACATTAACAATGGTTTTAACAAGTTTTATAGGCACAAACGAAGTCTATGCTGTAGGCAATGCAAACACTAGCTTTACTGATGTAAACACGATAGATTGGTTCTATGGAAATGTGACAGAAATGGTTGGATTGAGAATAGTAGACGGATATCCTGATGGTACATTTAAACCGCAAGGACAGTTAAAAGCTGATGAATTTATCAAAATGCTTATAATCGGCATGGGCTATCAGCCAAAATCAACAGATAGTACATATTGGGCAGATGGATATATACAAAAAGCAGAAGAATTAAAGATAGTTGATAAGACCTTTATAAACGACTACAGATATAATTTAACAAGAGAGCAAGCAAGTAAAATAATAGTTAATGCTTTATCTCTAAACGAAACTAGACCAAGCTCTACATACAATGAATATATAAAAGCAGCAATAAAGGATTATCACCTTATAGCAGATAAATATAAGCAAGACACTATAGACAGCTATAATTTTGGAATAATGCAAGGAAACCCTGATAAAAAGGTAAATCCAAAAAGCACAATCACACGTGCCGAGGCAACAACAGTTGTACTAAGAATGATTAACAATGATAGAAGATTATCGGTTGTAAAGGAATTAAACTTAGATAAATATAGTATAGTTTTAAAGGATGCAGAGGGAAAAGAGCATACAGTAGTTGCACCTTTACTTAATGGAAAACCTGTAATGGAAGTTGTGGAGTTTTCAAGAATTTGGTTAGAAAATTTAGATAAGACTAAGGGTATTGATGGAATAGATTATAGTTCATATATAAACTCTATAAGAACAAGTGGAGTTGAAAATCAAAGAAAAATTGATTGGATAGAGTCGTTACAAGAAAAACCTACTCGTTCAAATGAAGAATTAATTAAACTTGCAATGTATTCTGATTATATATTCAATATGAGTTTAATAGATTTAACAGGTAAATATAATCCATTTAGATTTAATGCAGATAAAAAGACAAATTGGTTAGATGATGAAACGTATAAAAATCAAGTAGGTAAGTGGGGAGAATACTTTACAGCATACTATTTAGACGCTTTTAAACCAGTATTTAAGTATCTATTTGAAAATGATTATGATAAGGCTTGGAAGATGTTTGTAGATGGTATAAATTCAAATTCTAGCACATGGATAAGAAAATCTGAAGTGTTAAATGAAAGATATTTTGATATAGGTTACGATGCAAGTGGTATAATATTTTCAATATCACTTAAAAATGAGTACAAGTAGAGAGGTAATAACATATGAAACGATTTAAGAGGATAATATGCTTTATCCTCTTAGTAATGTTAATTATAAGTAGTATGTCTAGTGTTTTTTCAGCAGAATTAGCAGATCCCAAAAGTACATATACAGAGGTCCCAGCTGGAATTGCATTAGTAAATGAAAAAGGACATAGGCTTAATTTAACCTTACTAAGAGATAAGGGTATAATTGTATATGGAGAATACTTTGATGTTCCAAATAACAGATTTAAAAATGGCTCTATCCCTATTGGTGATGTAAATAATAATCGCATGACTACAGCTCCTTGGAATAAGTCAACAGGTATAGGCTGCTATTACAAACAAGGCTCAACTAATGGAGAGTATGAATTCCATGGTTTTGATTTACAAGGTAATCCTCATTCGAACAAGAATTTTCCTATAGATGTAGCTCTAACAAGACCAGTTGATTCATATAGATGGATATATAGAATTTGGGATAAAGGTAGTCAATATTATGGTAAAGGTAAAATTACAAAAGCTAGCTTGTATAATGAGATAGCAATGGGGCAGTATGGTTCTCCTACAGATATATCAAACATGCAAACTAACATTCAAAAAGTTCTGAAATGGGAAATAACAAATCCAATAGGATATTTTAATGGTGCAAATTCTAAGGATATGTTTAATTTTGCTCATGTATACTCAATGCCAGATAGATACAAAAACGGACAGGTTTTAATGCACCATATAGGCAATGATGGCAAGCTATGGTACGCAGACTTTACAACAACAGAAGATGATGACGATCCAATGGTTAAAAAACCTATAAAAC
>JAEAME010000186.1_pt1 | contig 79807 bp, 80 predicted proteins | sample 8958731 | NCBI WGS metagenome assembly JAEAME01 (sample SAMN16933194, study PRJNA681113) | bioreactor sludge metagenome | isolation source: anerobic bioreactor sludge (Control) | place: India:Bengaluru | collected 2018-10-24
CCACCAGCTCGTCGATGCGGCAGGCGATGGGCTGGCTGAAGGAGAAGGCCATGCCGGGGAAACCCTCCATGGCCTGCCGCATCTTGTCCATCAGCTCCTCGCGCGACCGGGCCGAGGTCCAGGCGCCGCGCGGCTTGAGCAGGCCGACGTAGCCGGTCTTTTCCACCCCCCGGGCCTCCAGGGCCACCCCGGTCTGCCCGGTCTTGCCGATGATGGTCACCAGCTCGGGGAATTGCATCAGCCGGGCCTCGACCTTGCGGCTCATCTCCAACGATTCGGCCAGGGACAGCCCGGGCAGGAACTGGATGTCGGTGTCGAGCGCCCCCTCGTCCATGATGGGCATGAACTCGGTGCCCAGGCGCGGGACGAGCAGCGCCGTCCCGGCCAGGAGGGCCAGCGCCAGGGCGACGACCGCCGCCTTGCGCTTCAGCCCCCACCGCAGCAGGGGCAGATAGGCCCGGCGGGCGCCTTCGACGAGAACGCTCGACTTCTCGCCCTGGGGCTTGAGCAGGAGATAGCAGAAGGCCGGGATGGCCGCCAGCGACAGCAGCAGCGAAGCGAACAGGGCGATGATGTGGGTGAAGGCCAGAGGCATGAACATCTTGCCCTCCATCCCCTGGAGGGCCAGGATGGGGATGAAGGTCAGGGCGATGATCAGCTCGCCGAAAATGGAGGGCTTGCGGACCTCGAGGATGGCCTTGAGCACGGTCGCGAAGCGGCGCGACCCGGCGCCGCTCTCGGACAGGTGCCGCTGGGCGTTCTCGACCTGGATGATGGTGGCGTCGATGATCATGCCCAGCGAGATGGCCAGGCCGCCGAGCGACATGAGATTGGCCGACAGGCCCGAAGCGCGCATCATGACGAAGGTGAAGAGGATCGACAGCGGCAGGGCCAGCAGGACGATGAAGGCGCCGCGGAAGCTGCGCAGGAAGAGGAGCAGGACGACGACGACCAGCAGGGAGCCGACGAGCAGGGCCTCGGTCACGGTGTGGATGGCCCGGCCGATGATGTCCGAGCGCTGGTAATAGGGCTCGATGCGCAGGCCGAGGGGCAGCACGCCCGAGGCGTTGATCTCGGCCACCCGGGCCTGGATGGCCCGGACGACCTGGCGGCCGTTGGCGCCGCGGAGCATCATGGCCACCCCGCCGACGACCTCGCCGCGGCCGTCCTTGACCGCCCCGCCCTGGCGGACGGCCTGGCCGGCCCGGACGCCGGCCACGTCGCGGACGAGCACGGGGGTGCCTCGCTCCGTCTTCAGGGCCACGGCGCCGATGTCGTCGGCGGTCTGCAGCAGGCCGATGCCGCGGACGAGGTATTGCTGCTCGCCGCGCTCGAGGACGTTGCCGCCGACGTTGAGGTTGTTGCGCCGCAGGGCCTCGCCGATGTCGGCCAGGGTCAGGTCGTAGGCCAGGAGCCGTTCCGGGTCCGCCGTGACGTGGAACTGGCGGATGAAGCCGCCGAAGGAGTTGACCTCGTTGACGCCGGGGATGGCCTTGAGCAGGGGCGACAGGATCCAGTCCTGGGCCGTCCGGACCTGGGTCAGGTAATCCGTTTCGTCCAGACCGGCCGGCCGCTCCCCGGCCAGGGTGTATTGGTAGATCTCGCCCATGGCCGTCGAGACCGGGCCCATGGCGATGGCCGTGCCCTCGGGCACGCGCTCGCGGGCCTCGATCAGGCGTTCCAGGACGAGCTGGCGGGCGAAATAGATGTCCACGCCGTCCTCGAAGACGACGGTGACCACGGACAGCCCGGCCTTGGACACCGAGCGGACCTCGTCCAGGCGGGGCAAGCCGCGCATGACGGTCTCGACGGGGTAGGTGACGAAGCGCTCGACCTCGGGCGGCGACAGGCCCGGCGAGGTCGAGACCACTTCGACCTGGATGTTGGTGACGTCGGGGAAGGCGTCGATGGGGATGCGCATGACGGCCCAGACGCCCAGGCCGACCAGGAGGAGGACGGCGAAAAGGACGACGGCCCGCTTGCGCAGGGAGGCTTCGACCAGGCGGTCAATCATGCCCATGCTCGTCCTCCAGGCTGCCCTTGCGGAGCTCGGACTTCAGGAGAAAGCCGCCGGCCGTGACCACGGGCTCGCCCTCGGCCACGCCGGCCAGGATCTCGACCAGGCCGGCCAACCGCTCGCCCGTCCGGACCTCGCGGCGAACGAAGGTCCGCTCTGCGGTCCGGACGAAGACGATGGGCCGGCCGTCGTCGTCCTGGACCGCGGCCTCAGGCACGGCCAGGGTCAGCCGCTCCCCGGCCGCCGCGGCCGAGGCGTCCACGTACATGCCGGCCTTCAGCCGCCCGCCGGGGTTGGCGATCTCGACCCGGCCTTCGACCGTCCGGGTCGCGGCGTCGACGACGTCGCCGACGAGGATGAGCCGGCCGCGGAACTCCTCGCCCGGATAGGCCTGGGTCCGCAGGACGACCTCGGCGCCGGCCGCGACCGCCGCCAGGTCCTGCTCTCGGATATGGAGGCAGGCCCAGAGCACCGACGGGTCGGCCAGCTTGAACAGGCTGGCGCCGAGCCCGACCGCGTCGCCCGCGACGACGCCGCTCTCGACGACCGTCCCGGACTGGGGCGCCCGGACGGCCAGCAGCGGCCGGGGCGCCGCCGCGGCGTCCAGGGCCGCGATGTCTTCGGCCGAGAAGCCGACGACCGTCAGCCGCTCGCGGGCGGCGCCGAGGACGGCCCGCGCCGGGGCCTCTTCGGTTTCGCGGCCGGCCAGCCGGCGGGCCCGGGCCGCGGCCTGCAGGTACTCGGCCTGGAGGGTCAGCGCGTCGGGGCTGTAGATCTCGGCCAGCACCTGGCCGGCGCGGACGCGGTCGCCGGGGACCACGGCGACGCGCTCGAGGCGGCCGGCCGTCCGGGCCGTGAGATGGACGACGCGGCGGGCGTTCCATTCGAGCTCCCCCGGCGCGGCGACGCGCCGGGCCAGGGGCCGCAACGCCGCCGTTTCGGTCAGGATGCCGGCCGCGGCGGCGGCCTCGTCCGTCAGGGTGACCGAGGCCGGCGTCCCGGCCTCGTGGGCGTGGGCCTCGGCCGGTTCGGCGGCTTGCGGCGCGCGCCCGTTCCGGCACGCGGCCAGGGCGATGACGGCGGCCAGGGCGGCCGCGAGGATGTCTCGGCGGGATATCTTGATCATGGGTCTCTCCGTCAGTCCGCGGATTCCCCGGCCGTCTCGAGGTCGGCCAGGGCCAGGTTATAGAGGAGCAGGGCGCGCAGGTGCTCGATCTGGGCCAGGACCAGGGTCCGGTGCAGATCGAGCAAGCCCAGGGCCTCGGTCTTGCCGTAGCGAAAATACTCGAGCTCGATCTTCAGCTCCTCTTCGAGCTCGCGCAGCAGGCTCTCTTCATAGACCCGGACCTGGTCCTCGGCCGACCGGGCGGCGGCGTAGGCGCTTTCGACGGCCGAGCGGACGCGCCGGTCGAGGGCCGCGGCCGCGTAGCGGGCCGCCTCGGCCTCGGCGGCCGCTTCCATCCGTTCCCCCGAGGCCCGGCCGGGCCGGAGGAAGGGCATGGTCAGGCCGAAGGAAACGCCCCAGCCGTTGGGGCGCACGCTCGGCAGCAGAAAGCCGGCCAGGAAATCGGGCCGCCGGCCGAGGCCGGCCAGCTTGACGGCCGTGTCCGCGCTGGCCCCGCGCAGGGCGGCGATCCGGAAGGATGGCAGGCCGGCCCGGGCCCTCTCGACAAGCCCCGCGGCGTCGGCCGCGAGGGGCGCGAACGCCAGCGGGGTGGCCAGAACGGGCAGCCCGGCCTCGTCGAGCCCCAGCATCCCGGCGAGGGAGATCCGGGCCAGGCGGCGGTCCCGGGACTGCTCCAGGGCCTGGTTCTTCAGCCGGGCCCGTTCCGCCCGGGCCCGCAGAAGGTCGGCGTAGGAGGCGGCGCCCGTCCGATAGCGGGCCTGGAGATCTTCGATCAAGGCCTCCAGCCGCGTCGACGAGCGCTCCAGGGCCTCGACGGCGGCGTCGGCGAACACGGCGGCCCAGTAAGCCCGTTTGACGCGGGCGCCGAGGAGAAGCCGGGCCCGGTCCAGCTCGGCCGCGGCCGTGTCTTCGCCCAGGCGGCCGATCTCGGTCCGCAGGGCCCGCTTGCCCGGATATTCGAAGACCTGCTGGATGCCGAGATGGACCTCGACCTCGTCCCCGGCCTTCTTGAGTCCGGGCAGAGGCAGGCCTTCGACGCTGGCCGCCGCTTCGGGGGCCGGACGGGCCCGGAGCTGGAGCGTCCGGCCGCGGGCCGCGTCGACGCGGGCCAGGGCGGCTTGGACATCCGGATCCCGGGCCAGGGCTGTCTCGACCGCCCTATCGACGGTCAAGCCTTCTTGTCCGGCCGCCGGCGGGGGGGCGAAGGCCAGGGCCGCGAGGGCGGCGATCAGGAACGGGACGAACGGTCTTGTGACCGGCATGGCGAACCTCCTTGTCTCGGACGTCGGGGGGAACCGGACGGGGCCTAGACGAAGGGGGCGCGGGGAGGCGGGGTGGCGTCCTCGGCCGTCGCGAAGAGCGGCCGGGCGGGGGCGACCGGGGCCAGGATGGCCAGGAAATCCCCTTCCGGCACGGGCGGATCGGCTTCCGGGGCCATCAGGCACATACAGAAACAGAGACAGGCCGCGCCGGCATGATGGGGATGAGCATGGCCAAAATGCCCGCCGCGCGAAGGGCAGTGGACGGGGCAATGGTCTTCGGCGTAATAGAAATGGACCAGGCAGGCCGCGAAAACGACGGCTAGGGCCAAGGCCGCGATCCGTCTCATGACCAGCCAATTATCCCAGAACTCCCTCGGGGCGTCAATCGGAGCCGCCCCGGGCCGGCCGCCCGCGCCGTCCGAGAACCGGCGTTTGGCATGCCAGGGGGGGATTTGTTAGAATCGTTCGGGAACGATCATGTCCATCATGTCGCCGGAGCGCGGTGGATGAAAGCCCTGGTCACGGGAGCCAGCGGCTTCATCGGCGGGCGTCTGGCGGCCGCGCTGGCCGGCCGCGGCCATGACGTCGTCTGCCTGGTGCGCCGGACGAGCCGCGTCTCGAGCCTCGAGGCCCTGCCGGTCCGGCTGGCGGTCGGCGAGCTTCGCGACCCGGCTTCGCTCGAGGCCGCCGTCGCCGGCCGTGACGTCGTCTTTCACGCGGCCGGGCTCGTCCAGGCCCTGGACGACCGGGAGTTCGAGGCGGCCAACGCCCAGGGCACGCGCCGCCTCGTCGAAGCCTGCCGGCGGGCCGCCCCCGGCCTGTCCCGATTCGTCCTGGTGTCCAGCATCGCCGCCGGCGGGCCCGGCGGCCCGGACCGTCCGCTCGACGAGACCGACGAGCCCCGGCCCGTCTCGCCCTACGGGCGCAGCAAGCTGGCCGCCGAGCGCGCCGTGCTCGAGGCCGGCGGAGCCATGCCGGCGACGATCATCCGGCCGCCCAACGTGCTCGGACCGGGCTCCAGGGAGCTCGAGCGGATCTTCGGCTTGCTGCGACGGAGGATCGTCCCCGCGATCGGGGACGAGCGGCCGAGGACGAGCTTGATCGACATCGACGACCTGATCGAGGCGCTGCTGCTGGCCGCCGTCGAGCCCCGGGCCGCGGGCCGGACTTACTATGTCACCGACGGGCGGGCCTATGCCTGGCCCGAGATCATGGCCGCGGCCGCCGAGGAGCTCGGCCTCGGGCGGCTCCGCCTCCCGGTCCCCTATCCGGCCCAGCTGGCGGCCGCCGGCCTGTCCGAAGCGGCGGCCCGCCTGACCGGCCGGCCGCCGGCCCTGACCCGGGAGATCGTCCGCTCCGGACGGGAGCATTTTTGGATCTATGACGGTTCCCGCATCTGCCGCGAGCTCGGCTTCCGGCCGCGGTTCGGGATGCGGGACTCGGTGCGCCGTCTCGTCGCCGAGGCCCGGGCCGGCGCGGCCGGCCGGGGCCGGGCCCCGTCCACGGCGCGGAGGCCGGACGTCCGATGATCGCCCGCCGGGTCCGCGCGGCCGGCCTCGAGTTCGGGCTGACCGATCTCGTCGCCCTCGGCGGCCTGGCCGCCTTCTCCTTGTTGACGGTCCTCTTCGCCGGCCGGCTGGCCCAGCCGTTTGTCGCCATCGCCGCCGACCTGGGCTGGATGGCCGCCTATATCGGCATCCTGGCCCTCCGCCCGCGCCTCAAGCGCCCCTGGCTCCGCTTCCTGGTCAGGACGGCTTCGGTCCAGCTGACCTTCCTCATGGTCTACAGCGCGGCTTGCCGCGTTCAATTGTTCTTCTTCCCCTGGCAGGACGATCGCGTTCTGGCCTGGGAGGCCGCCCTGTACCGCGTTCAGCCGCTGGTGGCCGTCCAGAAGTGGTACGCGACGCCGCTCAACGAATGGATGTTCTTCGTCTACGTGTTCTACATCTTCATCTACCCGGCCCTCGGGGCCTACATCTTCTTCCGCCGGGGCGAGGACGCCAACGAGGACTACCTGTATCAGCTCGGTCTGGTGAACCTCGTCTGCAGCATCGGCTTCGTCCTCTTCCCGGTGGCCAGCCCGATGCACTGGGACAAGATCCGGGTCCAGCTGACCGAGCCGTTGACGGCCCGGCTGTTCGGCTCCATCGGCGAGTGGATCCGGGTCAACATCCATACGGCGGGAGGGTCCGTGCCCAGTCCGCATTGCGCCGTGGCCACGGTCATGTGGTTCATGGCCGGGAAATACACCAGGCGGGGGGCCTGGGTCCTGGCGCCGATCATCCTGTCGCTCTACGTCTCGACGGTCTATCTGCGCTATCATTATGTCGCCGACGCCGTCTTCGGCGTGGCCGCGGGGCTGGCGGTCATCGCCGTGGCGCCGGTCCTGGAGCGGGCCTGGAACGAGCATCGGGCGAAGGCGCCCGCGGGGGGGGCCCGGTGAACCGGGTTTTCGTCACCGGCGCCAACGGCTTCGTCGGCTCCAATCTCTGCCGCTGGTTCCTGGAACGCGGCTGGCGGGTGGACGGGCTGGTCCGGGGATCGTCCGACCTGCACTTTTTAGAAGGGCTCGACGTCCGGCTCGTCCGGGGCGACCTCCGCGACACCGCCGGCATCGCGCTGCCGGCGGAGACGACCTGCGTGGTCCACGCCGCCGCCCTGGTCTCCGATACGGCCGGCGACGACGACTGCGGCCGGGACATCCACGACGCAACGCTGGCCCTGGTCCGCCGGATCCGCCAGGCGGGGCTCCCCCTGCGGCGGTTCGTCTACATCTCGACCGCCCTGACGCTCGGCCAGGGCCGCCGGGACATCTCGGAGGACCGGCCGGGGCGGTCGGCCCTGGGGGTCCCTTACGTGCGGCACAAGGTCCGCGCGGAGAACGCCCTGCGGGACCTGCACGCCGGGAGCGGCTTCCCCGTGGTCGTCCTGCGGCCCGGGGACGTCTACGGGCCGAACGACCGGGTCACCTGCGCCAAGCTGCTGCGCCGCAGCGAGGACGGCATGCCGCTCATCGCCGGCCGCGGGGCCTGGCGTTTCGGCTATTGCTATGTCGACAATCTCTGCCGGGCCGTCGAGCTGGCCCTGACCGTGCCGGGGATCGAGGGCCGGGCCTACACCGTGACCAACGGCGCGCTGCCGACCTGGGGCAGGTTCTTCCGGGCCATGCAGGCCGGCCTGGGAAAGCGGCAGCGCGTCTACGTCCCCGTCCTGGCCACCCGGGTGCTCGCGGGCGTCCTGGGCGCCGTCGGCGGGATCACCCGCCGCGGCCCGGGCGAACTCAATCCCTACCGCATCCGGCGCGTCACCTCGGAGACCACCTACGACATCTCCCGGACGATCGCCGAGCTGGGCTACGCGCCGGACGACGACCTCGAGCGGCAATTCGCGGCCATCCTGGACTGGTACCGGAAGGAGAGGACCTGTGGCTGGCTGGCTTGAGCGGGCGGCGGCGCCGGCCTGGCTGCCGTTGGCCCTTGTCTATCTCGAGATCCTGGCCGCGCTGGTCCTGCTGGCCACCCGGCTCCACTTCCGGCGCTGGCGGGCGACGCCCCGGGAGGCCGCGGCCGTGCGCCGCTATTTCCTGGCCGTGTTCATCCTCCTGCTGGCCCTCCCCTGCCTCATCGTCGCGCTGACCTTCGCCCGGCCGGCCGCGGCCCTAGCTTCGTTCGGCTGGACCTTCGGCCGGGCCGGACGCGGCGCCCTGCTGACGGCGGCCGGCCTGCCGCTGGCCGGGCTGGCCGGGCGCATCGCCTCCCGGGAGCCGGCCATGCGGCGCATGTACCCGTTCGCCAAGGACGCCTGCGCCGGCCGCCGGGCGTTCCTCCGGTATGAGCTGTCGTATCTCGTCCTTTATTACCTGCCCTGGGAGTTCGTTTTCCGGGGCGCCCTGTTCCTGCCGCTCGTCCCCGTTCTCGGGCTGGTCCCCGCCCTGGCCGTCCAGACCGCCGTCTCGACCGTTCTCCACGCCGGGCACCCGGCGACGGAGATCCGGGCCGCGGCCGGGGCCGGCCTGGCCTTCGGCCTGATCGCCTTTTTCACGGGCTCGTTCCTCTACACGCTGGTCCTGCACGCCGCCGCCGGCTTGGCCACGGACGCGTTCATCTGCCGCTACGCGAGGAGGGACCGGGCGTGAGGATCCTGGTCACCGGGGCGACCGGATTCGTCGGGGCGGTCCTCATGCCCGAGCTCGTCGGCCGCTACGGCGCGGCCGCCGTCGACGCCTACGTCCTGCCCGGCGACGCCGTCCCGGCGTCCTGGCGCGAGGCCGGCGTCCGCATCTGGCGGGGGGACGTCGCCGATCCGGCCGCGGTCGCCGGCGCCGTGCGCGGCCACGACCGCGTCGTCCACATGGCCGGGCTCATCTCGTATTGGAAGGGCGACGAGGACAAGCTGAAGGCGGTCAACGAGGACGGCGTCCGGGCCGTTGTCGAGGCCTGCCTGACGGCCGGCGTCGAGCGCCTGGTCCACATCTCTTCGGTCGGGGCGATCGGCTTCCGCGAGGACGGCGCGCCGGCCGACGAAACGGCGCCGTTCAATTGGCCGGCGGACATCCTCTACATGGCTTCCAAGCGCCGGGGGCAGGACGTCGTCGAGCGGGCCGTCCGCGAACGCGGCCTGCGAGCCGTCATCCTCAATCCGGCCTCCATCATGGGCCCGGGCGACCACAATCCGGACACGCCGCACAACCGCCTCTACAAGATGATCTGCGGCCGCACCCAGATCGGCTCCTTCGCCGGCGGGCTGGCCATCGTCGACGTCCGCGACCTGGCCGCGATCGTCCTCAAGGCGGTCGAGGGCCGGGGACGGGACGGCGAAAGCTATCTCGTGGTCGGGGCCAACCTGACCTATCCCGAGGTCGTGCGGCGGATCGCCCGGGCTTGCGGCCGCCGGGCCTATCCGGTCAGGGTCCCCGGGCCGCTCATCACCGCCGCGGGCCATGTCCTGGAGCGGGCCTCCCGCCTGACCGGCCGGCGGCCCCTCGTCACCGCCGCCTACGGCCGGTTGAGCGCCTGGACCGCCTACTACGACAACGCCAAAAGCCGCCGCGAGTTCGATCACGCCTTCATCGACGCCGACAAGACCATCGCCGACGGCTGGGCCTATTTCCGCGACCATTTCGGTCCCGGCCGGACCTGAACCGGGACGTTCCGGGACCGCCCCGGTCAGCGCACCCGGACGGGCAGAACGATGCGCGAAGGATGCGCGGCCGAGCGATAGACCCGCTGCGTCGCGGGCCGGTAGTCCCCCGCCTTGGCCAGGAAGATGTTGTCGACGTACGTCTGCGGATTGCGGTCGATGAGCGGGAACCAGGTGCTCTGGAGCTGGACCATGATCTTGTGGCCCTTGAGGAAGCGGTGGTCGGCGGCGTGGAGGTCGATCAGGTACTCGTCGACCTGGCCGGGCGTCAGCGGCTCGGGCTTCTCGAAGCTCTTGCGGAAGCGGCCGCGGAAGACCTCGTTGGCGATCATCAGCTGGTAGCCGCCCATGGCCGGGTCGCCGGCCACCTCCTCGGGGTAGACGTCGATGAACTTGACGATCCAGTCGCTGTCCGTGCCGCTCGTCGAGGCGAACAGCCGGGCCAGGATCTTGCCGGTCACGGTGACGTCCTCGGCCAGCGGCCCGGTCTCCCAGCTCAAGACGTCCGGGCGCAGATGGGCAAAGCGCTGGTCGCCGACGAGCCAGGTCCGCCAGCCCGAGCCGCGCGGATCGTAGGTCGGCTCGATCGGCCGGGGACGGTACGGGACCGGCCGGGCCGGATCGGAGACATAGCTGTCGAAGTCCCCGTTGGCCGCGTCGCCGGCGGCCGCCGGCGCTTCGAAGGACAGCCGGCCGTCGCTCCGCAGATACAGAGCCCGGTCCTCCGTCAGGGCCCGCGGCGGCCAGGCGTCGTAGGTCCGCCACTCGTTGGCGCCCGTCTCAAAGACGGCGGCCTCCGGGACGTCCCAGCCCGGCGCGTCCTTGAGATAGCGGGCGAAGAACGGGGCCTGGATCCGGGCCCGGTAGTATTTCGCCGTGTCGCTGCCGAACTTGATCCGGCCGAGCGAAGCGCCGTCGCGCATCCAACCGCCGTGGTTCCAGGGCCCGGCCACGAAGAAGCTCTCCCGCCGGGCGTCGCGCGGCTCGAGCGTCTCGTAGATCTTCTGGGGGCCGTAGAAGTCCTCCTGGTCCCACCAGCCGGCGACGTGAAGGGCCGGCACGGTCACCCGCGCCAGGTACGGGGCCATGGCCTGCCTCTGCCAGAAGGCGTCATAATTCGGATGGGCCACGAAGTCGTTCCAGCTGGGGATGCCGCCCTTGAGGATGCGCTCGTTGACCGCCCCGAGCGGGCCCAGCCGCAGGTACCATTCGAAGGTGTCGTAGAGATCGAAGCGGAAATTGAAGCTGACCTTGGAGGTCTCCATCATGGCCGCGTACTCGAAACCGTAGCTCAAGCGGAAGGCGCCGTTGTGGTGGAAGTCGTCGCCCATCCACATGTCGGCCGGCGACGCCTGGGGCGAGACCGCCCGGAGGGCCGGGTGCGGGTCGATCATGGCCTGGGCGGCCAGCCAGCCGTCGTAGGAGACGCCGTAGAGGCCGGCCCGGCCGTTGTGGCCCGGGACATGGGCCAGGAGCCAGGAGATGGTGTCCGCGGCGTCCGTCGCCTCGTCGATGGCCCGGGGGTCGCGGCGGTCGCGCGGCGGCCGCTGCATGACGAAGGTCCCCTCGGACCCGTAGCGGCCCCGGATGTCCTGGAAGACGAAGATGTAGCCGTCGGCGACCAGCTCGGCGAAGGGCTCGGCGGCCAGGAACTCGGCCGACGCGGGAACTCCGTACGGCGTGCGCTTGATCAGGAAGGGCAGCGACCCGGCGGCCTCCCGAGGAGAGAAGACGACCGTGTGCAGCTTGACGCCGTCGCGCATGGGGACCATGGCCTGGGTGACCGAGAACCCGGGCCCGGCCGCGGCCGGCGACGCGGGCGCGACGAGGATCGCGGCCGCGAAGGCCAGAACGGCGACGCCCAAAATGGGGAGGACCTGGAGGCTCTGCGGTCTCGTGCGGCGGATGCTCATGGCGGGCTCCTTCCGAGCGATGATACCGCCGCCCCCCGGCCGCGTCAATCGCCGGACGCGGCCGGCGGATTATTCTTGGTTCTTCTCCCGTTCACGCGATACCCTCTCGCGGTGGCGATGAGCGTGGCCTCGAAGGTCCCTTCGCTGGAGAGGCGGGGCCGGCGCGTTGACAGGGCCGCGGTCCGGGCATAGAATCCCGGCATCGGAGCGCCGGCGGTGAAGATCGTCCTTTCGGAGACCTTGAGCTACTGCGTCGGGGTCCGCAAGACGCTCGAGACGGTCGCCGGGCTCCTGGCCGCCCGGCCCGAACGGACCTACTACATGCTCGGCGAGATCGTCCACAACGAGCACGTCGTCGAGTCCCTCAAGGCCCGGGGCCTGCGCATCGTCCAGGACCTCGACGACGTCCCCGCCGGGGGGATCGTCATCCTGCAGAGCCACGGCTCGGCCCGGGAGCGCTACCGCCGGCTCGAGGACCGCGGGCTCGAGTACGTCGACGCCACCTGCCCGATGGTCAAGATCATCCACGAGCGCATCCGCCGGGTCGAGGCCGAGGGCCGGACGCCCGTCGTCATCGGCCAGGTCGGGCACGAGGAGGTCCGCGGCATCGTCGGGCAGGTCGCCCGGGCCCTGGTCGTCAAAAGCCCCGACGAGGTCACGCCTGAGCTTTTCGAGGGCGTCCGCCGGGCCGGCGTCGTGGCCCAATCGACCTTCGTCGAGGAGGAGGCGCTGCGCATCGTCGAGCGCATCCGGAGCCTCGTCCCCGACGTCGTCTTCCACGACACGGTCTGCCAGCCGACCAAGACGCGCCAGCGCGAGGTCGCCGCCCACACCCGCAAGGCCGACTGGGTCATCGTCATCGGCTCCCGCCACAGCGCCAACACCCGGCACCTCTACAACATCGCCCGGGCCATCAATCCCCGCACCCATCTCATCGACCGGCCCGAGAGCGTCGACGACATCGCCATCCCGGCCGAGGCCACCGTCTTCGTCGCCTCGGGCGCCTCGACGCCCCTGGAGCTCATCGACGAAGTCGTCCGGCGTCTCGAGGCCCGCGGCGCGGCGCCGACCGCCAAGGACGGCCCGGCGTGACCGCCCCGGCCTTCTTCGAAGGCGCCGGGGTCCGGCTGCGCCGGGACCTGGCGGCGTTCTTGGCGGACAAGCGGCCGGCCATGGGCGCCTTCCGGCCGTGGGGCGGCGACGTCCTGCGGCGCCTGGGGCGTTTCACGGCCGGGGGCAAGATGATCCGGGGCGGCCTGGTGGCCCTGGGCTGCGACATGGCCGGCGGCCGGGCCGCGGGTGCCGCCGCCGTCCGGGCCGGCACGGCCATCGAGCTCATCCAGTCCGGGCTTCTCATCCACGACGACATCATGGACCGGGACCCCCGCCGGCGGGGCGGCCCCTCGATCCACGAGCAATACGCCCGCCTGGCCCCGGACCCCGAGGGGGCCGAGGCGGCCCATTTCGGGACCAGCCTGGCCATCTGCGCCGGCGAGATCGCCATCTTCCTGGCCTTCGAGGCCGTGGCCGGCCTGCCCGGGCCGGCGGAGCGGACGACGGCCGTCGGCCGGCTTTTCGCCGCAGAATTCGGCCTGGTCGGTCTGGGCCAGATGCTGGACATCCAGGCCGGGGCGGCCCGCGGGCCCGTCCCCAGGCGCCGCATCCTGGAGATCTACAGGGCCAAGACGGCCCGGTATTCCTTTTATCTCCCCTTGGCCGCCGGGTGGACTCTGGGCGGCGGCCGCCGGGCCGTCCTGCCCGCTTTGGAGCGGCTGGGCGAGGACCTGGGCCTGGCCTTCCAGATCAAGGACGACGAGCTGGGCCTGTTCGGCCGGCCGTCGGCCACGGGCAAGCCCGTCGGCTCGGACATCCGGGAGGGCAAGCGGACGCTCTACGCGGCCGGGCTCCTCGAGCGGGCCTGCGGCGCGGACGCCGCCCGTCTGGGCCGCATCTTCGGCCACCCCGGCGCGACGGAGGACGACATCCGCTTCGTCCAGGCCCTGGCCGAGCGGCTCGGGGTCCGCGAGGAGGTCCGGCAGGTCCGGGACCGCTTCGGCCGCCGGGCCGGCCGGGGGATCGACGCCCTGCCCGTGCGCGACGCGTCAAAAGATGCGTTGCGGCGGCTTTTGTTGTATAATCGGGACCGCGTTCGTTGATGGGGGGTTTCGGGACGGGGGTGAGATATCACCTCGCGAATCACCCTTTGGGGTGATTGACCCTGCCATCCCCCCGGGCGAACATGGACGCGCAACGATCTGAAAGGCCTAAAGAAGAAGGACGCGCACGATGGACAATCGCAAGGATAAGAGGTTCCTCGAACGGAACACCGTTTTCATCAAGTCGACCTCGGAGGGCGCCGAGGCCTTCACCGGCCATGGCATCAACGCCCACACCTACGACATCTCCCTGTCCGGGGCCCGGATCTGCACCCCGCATTACTTCCCGGTCGGCAGCGTCGTCCGCATCGTCATCGACCTCGAGCGCACCCACCAGTCCGTCAAGGTGGACGGCGAGGTCAAGTGGACGAAGAAGAGCGAGGACGACGACGACCTCTTCGAGAGCGGCGTCGAGTTCCTCCACAGCATCTCCCAGACGCTGCTGTCCCTGATCAAGCACCTCTACGCCGAGCGCAACGGCACCGGCATCCCGACGGCCGTCCAGCACTGATCAGGCCCAGGCCCGTTCCAGGGCCTCCCGGTCCTCCTTTAAGAGCCCGATGTAGACCGCCTCGAGCTCGACCATCTCCCGGTCGTCCCGCCGCAGCCAATCGGAGAGCCAGGCGAAGCGCAGGGCCAGCACCAGGTCGAGGAAGGACGCCCAGGCCTGCGGCGAATACCCGGCGTCCGCCCGCAGCCGGGCCATGAGCGCGCGCACCAGGTCCCCACGAAGCGCCCGTGGGTCCTCCATCCCCAGGCAGCCGACGAGGAGCGCGGCATCGTACGTCTCCGGCCGGAAGCCGCAGAACTCGAGGTCGACCAGGGCCCGGAGGCCCGTGTCCGACCAGATCACGTTCAGGGGGTGGAGGTCGCCGTGGCAGAAGGCCTCCGGGACCCGGTCGAGGACCGGGAAGAGCTCCCTCTCCAGCCGCAGCAGGGCCGGATAGAGGCGTTCGAAGAGAGGCCGGCGACGGTCCCGGATCTTGCCGAAAAAGTCGCGGACGAAGCCGGCCAGCGAAAAGTCCGCCGCCGTCTCCCGGCGCGGCATCCCCGCCGCCGCCGCGCGGAAGCGGACCAGGAGGCCGGCCAGCGCTTCGCCCCGCCAGGCCTCGAAGGCGTAGGCGGGCCGGTCGAGCGCCACCCCGGGGACATAGGGCCCGACCTGCCAGGCCCCGTCCGGCCGGACGTCGAGGTAACGCCCGGGCGCGAATTCGAGCCAGGGCCGGACCTCGGGCAGGCCGGCGGCCAGGAAGGCGGCCGCTTCGGCGATCTCCTGCTTGCGGCCGGCCTGCGCCGGAGCGTGGCGCTCGACGACCCAGGTCCGGCCGTCGACGGACTCGGCCGCGGTCCGCTCGAGGGCCCGCTCGGGGCTCCCGGCCAGGGCCAGGTCCGGGCGGGCGCGGGCGAAGCCCATTCCCAGACGCGCCAGGGTCGCGGCGATATCGTTGTCGGTCATCTGCATCCTCCGGCCGCCGGGCCGCGGGGATGATAGCGGCGCAACGCCGCCAAGTCAACCGCCGCCGTTCCCGTCAGGGCGCGAATGCCCTATAATCGGAGGACGCGAGCATCCCCATGAGCGACCTGTCCTCGTTCCTTTCGATGGGCCCGGCCGGGCTCGGCCCCCGGGTCGAAGCGCTGGTCCGGGAGCACCTGGCGCTTTGGCATGGCGCGGCCGCGCTTCCCCCGCCGCCCCGGCGGACCTATGCCCGGCGGGAAAAAAGGGCGGCGGAGCGGGAGCTGTCGGCGCTCGTGGCCGCCCTCTCCTCGCCGCGGACCCGGGCGGAGTTCCTCGACGGCGCGCCCGACCCCGCCCGCCTCGAATCGCTGGCCGCCTCGCTCCGTCCGGGCTTCAAGCGCCTGCTGGCCTTGGTCGATCTGCCGCTCGAGGCGGTCTACGACGCCCGGTTCATCGACACCACCCGCCGGTTCCTCCAGGCGGCCCGCGACTTCGATCCGGACCTCCCCTTGGCCGCGGCCTACCAGGCCCTGCGCAACGTCTGGATCATGAACTCCCTCCAGTTCGACCTCGGCCTGCCGGTCGGGCACAACGACGCCGTTTTCGCCTACAGCATGATTTACCCCTACCTCGACAACGTCCTGGACGACGCCGCCATGCCCGAAAGCGCCAAGCTGGGCTTCGTCGGCCGGCTGCGGGACAGGCTCGAGGGCGCCGCGCCGGCGGCCTCTTCGCCGGCGGAAGAACGGCTGGCGGCGCTGGTCCGGTTGATCGAGCGCCGCTTCCCGCGGCCCGCCTTCCCCGGCGTCTACCGGGCCCTGCTGGCCATCTACAACGCCCAGGTCCGCAGCCTGCTCCAGCAGCGCCCGGGCGGGGCCGCGACGGCCGGGGACGTCCTGGCCTTGAGCCTGGAGAAGGGCGGCGCCTCGGTCCTGGCCGACGGCTATCTCGTGGCCGGGGCGCTGGGCGCAGCGGACGAGGATTTCTGCTTCGGCTTCGGCACCGTCCTGCAGCTGGCCGACGACCTCCAGGACCTGGCCGAGGACGCCCGCCAGGGCCACCGGACCCTGTTCTCGGCCGCGGCCGGAGACGGCCGGCCCGACGACCTGGTCCTGCGCCTGGAGTCCTATCTGGGGGCCGTCTTGGACCGGGCCCGGGAGGGCGCCTCTCCGTCGCGCCGGGCCCTCTGCGACGCGATCGGCGGCGGCCTGGCCCTGATGTTCCGGGAATCGGTCGGCAAGCGGCCGCGCGGCTTCAGCCGCTCCTTCGTGCGCCGGGCCCGCCGCTCCTTCCCGGTCCGCTTCTCCTATCTGAAGAAGCTGCGGCGGAAGCTCGGCGGCACGCTGCCGCCGGGGCGCGACCGGCTGTCCGATCTCGACCCGGGCCTGGTGGCGCTGATGGCCGTCTCGACCCGGGCCTTTTCCCTCGACTAATCGGCGATCGGCTTGACCGTTTTCGGGTCCCGGACGGCCCGCCAGACGGCGGCCGCCGCCCGGGGATTGTCGCGCGGGCGGACCGTTCCGACGATCGTGTCCCCCCGGACCCGGCCTTCGTAAAGGGATGATACGGCCTTGCCCCCGTCCTGGGTCTCGGCGACGAAGGTGATGGTCTCGCCGGCCAGGGCCAGCTCGAAGACCTTGAGCGCCGCGCCGTCGGCCGTGAGCGGCCCGGACAGGTCCTGGAACCGCTGGGCCGCGTCGAAGACATAGCGACGCTTGGCGCCGCCTGCGGCCAGGTCCCATTCCCAGCGGCCGGAGGCGTTGGCCGGGACGATCCAGAAATGGACGCCGCGGTCGTTGTCGTACGACAGCCGCACGGTCGTGGTCTTGTCCGGCCGCCAGTCCCCCATCTCGAAGCTGTGGGAAACCAGCCGGGTGCCGGGCTTGAGATCGGCCAGGAGCTTGGGGCGGAGGCGCAGGTTGACCGACGTCAGCAGGTACATGGTGATGACGGTGGCGTCCCGGAAGTCGGCCTCGAACAGGTCCTGCTGGACGAACCGGACCTTGCCGGCCAGGCCGGCCTTGGCGGCGTTTTCGTTGCATTCGGCGATGCGGAGCGGGTCGATGTCGATGCCGACGGCCTTGATCCCGTAGCGCTTGGCGGCCTCGATGACGATCCGGCCGTCGCCGCAGCCCAGGTCGTAGAGGACGTCGCCGGCCTTGACGCCGGCCAGGTGGAGCATCTCGTCCACGACTTCCATGGGCGTCGGGACGAACGGCACGTCGTAGCCCTTGAACGTCGGCCAGGTCAGCTCCTGGGCCGGCGCGGCGGCGGCCCCCAGGCCCCAGACGGACAGGGCCAGGACGGCCAGAACGATGGTTCTCTTCATCGCGTCCCTCCTCGCGACAGGTGCGGGACCGGACGGGCGTCCGGCGCTGAGGCCATGATAGCTCCCGGGCCGGGCGGAGTCAAACCGTCAGGCCACGACCTGTCCGTCGAAGAGGCGGATCGTCCGGCCCGAGCGGGCCGCGATGTGGTCGTTGTGGGTGACCATGACGATCGTCCGGCCGGCCCGCCAGAGGTCCGTCAGGAGGGCCATGATCTCCTCGCCGCTCTTGGAGTCGAGGTTGCCGGTCGGCTCGTCGGCCAGCAGGAGAGGCGGGTCGTTGGCCAGGGCCCGGGCCAGGGCGATGCGCTGCTGCTGGCCGCCCGAGAGCTCGGTCGGCCGGTGGTCGCGCCAGTCGTAGAGGCCGACGGCCCGGAGCAGCTCGGCCACGCGCTCGCGCCGCCGGCGGCCGTTCTTGCCGTCGAAGAGCATCGGCAGCTCGACGTTCTCCCAGGCCGTGGCGTAGGGCAGGAGGTTGAAGTTCTGGAAGACGAAGCCGATCTTGCGGTTGCGCACGGCGGCCAGCTCGTCGAAGGTCAGGCCGGCCACCTTGTCGCCGTCGAGGACGTAGGACCCGGCCGTCGGGGTGTCCAGGCAGCCGACGATGTTCATCAGGGTCGACTTGCCCGAGCCGGAGGGCCCCATGACGGAGACGAACTCCCCCCGGCCGATGGCCAGGGTGATGCCGCGCAGGGCCTCCAACGACTGGCTGCCCGTCCGGTAGACCTTGGTGATGCCGTCGAGATCGATCATGGCCCGTTCCTTCCTGTCCTATTCGTAGCGCAGCGATTCGATGGGATCGGCCCGCGAGGCCCGCAAGGCCGGGAAGATGCCCGAGAAGAAGCACAGGACCGCCAGGACGGTCATGTAGACGGCGAAGGTCCGCAGCGACAGCTCGGGCCGCAGCAGGTAGGCCTCGATGCCGAAGGAATCGTAGTTGATGGGGGCCAGCCGGACGAGGTGGACGATGTTGAAGGCCGTGATGAACCCCCAGAACGTCCCTTGGCCGAAGACGAAGACCGTCTCCAGGAAGAACTGGCCGACGATCGTCCGCCGCCGGGCGCCGAGGGCCAGCTTGACGCCGATCTCCTTGGTCCGCTCCTTGGCGGCGGCGTACATCAGGTTGGTCACGCCGACGGCGCCGATGAGGAGGGTCAGTCCGCCCATGAGGCCGAGGAAGATCTCGATGCCTTTGAAGATGGCCTGGCCCTCCTTTCCGTTCTCGATCGTGTTCCAGAAGGTCAGGGCATAACGGTCGGCCGGGTCGAAGCGGTACTTGCGGCCCAGCAGGCGCCGGACCCGGTCCTCGACCAGGAGGGATTCGGAGGCCTGGCGCGGCCGGATGTGGATCTTGTCGAGGTAGCGCTGGTTGTCGATCTGGCGGAAGGACCGGAAGGGCAGGTGGATCTGCTCGGCGTCCGGCCCGTTGTACATCGAGTCCTGGATCTTCTTGACCAGGACCCCGACGATCGTGAAGGGGACGCGGTTGACGACGATCGTCCGGCCGACGGCGCCGGCCGTCCCGAACAGGTCCGCGGCCACCTTCCAGCCGATGAAGGCCACCTTGCGCCCCTCGCGCTCGTCGTCGTCGTTGAGGAATCGGCCGCCGGGCTGGGCCACCTGGGCCCTCATCGGGCCGAAGGCCGCCGTGGTGCCGTGGACGTTGCGGTTGATCTCCTTGCCGTTGGCCGAGACCGGCCAGGTGTTGTAGGACTCCGGCGCGATCAAGTCGATCTCGGGGACGCGCTCGCGGAGGAAATCGATGTCTTCCGGCTGGAGGCGGACCTGGCGGCCCTTGGGCAGGCCCTCGAAGGCCGCCGAGGTCTCGCCGCCGTAGACCATGACCAGCGTCTCGCCCAGGCCGCTGAAGGCGACGTGGAACTGGGTGTTCATGCCCTGGCCGAAGGCCATCAGCAGGAGAATGGACAGGGTCCCCCAGAACAGGGCGAAGGTGATGAGCGAGGCCCGCCGGCGGCGCTTGCGGTACTCGCTCCAGAAGAACCGGGGCAGGGTCAGGTTCACGGCGCTCCCCTACTTCCTCAAGGCCTCGATGGGATCGGTCGAAGCGGCCGCCCGGGCCGGGATGAGGCCGGAGGCGACCCCGATGGCGATCAGGATGAGGACCGTGGAGACCACGACGAGCGGGTTGAGGACGGGGACGCCGACGAAGTCGGTGAAGCTCATGGCGCCGGCCGGGGCGCGCTGCGGCAGGGCCTGGGCCGCCTGCAGGACGCCCGCGGCCAGGCCGAAGCCGGCCAGGCCCCCGAGGAGCATGATGGCCAGCGACTCGCTGAAGAACTGCCACAGGATGGTCCGGCGCCGGGCCCCGACGGCCAGCTTGACGCCGATCTCCCGGGTCCGCTCGTCGACGACGACGCGCATGATCGAGGCCACGCCGACGCCCCCCACGAGCAGGGTGAAGGCGCCGATGACGCCCAGGAAGACGGTGAAGGCCGCGAAGAACGTGGTGAACTGCTTCTCGAAATCGAGCGTGTCCCAGACGCCCAGGGCGTCCGGGTCGGCCGGATCGAAGCCGACGAGCTTGGACAGGTGGGCCTTGATGTCCTCCAGGACCGCCTTGCTCCGGGCCGGATCGAGGGGCCGGAAGACGACGTTGGAGACGTACTTCGTCCCGTACAGGGAGGCGTAGGTCGTCCAGGGGATGAAGGCGCAGCGCTCGTCGCGCTGGCCGTTGTAGTTGGAGCTCTGGAGCTTCTGGCGCATGACGCCGACGACCGTGAACGGGACGCTGTCGATGAAGACCGTCCGGCCGACGGGAGCGGCGGCCGCGAACAGGTCCGTCGCCAGGACGTCGCCGATGAAGCAGACCCGCTTGCGGCCGGCCATGTCCTCGGGATCGATGAACCGGCCCGCCTCGGCGATGGTGTTGCGCATGAGCTCGAACTCGGGGTTGACGCCGCGGACGGTGTTCCGGTACTCGTTGCGCCCGGCGCGGATGATGCGGCTGCCGACAAACTCGGGGCTGATGAGCTCGAGGCCCGGCACCTTGTCCGGGATGGCCTCGACGGTCTCCGGAGTGATGCGAACGGCCTTGCCCTTGAGAAATCCCCGCCAGGGCAGCGTCGTTTGGGACGGGAACATCAAGACGATGCCCTGGCCCATGCCGTGGAAGCGCTTGATCTGGGCCTTCGAGACGGAGTCGCCGAAGGCCAGCAGCAGGACGACGGAGAAGGTGCCCCAGATGACGCCGGACAGGGTCAGGGCGGTCCGCAGGGGCTGGCGGACCAGGTCCCGGAAAAGGCCGCGAACAAAAATGGCGATCACTTGATCTCCCGGGGCGGCCGCTCCACGACCAGGTCCCCTTCTTTGAGGCCGTCGAGAGCCTCGATGCTGAGGCCGTCGGACAGGCCGGTCTTGATCTCGATCTTCTTAAAGGCCTCGCCGTCGGGCACCTCGACGAACCGCCTGCCGTCCTCGAACAGGACCAGGCGCTCGGGGATGAGCACGACGCCGCGGCTCTCCCGGATGCGGATGCTGGCCGTGGCCGAGAAGCCGGCCCGGAGCGTCGCCCCGGCGGCGTCGTCGATCAGGATCCAGATGTCGAACAGGGTGGCGTTGCCCTCTTTTTTGGCCTTCGGGAAGATGCGGTCGACCCGGCCGGGGATCCGGGCCTCGGGCAGGGCCCCGATCTGGATCTCGGCCGGCAGGCCGTCCGCGATCTTGCCGACGTCGATCTCGTCCACCGTGCCCTTGAACAGGAGGCTGCCCATGTCGGCCAGCGAGCAGAGCTCGGTGCCGGGCTGGTAGTTGGTCAGGGGGACGACGGGGTCGCCCTGGAAAACGCTCTGGGACAGGATGATGCCGCCGATCGGCGAATTGATCAGGGAGTTGATGTCCCGGTTGGCCATACGGATGCGGCCCTTCTCCAGGAGCTCGAAGCGCTCGGACGAGGTCCGGTAGCGCAGCTCGGCTTCCCGGTAGGCGCCTTCGACGGCCTCCATGTCGGATTTGGAGACGAGGCTGCCCTTGTAGAGCTCGAGCTGGCGGGTCCAGTCGCCCTTGAGCTTGAGCATGGTCACCTCGGCCAGCTCCATGGCCCGCCGGGCCTCGACGTACTCGAGCGGCGTCGGGTTGGGCGAGATCTTGAACAGCGGCGCCCCCGCTTTGACGGGGTCGCCGACCTTGAACAGGACCTCGGCCACGATGCCCGGGATGGTCGATTTGACCTTGATCTCCTTCTCGGGCTCGATGGTCCCGACGGCCAGGGCCTTCTCCTGGATGTCGCCCCGCGAGGCGGCCACCAGCGTGGGCGCGGATTTCTTCTGCCCGCAGGCGAAGAGGAAATAGAAGAAGGTGGCCAGCAGGACGAGCGACAGACCGCGGAAGATCCACTTTTTCATGGCTTCTCCTAGACGTCAGCCTATAACCGGCTAGACGAAAGGAGGAGCCGGAAAGTTCAGGGCCGGCGCGCGGCCTGCGTCAGGACGACCTCGACCCGGCGGTTGCGGGCCCGGTTGGCCTCCGTGTCGTTGGGCGCCACCGGGTTCCCGGGGCCGAAGCCCTGGTACTTCATGCGGTCGCTCGAGATGCCCTGGGTCAGCAGGAAATCGTGGACGGCCCGGGCCCGGTCCACGGACAGCGCCATGTTGAGGTCGGCCGAGCCGGTCGAATCGGTGTAGCCCTCGATGCTCAAGTTCATGTGGGGGAATACCATGAGGATGCCGGCCAGCTTGGCCACGGCGAGCTGGGAGGCCGGCTTGAGGGTGGCCTTGCCGACGTCGAAGAGGATGCCGGACAGGCTGACGATGACGCCGCGGGCGCTTTCGGAAGTTTCGGCGACCGAGGACAAGGCGCCCTTGAGCAGGCCGGCCAGCTCGTCGCGCTCTTTCTTGATGGCGTCGCGCTCCTTCGTCAGCGCATCGCGCTCGGCGGCCAGGGTCTCGGTCTGCTTGGCCAGGCCGGCCGATTCGATGGCCAGGGCCTCGCGCTGGGCCTGGACCTCCCGCAGCTCGCGGGCGATGCGGTCGGCCTCGCTCTCGGCCGTGGCGGCGCGCTCTTCGAGGGCGGCCCGTTCGGCCAGCCGCCTGGCCTCGGCCTCGGCGGCGGCCTTGGCTTCGGCGGCCTTGACCGTGTCCTTGATGGCCTGCGAGGCCAGCTGGACGGCCACCCGGGCCTGGTCGGCCTTGACCTTCTTGTCCTTGGCGGCCATGGCCTTGCCGAAGGCGACCTGGGCCCCGTCCATGGCCTTGGGGTTGACGGCCGCGGCGTCCAAACGCCCGGCGATGTCCATGGCCTTCTGGGCCTGCTTGACGGCCGCCGGGGTGGGGTCGTTGTACTGGATGCCGGCGATCGATTCGAGGGCCGGCTTGTACTCGGCCGTGAAGTCCTTGAACGAGAAGGGCGTGTTGGAGATGCCCACGCCCTGGACCTGGCCGGACACGAACATGACCAGCTCGGTCGGCCGGGTGACGGTCGCGAACGGCTCGGCCGTCACCATCAGGGCGAACGTTTTCTTGCCGGTGTAGGCCTGGAGGGCGCCGGAGGCGCTCTTCTTGTCGGCGATGACCTCGCCCAGGTTCTCGACGGTGCCGTCGGGCACGACGGCCCATAGGACGTAGGCGGCGATGTCGCCGGCGAACAGGACGGCCGGCTCCATCTTCTTATAGTTCAGCTTGATCGAGGCCTGCCCGTTGTCGAAGCCGAGCGTGGCGTCCATGGAGGCCGCGGATGGGGCCCGGCCGGTGCGGGCGAACCCGATCCCGAAAGTCTTGCCGGGCTGCAGGGTCAGGGCCGTCAGGGAGACCTCGGCGGCCGCGGCCGCGGACACGGCCGTCAGGACGATCAGGACCAAGGCGACGGAACGAAGCTTGGACATCGGGCCCTCCTCGCAAGAACAGGCTCCAACAACTCTTTAGTCGGGGTTCGCGGCCGTCCGTCCGAAACCCGGGCCGTAACGGAGCGGCGGGGATCCCCCGTCGAACGGTTCTGGCGGCAGGATAACACCCGCCCGAAGCCCGGTCAATGCCATTGCCAAGCCGGGCCCGCCGGCCTATAGTTGAATGAGGGACATCGACAGGAGGGGACCATGAGCGTCGAGATGAGCGCCGAGGAACGGGAGCTCGTGGCGGAGCTTCTGGACCAGGAGCTGGAGGACGTCCGTTCCGAACAGCACCACACCCAGGCCTTCGACTACAAGGAAAGCCTGCGCCGCCGGGAAGAGCTCATCCGCGGCCTGTTAGCCAAGCTGGCGGGCTGACCAAGGCGCTGCGCCCGGGGGGGGCCGGGCGTCCGGGCCTTATTCGAACGACTTGACCAGGGCCTCCATCTCCGCCGCCCGGGCGTCGCGGCGCGCGGCCCGCAACAGCGCGGCGACGGAGACCGGCGTCTGAGGCTTGACTCGCCAAATCGCGGAGTGATAGTTGTAGTCCATGTTGCGAACACTCAAAATTATCATGGCCGTCTTCGGGGCGGTTCTCTCCATCGAGGGCATCCTGGACATCGTCCTGCCCGTGCCGCGCGCCGCGGGGATGGGGCTCGGCGACAGCGCGTCCCACGCACAGCTGGCCATGGCTATCCTGGGTGCGACGTGGCTTGCCGCGGGTCTGTGGATCATCATCGCGTCGCGCGACCCGCTGCGACACCGTAATTGGGTGAAGTTCGCCCTGACGTTGCCGCTCGTGCTTCTCTTCGCGTTGACGGGAGCAGTCCTCCGCGGCCATGTCGCGTTTCGGCAGGTCGCTATCGACATCATCGTCAACGTGATCTTCATTGTCCTCTTCCTCGTTTTCTACCCGCGCGGCGCGCGAGCGGACGGGGCTTCGCCGCGGACATAAGGGGGGGCTTTCCGTCGTGGCGCCCCGGCCCGTTGTCCCCCCAGGGCACGAGGTCCTGGCCTTTTGGGCGCTCCCCTCTTAATGGCCATAGTGGCATGGTAGCCGAGTCAAGGAGACGGCTGAAATGATAGGCGCAAGAACGACCAGGGATCACATCCTGCGGTACGTGGTCTACACCTATTTGTTGTTCGGCCTGCTGTTATTGACATTCGGGGGGATCGCCAAGGTAATCCTGCACGGGGCGCCCCTGGCGATGAGATGGCTGATCGCCGTGACAGCCTGGACCCCCACCTACGTGTTCCTGCTCATGTTCAGGAAGCTTTATCCGGGCGGCACCTTAAGGAACTTCTACAGGAAGGCCTTCGGGACCAGGCTGAACATCCGCCTTCTGGTCATGACGACCTTCATTCAGCTCGTGATCTATGCCGCCAGCGTCTCGATGGTTTCCGCGCAAAAGGGGATCCCGTTCGGACGATTGCTCGACCTATCGGCTGCAACGCTGACGTCCGCGCTCTTCTTCACTCTCATCCAAGGCGCCACGGGCGAGGAAACCGGCTGGAGGGGCTATTTGCAGCCGGCGATCGAAGAGAAGGCCGGCCCGGTTAAAGGCTCCTTGATCGTAGGCCTGGTCTGGACTCTTTGGCATGCTCCCATATGGTTCCTGAGCTCCGGGTACAGCGGAGCTGTGCTCGCAAGATACATTTTCGCCTATATCCTCTGCATCGCGTCAGTCGGATTCGTTATGGGCCTTGCCTATCACCATTGCCGGAACCTGTTGGTGCCGGTTTGGATCCACTTCATGCTCAATTTCCCCGGGGAATCGTTCGTCGGCCCCAAGGTCGATCTGATAACGTGGTACGCCGTGTTTTACGCCATTATGGCGGCGGGCTTCCTGTTGTGGCATAACGCCGCGTCCGGGAAGAACGTGGTGCCGGTGGAGGGGATCGAACCCACACGCCCCGCAAAGGGCACGGGATTTTGAGTCCCGCGCGTCTGCCAGTTCCGCCACACCGGCGCGGCCCGATAACTATAGGGGAAAAGACACCCTACTTCAAGATTGGGACGAATAACGGCTGAGAATACCGGAGCACGGGGATACAAAATCGGGAAGGAAAATCGGGGACACGTACCAAGGGTACATGTCCCCAGAGAGATACCCAGAGAGATATGTCCCCTGATGTTGCCTGTCCCCCGCCCCTCTGCTATAGTCGGCCCATGCCGACGTCCGAGCGCATGGCCAAGATCGAGCGGGTCCTGTCGCATCGCCAGGCCGACCTGCGGGTGGTCCTCGAGGGCGTGACCAACGCCCACAACGCCAGCGCGGTGATGCGGACCTGCGACGCGGCGGGGGTCCTCTACCTCGACCTCATCGGGCCCAATCCCGACCTCCTGCGGCCGAACAAGGCCATCTCCACCCGGGCCGACAAGTGGCTGGAGATCGGCGTCCCCCCGACGCCGGCGGCCTGTTTCGGGCCGTTGAAGAAAGCCGGCTACGAGATCGTGGCCACCCACCTCGTCCGCGACGCCGTCCCCTATACGGACATCGATTTCTCGCGTCCTGTGGCCCTCGTTTTCGGCAGCGAGGCCGAGGGCATCAGCGAGGAGTGCCAGGCCTTTGCCGACCGCAACGTCCGCATCCCCATGTCCGGCATGGTCCAGAGCCTCAACCTGTCGGTCTCGGTGGCGGTCATCCTCTACGAGGCCCTGCGGCAGCGGGCGGCCCGGGGCTACGACTCCCCTATCCCCGCCGCCGAGCTGGCCCGGCTTAGGGAGAAGTGGCTGGCCAATCAAGATTAGGGGCAATTGGGGACACGTACCTGCGGTACATGTCCCCACCGCCCCCCCCACCGCCCCCCCGAACGAGAGAATAAGGACGGGGGACACGGAAAAAAGAAAGGGGACATGTACCCGCGGTACATGTCCCCCCGAACGAGAGAGACCGGAGCAGGTCCCTTAGATCCTTCGCTGCCGGCTGTTCAGCGGCAGGCCCCGGCTTAGGACGGCGGCCGCCCCGCCCTGGCTCCGCTGCAGTTCGCTTCTGATCGCGTCGGTATAGCCCTGCCAAGATTCGAGGAAGCTCTCCAGGCTGTCGAACCCGGCCAGCCCGCCGCTCTCCTCCTCGGCCACGAGGACGTCGACCTTGAGCAGCTTCTTGTCGCGCAGGACCTCGAGCTTGATCTTGTCGCCTTTGTCCTTGCCCTGGACGAGGTCGATGAGCTCGTCGCCGGACCGGATCCTCTTCCCGTCGGCCGAGACGATGACGTCCCCGACCCGCAGCTTGGCTTGGGCCGCCGGGCCGTCCTCGGTCAGCTTGGAGATGATCAGGGCCGGCCCGTCCTTGACGCCGAAGTGCTCGGCCAGCTCGGGCGTCAGGTTGCTGCCCCAGAGGCCGATGAACTTCCGGCTCTCGAACTGCCAGCCCGGCGCCGGCCGGGCCTTGCCCGCGGGCGCGGCGTCCTTGGGCGCCGCCTGCGGCGCGCCCGGCCGGGACTTGAAGACCGTGCCCGGCCCGGGCGCGAACAGCCCGGGGAAGCGGACGGTCATCTCTTTCATGGCCTCGTCCTCGGCCATCTCGCCCAGCTTGACCTTGACCTCCTGGGCCTTCCCGTCGCGCTCGACCTCCAGGACGACCTCCTGGCCCGGTTTTCTCTTGCGGATCTCGGAGGCCAGGACGTCGGGACCGGCCACGGCCCGGTCGCCGATCTTGAGGACGACGTCCCCGGCCGCGATCTTGGCCAGCGCGGCCGGGCTCTCGGGGTCGACGGAGCCGATGACCGTCCGGCCCTGGTCGTCCTGGCCGATGCTGACGCCCATCCAGCCGCGCTCGACCCGGCCCTTGTCCTTGATCTGGGCGGCGATGTCCTTGACCAGCTCGATCGGCACGGCCAGGGCCATGCCGGACGCCGGGGCCTCGGCCCGGCTGGCGACGACGCCCGAACCGGCCTGCTCGCGGTCGCGGAACTGGAAGACGACCGGCCGCTCCTCCATGTAGATGCCGCGCAGGAGCCCGACCATGCGCCCCTGGTCGTCGACGACCGGGCCGCCGCTCGAGCCCGGCGTCACCCAGACGTTCAGGCGCAGCTTGTCCTCGGCAGCCGAGCTGACGATGCCCTGGGTCACGGCCGCCGTCCGCTCGGGCGAGACGCCGACGACGCAGATCCAGGACCCGGCCGACAGGCCGGAGGCCTTGCCCGCCGCCAGGGCCGGCAGGTCGGCGTCCTTGGCCCGGAGCAGCGCGATCTGGGTCTCGGTGTCGAAGCCGAGGAACTCGGCGTCCAGGGTCCTGCCGTCGGAGGTCGTGACGAAGACCGTCTCGTCGCGCGGCGAGACGAGGGCCGTCGTGACCACGTACCCGCCTTTCTCGACGACGACGCCCGTGGCCACCCGGCGGGTGTGGTTACGGACCTCGACCCGGACGACCGACGGGTAGACCTTCTTGGCCACCGCGGCGATATCGGCGCCGCCTCCGGGCGCGCCCGGCGTCCCCGCCTCGGCGCCGTAAACCGGGGCCAGGGCGGCCAGGCAGGCCATGACGACCAGGGCCGGCTTGTTGATCGCGTTCATGCCTTCCGATCCTCCTAATAGATGATTTCCGACGAGGGGATCTCGGAAACCTGCTCCAGTATGTAAACGGTCGCCGGTTGGGGTTGGGCGTTCCGGAACTCCGAAGCGTAATCCATGGCCTCGTAGACGGGCACCGTCCGCGGTGCGACCGCCCGGGCGCCCTTCCCGGCCCCCGCCGCCAGGGCCTCGCGCTCGGCGTAGGTCAGGACGGCGTCGTTCTCGGGGGCGGCCGGGTTGAAGAGGAGGACGGCGGCCAGGATAAGGGCGGCCGAGCCGGCGAAGGCGTAGACGAAGCGGGCCCGGCGGGCCTGGCGCCGCTCGCGGCGGGCCGCCGGGAGCTTGGCCAGCACCGCCTCCTCGAAGCCCGCGGGGGCCCCGACCCTGGTTAGCCTGCGCAGCAGTTCATGCCCTTCCATGTTCGCTCACCTCTTGCTCCGATTCGCGGCCCTCGATGTCGTGCCGGGCCTTCTCCAGCTTGCGCCGGAGCTGCTCCCGGCCCCGGCTGATCCGGGCCTTGACCGTGCCGACGGGCCGGTCGATGATCTTGGCGATCTCCTCCTGGGAGAAACCCTCCATGTCCTTGAGGACGACCGGGACGCGGTAGCGGGGGTGGAGTGACGCGAGGGCCTCGCGGAGGTTGCGGACCAGGCCGGGATCGGCCGGGTCCTCGTAGTAGGTGCCGCTCGAGTAGTGGTTGGGGATGTCCTCGAGGGGGACCGTGGCCATGCGCCGCGATCGGCGGCACTCGGTCTTGGCCAGGTTGGAGGCGATGGTGTAGATCCAGGACGACAGGGGGGCGATGGGCTTGTACCGGTCGGCCTTGAAATAGACCCTGATGAAGGTCTCCTGGGCCAGCTCGACGGCCTTCTGATAGTCGCCCGAGAACTGGTACAGGTAATTCACGATCTTGTCCTTATAAAGGGCCATGATCTGGCCGAACGCCTCCTGGTCGCCCTCCTGGACGCGACGGATCAGCTCTTGCTCGTCCATTCTTCGTAGTCCTAGAACCCCGTTTTCCCCGAGAAAGTTACATTGGGCCCTACCATTATAGGAGGTTTTCGGGGAAAATGGGCCGGGGATGGAACTTCGGGCCATCCGCATCCGTCAACCAAGGTGAATTGAGTGGATTTGGACGCGATCATCAGGGACTGCCTGGAAGGCAGCCAGGACGCCTGGAAAAGCCTGGTGGACGCGTTCGCCAGGAGGATCTTTAACATGGCCTATCAGTTCTGCGGCAGCCGGGAGGAGGCCGAGGACCGGACCCAAGAGGTCTTCCTCAAGCTCCACGGCGCCCTGCCGAAGTACGATTTCGGCAAGAACTTCACGGCCTGGTTCCTGACCCTGGCCAAGAACCACCTCATCGACGAGTACCGCCGGACGAAATGGGAACGGACGCAGCGCGACGAGTTCGACGAGCGCGTTCTGGCCCAGGCGGCCGGCGGCGGCCCCGAGGACAGCCTGGAGAGGGCCGAGACCAAGGCCCTCGTCTGGGAGGGGCTGAACAGCCTGTCGGCGGACATGCGGATGATCCTCATCCTGCGGGACCTGCAGGGGCAGAGCTACGAGGAGATCGCCGAGATCCTCAAGCTCCCGCTGGGAACGGTCAAGTCCCGGGTCAACCGGGCCCGGATCCAGCTGGCCCAGGTCCTGAAAGAACGCCGGGGAGGCCTGTCATGACCTGCGAACGGATCGAAGAGCTCCTGTCCGCCTATCTCGAGGGCGAGCTGGCCCCGGCCGAGCGGGCCGAGGTCGAGACCCATCTCACCGCCTGCCCGGCCTGCGCCGAGTTCGCCGGCCTGATGAGGGAGGCCCTGGAGGCCGCGGCCGGCTTCCCCGAGGCCGAGCCCTCCCCCGCCCTGTTCTCCCGGCTCTACGAGATCCCGGAAAATGCCGGCCGGCGGCGCGGGCCGGCCCGGGCGGTGTTCGAATGGCTGACCCGGCCGGCTTTCCAGCCCTATTACGCCGCGGCGACCGGCTTCCTCATCGTCCTGTCCTTCGTCCTCTTCCATCCGGAGGGGCGGGGCATCCGGAAGCAGATCGACATCGGCCTGCACCGCGGCGCGGGGACGGTCGAGAAGCTCTGGGCCGACGCCGGGGCGCTCAAGGGCCAGGTCGGGGCGTTCGCCGGCGATGTCATCAAGTCGTTCAATACCCTGGGCCTGCTCGGGGATCGGCAAGACAAGAAGTAACGTCAACGGAGGCAATGGACATGGAAGAAAAGCAGATCGCACCGCAGAGACCGCTGAAGTCGCCGGGGTTCGCCGGGCTGCTCGGCATCTTCCCGTTCGGGGCCGGCGCCCTGTACAACGGGCAGTACACCAAGGCCCTGCTCCACCTGGTCATTTTCGCCGGGCTCGTCCACATGCAGGGGCGCGGCGGCGGGCAGCCGTTCCTGGGGCTGCTCCTGGCCGGCTATCTCGTCTACCAGTTCTTCGACAACATCCAGTCGGCCAAGGCCATCAACGCCGGCGCGGCGGGCCAGGCCCCGGCCGAGGTCCTGGCCGGCGGGCTGCCGGCGACGGCCGCCGCCGGGTCGATCTTCTGGGGCATCGTCCTCATCGTCCTGGGCATCGTGCTCATCCTGGCCAACTTCGAGCTCATCTCCTACGACCGGCTGTTCGACTTCTGGCCGGTGGCCGTCATCATCGTCGGCCTGAAGCTCGTGGCCGATTCGATGGCCAAGTCCAAGGACCAAAAATAACGGAGGTTCCCATGGCAGATCCGAGAAAAGGCAACTCCCTCGTCTGGGGCATCATCCTCATCGGCGTCGGCGTTCTGTTCCTTCTCCAGCAATTCGACATCGACATCTTCGACCAGGTCTGGCGGTTCTGGCCGGTCATCCTGATCATCTGGGGCGCCAACAAGCTCTGGCTGGGGCTCAAGGAGCGGAACGAGCGCGCCGAGACCCCGGACAAGACCCATGAAGTTTAAAGAGGTCCTCCTCGTCGTCGTTCTCATCCTCGCCGGCCTGGTCCTGTTCCAGGTCAAGACGGGGCACTGGAACTTCGACTGGAACTGGGATTGGGACGAAGGCGGCTTCAGCTGGGGCGGCCGCGAGGTCACGGCCGAGGAAACGCGGACGATCGAAGGCCCCCTGCCCGCCCTGATCGAGGTCCAGAACGGCCGCGGCTGGGTCGAGGTCCACGGCGCGGACCAGGACTTCGCCCAGCTGACCTTCAAGAAGGTCGTCTGGCACCGCAACGAGGACGAGGCCAAGGACATCGCCGGCCGGCTCCGGTACACGCTGACCTCCGCCGCGGACCGGCTGCTCCTGACCACCAACCGGGAGGATTTCACCCGCAAGAACTTCGAGACCGGCTTCATCCTGACCGTGCCCCGGTCGGCGGCCGTCAAGGTCGTCAACGCCTACGGCACGGTCCGGGTCGAAAACATCGGCCGGGTCGAGGTCCGCAACCGGCACGGCGAAGTGCGGGCCGCCAACGTCGGCGGCCCCTGCTCCCTGGAAACGAGCTACGCCGACGTCGAGGCCCGGGAGATCCAGGGCGCCTGCGGCATCGTCAACAGCCACGGCGACGTGCGGGCCGCCGCCGTCAGGGGCGACCTGACCCTCGAGACGAGCTACGCCCGCATCCGCGTCGAGGACGTCGGCGGCTTGGCCGATCTGCGGGGCTCGAACACGGACGTCGAGGCCCTCCGGGTCGCCGGCGCGGTGAAGATCGACTCGTCCTACGAGAAGGTCCGGGTCGTCGACGTCGGGCCGGCGGCGATCACGGGCCACAACTTGGCCGTGACGGCCGAGAACGTCCGGGGCGACCTGGACATCCGGACCAGCTACGAGGCCGTGCGCGTTCAGGGCGTCTCGGGCAAGCTGAACGTCGAAGCCCATAACTCGGCCATCTCGGCCGACGGCGTCGAAGGTCCGGCGATCACGATCCGAACATCTTATGAGAACGTCGCTCTGGCCGGGTTCGCGGGCGACCTGAACGTGGTCAACCGCAACGGCAACGTCAGCCTGGAACCCCGGGCCCTGCGGGGCGGCATCACCGTCGACAACGAGCACGGCTCGGTCCTGCTCCTCTGGCCGGCGGGCGAGCGGGCCCGGTTCGAGGCCCGGGCCCGGGGCGGGTCCGTCCACTGGGGCCTGCCCGACAAGCCCGATGTCGACGAGACCAACGGCACGGCGGTCGTCAAGGCCTTTGCGTCCGAAGCCGCGGCCCCGCTCATCAGCCTGGCCACGGCCTACGACGACATCCGCATCGAAGCGGCCCCCCGGAAGTTCTAGCGGCGGGAACGAGGACATCCACGGCCGGTCCCCTCGGGGGCCGGCCTTTTTATTGGTTCTTCTCCCATTTCCGGGATTCCCTCTCGCGGCGGCGATGGGCGTTGCCTCGAAGGTCCCCGTCCGGCGCGGAGCGACCTCATGGGAGCGGAGGTCAGAATCACGGCCGAGCACTCGAGGCTGGGATTCTGATGAATATCTTGGAAAAGCGCTTTATTCCGATATTTCGCAGGATTGCGGCTTCGAGCGCTCAGCCGCATCCTGCCCGGTACGCTTCCAAGAGTCCGCTCCCCGCTACTAAGAGGCAATGCCCTGGAGCGAAGCCGAAGAGAGGGACTCTCCCATGATCGGGAGAAGAACCTATTTTTTAAGAATGCTTGGAGCGGCAGGCGTGGATGCGCTGGGCGATGACCCCGTTGACCTTGATGTTGAAGTAGGAGATCAGGTTGGTGACGTCCTTCTTGTACTTCGTCACGTAGCGCACGAAGTCCGAGCGCTCCTTGTAGCGCAGCAGGTTCTCGAACTCGGTGATGGTGTCGTGGAGCTCGATGACGAAGTGGTTGATGGTCCGGTACTGGGCGTTGATGTCGATGAGGTCCTTGCCCGAGAGCTTGGCATAGTCAAGATGGGGCGGCAGGCTCTGGAGGACGAGCAGGCCCTCGGTGTGGAGCTCGTTGACCGAATCGCCGATCTCCTGGAAGTAGGAGGCGAAGTCCTGGCCCTTGCGGAGCTTGGCGCCGGCCCGCTCGGTCAGCCGCTCGAACTGGGCCTTGAGGGAGACGATGACGTCCTTGAGGCCGAAATATTTCCGGCCCGGGCTGAAGAGGTCCAGGAAGTCGCGGCCGATGTAGATCTTGTCCTCGTAGCGCGACAGAAGCTCCTTGGGCTCGTGGGTGTAGAACTTGATCTCGAAGCGCCGGCCCTCGGAATCGCGCTCGCGCAGGCGGGCCATGACCAGGCCGCCGTTCTGCTCGATGAAATAGCTGCTGATGTCGACCAGCACGGAGTATTCGGCCAGGTTCTGGACGATGGCCTCCTTGAGGTAATCGAGGAGGCCCTCGTGGCGGGTGATGAACTCGGTGATGCCCTCGTCCGGCGTGGGGTTGAGGACCGAGTAGTTGGGCGAGAGGAGATAGAGCACCGGGCCGCGGCCGAGCTCGAGGTGGAGGTTCTTGAGGACGCTCTGGTAGAGGTCGTCGAGGAGGACGGACTTGAGGGGCGGCAGGCCGGCGGGATCGAGCTTGGAGAGTTCTTCGACTTCGTTCATGGCATCGCCCTCACTTCGAGCCGAGTGTAGCCCCGGCCGGGGGGATTGTCAACGGGCCGCGGGGCCGCGGCGGAAGGTCCAGGCGTCGGCGCCGTAGCGGGCGGCCTCGAGGGCCCGGACCGCGTCCGTGTCGGGGGCGGACAGGGCGAAGGGCTCGAACGAGGCCTGGAAGACATCGGCGAAGCCCTGGACGAGAGGGCCCACGGCGGCGTCGAAATCGACGGGCCGGCCGAGGGCCTCGGCGAGCGAGGTCATGCCCAGGCTCTCGGGGACCTCGCCGGGGCGGGAGACCGCGGCCAGCAGGGCCTCGTCCTTGTCGAGGATGATCGAGCCGTGCTGGAGGAAGTGCGGCCCGGTCCGTTTCTGGGCGCTGCCGACGATCTTGCGGCCTCCGATCTCGATCTCGTCGCGGGCCGCGAAAGCGAAGCAGGGCATGGTCCCCCGGGCGTAGCCGGCCGGCGCGGACTCGGCCAGGCGGGCCGAAACGCCCAAATGGGACAGCCCGGCCAGGATGGCCCGGGAGATCAGGCGGTAGGACTCGCGGAGCGTCTCCGTGAAGATGGCCGTGTCGGCCGAGGCCACGGCGTAGGTCACCTCCCGGTCGTGGAGGACGAGCTTGCCGCCCGTCAGGCGCCGGACGATGTCGATGCCGCGGGCCCGGCAGAACTCGACGTCGACGACCCGGGCGGCGTCCTGTCCGTAGCCCAGCGACGCCGTCGGACGGGCCCAGCGATAGAACCGGAGGAAGGTCCGGCCCGAGTCCCGGGCCAGCTCGAACAGGCGCTCGTCGACGGCCATGTTCCAGGACCCCGGCAGGGGCTCCGGTTCGACGACGAGATGCCAGGTCTTCATGGGCGTAAAAAAGAAATGGAGCGGGCAATGGGACTCGAACCCACAACACCCGGCTTGGGAAGCCGGTACTCTACCATTGAGCTATGCCCGCTCGCAGGCCGGCACGATTCTATCATAAGAAGGGGTCAAACCTAAATTTCTTCAATTGATCGACCCCATGTATAACAGAGCCCGAAATCGAAGAAATTTAGGTTTGACCCCTTCGGCCTTTGACAGGCCCCTCCCTCGCCCCTATAATCCGGGTGGAACGCCCGCCAGGGAGGAACGACATGGCCGACGAATCCGTCCGTACCCCGACCAGCGGTCCCGGCGTCACCCGCCTGGGCTCGACCGTTGTCCTGACCGGCGACATCGAGTCCCACGAGGACATGCTCGTCGAGGGCCGCGTCAACGGCAAGATCACCGTCCCCTCCGGGACCCTGACCGTGGCCAAGGGGGCCAAGGTCGAGGCCGACGTCCAGGTCCGCGCCTTCGTCCTGCACGGCGAGCTTAAAGGCACCGTCCGGGCCGGCGAGCGGGCCCTCATCGCCGAGACGGCCGAGATGACGGGCGACGTCATCACGCCGAAGATCACCATCGCCAACGGCGCCCGCTTCTCCGGCGGCATCCGGATGAAGGAGTAGCCGGAAAGGGTCGAACCCGCCTCGGGGAGCGGAGACTGCGAAGCGACCATCAGAGGCGAGGCGGAACGGCTCGCAGCCGGGCTTTTGAGAAATATCCGAATTGAAGGGCCTTAAGGTCGACGTGGCCGTCCCTTGGTCATCATGAAAGAATTCTGCCTGCACTCCGACTTCACCCCCCAGGGCGACCAGGTCGAGGCCATCGACCGGCTGACCGAGGGCCTCCGGGCCGGCGCCCGCCACCAGGTCCTCAAGGGGGTCACCGGCTCGGGCAAGACCTTCACCATGGCCAACATCATCGCCCGGGTCAACCGGCCCGTCCTGGTCATCTCCCACAACAAGACCCTGGCCGCCCAGCTCTACCAGGAGTTCCGCCGCTTCTTCCCCCGCAACGCCGTCGAGTACTTCGTCAGCTATTACGACTACTACCAGCCGGAGGCCTTCATCCCGGCCTCCAACACCTACATCGCCAAGGAAGCGACGATCAACGACGAGATCGACCGCCTTCGGCTCTGCGCCACCAACTCGCTCTTCTCCCGCCGCGACGTCATCATCGTCGCCTCGGTCTCCTGCATCTACGGCATCGGCGCGCCGGAGACCTATTACGCCATGAGCTTCGCCCTGGCCGTGGGCGCTCCCCAGGCCCGCAAGGACCTGCTGGAGAAGCTCGTGTCCGTCCAGTACGAGCGCGAGGAGGGCGAGTTCAAGCGGGGCACCTTCCGCGTCCGCGGCGACATCGTCGAGGTCTTCCCGAGCTACGAGGACGGCGCCTACCGCATCAAGCTCGAGGACGGGCGGATCAAGGCCATCGCCTCCGTCGACCCGCTCCTGGGCCGGGTCCGCGAGCCGCTCGAGTCGGTCATGATCCATCCCCGGACCTTCTTCTCGACCCCGGCCGAGACCCTGCGGACGGCCGTGGCCGGCATCGAGGCCGAGCTGGCCCGGCAGGTCGAGGACTTCCAGGGCCGCGGCAAGGCCGTCGAGGCGGCCCGCATCGAGGAGCGCACCCTCTACGACCTGGAGATGCTGCGCGAGTTCGGCTACTGCCCGGGCATCGAGAACTACTCCCGCCACCTGACCGGCCGGGCCGCCGGCGAGCCGCCCTACACCCTGCTGGACTATTTCCCGGCCGATTTCCTGACCATCATCGACGAGTCCCACGTCACCGTGCCCCAGATCGGCGGCATGTACGCCGGCGACCGCTCCCGCAAGCTGACCCTGGTCGATCACGGCTTCCGCCTGCCCTCGGCCCTCGACAACCGGCCCCTGAACTTCGACGAGTTCGAGGCCCGCGTCGGCCAGACCCTCTACGTCTCGGCCACCCCGGGGCTGTTCGAGATCAAGCGCTCGCCGGGCCGCGTCGTCGAGCAGGTCATCCGGCCGACCGGCCTGACCGACCCCGAGGTCGAGATCCGGCCCATCCGCGGCCAGGTCGACGACCTCATGGCCGAGATCAAGGCCCGGGCCGGGCGCGGCGAGCGCGTCCTGGTCACGACCCTGACCAAGAAGATGGCCGAGGACCTGTCCCGCCACTACCACGAGCTGGGCCTGCGCGTCCGCTACCTCCACGCCGAGGTCGAGACCCTCGACCGGGTCAAGGTCCTCCGCGACCTGCGCCGGGGGGCGTTCGACGCCCTCGTCGGCATCAACCTCCTGCGCGAAGGGCTGGACCTGCCCGAGGTCTCGCTGGTGGCCATCCTGGACGCCGACAAGGAGGGTTTCCTGCGCTCGGCCACTTCGCTCATCCAGACCTTCGGCCGGGCCGCCCGGAACGTCAACGGCCGGGTCCTCCTCTACGCCGACGCGGTGACCGATTCGATGCGCATCGCCATCGACGAGACGGCCCGGCGGCGCCGCATCCAGCAGGACTACAACGCCGCCCACGGCATCACGCCCCAGTCCATCGTCAAGGGCATCGACGAGACCCTGACCTCGGTCTCCGAGCGCGACTACCTCGACTACACGCGGCTGCCCGAGGAGAAGGACATCCTCCTGTCGCCGCAGAAGCGCAAGAAGCGGATGGACGAGCTGGCCAAGCTCATGAAGCAGGCCTCCGAGGCCCTCGAGTTCGAGAAGGCCGCGGCCTACCGCGACGAGCTGGCCAAGCTCAAGAAGCGCGAGCTCGAGCTGGGGCTGTGAGCGGGCGGGGAGCGGATCTTCCATGGCCGATCTCGAGGGACTGAAGAAGCGGGCGGCGGCGCTGCCGGCCAAGCCGGGCATCTACTTCTTCAAGACCGCCGCCGGCGAGGTCGTCTACATCGGCAAGGCCCGGTCCCTGCGCGACCGGGTCCGCTCCTATTTCCTGGCCAACCCCGACGTCAAGGTCCGCCACATCCTCCGGGAGACGGCCGACATCGACTACATCCTGACCGGCTCGGAGAAGGACGCCGCCTTCCTCGAGAACAACTACATCCAGCAGCACCAGCCGCGCTTCAACCTGCGGCTCAAGGACGACAAGAGCTTCCCCTACCTGAAGATCACGGCCGGCGAGACCTGGCCCGGCGTCTATTTCAGCCGCAAGGTCGAGCCGGACGGCTCGCGCTACTTCGGACCGTTCAGCCCGGCCCACCGGGCCCGCTCGTCCATCCACCTGGTCAACAAGCATTTCCGCGTCCGGGGCTGCGAAGAGGCCGTCTTCCGTGGCCGCAAGCGGCCCTGCCTGGAATACGAGCTGGGCCTGTGCGCGGCGCCGTGCGTGGGGCTGGTCTCCGAGGCCGAGTACCGGGAGAACGTCGACAACGCCTGCCTCTTCCTCGAAGGCCGCCTGCCGGAGCTGGCCCGGACCCTCAAAGGCCGGATGGCGCGGGCGGCCGCGGAAGAGAAGTTCGAGGAGGCGGCCCGCTGGCGCGACCTGCTGCGCACGATCGAGGATTACCGCGACCGCCCGGGCTCCATCTCGACGGCCCTGGAGGACCAGGACGTGGTCGGCCTGGCCCGGCAGGGAGGGCGGGCGGCCGCCTATGTCTTCTTCATGCGCCGGGGCAAGATCCGGAACTCGGCGGCCGCTCTCCTCGAGGCCCCGCCCGGCGCCTCCGACGGCGAGGTCCTGGGGCCGTTCCTGGCCGGGTTCTACGCCGGCCGCGAGCTGCCGCCGCGCCTGCTCCTGCCGGCGCCCCCGGCCGCGGCAACGGACCTGGCCTCCCCGCTCGGCTGGGCCGACGTCCGCGTCCTGGTCCCCAAAGGCGGCAAGAACCTCAAGCTGGTCGAGATGGCCGGCCGCAACGCGGAGGCCTTTCTGCGCCGACAAGCGGACGAAGCCGGGCCGCTCGAAGAGCTGCAGGCGGCGCTCGACCTGCCGGCCCTCCCCCGCCGCATCGAGGGCTTCGATATCTCCAACACCGGCGGCCAGGAATCCGTCGGCTCCCTGGTCATCTTCCGCGACGGCCGGCCCGACAAGGACGCCTATCGCAAGTTCCTCATCCGGACGGTCGAGGGCGCCAACGACGTCGCCAGCTTGGCCGAGGTCGTCACCCGGCGCTATCGCAAGCTCCTGGACGAGGGCGCGCCCCTGCCCGATCTGGTCATGGTGGACGGCGGCAAGCCCCAACTGGGGGCGGCCGAAAAGGCCCTGGCCGCGCTCGGCCTGGCCGGCCTGCCGCTCGTGGCCATCGCCAAGAAAGAGGAGATCCTCTACACCCCCGCCCGCCGCGACGGCCTCCGTCTCGAGCGGACCTCGGGCGCGCTGAAGATCGTCCAGGCGGTCCGGGACGAGACGCACCGTTTCGCCATCTCGTTCCACCGGGGGCGGCGGGAGAAAAGGAGCTTCGCCTCGCGGCTGGATGGGATCCCGGGCGTCGGGCCAAAGAAGAAAGCGGTCCTCCTGGCCCGCTTCGGCAGCCTGGAGGCCATCCGCAACGCCGCGCGGCCGGACCTGGAGGCCCTGGTCGGCGCGGCAGCGGCGGCCAAGGTCCTGGAGCGCCTGGCCGAGGAAGAGGCCTAGAGCCCCTTCCTCATGGCCTTGGCCTGCTGCAGCTTCAGCCGGGCCCGTTCGATCTCCGCCGACTGCTTGGTCTGGGCGTCGATGTTGTCCAGGATGTCCTGCTCCAGCCTCTGTTTCTTCCGGGCCAGGCTTTGGGCTTCGTCGACCAGGCCGTTGTACCGCTTCTCGGCCTTCCGCAGATCGTCCTCGAGCGAGGCCACGAAGCGGGCGTGCTCGTGGTCGCCGACGACGGTCCTGAGCTCCCCGAAGAACGCCAGGGCCCCGGCGCCCGAAAAGACCGGCAGGGCATCGGTCGAGGCCGTCCCCGGCTCGGGCTGGCCGCGCTGGAGGATGTCCTCGTCGGGCTCGGCCAGGATCAGGTAGAGCGTCGAGACGGCCTTGTCGCCCTTGCCCTTGCCGTCCACCTTGTAGTAGACGTCGTAGGCCCGGTTGTCGGTGTCGTGGAGCGTCACGGTCTTGGCCACGTTGAGGCCCTTGAGGCCGCGGACCTTGGCGCCCCGCGATTCGAGATAGGCCTGGACGGCGTTCTCGAGCTCCTTGGCCGGATAGTTGAACTCGAAGACTTTGGCCACCTGCGTGGTCTTCTGGAAGTCGACCACCCCGTTATAGGCCCGGATGGGCTCGATCTTCTTGATGATCTCGTCCTGGGCCGGCGCGGCCGCTCCGCACAGGATCATGCCTAAAACAACTCCGATGACTTTTTTCATGCCCCGATTATAAGGGAACGGCCGGGACGGGCGCAAGAGCGGCCCGGCGCCGGGCGCCTTAGAGCACGAGCCGGACCGCCCAGCTCAAGGCCAGGGCCACGGAGACGCTCAGGGCCAAGGAGACCAGGGCCCATTTCCTCCCGATCTCCCGCCAGAGCATGACGAACGTGGACAGGCAGGGGATGAAGAAGCTGATGAACACCGTGAAGACGACGATCTGCTCGCGGCTGACGACGGACATCAGGTTCTGATAATCGACGCCGAGCGCTTGGAGCATCATGATGAGCGACAGCTCCTTGCGCAGGAAGCCGAAGACCAGGGTCACGCCCAGCTCGTGAGGCAGGCCCAGGCCGCGGACGACCAGGGGGGCCAGGACGTCGTTGATCCAGCGGTCGGCGTGGAGGTGGACGAGCAGGCTCAACACCAGGCTGCCGCCGATGAGCAGGGGCCAGGCGAACTTGACGAACGAGAGGACCTGGAACCAGGTCTTGCGCAGCATGGCCCCCGGGCGGGGGACCTTCAGCGAAGGGATCTCCAGGATGAGCCCGGGCGAGGGCTCGGTCATGAACCGGCTCACGGCCCAGCCGACCAGGGCCACGACCAGGATGTTGGCGGCGTAGAACCCCAGGGCCCAGAGAGGGCCCAGGTAGAAGGCCACCAGGGCCAGGACGATCGTGGTCCGGGCCGAGCAAGGGATGAAGGGGATCAGGAGCGAGGTCAGCACCCGGTCCCGCCGCGACTCGAGGGAGCGCGTCGAAACGATGGCCGGGACGTTGCAGCCGAAGCCCAGGATGAACGGCGACACGGATTTCCCGTGCAGGCCGATGCGGTGCATGAAGGCGTCCAGGAGGAAGCCGGCCCGGGCCAGGTAGCCGCTGTCCTCGAGGGCCGCCATGAGGAAGAGCAGCGGCAGGAAGTACGGCAGGACGATGCCGATGCCGCCGCCCACGCCCTGGATCAACCCCTCGGCCAGGGAGAAGGCCAGGCCGGGCCCGAGCCGGGCCGCCAGCAGGGCGCGGAGCTTGACGAAGGGACCGAGGAGCAGGGACTCCAGGGGGGTGCCGACCTTGAAGATGACGAAGAAGAAGGTCAGCATGACCAGGGCCAGGATGACATAGCCGAAGACGGGGTGCATCAGGACGGCGTCGGTTTTTTTGTCCCAGGTGATGCGCCGGCCATGACGAACCCGGCTGGTGCCCTCGGCCAGCTTCATGGCCAGGTGGTGGCGTTCGGCGGAGATGACCTCGTAGGCGGGCACGCCGCGCCGCGCCTCGAGGGCCCGGCGGGCCCCGGCGACGGCCGCGCTCACATCTGGATCGACCTCGCCGAGGACGTCGCCGCAGGCTTGGCCGGCCGTTTCGATGAGCGTGACGGCGGAGAACCGGGGCGGGAACGCCTGGCGGAAGCGGGCCGGCAAGGCCCGCTCGAGGCCGGCCAGGACCTCCTCGACGTCCCCCGAATAGCGCGGCGGCGGGACGGACTGGCCCCGGTCGAGGACCTCGAAGGCCCGGTCCATGAGCTCCCGGACGCCGCGGCCGTAGGCCGCGATGGTGGCCACGACCGGCACGCCGAGGCGCCGCTCGAGCCCAGCCGCGTCGACCTCGATGCCCTTGCGTTCGGCCACGTCGACCATGTTGAGGGCGACCACCATGGGCCGGCCGAGCTCGACCAGCTCCAGGGTCATCTCCAGGCCCCGGCTCAAGGTCGAGGCGTCGACCACATTGACGACGAGATCGGGCCGCTCGCTGAAGAGATGGCCGAGGGCCACCTGCTCGGCCGGGTCCGTCGGGCAGAGGGAATAGGCGCCGGGCAGGTCGACGATGTCCAGGGCCCGGCCGTCGACGGCCACGCGGCTATGGGTGTGCTTGACCGAGGTGCCGGGGAAGTTCGAGGTCTCGGCCTTGGGCCCGGCCAGGGCGTTGAAGAGGGTGCTTTTGCCGCTGTTGGGCTGGCCGACGAAGACGACGACCGGGACGTCAGGACGGCTCATTGGCGGGCTCGACGAGGACCTGGCGGGCCACGCCGCGGCCCAGGGCGACGGTCGTGTCCGAAGTACAGTTGCGGACCAGGAGGGGCCCGCGGAGGATGGCTTGGCCGTCGAGCTCGACGAGATCCCCCTTGTGGAAGCCGAGCGCCATCAGGCGGCGCCGGACGCCTTCGCCGCCGCAAAGGTCGGCGATCCGCAGGGGCGTGCTGTGCGGGGCTTCGAGCAGGGTCATGCCGTCTCCGATCGCCAGTTTATCCCAACGCGGGACCCGGTCAAGGGCGGGGGCCTCCCGCCTTGCATTTCCGACCGAAATTATAGGGTATTCGGGCCGGAAGTCAAGCCCGGCCGGTCAGTAGAGGACCTTGTCCTCGCCGAGGGCGGCGATACGCTTGTCGAGCCAGGCCAGGATCAGGTCCCGGCGGGCCAGGGTCGCCGCCTGCTCGTCCCCCGACAGGGTGTCGCCGACCGCCGCCCGGAGTCCTTCGGCCGTCAGGCCCTTGAGGGCCTCGACGAAGGCCCGGGGCAGGCTGGCCATGATGAAGTTCGGGCCCTCCCGGTACTTCTCGTCGTAGATGAGCTTCTTCTTGGTGGCGAAGGACCGGGAGTGGTCGATCAGGACCATCCGCCAGTCCTCCGTGATCAGGTAGTTCCGCTGGTGGCGGTCGACGTTGTAGATGAGGTTGTCGAAGGCCCGCTGAAGGCATAGGGCCCGGCTGAAGGCGGCGGCCTTGATCCCCGGCGGGTTGAGCTTCTTCTTCAGGACGGTCTCCAGATCGCTCCAGTTCTCGACCCAGAGCTGGCAGGAGCCCCGGTCGCCCCGGAACTCGCGCTCGACCGTCGGCGGGACCATCTGCAGCCCCAGGGCCCGGCTCAAGCGGTAGGCGGCGATCTCGCCCTTCCAGGTTTCCTTGAAACCGGCCACCCGCTCCCCGAGGACGCTCTTCCAGAGGGCCTGGCGCCGGACCCCGTCCTTCTCCAGCGTCAGCTCCCAGGGGCTGGTCACGGCCAGCGGGCCGGTGATCTGCTTCTGGGCCACGATGGCCGCCGTTTTGAGGAACTCCTCCCACATGTCGTAATCGGCCTGTTCGGCCGCGTTGAACTGGGCCCCCAGTCCCGTCGCCGCTCCGATCGCCAGCACGGCCGCCGCTAGCAGAAACGTTTTTCTCATGATCGACCCCTCCCCTCTCGGACCTGCCCGAAGTTTAGGCCGGGAAGGGACGGATGTCAATCCATCCGGGCCGGCGCCACCCCTGGGGCAAATTGACTTCGGGGGGCCTTTTTGATAATTAATGGTAAATGTACAAGTGGATTTACCGCAAGATCTTCGGCAGCGACAACGATCGCACCCTCAAGAAGATCCAGCCGCTCGTCGCCGCCGTTAACGACCTCGAAGCCCGCATCCAGCCCCTGACCGACGACCAGCTCCGGGCCAAGACGGCCGAGTTCAAGGAGAAACTGGGCCAAGGCGCCCCCCTCGACGACCTCCTCCCCGAGGCCTTCGCCGTCGTCCGCGAGGCCTCCCGGCGGACGACGCGCATGCGCCATTTCGACGTCCAGCTCATCGGCGGCGCCGTCCTCCACCAGGGCATGATCGCCGAGATGAAGACGGGCGAAGGAAAAACGCTGGTGGCCACCCTGCCGGCCTACCTGAACGCCCTGACCGGCCGCGGCGTCCATATCGTCACCGTCAACGACTACCTGGCCAAGCGGGACACGGAATGGATGGGCGCCATCTACCGTTTCCTGGGCCTGACCGTGGGCACCATCCAGCACGACCTCGGCGACGCCGACCGCTACACCGCCTACCGGGCCGACATCACCTACGGCACGAACAACGAGTTCGGCTTCGACTACCTTCGCGACAACATGAAGTTCCGCCTGGCCGATCTGGCCCAGCGCGAGTTCAACTACGCCATCGTCGACGAGGTCGACAGCATCCTCATCGACGAGGCCCGCACCCCGCTCATCATCTCCGGCCCGACCAACGAGTCCACCCAGCTCTACACCCGGGTCGACGCCGTCGTCCGCCGCCTGCAGAAGGACAAGCACTTCACCCTCGACGAGAAGAGCCGGACCGTCTCCATCCAGGAGGCCGGCGTGGCCGAGGCCGAGCGGGCCCTGGGCGTCCCGAACCTCTACGACATCGCCAACATGGAGTACGTCCACGCCCTCAACACGGCCCTCAAGGCCCATCACCTGTTCAAGCTGGACGTCGATTACATGATCCAGGACGGCAAGGTCGTCATCGTCGACGAGTTCACGGGCCGGCTCATGCCGGGCCGCCGCTTCAGCGACGGGCTGCATCAGGCCCTGGAAGCCAAGGAGCGGGTCAAGGTCGAGGAGGAGAACCAGACCCTGGCCTCGGTCACCTTCCAGAACTACTTCCGGATGTACAAGAAGCTGGCCGGCATGACCGGCACGGCGGCCACCGAGGCCGAGGAGTTCCGCCACATCTACGGCCTGGACGTCGTCGAGATCCCGACCAACAAGGCGCTCATCCGCCTGGAGAACCCGGACGTCATCTACCGGACGGGCGAGGAGAAGTGGAAGGCCGTGGTCGAGGAGATCGCCGAGCTGAACCAGAGCGGCCGGCCGGTCCTGGTCGGCACCATCTCCATCGAGAAGTCCGAGCACTTGAGCACCCTGCTCCGGCGCAAGAACATCCGCCACGTCGTCCTCAACGCGCGCTACCACGAGCAGGAGGCGTCCATCATCGCCCAGGCCGGCCGGATCGGGGCCGTGACCATCGCCACCAACATGGCCGGCCGCGGCGTCGACATCCTCCTCGGCGGCAACCCGGAGTTCCTGGCCAAAGAGCAGCTGAAGAAGAGCGGGACGGACCCGGCCAAGATCACGCCCGAGCAGGCCGAGAAGGTCCGGGGCGAAGTCGAGGCCGTGACGGCCAAGGAGCACGAGGCCGTGGTCGCCCTCGGCGGCCTTCACGTCCTGGGCACCGAGCGCCACGAGGCCCGGCGCATCGACAACCAGCTGCGGGGCCGGGCCGGACGCCAGGGCGACCCCGGTTCGTCCCGGTTCTACCTGTCGCTCGAGGACGACCTGATGCGCATCTTCGGCAGCGAGCGCATCTCCGGGCTCATGGCCCGCATCGGCATGGGCGAGGGCGTGCCCATCGAGCACCCCATGATCACCCGGGCCATCGAGCGGGCCCAGAAGCAGGTCGAAGGCCAGAACTTCACCGTCCGCAAGCACCTCCTCGAGTACGACGACGTCATGAACAAGCAGCGCGAGACGATCTACGGCCAGCGCCGCAAGATCCTCGAGGGGGCCGACCAGCGCGAATACTTCCTCGGCCTCATCGACAACCTCGTCGACTGGATGCTCGACACCCACGCCAACAAGGATGCCCCGCCCGAGGAATGGAACCGCGAGGGCCTGCGCCAGGCCGTCCAGGCCCAGTTCGGCACCGACCTGGAGACGCTCGGCCTGGCCTGGGACACGGTCACCTACCCCGAGCTGCGCGAGGCCCTCGTCAAGGCCCTGACGGCCGGCTACGAGGCCAAGGAGAATCAGATGGGCCCGTTCATGCGCGAGTTCGAGCGCATGATCCTGCTGCAGGTCATCGACTCGCAGTGGAAGGACCACCTGCTCGAGATGGACCATCTCAAGGAAGGCATCGGGCTGCGCGGCTACGGCCAGAAGGACCCCCTCATCGAGTACAAGAAAGAGGGCTTCGAGATGTTCCAGTCCATGCTCGACCGGATCGAGGAGGACGCGGTGCGCTACCTCTTCCTCATCCAGCCGGTCGTCGACCAGCCGGCGCCCGTCCGCCGTCAGACGCCGGTCTACTACCAGCAGCCGACGGGGCCCTCGGGCCAGCGCTCCAAGCAGGCCCGGGCCATGATCCCCGGCAAGCGGCACAAGCACTGACCGCGGCCGCCAAGGAGGAGCCATGCTCGACGACACGATCCGGGAAGCCCTCACCTTCGACGACGTGCTCATCCTGCCGGCCAAGTCCGATGTCGCCCCGGCCCAGGCCGTGGTCGCCACCCGCTTGAGCCGCCACATCACCCTGAACATCCCGGTCGTCAGCGCGGCCATGGACACGGTGACCCTGTCGCGGATGGCCATCGCCCTGGCCCAGCAGGGCGGCTTGGGCGTCATCCACCGCAACATGTCCATCGAGAGCCAGGCCGAGGAGGTCGACAAGGTCAAGCGCCACGAGAGCGGCATGGTCGTCGAGCCCATCACGCTGCGGCCGCAGGACAAGATCGCCCGGGCCCTCGAGGTCATGCGCGAGCACCACATCTCGGGCCTGCCCATCACGGACGAGGCGAACAAGCTGGTCGGCATCCTGACCAACCGCGACATCCGCTTCGAGAGCCGGCTGCACCTGCCGATCGAGGCGATCATGACCCGGAAGCTCGTGACGGTCCCCGTCGGGACCTCGCTTGAGGCGGCCGAGAAGGTCTTCCACGAGCACAAGATCGAGAAGCTCCTGGTCGTCGACGAGGCCTTCCACCTCAAGGGCCTGATCACCTACAAGGACATCCTCAAGCGCATCCAGTATCCGGACGCGGCCAAGGACAGCCTGGGCCGGCTGCGGGTCGGGGCGGCCGTCGGCGTGGGCGCCGACTACCTCGACCGGACCCGGGCCCTGGTGGCGGCCAAGTGCGACATCGTCGTCGTCGACAACGCCCACGGCCACTCCCGCCGCGTCCTCGACACCGTCCGGACCCTGCGCCGGGAGTTCCCGGACCTGGAGCTCGTGGCCGGCAACATCGGCACGGCCCGGGCGGCCGAGGAGCTCATCGACCTCGGCGTCGACGCCGTCAAGGTCGGGGTCGGGCCGGGCTCGATCTGCACGACGCGGATCATCACCGGCGCCGGCATCCCCCAGATCACGGCCATCGCCGACGTCTACGAGGTCACGCGGAAGGCGGGCATCCCGCTCATCGCCGACGGCGGCATCAAGTATTCCGGCGACGTCACCAAGGCCATCGCCGCCGGCGCCGACTCGATCATGCTCGGCAACCTGCTGGCCGGGACCGAGGAGGCCCCGGGCGAGGTCGTCATGTACCAGGGCCGGGCCTACAAGATGTACCGGGGCATGGGCTCGATCGCGGTCATGAAGGAAGGCAAGAGCAGCGACCGCTACCAGCAGGACCTGCAGGCCAGCGGGGCCAAGCTCGTCCCCGAGGGCATCGAGGGCCGCGTGCCCTACAAGGGCAGCACCACGGCCACCGTCCAGATGCTCATCGGCGGCCTCCGGGCCGGCATGGGCTACGCCGGCTGCCGGACGATCGAAGAGCTCAAGGCCAAGGCCCGCTTCATCAAGATCACCCAGGCCTCGCTCAAGGAGAGCCACGTCCACGACGTGGTCATCACCCAGGAGGCGCCGAACTACCATCTCGATTGACGGGGGGGACGATGACGGACTATTGGCTCAAGATCGGGTTCGGGGCCCTGCTCGTCGCGGCCGGCGCCGCGGCCTTCCTGACCATGATGGCCCGCCTGGGCCGGCCGGGCGACGAGGCCCGTTCGGAACGGCTGCGACGGCGTCACAAGTGGGCGGGCTGGGCCTTTGTCGTCCTCCTGGCGCCGCTGGCCGTCCTGGGCGCGGACTTCCTGGCCGAGATGGGCGACGGCCTTTCGCCCCGCGGCGCCTTCCACTTCGTCCTGGCCGCCGGCCTCCTGGCCATCGTGCTGCTCAAGGTCCTCGTCGTCAAGGCCTACCGCCAGCAGCTGAAGTTCGCCCCGGCCCTGGGAATGACCGTGTTCGCCCTGACGCTGGTCGTCTACCTGATCACGGCGGGCTACTTCATCCTGCTCAAGCTGGCCGCCGAATAGGCGGCACAAGCGCCCGCCGGCCGCGTCCGCCCCGGTCCCCCGGACCTCGCGCCGGGCCGGCCGGGACCTCCCCTACCGTTCCGGCAGGAGGACCGGTTCGTCCAGCCAGGCCAGGAGCTCCCGGTGGTTCGCCAGCCGGACCTCCGGCTGGCGCAAGGCATAGGACAGGAACGCCTCGAGGGCCCGGCGGCGGGCCCGGATGATCTGGGGATCGGTCCTGCCGCCGGCCTTGATCGTGTAGAGCTCGCTGTGCAGGCCGACGGCCAGCGGGCTGCGGTTGCCGGCCCGATGCAGGTCCAGCGTGTATTCGAGCGTGGCCAGGAACTCGGCCGGGCTCATCGCGAACTCGTTCCAGAGGTTCCAATCCATGCCCGTGATCTCGCCGTTCTCCGGTTGGAAATAGTCCTGGCGCGACTTCAGGGACCGGCGCAGCCCGGGCGATAGGCCGTAGCGGGGGCAGGCTTCGTCCGGCGGGGCGACGTAGTTCCCCATCGGGACCTCCCGCAGGCCCGGATGGGGACCGATCGCCGGCCGGTTGGAAGGCACGCCCGCGTCGAGCCTGTAAGGCCAGGCGAAATCCCCCGGATGCGGGCCGAGCCCCGGACCGTCCTCGAGGCTCGAATCGTAGGTCAGGCCGAGGTTGACGGCGGCGGTCATCATGGCGTCGCCGGGCTCGATGAAGGGGGCCCGGAAGCCGATGAGTGCGGCCCGGGGCAGGCCCAGACCCGGCGGCGGGCCGGTCAGGATGTCGATCGATCGCCGCATCTCCCCTTCCCACGCGGCGACCGTGAAGGCCTGTCCGTGGGGATGCGAATGGGTGTGGACGCCGACCTCGTGCCCGGCCTCGCAGGCCTCGCGCCAGGCCGCCCGGACGAGGGCCGGATCGTCGCCAACGCCGTAGCCGCCGGCGTGCGGGTTGGGCACGTCGGGGACGACATAGCGGGTGTTGACGAAGAAGGTGTAGTGCGGCGCCGCGCCATCGAAGGTGCGCGGCTCCCCGGACCCGGCCGGATTCCGCAGAGAACCGAAGAGGGCCGTCAGATAGCGGAGGCCTCCGTCGTGGGGCGAGCCCGGCAGTCCGGAATAGCCGTTGTCGTCCGACGACACGCAGACGAATTGGGGCGTCCGCCGCGGCCGGCCCCATTCCCGCCCCGGCGCGTCGGCCCGAAAGGCCACCAGGCGGGTGCGCTCGACCTCCGTCACGTAGACGGTCCGGCCGTCCGGGCCGCCGAAGCAGAGGTTGGAGGGCTGGCGGCCGAGGACGTCGATCTCGCGCCGGACGCGGCCGTCCGGCGAAAGCTTGGCGACCGTGCCCTTGCCGTAACGCGTCACGTACAGGTTGCCTTCGGCGTCGCAGCGCATCCCGTCGAGCCCGAAATCGGGGAACGCCGCGAAGAGCCGGCGGGCGCCGAGGTCCCCGTCCGGCCGGATGGCATAGGCCCAGATCTTGCGCTGGGCGCTCTCGCCGACATAGAGGGTCCGCCCGTCGGGAGAGACCTCGATGCCGTTGGCCGTGCCCAGCCCCGAAGCCGCCGGCCGGACGCTGCCCCGGCGGTCGATCCGCCAGACCCGTCCCGTCCCCGCCTTCCAGTCGGGATCGCTGGCGTAGAGGTCTCCGTCCGGCGTCAGGGCCAAGTCGTTCGGCTGGCTCATGGCCGGCTCGTGGGCCAAGATGCGGACGGCTCCCGTGACGCCGTCCACGGCCAGGATGTTGTGCCCGGTGTAGTCGGCCACGAACAGGGTGCCGGTCGGGCCGATGCGGATGCCGTTGCCGACGCTGCCCGCGGGCAGCTCGGCGAAGACCTCGCCGCATCCGTCCGGCCGGACGCGGCCGATCGTGCCCTGCCGGGCGAAATTGACGGCATGAACGCGGCCCGCGGCGTCGCAGGCCGGGCCCTCGATGCCCGGCGTGAAGGAGCCCTCGGCGGTCAACGGAGCGGCGGCGAACAGGCCGTCGGCGGCCGGGCCGGAAGACCGGCAGCCCGCCATGGCCAGGGCCAGGGCGGCCAGGGCCAACGCCCGGCCCGGGCCCGCAAACCGGGCGGGCGGCCGCCTCACTTGACCTCGGCGATGCGGTTGCCTTCGCCCATCAGGACGATCTTCGGCGCAAAGCCCTCCATCTCTGCCTCGTCCATGTAAGCGTAGGCGGCGATGATGACGATGTCGCCGACGGCGACCTTGCGGGCCGCGGCCCCGAACACGCCGACCTGCCGTGAGCCCTTCGCGCCCAGGATGGCATAGGTCGAGAAGCGCTTGCCGTTGGTGACGTTCCAGACCTCGATCCGCTCGAACGGGTGGAGCCCGGCCGCGGCCATGACGTCCTCGTCGAGGGACAGGCTGCCCTCGTAGCCGACATCGACGTGCGTGACCGTGGCCCGATGGACCTTCGAACGCAGGAAGGCTCTCAACATGGCGGTTCTCCTCAAACCCGGAGGCGGACGTTGTCGATGAGGCGGGTCGGGCCGATGAAGACGGCCAGGGCCAGGAGGACCTCGCCGCGGACCTCGGCCGCCGGCTCGAGCGTCTCCGGGTCGACGGCCTCGACGTAGTCGATGCGCGCCAGCGGCTCGCGCTCGAGGACGGCCCGGACGCCGGCGACGAGGCGTCCGGCGTCCCGCTCCCCGGCCGCGACGGCCTTCTCCGCCCAGCGCAGGCCGGTCGAAAGGGCCAGGGCGGCCTGCCGCTCCGCCGGGGACAGGTAGGCGTTCCGGGAGCTCAAGGCCAAGCCGTCGGGCTCGCGCACCAGCGGGCAGGTCACGATCTCGACGTCGAGATCGAGGTCCCGGGCCATCCGCCGCAGGATCAAGACCTGCTGGGCGTCCTTGGCCCCGAAATAGGCCCGGTCCGGAGCGACGATGTCGAAGAGCTTGAGGACGACGGTGGCCACGCCCCGGAAATGCCCGGGCCGCGACCGGCCGCAGAGCCGGTCCTGGAGCCCCTCGACCTCGACGTAGGTCCGGTAGCCGGGCGGATAGACGTCGTCCCGGCCGGGGTGGAACAAGGCGTCGACGCCGGCCTGCCGCAGGTAGGCCGCGTCCTTGTCGAGGTCCCGCGGGTATTTCTGGAAGTCTTCGTTCGGCCCGAACTGGGTGGGATTGACGAAGATGCTGACGACGGTGACGTCGTCGCGCTCCTTGGATGCCCGGACCAGGCTCAAATGGCCGTCATGGAGGTAGCCCATGGTCGGCACCAGGCCGATCCTCTTCCCCTCCCGACGCCACTGCCGGCAGAGGGCCTTGGTCTCCGCGACGGTCCGGACGATCTTCATCGCCGGCCTCCCTTCTTCGGGGCCCGGGCCCGGACCTTCGCCGGCGCCAGTTCGGCCGCCACCTCGGGCTTGAGATGGTAGGAGGTCGCGTCGTCGGGGAAGCGCCCGGACCGGACGTCCGCGGCGTAGCCCCCGACCGCCCCGGCGATGACGCCGTGGACGTCGGCGTACCTGCGGACGAACTTGGGCATGTAGCCGGTCGAGAAGCCCAGCATGTCGTGAAGGACGAGGACCTGCCCATCGCAGGCCGGCCCGGCCCCGATGCCGATGGTCGGGATGCCCACGGCCCGGGTCGTTTCGGCGGCCACCTCGACGGGCACCGATTCGAGCACGACGGCGAAGGCCCCGGCCCGCTCCAGGGCCCGGGCGTCCTCGACGATCCGGCGCGCGCCCTCGACGGCCGTGCCGCGGACCCGGAAGCGCCCCAGATGGTGGATGGACTGGGGGGTCAGGCCGACATGGCCCATGACCGGGATCTCGGCCTCGACCATGGCCTCGACGAGCTTCAGCCGCTTCTTCGACGCGCCTTCGATCTTGACCGCCGCGGCGCCGCCCTCCTTGAGGAAGCGGGAGGCGTTGCGGACGGTCTCGTCGGCGCTCAAGTGGAAGGAAAAGTAGGGCATGTCGCCGACGACCAGGGCCCGCCGGACGGCCCGGGTCACGGCCCGGGTGTGGTGGATCATCTCGTCCATGGTCACGGGCACGGTGTTCTCGTAGCCCAGCACGACCATGCCCAGGGAATCCCCGACGAGGATGAGGTCGACCCCGGTCTCGTCCAGGATCCGGGCGGTCGGGAAATCGTAGGCCGTCAGGCAGACGATCTTGGGGCCGTCCGCCTTGCGGGCCCGGAGCGAGGGGATGGTGACCTTGTCGGTCGGCGCTTCGATCATGGTCCGTCCTTTCTCCCCACCCCGCCTCGGCGCGGGGTTGAGGTAAAGCCCTGCGTTCGTCCGTCGCGGCCTGGTCCCGGCCCCGCGCGCTGCGGGGTCCGGGCCGTCTCCGCGGCCTATCCCTTCTTGGGGCCCTTGCCCCCGTAGCTCTGGGGAACGTAGTAGAGCGAGGCCTTCTTCATGTCCCGGAGCTGGTCGAGGAGGTCGAGGACGTCCTCCTCCCGGCCGAAATCGATGTCGTCGGCCTTGACCACGAGCAGGGGCGCGCTCTGATAGTTGAAGAAGAAGTAATCGAAGGCCTCGACGATGTCCTCGAGGTACTTCTCGGAGATGTTCTTCTCGACCGAATCCCCTTCCTTGGCGATGCGCCGGGTCAGGGAGGCCAGCGAGATCTGGAGGTAGATGACCAGGTCGGGCTTGGGGACGCGCTCGGCCAGGATGCCGTAGATCTTCTCGTAGACGAGCAGCTCGTCGTCCGAGAGGGTCTGGTAGGCGTAGATCTTGTCCTTCTCGAACAGGTAGTCGCAGATGATCCGGTCGACGAACAGGTCGCGCTGCAGCAGGCGGATCTGCTGGTTGTAGCGGTTGGCCAGGAAGACCAGCTGGGTCAGGAAGGCCGAGCCCTCCCGCTCGTTATAGAAATCCTTGAGATAGGGGTTGCCGACGTTGTCGAGGACGACCTTGCCGCCGATGCGCTGGGCCAGGACGTTGGCCAGCTGGGTCTTCTTGGACCGGAACACGCCCTCGACGGCGATGTGCTTGAACGGGACCTCGAGCGCGCTCTTCATGCCCATCGGAAATCGATTAGGTTATAGCCGAACTTGAACTGTAAGTCAACGGCCGCCCGGCGGCCCCCGCGCCGGCGGGCCGGTCAGGCCGAAGTGACGGGCTGCTGCGGGACGACGATCCAGGCGATGATGTAGAAGAAGGTCATCGGGAACAGGGCCGTCACCAGGGTCAGCCCGACGAACAACAGGCGGATGACGGACACGTCGACGTCGAAATATTCCGCCAGGCCGCCACAGACGCCGCCGAGCATCTTCTGGCTGGTCGAACGATAAAGCCGTTTGGCCATGTCTCTTCTCCTCTCCCGGGGGCTCATGGCCCCCACAAGTGATTATACGAAAAACGCGGCCGTTTGGACCAAATTATTGCGGGGTGGCGGCGGCCCAGGGGCGGCCCCGCCCTCCGGGCCCCGGCGTTTCCCGAGCGAACGCCTTGACTCCGGACCCGGCTCCCATTAGGATTGGAGCGGGATTTTTTGGCCTGAAAGGACATAATCATGAACGGATGGACCGGCCGCTTCTTGAGGGTCGACCTGACGGCGAAAACCTATAAAGCGGAGTCGTTTAGCGAGGAATTCGCCCGCAAGTGGATCGGCGGGCGCGGCTTCGCCGTCAAGATCCTCTTCGACGAGCTCGAGCCCGGCATCGATCCCCTCGGCCCCGACAACAAGTTCATCGTCGCCCTGGGCCCCATCGCCGGCATCCCCGCCCCCAACACAGGGAAAGCGGTCGTGGCCGGCAAGTCCCCCAGCACCGGCGGCTACGGCGACGGCAACCTGGGGACGCGGGTGGCCGAGCAGCTGCGCAAGGCCGGCTACGACGCCCTGATCGTCGAGGGCCGGGCCGCCGGGCCGACCCTGCTCTACATCGAGGACGACAAGGTCGAGTTCCTGCCCGCGGACGAGGTCTGGGGCCAGGGCACGTACGTCACCAACGACTGGATCTACGCCAAGTACGGCAAGAGCGTGGGCGTGCTCAACATCGGCCAGGCCGGCGAGAACCTGGTCCGCTACGCCGTCGTCCGCAGCCTGGAGGGGCGGGCCGGCGGCCGCACCGGCATGGGCGCCGTCATGGGCTCCAAGCTCCTCAAGGCCATCGTCGTCAAGGGCTCCAAGCCCATTCCCCAGGCCGACCCGGCCGGGATGAAGAAGGTCGGTTATGACGACCTCCGCGAGGTCAACCGCATCGACAAGAAGACCGGCTGGTCCATCCAGAGCACCAACGGCGTCCTGGCCTGGTGCAACGAGGTGGCCGCCCTGCCCGTCCACAACTTTCGCAAGACGCAGCACCCGGACGCCTGGAAGGTCGACGGCGAGCGCCTGAACAACGCCCGCGTGGCCACCTACGGCTGCCCGAACTGCACCATGCGCTGCGGCATCACCATCCACGACGACGAGGGCCGCGAATCCGAGCTCGACTACGAGAACGTCGCCCTGCTCGGCCCCAACCTGGACATCTTCGAGCTGGCCCCGATGGCCTCGCTGAACTACCTCTGCGACGACTACGGCGTCGACACCATGTCGGGCGGCTGCGTCATGAGCTTCTACGCCGACGCCGTCGAGCGCGGCGTGGCGCCGGGGGCCATCCGCTTCGGCGACGGCCCGGCCTTCAAATCGCTCCTGACGGACATCGCCCTGCGCCGCGGCGAGATCGGGAACATTTTGGCCGAGGGCTCCCTGCGGGCCGCCCGCAAGTTCGGGCACGGCTCCGAGGCCTACGCCATGCAGGTCAAGGGCCTCGAGGTCGCCGCTTACAACTGCAAGTTCATCCCGGGCATGGCCCTGGCCTTCGGGGTCTCCCCGATCGGCGCCCATCACAAGGAGTCCTGGGTCATCACCTTCGAGCTCAAGCAGTCCGTCCGCGAGTCCTACGGCCCGGAGAAGGCCCAGAAGGTCATCGACCTCCAGAGGATCCGGGGCGGCCTGTTCGAATACATCGTCTCCTGCCGCTTCCCCTGGATCGAGAACGGCTGGGAGCTCGAGCACTATCCCAAGTACTTCAAGCTCGTCAGCGGCCTGGACTGGACGCTCGACGACTTCTGGACGGTCTCGGACCGCATCTACTCGATGATCAAGCTCTTCTGGCTGCGCGAGTACCCGCAGGCCGACCGCCGGATGGACTATCCGCCCGCGGTCTGGTTCGACCCCGCCAACGCCGACACCGAGGGGCCGATCGCCGGCCTGCACCTGGAGTTCGACAAGTACGACGGCCTCCTGCAGCACTACTACGATCTCCGCGGCTACGACAACCGAGGCATCCCGACCAAGGCCACGCTCGAGCGCCTGGGCACGGCCGAGGAGGGCCGGGCGGCCGAGAAGTTCGCCAAGCTGACATGAAGATCACCGTCAAGCTGATCGGGCCGTTCATCCAGCTCTTCGGCTTCAGCGAGAAGGACCTCGACGTCCCGGCCGGGACGACGGCCGACGACCTCATCGGGCTGGTCAGCGTCGACCGCTCCCGGCCCAAGATCGTCACCCGCAACGGCCGGGCCGTGGTCCCGGACGAGGCCCTGGCCGAAGGCGACCGCATCGTCATCTCGCCGCTCTACTCGGGCGGTTGACCGGCCGCCGGCCCGTTCCGCCCCCGGGGCCGGCCGGCGCCCGCCGAATCCCTCAAGGAGGTCGGCCATGACCGAAGCGTCTCTCCGCGCCCTCGAAGGGCTGCGGGACCTGACCATGCTCAAGTGGTACGTCATCCCGCTCCTGGCCATCGTCTTCTACGTCTACGCCCGCGAGATCAAGGACGCCCGCCGGTCCGGCAACTGGGACGCCGTCCTGGCCGGCCTGACCCTGTTCGGCATGGACTTCTTCAACGAGACCTGGAACGGCTGGGTCCTCGCCCTGACGGGGCGTTCGGCCGTTTGGACGGCGCCCGGGGACACGGCCCTGCGGACCATGGTCGGCTGGAACATCGAGATCATGTTCATGTTCGCCCTGGCCGGGCTCGTCTACTACCACACGCTCTCGGATGATCCCCAGGACAAGATCCTCGGCCTGCCCAACCGCTGGTTCTGGGCCGTCGGCTACGCGGCGTTCTGCGTCTTCGTCGAGGTCCTGCTCAACATCGGCGGGCTGCTGGTCTGGGAATACCCGTTCTGGAACCGCTCGTTCGGCGGCATCTGGCTCATCTTCCTCTTCGGCTACTTCGAATTCTACGCCGCCATCATCTTCGTCCTGGGCCTCAAGAAGCGCTCGCGCCAGGTCCTGGCCGTAGCGGCTATCTACGCCGTGCCCGTGGTGATGAACATCGTCGCCCGGGCCGGCCTGGGCTGGAACTACTAGGCCGCCCATGGCCGCCCCGGTGCTCGTCGCCGGCCGCTGGCGCGAAGCGCTCCATCCGGCGGGCTCGTTCCGGCCGGTCGACCCCGCGTCCGGGGAAGAGCTCCCCGGGGAATTTCCCGTCTCGTCCTGGGCGGACGTCGCGGCAGCCCTCGAGGCCGGGGCCGCGGCGGCGGACGGACTGGCGGCGGCCGGCCCGGACCGCATCGCCGGCTATCTCGAGGCCCTGGCCGCGGGGCTCGAGCGGCGCGCCGCCGCCCTGGTCGAAACGGCGGAGCGGGAGACCGGCCTACCGGCCGAGCCGCGGCTCCGGTCGAGCGAGCTGCCCCGGACGACGGGACAGCTGCGCCAGGCCGCGGCCGCCTGCCGCGACCGCTCCTGGGTCCGGGCGGTCATCGACACCAAGCTCGGCTTGCGCTCCATGCTCGGACCGCTCGGCGCTCCCGTGGCCGTCTTCGGGCCCAACAATTTCCCCTTCGCCTTCAACGCCGTCGGCGGCGGCGACTTCGCCGCCGCGCTGGCCGCCGGCAACCCGGTCCTCGCCAAGGCCCATCCCCAGTACCCGGGCACGACCGCGCTCATGGCCGAGGCGGCCGTCGAAGCGCTCGACGGGAGCGGCCTGCCCGCCGCCGCGGTGCAGCTCCTCTATCATTTCTCGCCGGAGGACGGGCGGAAGCTGGTGTCCCACTCGCGGCTCGGGGCCACGGCCTTCACCGGCAGCCGCTCCGCCGGCCTGGCCCTCAAGGAGGCCGCCGACCGGGCCGGCAAACCCGTCTATCTCGAGATGTCCAGCGTCAATCCCGTCTTCCTCCTGCCCGGGGCTCTGCGGGAGAGAGGGACCGAGCTGGCCGCGGAGCTCTTCGCCTCGTGCACCGTCGGCGCCGGCCAGCTCTGCACCAAGCCCGGGCTCGTGGTCGTCGTCGAAGGGCCCGAAACGGGTCCGTTCCTGGCGGGGCTTCGCGAGGCCTTCGGGTCCGCCCCGGCCGTGGTGGTCCTGGGCCGCGGCGTTCTCAAGGGGCTGGAGGCCGGCGTGGCGCGGCTCGAACGGCTCGGGGCCCGGCGGATCGGAGGAGCGGGCGCCGCGGCCGGGCCCGGTTTCCGGTTCCGGCCCGTCCTTTTCGGCGTCTCCGGCACGCGCTTTCTCGAAGATCCGGCGGCGTTCCAGGTCGAGTCCTTCGGCGCCCTGTCGCTCCTGGTCACGGCCCGTGACCCGACCCAGGCCCAAGCGATCGCCGCGGCCCTCGAAGGCCAGCTGACGGCCTCCGTCTACAGCGCCCGGGACGGCTCGGACGATCCGGCCTATGCGGCGGTCGAGCCGCCGCTCCGGCGCCAAGCCGGCCGGCTGCTCAACGACAAGGTCCCCACGGGCGTGGCCGTCTCGCCGGCCATGAACCACGGCGGCCCCTTCCCCGCCTCGGGCCACCCCGGGTTCACCTCGGTCGGGCTGCCGGCCGCCATGACCCGGTTCGCGGCCCTTCACTGTTACGACAACGTCCGGCCCGACAGGCTGCCGCCCGAGTTGAAGAACGAGAACCCCACCGGCGCGATGTGGCGGCTCGTCGACGGCGAGTGGACACGGCGGTCCCTCTAGCCCGAAGCGCCGGCCCTGCGGCCCCTCCGCCTACCGGTACAGGCAGAGATAGGCGGCGTCGGCGGCGACCTTGAGCTGGAACTTCTGCCCCGCCGCCACCGTGAAGCTCGTCCCGGCGCCGTAGTCCTTCCAGGCGGACTCGCCCGGCAGCCTGACGGTCAGGGTCCCGCTGACCACGGACATGATCTCGACCGTCGACGTCCCGAACTCGTAGTCGCCCGGCGCCATGACCCCGATCGTGGCCGGCCCGCCGGCCGTCCGGAACGCCAGCGATTTGACCTTGCCGTCGAAGTACTCATTGACCTTGAACATGGGGACCTCTCATTTTGATCAGAAGCTCGACCACCAGGTTGGCCTGCAGGGCCGCGACCAGGGCCACACGGGGCGCCATGGGGCTGATGCCGCGCGGGCACTGGCTGGCCTCGTCGCCGCAGATATAAAGATTGCCGAGCCGCCGCGACCGGATCCTGGCGTTCCCGCCGTACCCGGCCAGGCCCGAGGCGGCCACGACCGGGCGGCCGGGGAACTTGGCCAGGGAGGTCTCGATGAGCATCTCCTTGGCCTCGGCCCGGTCGAAGGCCTCGACCAGGACGTCGACCCGGCCGAAGATCCGGGCCGCGTTCCTCCGGGTGATGCGGACGTCGTGGACCTCGTAGAGCGAATAGGGATTGAGGGCCAGCAGGTTCTCCCGCAGGGCCTCGACCTTGCGCTCGCCGACCTGGTCGACGAAGTACTGCTGGCGGTTGAGGTTGGACGGCTCGACCCGGTCGAAGTCGGCGATGACCAGGCGCCCGACGCCGGCCCGGGCCAGGGCCACGGCCACGTTCGATCCCAGGCCGCCGGCCCCGGCGATGCCGACCGAGCTCCGGCGCATGACGGCCAGCACGGCCGGATCGCGGCGGGCGAAGAACTCCCGGGCGAAGGCGATCGAGCCCGGCTTGGGCAGGGGCTTCACGGCTTCGACCCCGCCGGGGCCCGGTCGCCCGTCCGGTCGATGACGAGCGAGATGCGCCGCGGCTCCGGGTCGATGCCGCTCAACGACGTCACCATCCCCAGGACGGTCCTCTCGATGAAGGTCCGGACGAACGGGTTCAGATTGACCTCCCGGCCGTCCACCTCGAGCGTGATGTCCGCCATGTCCCCCTCCTCCAGTTTCAGAACGAGGTCCGCCAGCCCGGCGATGTCGTCCGGGCCGAAGATGGGCGCGGCGGTCCCCGCCGGCGGGGCCCCGTCCGTGACGACGGCGACGAGATCGCCGGCCGGGCTGACCGGGATGTCGCAGACGCCGGCCCGGAGAACCTCGATCTTGCGCGTGCCGCGGACGTCCTTGCCGCCCTCGATGAGGACGACGTCGGCCCCGGCAAAGAGGCGCCGGGCCAGGGCCGCGGCGTCGACGTCCGGCGCGCTCCCCAAGGCCGCCCAGCCCTCCGGCGAGACCATGGCCACGTTGTCGGCCCCGGCCGCGCTGAAGTCCGCGGTGTCCTTGCCCTCGGTGTCGAGCGCGAAGCCGTGCGAGCAGCGCTTGACGGCCGAGACCCGCCGCCCGCGCCGCCGCAGCTCGCCGATGAGACGGACGGCCAAGCGCGTCTTGCCGGTCTCCGAATAGCCGACGATGGCCACGATCTTCATCCCGTTCTTGATAGCACACGGCCCCGGGGCAAGTCAAAGCCCCGGCGCGCCGCCGGACCGGGCCGGCCGGGCCCTATTGCCAGGCCACGGACATGTTCTGCGGGCCGCGCGCCGTGACCTCCGGCCGCAGGTCGAGATTCAACAGGGCCGGCTTGTCGCCGATGTCCCGGGCCACCCGATAAACGAGCCGGGAGACCGCGACCATCTTGGCGTAGTCGGCCTTGGACTCGACGTCCCCCTCCGTGTGGTAATCGTCGGTCGTGCCGCAGAAGAGCCACACGCCCGGGATGCCGTAGCGGATGTAGGGATACTGGTCGCTGCGGAAGAAGAAACGGTCGGGGTGGCCGGCGGCCTCGTAGGTGTAGTCCAGCCGCAGCCCCGGGCCGGGGGGCGCGTTCATGGCCCGGAGGCTGGCGTCGAGCTCCGAGCTCAATTTGTTCGAGCCGATGAGATAGAGGTGGCCGGTGGCGTTGCGCGAGATCATGTCCAGGTTGAGGTTGGCGCTGATCCTCTCGACCGGCACGGGGCAGTGCTGGACGAAATAGTACGAGCCGAGAAGCATCAGCTCCTCGGCCGTGTTCCAGACGAAGATGACCGAGCGCTTGGGGGGCGCCTGGAGCAGGGCCTCGGCGATCTCGAACATGCCGACGGCGCCGGAGATGTTGTCGTCCGCGCCGGGATAGACGCGGCCCTCCCGGACGGCCAGGTGGTCGTGATGGGAGGTGACGGTCAGGTACTCGTTCTTCAGCGCCGGATCGGCGCCGGGGACCAGGCCGACGACGTTGAAGGCCCGGCCGCGCCGCTTGACGGCGACGAGATCGATCTCGAGTCGGCGCCCGGCCAGCTTCCTCGCGGCGACGGGCTTGCCGCCGCGCAGGTCGTCCGCCATCTTGAGCAGGTCCCCCGGGGCGCAGCCCAGGATCCCGGCCCCGGCGCCGTGCCGGACATCGACCTGCAGGAACGGCCCCGAGGGCGCGGCCGGGGCGGCGGCCCCGGGGGCGGCGTTGTCGATGTCCAGGACGCGTGTCCGCTGGGGCGGGTCGAAGGACAGCCCCTGTTCGGCCAACCGCTTCTCCCGGGCCTCGTCGATGATCGTGACCACCGCCGCGGCGCCGCGGGCGCGCAGGGCGGCGGCCCGGCCGTTGAGGAGCCGGCGGTTCTCGGCAGGATTGAGCGGATGGCCCTCCGGGAGCGTCGCCTCCAGGACGACCGCCATCCGGCCCTCGAGGTCCAGGCCGGCCAGGTCGTCCCAGCCGAGCTCGGGGGCGGCCAGGCCGAAGCCGACGAAGACGACATCCCCCGCGGCCCGGCCGGTCTCGAACCACCGGCCGGCCGTCGCGTCGGCCGGAAAGGCGAAGCGCGTCGCGCCCGCGGGCCCGGTCAGGCGGAGCCCGGAGGCGGCCGGGTCCACCGAGGTCACCTCGACGGGGACCTCCTGATAGAAGGACCCGTCCGGCATGAGGGGCCGCAGGCCGATGCGCTCGGCCGTCAGGGCGATGTATTTCGAGGCGATGTCCTGTTCGGCGGAGGGCGTCGGACGGCCGCGGAACTCGGGCGCGCTCAAGAACTTCTGATGGAATCTCAGGTCCTCGGCCCGGATGGATTCCAGGGCCCGGGCGGCCGGGTCCGGGGCGCAGCCGGACAGGGCCAGGACGAGGGCGGCCGCGGCGGCCAAGGCGTTCGGAGACGGGCGGGATCTCATGGGGGCCTCCTCGAACGGGATGGCGAGCCCCCTTCGTAGCGCAACCGGGCCGACTTGTCAACCGGGGGCCGGCGCCCGCGTCGACCGGCGGTTGCTTTTGCGTCGGGAAGGATTATAATCCCCCTCTCGAAGCGCCCCGAAGAGAGGCTCGCATGAACATCTGGAAGACCAAGACGCCGGACCAGATCGCCGATGCCGCCGAACACACCCAGCTCAAGAAGAACCTGACCGCGTTCGACCTGGCCGCGCTCGGCATCGGGTCCGTCGTCGGCACGGGCATCTTCGTCGCCACCGGCCAGGGCGCCCATCTGGCCGGCCCCGGCGTTCTGCTGTCGTTCATCATCGCCGCCGTCACCTGCGGCTTCTGCGCCCTGACCTATTCGGAGCTGGCCTGCATGTTCCCGGTCGCCGGCAGCACCTACTCCTATTCCTACGTCGCCTTCGGCGAGGTCATCGCCTGGATCATCGGCTGGGACCTGATGCTCGAGTATCTCGTGGCCGCCAGCGCCGTCGCGTCGGGCTGGTCGACGACGCTCATCGGTCTGCTCAACCAATCGGGGATCGCCCTGCCCAAGGCCCTGCTGACGCCGCCGATCACGATGGTCGGGCACAAGGTCGTCGCCTCGGGCGGCATCGTCGACCTGCCGGCCATCCTCATCACCCTGGGCATCTCCTGGGTCCTCTACATCGGCATCCGCGAGAGCGCCAAGATCAACAACATCATCGTGGCCGTCAAGGTCGCGGTCATCGTGCTGTTCGTCGTCCTCGGCATCACCCGCGTCAACCTGAGCAACCTGAGACCGATGATGCCCTTCGGCTGGAAGGGCGTCATGGCCGGCGCGGCCATCATCTTCTTCGCCTACATCGGCTTCGACGCCGTGTCGACGGCGGCCGAGGAGACCAAGAACCCCAAAAAGGACGTGCCCCGGGGCCTGATGCTCTGCCTGGGCGTGGTCATCGTCCTCTACGTCACGGTCGCCTTCACCCTGACCGGCATCGTGCCCTTCCAGCAGATCGACATCGGCAACGCCCTGCCCGCGGCCCTGTCCCGGATCGGCATTCGCTGGGGCGGGGCCCTGGTGGCCACCGGGGCCATCATCGGGATGATCTCGACGCTGCTGGTCACGCTGTACGGCCAGATCCGCATCTTCATGGTCATGTCGCGGGACGGGCTGCTGCCCCCGGCCTTCGCCAAAGTCCACCCCAAGCACCGGACGCCCCACCTCTGCACCTGGATCACGGGCGTCGCCACGGCCGCCATCGCCGGCCTCTTCCCGCTCGACGCCATCATCAACCTCTGCAACATCGGCACGCTCTTCGCTTTCGTCCTGGTCTCGATCGGCGTCATCCTGCTGCGGAAGACGCAGCCCAACGTCGAGCGGAAGTTCAAGACCCCGGGCATGCCCTTCACGCCGCTGATCACGGTCGCCTTCTGCTTCTATCTCATGGCCAGCCTGCCCGCGGTGACGTGGATCCGCTTCGGCATCTGGCTGCTGGCCGGGCTGGCGGTCTATTTCCTGTACGGCGCCCGCCACAGCAAGCTGCAGAAGGCCGCCTAGGCGGGGCGCGGCCGGTTGACTTGATGGCGGCGGTTTGCTAATCTAGCGCTTCTCTCCGAGCCGGCGCGGCTACCGCCTTATCGGGCCAGGCCGTCCGGCCGACAGGGACGAGCGGGAAACGGCTCGTCCTTCCAATGCGAAAAGGAGACATCATGAAGACCTCTCTCTGCGCCCCTCTCAAGCTCCTCCCCGTCGCCGGCCTCCTGTTGACCCTCTCGTTCGGCCCCTCCCTTCTCCCGGCCCAAGGGACGACGGAAGACCAGAAGGCCAAGACGGAACAGGAAAAGCCCGTCCGGATCACCGAGGAGATCCAGGTCATCGGCAAGGCCCCCAAGGACGTCCCCCTGGCCACGGTCTCGACCGTCGCGGCCGTTGACATCCTCAAGCTCAAGCCCCGCGATCTGTCCGACGTCGTCAAGTACATCCCGGGCTCCCTGGTCACCTTCGGCGACAAGGACACCTATTCCCTCAAGCTCCGCGGCATCGGGTCCAACCGGATCGCCCTGCTCGTCGACGGCGTGCCGGTCTACGAACCCTACTTCGCCTCTTTCGACCTCAAGACGGTCTCGGCCGGGGGCATCGACACTCTCCAGGTGACCAAGGGCCCCTCCTCGGTCCTCTACGGCCCCAACACCCTCGGCGGCCTGGTCAACGTCATCACCAAACGGCCGACGGCCCGGCCCGCCCTGACGCTGACCGGCAGCTACGGCGACCAGGACACCAAGAGCATCGGCGCCGACGCCTCGTTCTCCGCGGGGGCCTTCTCCCTGGCGGCCAGCGCCCTCTATCAGGGCTCGGACGGGTTCTTCTTCCCCGACCCCGACAACGGCGACACCGCGCGGGGGAACAGCGATTTCGAGCGGCTGAACTTGAGCGGCAAGGTCTACTTCACGCCGTCAAGCAAGACCGAGATCATGGTCAGCGGCAGCACCTACCAGTCCGATTACGGCATGCCGCCGGCCCTGTTCACCCAGCGGGCGCGCTATTGGCGCTTCCCCAAATGGGACCGGTCGTCGTTGAGCGCCGGCGGCTTCACCTCCCTCGGCGGGGACGCCGTGCTGCGCTTCCGCGGCTTCTACGTCAACTACTACAACACGCTCGACTGGTTCAACGACGCCGCCATGACCGACCTCGACTCGTCCAGCAGCTACGACAATTCGTCCTACGGCGGCTTCGCCCTGGCCGAGGTCCCCACCGGCGACCGCAACGTCGTCAAGGCCAGCCTGCTCTACCAGAAGGACATCGCCCGCATCCAGGACGACGTCGGCCTGCCCTGGGACCGCTTCGACCAGGGCACGGTCTCGGCCGGGGTCGAGGACGAGATCAGCCTGACGGACCAGTGGAAGGTCATTGCCGGCCTGAGCCTGGATTACATCGACAAGTTCGAGGGCGGCGAGAACAACACTTCGCTCAACCCCCTGATCGGCGTCAAGTTCACGCCCTACGACGACCTCGACTTCCACGTCTCGTTCGCCCGCAAGTCGCGCTTCCCCTCGATGCGCTCGCTCTATTCCCTGAGCTCGGGCAATCCCGACCTGCTGGCCGAATCCGGCACCAGCCTCGAGTTCGCCACCACCTGGAACGGCCCCGTCTACCTGACGGGCAGCGTCTTCTTCAATCGCTTCCGGAACTTCATCGACTCGATCACCCTGCCCGATTCGACGCGCCGCTACTTCAACGTCGGCCAGGCCCACATCTACGGCTTCGAGCTCCAGGCCCAGAAGACCTTGGGCTGGCTCCAGGCCACGGTCAATTACACCTTCCTCGATCCGCAGAACGACACCGACGAGAGGCCGCTCGACGCCCAGTCCAAGAACAACCTCAATTTCGACGTCTCGGTCCTGCCGGCCAAGGGCGTGCGGGCCGGCTTGTACGGCCTCCTGGGCTCGAAGTCCTGGTGGTGGAACACCCGGACCAATCCGGCCTCGCTCATCGAGATCCCGTCCTATTTCAACCTGGACGCCATCGTCAGCTTCACGACCGGGGGGCGCTACGAGCTGTTCTTCAAGCTCGGCAACGTCTTCAACCACTACTTCTACACCGAGCCCGGCTTCCCCTGGCGGGGCCGGTATTTCGAGATGGGCGTCAATCTGGACGTGCTGAAATGACGGGGGCCGGCCCCCGTTGAAACGGGGCGCGCACGCACCGGCGCGCTCCGGATGAGGATTTCAGGGAACCCGATAGGTGCGGTACCTACGGGGAGGGCGCTGGCCCTCCCCCTTTTATTTGGTTCTTCTCCCATTTCCGGGATTCCCTCTCGTGGCGGCGATGGGCGTTGCCTCGAAGGTCCCCGTCCGGCGCGGAGCGACCTCATGGGAGCGGAGGTCAGAATCACGGCCGAGCACTCGAGGCTGGGATTCTGATGAATATCTTGGAAAAGCGCTTTATTCCGATATTTCGCAGGATCGCGGCTTCGAGCGCTCAGCCGCATCCTGCCCGGTACGCTTCCAAGAGTCCGCTCCCCGCTCCCAGGGGGGCCGGGGACTAAGAGGCAATGCCCTGAGCGAAGCCGAAGAGAGGGACTCTCCCGGAATCGGGAGAAGAACCTTTAATTTTGCCTTAGAGGCCGAGTTCGGTATCGATGCCCTGCATGGCCGCGATGGCGATCGCCAGGAACTCGTCGAGCTCCAGGCCGAGGTTCCGGCACTCCTCGATCTCCTCGCGGCGGGCGCCCCGGGCGAAGCTCTTCTCCTTGTAGCGGCGCTTGAGGAACTCGAGGTCGATGGACTTGAGCTTCTTGGTCGGGTGCATCAGAGTGGCCGAGATGATCAGCCCGGTCAGCGGGTCGACCGCGAAGATGGCCCAATCCATGGGCGACTCGCAGGGCACCTTGCCGGCGTGGGCGGACACGGCATGGATGACCGCCTCGTCCATCCCCTTCTCCCGCAGGATCTTGACCGTCTCGGTCGTGTGGAGCTCGGGGCTCTTGTCCGTCACTTCGTAATCGAGATCGTGGAGGATGCCGGCCAGGCCCCAGGGTTCGGGGTCGTGGCCGAGGCGGACGGCCAGGGCCCGCATGCAGGCCTCGACCGACAGGCAGTGCTTGATGAGGTTCTTGTTGGTCATGTGGCTCTTGAGAAGGGCCAGGGCGTCGTCGCGGGTCATGTCGCTCTCCTTTCCGAAGGCGCGATTCTACGGCAACCGGCCGGGCTTTTCAACCGGGCGCGGCAACGTGGGCCTGCACCACCCGGCCGTCGAGATGCGTCGGGACATGTGGGTTGGCCCGCAAGCGCCCCTAGCGGGACCGGAGGAGAACGATCTTCTGCCGGCCGGTCGCCCCGTCCTCGATGAACAAGACGACGCAGGGCGCCGACCAGACCGCGCCCGCAACCAGCGGCCCGGGCGCCTCGTACCGGCCGACCCTCTTGCCGGTCTCGAGATCGAGCGCGACCACGGTGGGCGAAGCCGAGGAGACCAGGACGAGCGGGCCGGCGGCGACCGGCGGGAACAGCAGGCGGGACGCGACGGGCTCCCAGGACAGGATCGAGCCGCCCCGGCGCGAAAGGACATAGACGACGCTGTTCGACGCGGCCACGAACAAGGTCCGGCGCCCGACGACGGCCGGGTGGACCGGCGCGCCCTGGAGCCGGCGGCGCCAGCGGACCTTGCCCTTCCCCGCGCCCAGGCTGTAGAACGTCCGCGTCTCGTCGCCGAAGAAGATGCGGGAACCCGACCGGACGGCGTCGGCCGTGAGAGCCCCCCGGGCCCGAAACTCCCAGCGCTGTTGGCCTTGACCGTCATGGGCCCGCAGGAGGTCCTGTTCGCGCGTCAGCGCGGGCCCTTCGCCCGGCCCCGCGGGACCGGCGGCGGGACGGCCCGCGGCGGACCGCCACAGAACGGCCCCCGAGGACGCGACCACCGCCGTCGTCATCCCTTCCCGGGTCCGGTAATAGACGATGCCGTCCTTGGCCCAGGGCTGGCCGTCCACATGTCCCTCGACCTCGAGGGTGCCGACAACGGCGGGAGGGAAGCTCAACGGGAAGGGGTTGATCAAGGGACGCTTTTCGGGACCGGCGCAGGCCGCGCCCATCGCCAGGACCAGGAGAGCGGCGGCGATCATCGGGTTCCGGGCCATGGTGTTCTCCGGGGATTATATATCACCTCGAGGGAAAGAGGGCCAGGGCCGCGGCGGCCGGGCTCTTTGCGCCGGGGGGCGCAAACTGCTATCATTCCGGGCTAGAGAGCCGGGCATGGTCAACTACATCCTGTTGTACAAGATCCGCCGCATCGTCAAGAAGATCCTCAAGGACAAGATCGCCGACGACGAGATCGCCACCACCCCGAAGTCCTGCATCGGCTGCCTGGCCGACGACATCAGCTGGGAGATCTATTACCTGCTGAAGGAAAAAGAGGACAAGGACGCGCCTCCCCCGCCCGCCGGGAGCTGACGCGGCCGGCTAGTCCGGCTTTGGCGGCTCGTCCTTCCCGCCGCCGGCGCCTGGCGGGCCGTCCTCCGTCCGGGCGTCCCGCCTCCCGTCCTTGAGCCGGGCCTTCAGCGCGTCCCACCAGTCGATCCGCTTGCGGATCTCCTTCTCGAAGCCCAGGTTGCCCGGCTCGTAGTATCTCCGGCCCCGGAGCCGCTCGGGCATGGTCTCCATGTCGGTCGTGGCTTGCGGGCTGTCGTGGGCGTACTGGTACTCCCGGCCGTAGCCGATCTCCTTCATGAGCGAGGTCACGGCGTTGCGGATCTGGAGCGGCACGGGCTCGTGAGGGCTGCGCTCGACTTCTTTCTGGACCGCTCCGTAGGCGACGTAGGTCCGGTTGCTCTTGGGGGCGGCGGCCAGGTAGATGACCGCTTCGGCCAGGGCCAGCTCCCCCTCCGGCGAGCCCAGGAAGTCGTAGGCCTCCTTGGCGTGCAGCGTCAGCGCCAAGGCCTGCGGATCGGCCAGCCCGACGTCCTCCGAGGCGAAGCGGACCATGCGCCGGGCCACGTAGAGCGGGTCCTCGCCCGAGGCCAGCATGCGGGCCAGCCAGTAGAGGGCGGCATCGACGTCGCTGTTGCGCAGGCTCTTGTGCAGGGCCGAGATGAGGTTGAAGTGCTCCTCCCCCGACTTGTCGTAGAGGAGGGTGCGCTGCTGGAGGGCCTCCTGGACGTTGGCCACCGAGATGGTCTTCTCGCGGGCCAGGCCGGCCGCGATCTCCAGCGTGTTCAGGGCCCGGCGGGCGTCGCCGTTGGCGTAATCGACGAGCAGGTCGCGGGCGGCCGGATCGAGCGACAGGCCGGCCGCGCCCAGGCCCCTGTCCTTGTCCGCCAGGGCGTCCTGGAGGATGCGGCCCAGGGCCTCGTGATCGAGCTCTTTGAGGACCAGCACCCGGGTCCGCGACAGGAGCGGGGCGATGACCTCGAACGACGGGTTCTCGGTCGTCGAGCCGAAGAGGATGATGTCGCCTTTCTCGACGTACGGCAGGAACGCGGCCTGCTGGGCCTTGTTGAAGCGGTGGATCTCGTCGATGAACAGGATCATGGGCTTGCCGAAGAGCTTTTTCTGCTGCTCGGCCCGGGCCATGAACTCCTTGACCTCCTTGATCCCCGAGAGGACGGCGCTGAAGAACTCGAAAGGCAGGTCGAAGTGGCGGGCCAGCATGGTGCCCAGGGTGGTCTTGCCGGAGCCCGGCGGCCCCCAGAAGATGATGGACACCAGGCGGCTGGAGGCGATCAGCTCGGCCAGCAGCTTGCCCGGGCCCAGGATGTGGTCCTGTCCGTAGACGCGGTCGAAGGTCCGCGGCCGCATGCGCTCGGCCAGGGGGGTCAGGGCCGGGGCCGGGGCCCCGCGGTCCCTGTCCTTCTTGGTCCGGCTGGATTTGTCCATGACGGCGTGTGCTGGATTATAGCATATCCGGCCGGGCCGGCGGCCCCGGCGCCTTGACCGGGCGGCGGGAACCTGTTAGATTTCCCCCTCGGACGCCCGTGAAAAAAGACACCGCATCGCCCAAACCGGCCAAGGACGACAAGGCCAGGGCCAAGCTCGTCTACAAGCTCGACGAGGTCAGCCGCCTGACCGGGGTCGACCCGGCCACCCTCGACGCATGGGAGGAAGAGCTGCCCTTCCTGAGCGCCGGCCGGACCGGGACCGGCGAGAAGTTCTTCCGCCAGCAGGATGTGGCCATCATCGCCCGGGTGCGGGAGCTCCTGGCCGCCAAGACCTTGACCATGGCCGGGATCAAGCGCCGGATCGAGGAGGAGTTCCACCTGGCGCCCTCCCATCCGGTCCACCCCGAGCGGCTCCGCAAGGCCCTCAACAGCGTCCGGGACGAGCTCCAGGACATCGTGGCCGGGCTCGACGGCGGGCGGAAAAAAAAGCCCTGAAAAATCCCCGTTTCTGCTATAATACATGGCCCTGGTCCGGGACGTGGCGCAGCCTGGTAGCGCACATGCTTGGGGTGCATGGGGTCGGCGGTTCGAATCCGCCCGTCCCGACCACTTTTTTCCCCGCAGATCACGCTCCGGCTCGCGCCGGGGCCGCAGGAGGGCCGACATGGCCGCGATGAAGAACATCAAGACCTCCGAGGACCTCAAGGGACGGGCCTTGTCCCTGGCCGGCCTGGTCGCCTATCAGGCCGGGGCCGTCGTCAGCCGCGAGGTCATCGGCCAGAAGGCGGGCACGGTGACCGTGTTCGCTTTCGACGAGGGCGAGCAGCTGAGCGAGCACACCGCCCCCTACGACGCCCTGGTCGTCGACCTCGACGGCGAGGCCGACATCGTCATCGGCGGCCGGGCCAACCGGATCAAGCCGGGCGAGATGATCATCATGCCCGCCGGCGTGCCGCACGCCCTCGAGGCCGTGACCCGGTTCAAGATGCTCCTGGTCATGATCAAGAAGCCGGCGTGAGCGCCTCCGTTCCCGCCGCGGCGGCCGGCCGGTCCCGGCGCCCGGTCATCCTCCTGACCAACGACGACGGCTTCTATCACGAGTCGATCCAGGTCCTGTTCCGGACCCTCGGGGCGCTCGGGACGACCTACATCGTGGCCCCGGACCGGGAGAAGAGCGCCTGCTCCCTGGCCGTCACCCTGCGCCAGCCGCTGCGGGCCCAGCGGATCAAACCCCGCATCTGGGCCGTCGACGGCACGCCCGTCGACTGCATCTACTTCGCCCTCCAGAAGCTCCTGCCCCGATGGCCCGATCTCATCGTCGCGGGCATGAACCCGGGCCCGAACCTGGGCCAGCAGGACATCAACTATTCGGGCACCGTGGCCGGCGCCATCCAGGGGACCTTCCACGGCATCCCGTCCATCGCCGTCTCGCTCCTGCCGGACGGCCGCGGCCGCTTCGATCTCCGGGCGGCCGCCGCGATCGTCCGCGGCATCGCCGCCGCCGCCTTGGCCGGCGGCCTGCCGGACGGAACGGCCCTCAATGTCAACATCCCTCCGGCCCCGATCAAGGGGGTCCGGATCACACGCTTGGGCTGGAAGTTCTACGATCCCCAGGTCGTCGAGAAAAGGGACCCCCGCGACACCGCCTATTACTGGATCGGCACCGGGTCCCCCCGCCGGGTCGGCGACGCCGGCACGGACGTCATGGCCGCCCATGCCGGCTACGTGACCCTGACGCCCCTGCATACCGACATGACCGCGCACCAAGCCCTGGACTCGGGGCGGCTGAAGCGCGTCGCCCGGGGCCTTCGACCGGACCTCCCCGGGCCGCGGGCCGGCAAGGCCTAAGGCCGGCCGTCCGGTTTGGGCCGGGTCTTCGCCTTCCGGTGCCGCAGGTATTCCACCGCGATCGGCACGGTGGAGATCAGGATGATGGCCAGGATGGCCACGGAGAAGTTCTTCTTGACGAAGGGGATGGTGCCGAAGAAGTAGCCCGCGCCCGTGAGCAGGACGACCCAGCCCACCCCGCCGACGACATTGAAGGACAGGAACCGGCCGTAGCTCATCTTGCCGATGCCGGCGACGAAGGGCGCGAAGGTCCGGATGATGGGCACGAAGCGGGCGATGATGATGGTCTTGCCGCCGTGCTTCTCGTAGAAGGCGTGGGTCCGCTCGAGGTGCTCCTTCTTGAAGAAGCGGGCGTCCTCGCGGCTGAAGGCCCGGCGGCCGATCTTGTGGCCGATCCAGTAATTGACGGTGTCGCCGATGACGGCCGCGGCGGCCAGGATGACGAGGAGCAGCCGGATGTCCAGGGCCCCCAGGGCGGCGAAGGTGCCGGCGGCGAAGAGCAGCGAGTCCCCGGGCAGGAAGGGCATGATCACCAGGCCGGTCTCGACGAAGATGACGACGAAGAGGATGGAATAGGTCCAGACGCCGTACTGCTGGATGATGGCGCCGAGATAGCGGTCGAGGTGCAGGACGATGTCGACGATCTTGCGCAGGAGTTCCATGGGCCCCTTACTATACCCGGGCCGGGGCCGGGAATCAATTATGCTAAGATAGGCACATGACCGCCGGCCCGCGCAAGCTCGAGCTCGTCGACAAGGCCCTGGCCCGCCTCTCCCCGCTCGAGGCCCGCTGCACGCTCTGTCCCCGGGACTGCGGCGTCGACCGGACCCGGGCCGCCGGCGGGGTTTGCCGCACCGGGAGCCGGGCCGCCGTCTCCCACGCCCTGCTCCATTTCGGCGAGGAGCCGGTCATCAGCGGCCGGGACGGGTCGGGGACCATTTTCTTTGCCGGCTGCAACCTCAAGTGCCTGTTCTGCCAGAACTACCAGTTGAGCTGGCAGCTCGAGGGCCGGCTCGTGACGGACGAAGAGCTGGCGGACATGATGCTCGATCTCCGGGCCCGGGGGGCGCGCAATATCAACCTCGTCTCGCCCAGCCACGTCGTCCTGCCGGTCCTGCGGGCCCTCCGGCTGGCCCTGACGCGCGGCCTGGACCTGCCGATCGTCTGGAACTCCAACGGCTACGACGGCCTGGAGGTCGTCCGGGCCCTGGAGGGGATCGTCGACGTCTACCTGCCCGACATGAAATACCGCTCCCCCGACCTGGCCCGGCGCTACTCGGCGGCGCCGGATTACTTCGAAAAGGCCTCCCTGGCCGTCAAAGAGATGTCCCTGCAGCAGCCGGCCCTCGACCTCGGGGCAGACGGGACGGCCCGCCGCGGGCTCGTCGTCCGGCACCTGGTCCTGCCGGGCGCGGTCGACGATACCCTGGCCCTGCTGGAGTGGATCGGGAGGGAGCTGTCGCCGTTCACCGGCTTCAGCCTGATGAGCCAGTACCACCCTTGCTACAACGCGCCCGAGGAGCTCCGGCGCGGGGTCACGGCCGAGGAATACCGGCGGGCCGCCGAAGCCGCGCTTGCCCTGGGCTTGGAACAGCTTTTTCTCCAGCCCGAGCCCTTCCGGGCGGACGAACACCTGGTGCCGGATTTCCGGAAAGACAAGCCCTTCCGCTGGAAGTGACCCCCGGCTCAACGGCCGGCCGCGTAGGTCCCGGGCCGGGGCAGGCGCGACGGCGCGACCCCCAGGGCCGCGGCCAGGGCCAGGATCTTGTCGTGGACCGCCGCGACGCCCCGCGGCCCCATCCTCAAGAGCTGTTTCTGGGCCGGGCTCAAGCCCTCCAGGGCCGGGTCGGTCATGGCCCAGCTCAAGACCTTCTGCTCGAGCCCGATGGGGCCCTCGACGACCGGGGTCTCGAGGAGCTCGGACATGGCCCGGACGAGCGTGTCGTCGAAATCCACGCCGGGATAGCCGAGCTCGTTATAGGCCTCCTGGACGAGAGGCTCGACCGCCCGGTACAGGCGGGCCGCGGCGGCCGGGTCGAGCGACAGGGCCACGCGGGTGACCGCGTCGTAGCGGCCGTAAGAGGCCGGGTCGACGACGGTGCCGGATTTGGCCCGGGAAACGCGGAAATCGCCCGCCGGGCTGAAGAAGGCGATGTGCGGCTTGGGGCTCAGCCCGTTGGCCACGTTGTCGACGGCCACCACGAAGGTCCGCAGCAGGTCCTTGGACAGGAGCCATTTGGCGAACTCGGGGTCGGCCGACAGGGCCGCGGCGAATTCCCGGACCGCGGCGTCGCTGCCGGCCAGAGGAACGGCCGGGAAGGCCAAGGGCTCCGTCCCCGGGCCGGCCGGCGCGTCCGCGCCCTGGACCGGGACCGCGGCGGCCGGGGCCGGCTCGGCCGGAGCCGGGGGCGCCGGCTTCTTGACGAACAGGATGTAGGACAGGACCGCGATGACGGCCAGAACGGCCAGGATGCCGGCGGCCAGTCTCCAGACCTTCTTGCCCGGCTCTTCCGGCTGCTCGTCGTCGAGGCGCAGGTCGTCCATGGGCTTCCTCACTTGTCCGGGGCGGCCGCGGGCCCGGGCCCGCCGGCGGATTTGACGATGCGGACGCTGCCGTTCGAGGCCCGCAGCAGGATGGTCGGCCCGCCCTGGCCGATCCAGCCCTTGACGGTCGTCGCGGGCAGCTCCCGGCCGAGGTCGAAGTCGCTGCTGACCCGGCCGCGGGGCGCGTCGGCTTCGACGATGGCCCCCGCTCCGGCCTCGAGCCGGAGGGTGATGTCCCCCTGCCGGGCGGTGATGGAGATCTCGTCGCCCTCGCGCAGGTCGAGGACCTCGACGTCCGCGCCTCCCGTCCCGACGGCCGCCCGGACGGTGCCCGAGAAATTGCGCACGGTCAGGGTCCCGGCGTCGACCGAGACGTCGAGCCGGCCGTAGACGTCCTCGATGTCCAGGTCGCCCTCGCTGATGCGGACCCCGGTCAGGTCGAACGAATGGGGCACGCGGACGTCGAACACGACCGCCGGCGGTCGGCCCGGCCCTTCGTACGTGGGGGTCCGCACGAGAAGGCCCCGGCCGGTCTCCCGGACCTCCACCCGCGGGGCGGTGCCGGAGCCGGTCCGGCCGGTCTCCCGGGCGGAGACGGAACGCTCGGGCTCGGCGAGGGGGCTCTTGGCCGTGACCTCGACGGCCTCGCTCTCCCAGCCGGAGATGGACACGTCGCCGTAGTCGTTCTCCAGCGACAGGGTCCCGCCGGGCGCGACATCGATGGTCCGCCGGAACTGGGAGCCGGACGGCCGCGGCGCCGGCGACGACGTCCCGCCGTCACGGTCCGGGATGTTCCGCCAGCCCGGATCGTCGCCGGCCGGATCGGTGATCAGGATGCAGGAAACGCATAGGGCCGCGGCGGCCGCCGCGGCGAGCGCTTTCGCGATCGGTCTGCTCATGGTCGTCCTCCCCTCGTGGACACGGTCCATTATACCTCAAACGTCAGCCGAACCGGCCGGTGATGTAATCCTCCGTCCGGAGATCCCGGGGCGCGGTGAAGATCTGTTGGGTCTCGCCGATCTCGACCAGCTCGCCGAGCAGGAAATATCCGGTCACATCGGAGACGCGGGCGGCCTGCTGCATGTTGTGGGTGACGATGACGATGGTGTAGCGCTTCTTGAGCTCGGCCATGAGGTCCTCGATGTTGGCCGTGGCGGCCAGGTCGAGGGCCGAGCAGGGCTCGTCCATGAGCAGGACCTCGGGCTCGACGGCCACCAGCCGGGCGATGCACAGCCGCTGCTGCTGCTCGCCGGAGAGCCGCAGGGCGTTCTCGTCCAGGCGGTCCTTGAGCTCCTCCCAGAGGTGGACGGCCTCCAGGCTGCGGACCAGCCGCGATTCCAGGGCCCGGGGGTCCCGGAGGCCATGGACGCGGAGGCCGTAGACGACGTTGTCGTAGACGCTCAAGGGGAAGGGATTGGGGCGCTGGAAGACCATGCCGACCTTCTGGCGCAGGGCCAGCAGGTCGGTGCCGGGCGCGTAGATGTCCTGGCCGTCGACCAGGACCCGCCCCTCGACCCGGGCGCCGTCGACGAGGTCGGCCATGCGGTCAAGGGTGCGCAGGAAGGTCGTCTTGCCGCAGCCGGAGGGCCCGATCAGGGCCGTGATGCGGTTCTTCTCGATGTCCAGGGAGATCTTCTTCAGGGCCTGGAACTTGCCGTAGAAGAAATCGAGGTCGCGGACTTCGATGATGGCCATGGGCTTATCCGAACCGGCCCCGGAGATAGTCGTCCGTCCGCGGATCGTCGGGGGCGGTGAAGATCTTGGCCGTCTCGCCGACCTCGACGAGCCTGCCGTCGAGGAAGAAGGCGGTCCGGTCGGCCACGCGGGCGGCCTGCTTGGTGTTGTTGGTGACCAGGATGACCGTGTAGTCCTTCTTGAGCCGCCGCAGGGTCTCCTCGATCTTCATCGTCGAGATGGGGTCGAGCCCGGAGGTGGGCTCGTCGAGGAGGATGTAGGCGGGCGTGACGGCCAGGATGCGGGCCAGGCAGAGGCGCTGCTGCTGGCCGCCGGAGAGCTTCAGGCCGCTCGTCTCGAGCCGGTCCCGGACCTCCTCCCACAGGCCGCCCTTCTCCAGGCTGTCGCGGACCAGGGCGTCGAGCCGCTCGCGCCCGCGGACACCGGCCCGCCGGGCGCCGAAGGCGACGTTCTCGTAGATCGAGCGCGGCAGGGGCACGGGCGTGGCGAAGACCATGCCCAGGGTGCGGCGCAGGGCGACGACGTCGACGTCGGGGCCGTAGATGTCGACGCCGTCGACCTCGATCGTCCCCGCGGGACGCGAGCCCCGGACGAGGTCGTTGAGGCGGTTGAGGGCGCAGAGGAACGTCGACTTGCCGCTGCGGGCCGGGCCGATGATGCCCAGGATCTCGTTGCGGCGGACGTCGAGGTCGAGGCCGGCGATCTTGCGGACCGGGCCGAAGGACTGGCTGAAGCCGCGGACCCGGATGGCGATGTCGCTCATGGCTAGGAATACTTCTTGATGAAGCGGTCCATCAGGTAGTACGTCAGGACGTTGATGCCCAGGATGGCCAGGATCAGGATGGCCGCCGTGCCGTAGGCCTTGGGCATGGAGATGCCCTCCCGGGCCAGGATGTAGAAGTGGACGGCCATGGTCCGGCTCGAGGAGAAGACCGAGGTCGGCATCCGCAGGGCGCTGCCGGCCGTGAAGATGGTGGCCGCCGTCTCGCCCAGGCTCCGGCCGATGCTCAGGACGATGCCGGTGATGATGCCCGGCAGGGCCGACGGCAGGACCACCCGCGTCACGGTCTGCCACTTGGTGCCGCCCAGGGAGAAGCTGACCTTGCGGTAGTCGGGCGGCACGCTCTTGATGGCCTCCTCGGAGGTCCGGATGATGGTCGGCAGGAGCATGAAGGCCAGGGTCAGCCCGCCGCTCAGGATGGACCAGCCGAACTTGAGCTTGGTGACGAAGAGGATGAAGCCGAACAGGCCGAAGATGATCGAGGGGATGCCGGCCAGGCACTCGGCCCCGAAGCGGATGACCCGGGTCACCGGGCCGCCCCAGGTGTACTCGGTCAGGTAGATGGCCGTGCCGACACCCAGGGGGGCGGCGATGAGGACGGCCAGCACGGTCAGGGCGACGGTGCCGACCACGGTCGACAGGATGCCGCCCTCCTTGCCCATGTCCAGGGGGTTGGCCGTCAGGAACTCCAGGCTGATCTCGGGCAGCCCGCGGCGCAGGATGAAGGCGATGATGAAAACGAGGACGCCGACCGTGATCAGGGTCAGCGTCCACAGGCCGGCCCGGGCGGCCTTCTCCTCGAGGCGGGGGCCCAGGCGCTTCACGGCTGCTTCCTTTTCTTGGCCGAGGTGGCGTTGGCGATGGTGTTGAGGACCATGATGATGACGAACAGGACGACGCCCGTGGCGAACAGGGCCTCGCGGTGCTCGCCGGTGGCGTAGCTCATCTCCAGGGCCACGTTCGAGGTCAGGGTCCGGACCGGGGCCAGCAGCGAGCGCGGCACCTCAGCGGCGTTGCCGGCGATCATGATCGTGGCCATGGTCTCGCCGATGGCCCGGCCCATGCCCAGGATGATGCTGGCGATGATGCCGGAGCGGGCGGCCGGGAAGAGGACCATCTTGACCGTCTGCCAGCGGGTGGCCCCCAGGGCGATCGAGCCCTCGCGGTACGCCGGCGGCACCGCCTGGAGGGCGTCGACGGAGATGGAGATGACCGTCGGCAGGATCATGATGCCCAGGATGATCGACGCGGCCAGGACGGACAGGCCCGGCCCGCCGAAGGTCTGGCGGATGAAGGGGACGAGGATGATGACCCCCATGAAGCCGTAGACGACGGAGGGGATGCCGGCCAGGAGCTCGATGACGGGCTTGATCAGGCGCCGGACCCGCTTCGAGGAGAACTCCGTCAGGACGATGGCGCACGACAGGCCGAAGGGCACGCCGATGACCAGGGCGCCGGCCGTGACGAAGAGGGAGCCGACGATCATGGGCCAGAGCCCGAAGAGCTTTTCGGAGGGATACCACTCCGACCCGGCCAGGAAGCTCTTGAATCCGTAGCGGAACATGATCGGCGTGCCCTGGCCGACGATGAAGATGGTGATGACCAGGAGCACGGACACGGCCGAGAAGGCGACGACCAGGAGCGCCAGGCGGACCAGCCGGTCGTTGCGCGCCAGGCGGCGGCCGCCCCCGCCCGTTTTGCGTTCCGTCATCGTCCGCGCGCCGCCGCCCGGTCACCTGACCGGGAGCAGCCCCTCCTTGCGGACCAGCGCCTGGCCTGCCTCGGACAGGACGAAATCGATGAACTCCTTGGCGTGGCCGGCCGGCTCGCCCCGGGAGACGAACAGGAACGGGCGGACGAGTTTGTAGCGCCGGTTCTCGATGTTCTCGTCGGTCGCCGCGGCGCCGTCGAGATCGAGGGCCCGGACCTGGTCGTTGACGAGGCCCAGGGAGATGAAACCGATGGCGTACGGGTCGTGGGCCACGATCTCCCGGACCGTGCCGTTGGAATCCTCCGTGATGGCGCCGCGGAAGATCCTGGTCTTGCCCATGACCAGCTCCTGGAAGGCGCCGCGCGTCCCCGATCCTTCCTCGCGGGTGACGACGGTGATCGGCTTGTCCGGACCGCCCAGGGGTGCCCAGTTCTTGAGGTCGCCGGCGAAGATCTGCTTGACCTCGTCCAGGCGCAGGCCGCGGAGGGGGTTGGAGGGGTGGACGACGATGGCCAGGCCGTCCCGGGCGACCACGATCTCGACCAGGTCCTTTTCGTCGCCCTTGAGCTCGCGCGACGACATGCCGATCTGGCAGGCCCCGCTCTTGCAGGCCTGGATGCCGGCGCTCGAGCCGCCGCCCTGGACGTTGACGCCGTAATCGGGATGGGAGGACATGAACACCTCGGCCCACTTGTCGGCGAACGGCTGGATGCTGGTCGAGCCGGCCAGGGTCAGGTCGGCCCGCTCCCCGCCGCGCCGGCAGCCTGGCGCCGACGCGACGGCCAGGGCGAGAAGCAGCAGGAGGGCCCGGCGGTGGCGCGTCATGTCGTTTCGGTGCACACGTCCAAGGGCGGATTATAACTTTTTCAGAAAGAGGGGGTCAAACCTACATCCGGGAGCGGATTCAGAGGAGCGACCGCCGGAAGCCCAGGCGGAGCAACACGGAGCCGGGCTTCCGGGAGATATCTTAAAAAAGATTTTGGGTAAAAGGAAGATATGACCCCCTAAGCGTCGCCGGGATCGTCGAGCTCCCGGAGCTTGGCGTCCAGGCCGGCCTTCTTGTCTTCGTAGGCGGCCGTCACCGTCTCCAGCTCCTCGAGCAGGGCGTCGTTGTCCTTCTTGGCCTTGTGCATGGCTTTGGAGACCTCGACCACCCGGGCCCCCTCGCGGCCCTGCGAGGCCCGCACCAGCTGGGCGCCGAGGTCCTTGAGGGCGGCGTCATTGGCCTCGACGGTCTTTTCGATCTCCGCCATGCGGGCCTCGAGGGGCCGCAGGGCCCGCGACCGCTCGGCGACCACTTCCGAGCGCAGGCGGCGCAGCTCCTTGGGCGTCCAGCGGGGCCGCTCGGACGCCGCGGCCGCCGGCGGCGGCGCGGCCGCGAGCGAGCCCTGCATGATCTCGTCGCGCCAGCCGACCTTGTCCAGGAACCTCTGGTAGCCGCCCTCGTAGACGACGATGTCGTCGTGGTCGAAGACGACCAGCCGGTCGGCCAGGGCGTGGAGGAACATCTCGTTGTGGGTGACCATGACCACGGCCCCGTCGAAGGCGTCGATAGCCTCGAGCAGGGCGTCGTTGGACTCGATGTCGAGGTGGTTGGTGGGCTCGTCGAGGAGCAGCAGGTTGAGCGGCGTGGCGATCAGCCGCCCCAGGAGGACCCGGCTCTTCTCCCCGCCCGAGAGCACCCGGATGGGCTTCAGGGCGTCGTCGCCCTCGAACATCATGCCCCCGGCGATGAAGCGGGCCCGCTTGGGATCGCCGTCGGGGTCGGCCGAGGCGATCTCCTCGAGCACGGTGTTGGACTCCGACAGGGTCGAGATGTGGGTCTGCTCGAAATAGCCGGGGGCCACGGACTGGGGCGTGTCGATGCGGCCGCCCCGGGGCTCCAGGTCCCCGGCCAGGAGCCGCAGCAGGGTCGTCTTGCCGCGCCCGTTGCGGCCGATGACGAAGACCCGGTCCTTGGCCCCGATGCTGATGGTGAAGCGGCGGATGAGCGGCCGGTCGGCGGTGTAGCCGAAGGACAGGTCGCGGACGTCCAGGGCGTACTTGTGGTAGCCCGGCTTCTCGGCGAAGGCGAACTCCAGGTTCTTGACCTCCTCGAGCTTCTGCCGCTTCTCCATCTTCTCGAGGGACTTGACCCGCGACTGGACCAGCCCGCCCAGCCGGGCCTTGGCCCGGAACCGGGTGATGAACAGGTCCATCTCCTTGCGCTTGCGCTCGTCGTTGATCCGCGTCTTCTCGTAGATCTCCTCTTCGGCCGCGATCTGCTCGTAATACTTGCCGGTGTCGCCCTCGATCTTGCGGACCTTGCGGCGGTGGATGCCGAGGACGTGGGTGACGACGCTGTCCATGAAGCCGCGGTCGTGGGTGATGAGCAGCAGCTCGCCGGGCCAGGCCGCCAGGAAGCGCTCGAGCCAGCGCAGCGAGGTGATGTCCAGGTAGTTGCTCGGCTCGTCGAGCAGCAGCATCTGGTGGTCGCCGACCAGGACCTTGGCCAGGTTGAGGCGGACCTGGTAGCCCCCCGAGAGCTCGGTCGGCTTCTTCTCCAGGTCGGCGGCCTCGAAGCCCAGCCCGGCCAGGATCTTCTCGACCCGCCAGACCTCGTTGGCGGCGTCGTGGGGCAGGGCCCGGGCGGCCTCGGCCAGGACGTTGGCTTCGGTGAACCGGGGCCGCTGCTCGAGGTAGCCGATGCGGTACTTGCGGGGCTTGGTGATGGTGCCCTCGTCGGGCTCCTCCTCCCCGGTGATCATGCGGAAGAGCGTGGTCTTGCCGTGGCCGTTGCGGCCGACGACGCCGACCCGCTCGCGGCGGTTGACCTTGAAGCTGATGCCGTCGAAGAGGGCCTGCTTGGCGTAGCTCTTCGACAGATTGTCGACGACGATCATAGACCGATCCCTGGGTGAAGATCCGAACGCCTATTATAGCAGACCGGGCGCCGCCTTACTTGGCGGCCGTCCCGGTCACGACCTTGGTCTTGTGGGCCCCCTTGGTCACGTGGACGCGGTAGCCGTCCTCGCCCGGCCACCAGACCTCGGCCAGGACGTAGACCGTGATGTACTCCGTGTACGACGGCGCGAAGTCCCCGACCTCGTCGAAGACCAGGCGCGGCTCGGCCGCCGGCGGCGCCGGCTGCGGCAGCCGTTCCAGGACGGCCAGCGGCGTCTCCTTGCCGGACGACACTTGCTTGAGGACGAGGCCCCCGTCGGGCGCCTTGGCCACCGTGTATTCGCCGGCGGCCAGGCTCTTGCCCGCCGCCTTGAGCGGGAACGGGACCTTGAACGCCGCCTGGGCCAGGGCCGGGCCGGCCGCCGCCAGGGCGGCCAGGGCCAGGACGGCCGTGACGATCGCTGTCCGATGTCTCATGGCTCCCCTCCTTGATTCAGACGGTCACCTCGGCCGGGTAGCCGGGCACGGGGTCGGGCGACTCGGGCACGCCGTTCTTCAGCGCATCCTCCATGGCTTCGATAAAGGTGTCGATCTCCTCGAGGGTCGTGTAGACGTTCGGCGAGATGCGCAGGGCCTGGTAGTCGAAGACCGAGTTCG
>JAEAME010000188.1_pt1 | contig 79629 bp, 55 predicted proteins | sample 8958731 | NCBI WGS metagenome assembly JAEAME01 (sample SAMN16933194, study PRJNA681113) | bioreactor sludge metagenome | isolation source: anerobic bioreactor sludge (Control) | place: India:Bengaluru | collected 2018-10-24
TAAGGGTTTGTTTTCCACCTTAACTCCCTGTCCTAAAAAAAGGTTACATTATACACCCTTGTTTTTATTTTCCCACCTTGTCTCTTTTTCGATTGCTATTGACTCTAGTGATTTTTACAAACTACTTGATATTAATAAAACAATCGCTCCTCCACCAACAGCTGCTCAATTAGGAAAATATGGGGAATGTCCTGTCTCACTATATACTGGTATCCCAGACATTAAAATTCAATTGTATAATATTGAAATCGCTGATTTTTCTTTACCCATTAATTTAACCTTCCATGCCTATGGAAATAAAGTTTCAGATGTGGCTTCATGGGTAGGATTGGGTTGGTCCCTCAATGCTGGCGGCCTAATTACAAGAACCATCAGAAATGTCAGAGATGAGACTGTATATAGCGGATATACCTCAAATGCCGGTGATACCTTATATGAAAACCTTCTGGATGGTTGCCAATATAATTCAGACAATTATCGTGAATTTAACCATTTAATGAATATATGTGAGGGGATAATGGATGGTCAACCTGATCAGTATTTCTTCAATTTTGGAAAATATTCCGGAAAATTTATTTTTGATAAAGATACCATTGTCAGGCAAAATCCCAATAATAAACAATTAAAAATTCAATGTCACCGGGCAGGAATAACGGAAGCAGGTAAACAAGACACAATCATCTCATTTCAAATTACTACTGAAGATGGCGTAAGATATTTATTTGGAAAACATGCCAGAGATAAAACTATTTCTGAGAAACTATGCGTTTATGCAGGCCCCTTATCTGAATATGAGGATATTAGCAACTATCCCGCATCAATGTACGGTGGTAATAAACCCGAAGAAACAAAGATTATTGAATATTACAATTCCTGGTACCTTTATCAAATTATTTTACCAAATATCACTGATACCATTTATTTTAAATATAGTTCGGATACTATCTGGAATTATTCAAACTGGAATGATTCATATTATTACGATTATTATCTTGGATCTTGGAACGGGGGAAATATAGAATCGAATTGGGAACAAATCATAAGGACTTTCTCTGTCTATGTTACAGTAATACAAAGATTAACCGGAATTTCTTGGCGCGGTGGTTCCATGCAGTTTATTAAGAGTACCGAATTAAGAAAAGATGTTGACAAAGATACCTCATATAGTAGAAAGTCAGGATATTCATTATCAGGGATTGAAATTTATAACAAGAATCAAGAATTATGCAAAACCATTCAATTATCAACTTCTTATTTCAGATCTCATAAGTCCATGAATGATTGGGAAAGGATTCACGATAATCCCGGGTTTTTTCTTCGTCTCAGACTGGATTCAATTTCAGTCAACGACAAAAAATATCGGTTTTTATATGATTCGCAGGATATGCCAGCAAGATATTCACAACTAATTGATTTCTGGGGGTTTTATAAAGATTTTAATTGTTCTAATCCAAATTACGACTGTTACAGAAGGACTTCAAAACCCAGAATTTATTGTTATAAAGAGGATATTGAGAATAATACATACCCTGGTGTATATTCTATATATCCACGCAAATCATATACAGGTGATCAATATATATTTGATGGTGCTGACAGATTTCCTGATTCATTAAATACACAAGCCAATATTTTAAAACAGATAACTTATCCAACAGGTGGAACAGATTCATTTGAATATGAATTAAATTCCTTTATGATAGATGATTCGTTGAGAAATGCGGGTGGTTTAAGAATAAAGCGAATTACAACACATGACGGAATATCACATGATAATGATATTATCAGAACTTATTCTTACCAATCAAGTGACAATTCTATGTCCTCGGGTAAAATTTTTTCAATTCCCGAATGTGCCCAGTTTAATGTCATCGCTTACGAAGGTGTGGCAGGCACCAACACGGGTAGTCTAAAATGGGAAAAATCAACAACAAGATTTTCATTCTCACAAAGCGTTTTAAATGGTTCTAAAGGAAGCTATACCGGATATTCGGAAGTTACGGTACAAAAAACAGGCAATAATTCAAATCCTGAGGAAAATGGCATCACAATTTCAAAGTTTTGGATCCCAGGACAATTCGGAATGGATCACGATGTTTGTATGGTATGTGGATATGATACAGCAGATTGTGTTTATTTTAAAACTAATAAGATTGTAACTCTTCTGGATGAACTTGCTTTTACCTATCCTGGTGCGACAGTATATAGCCCTCAAAAATCCGACAACTTCCCATTTCTGGATAATCCAAATATCGATTTCTGCAGAGGTCTGTTGTTAGAAGAAACGATGTTAAATAAAAATGAAGATACCGTGAAAAAAATAGAATATGAGTATTGTTTGGATTCTTGTCTCACAAAAACATATGAAATAAAAGCAAAATATTATAATGCTGTTCAGGTCTCATGGATGGTATTACAATGTAAAGATATCGAATTACCTCCTTATTCTGAATGTTGGAAATTAATTGAAGCTACCCTTTCATTATACGATATTCGGTGGGGAATAAATTATTCAGTTTCCGGTAATATTTATCTTAAAAAGAAAAAGGAAACAATATTCAGTAGGGATAATCCATTAAAATCTATTTCTATTATAACTGATTATAAATATAATTCCTTATTACAATTATCACAGACATCATTACTGAATAGTGAAGGAAGAATATTAAATATAAAATACAAATATCCATCCGATTATTCTACTACTTGTACTTCTCCGGATCAGTATTCTCGAGGAATCCTTATGATGAAATCAGTAAATTGTATTAATAAACCCATTGAAATTGTAAGTTCTTTAATAGAGAATTCTAACGAATTAACATTAACAGGGGAACTGAATTATTTTACAACCGACAATGTAAACAGGTTTGCTTTACAAAAAAACCAACAACTGCAAACTAATACTGGTATTTCATCCTTCACGTTTTCATCAATTTCAAATAATGGTGTTTTTCAGTGTAATAATAACTATCGCGACTTTACCTTTTATGATCTCTATGATCCTTATCAAAACATTCTGCAAATGCACAAACAGGATGATAACTATATATCGTACTACTGGGATCCAAATTCCCTTCATCCAATTGTGGAAGCCGAAAATATCTCGCACCCCGACCTTGTTTCCGCTGTCAACGCTTCAACAACCAACATGGCTACTCTGATTACCCAAATAGGCAACCTTTTAACAAATAATCAAAAGAATATTTGGAGAACATTTAATACATCATTGAGAAATAATACTCTATTACAAAACAAGTTAGTAACCACTTATACTTATAAACCATTGGTAGGTTTAACTTCAATAACTGATCCAACTGGTTTAGCTACTTATTATGAATATGACACCAATGGAAGGTTATCAATAATCCGTGATACCGACGGAAATATCGTTAAAAAATATGATTACCATTATGCCACCCAGGCAAAATGATTCTTGATTGTAATTTTTTTTCATCGGGCTGAATTATTAACTTTGGATTCCAGAATTTGATTTCATGATCAATGTCTTCATTATTGATGATCATCCGGCAATAATCACAGGGCTGGAATTTCTCTTATCCGATTCCGAAGATCGCTTTAATGTTGCGGGATCCTCAACAAAATTTACCGAGGCATTGCAAAAATTACCCTCTCTGAACGTTGATGTAATCATCCTCGACCTTTACATGGATAATAATTCACCTGTTGTAAATCTTCAAAAGCTGCGATCAAGATATCCGGACATCCCGGTACTGATATACTCTGCCGAGGATTCTCCCATATGGAAATACAGGATGATCAAGGCAGGCGCCAATGCCTTTCTGAACAAATCTTCCCACAATGATATTATCATCGATACCATCCTCGCAATTTCCGATGGTTCGGTACTGATCACAGAAGATATAAAGGATATTCTCGATCCGCAGAAAGGTCCCAGACAAAATGATTTCTTTACACCGGAAGAAATTAAAATAGGTAATGATCTTTCTACCGGAATGAATTTGAAAGAGATTTCACACAATATGGACATGTCGTTGTCGTATGTTGAAAAAATCCTTAACAGGTTGCGTCAAAAAACAAATGCTAAATCAACCATCGATCTGGTCCGGATCCTTCTCTCACGGAAGCTGATCCCGGATTTTCATGAGATGACATCGGATAAGTAATGAACCTGGCATCATCCCTTCAAATTCTTTTTATATGCCTTTATCAAACCCGGAACTCTTTCCTGCCGGATGTAAGCATAAGTATAATACTCCCCAACATTAAGACAGTGAGTCAGGGTGTGAAGACAGAAATAGGATCGACCCATCTCCTGAATATATGACAGGATGCTGGATTTAAGAGAAAAACCTATCCAAGCACATCTGAAATTTTAACCTTGGGATGATGGTAATCTTTTCCCGCAGCTCTCCAACAGTGATGAATTGCCTTCCGGGGACACCACTCTGTACAAGCAAGACACACTTCGCAATGATGCTGCCAAGCGGGCTTATTCTCAATCATTTTAATATTATTAACCAGACAGACTTTTACGCAGATCGCGCAGCCATTGCATTTTTCATCTACGTATATACTTCTGTCGGTCAATGGTATCAATTCCTGAAATTTCAGCTTTGTATCTTTTGTTTCTTTTGAATATTTCACTATTTCCTTTATATATAAATTTTGTAACATCCGGTACAATGGGGTCATGATCCAATTCAAAAGCGATTTAATAGTTTTATATCTGCTTTTTTTCCTTTCGGTTATACATTGGCAAATAGTCTCAATTCTATTTTTACTGTTTTCGAACATTATTTCCCGATCCTGGTTTATGGGAAATGGGATATGACTGTAATCTAAAGTGTTCATGGGAAGCTTTATCGAAAATTCCGCTGAAAGCCTGCCACCCATCTGTTTGATTATTTTATTCAAATTTCTTAAAGTCGGAAGTCCGTTAAAATTTTCCAGACCTCCGCAGGTGCATACAGCAAATATATATTTCGAGCCAATATCTTCCAGCTTTGTGACAAACCTTTTTACAATCATGGGTACGCCATAAAGGTGGGCCATATGAGACGGGAATATAATACCAATATTATCGGCATCTGTTTTGATACTTTGCTTTTCCACGACTGCCGCAATGGATATTAATGTTCCCTTTGTCTTTTCCGAAATATCCCTTGCTACCGCCAGTGAATTTCCGGTTCCGGAGAAATAGTAAATCTCTATACTCATAGATTATCCTTATGGAATTTATTTCTCTTATTATCAATAAATATCTCCAAGTGGATCTCAAAATTGAGAAAGAAAGCAAGTCACGATCCGGGAACGGATTCATAAATATTGAACCATTTCCGCTTCTCCATATGCAGTTTAAGAGATCTCGTAATGCTTTAATTTTCCGACAAAGGCCAATAGTTAACCATACCGGTTCAATATGATTTATTGCACAGATTTAAATCCTGGTGATTTTGATCTAATTCCTCGAGATATTTCCTGATGGTGCCTTTATCTCCCGTATATTTCTCATGGCTATCGGTCAGCTTGGCGCACTTCCGCCATGCTTTATTTCCGTCCGGGAGTGCCCCCGTCAGCTTTATCACCATGTTCAATGGCTTGACACGGTCATTGTTTCCATCGATCAGATCATTGGTTATCCATGTTCCGATGCCGTAAACGGAAAACAGTTTATTCCTGATAAAATCTTCAATCACGGAGATTTTCTCAATACTGTCAATAGAATCAGAGAAAACTATGATCTTAGGTATCACCCCGTTGGGTAATACAATCTGTTTATCCAGGTAATGTCTGATCGCTTTCCCGGCGAAGACGACCGGATCGCCCGAATCATGACGGACACCATCAAAAAGTTTTGAATTCTGAAGGGTGAAATCGCGGAAAAAAATATCGGTCGTAAAGGTGTCGGTCAACGCGATACCCAAGGCGCCATGATAGGTATCGATCCATCTCTCCAGAGCAATGGCATTGGCTTTCTGAAAGCCAAACCTGGCGGCATGGAACATAAACCATTCATGAGCCTGTGTTCCGCTGGCTTTTATGCCGAACTTCCGCGCAAACATGACATTGCTTGTGCCTTTTATGCATTCAGGGGCGACCCTGATAAATGTTTCAATGGCTTTCTCCTGAACCAGTTTCGATTTCCTTCTCCGTGTGCCAAATTCAATGACGGAGATATTCATCGCGGAAAAACCAAGGAATTTCTTTTCCCAACGGGGAATATTCAGATCAATATGATCGGAGATCCCTTTCAACCGAAAATACAATTCGGAAATACATGCCAGGAGCGGTACTTCCCAAAAAATTGCTTTATGCCATAATCCCTCTATCATGATCTCCAGCTTACCCCCCGTCTGACTGATGCTGACTTCGGCTGGGTTGTAACGGTATTTCCTCAGATAGTTAAAATAAGTATCATCGAACCAGGGGACCTTCCCGGCCAGATGTGCCTCCATCTCTTTGGTAAACCTGAGATCCTCAAAACAACAAACCTGTTTCCTCAGCTCATCGGCAAATCCATCGGGAAATACAACCTCCGGATCCCTTAATATAAAACTATATCTCACCCTGGCATCCGGATAGAACCTCAGAATTGCATATTGCATAAAAAATTTATAGGCATCCTGATCGTCGAAACAAGTGATAATGGGAGTAACTTTCATAGAGAAATTTTCAATTTAATGATTAAACGGAATACCCATTATCATCCGCGGTCCGGTTGAACTATGCATGCGTGGGTATTTCACATGTTAAAATTAAATATAATTGTCCAATCGTTCAATTGTATCTGAAAAAAGTCGGGGATTCCCACAGTTTGCATTAGAAATTGTATATTTACTGTCAGTATATTTTAACGGTCATCGTGACCTTCGCAACCATCTGAAAGAACATTCTCAAAACTTGATATTTGCAGGGACTATTGAAATATTAACTATTAATACATGAAATATCCATAGGAACATTGTTCATACAAACCGTGGATGATAATAATGGATATTCCATTTGACCATTAAATTTAAAATTATTATCAAATGAAAGATGTTGATGTTCCCTGCAATAAATGATTGATTCGACAACTATAAAACATTGCCTTAACCGACCTTTATGAACCGACTGGCTGACTGGTATAGCAGGTTAAATATCTGCTGTAAATTAATCCCGTTTTTATTGCTGTATATAGCAGTCTGCATCCTTCTTTCCAAAGGTACGCTTGAAGGTGATGAAGGAAGATACCTGGGGTTTGCAGATAATTTATTACACGGTTTCTATTCACCAGCATATCCGGATATCGACCTTTGGAACGGACCAGGATATCCTGTGTTTTTAGCTCCTCTTATTTTTTTCAGGATCCCGCTTATGGTGCTCAGACTGATCAACGGACTACTGCTTTATTGTTCCCTCATCCTGAGCTATAAGACCTTCAGCCTCTACTCTTCACCGAAAACTTCCCTCCTCTTTACCTTCCTTCTCGGGTTATACTATCCTATTTTTGAATTACTTCCGTTCATCCTGACAGAATGCCTGGCATGGTTCATGATGAGCCTCGTATGTTTTTTACTTGTTAAGACCTTCCGGCAAAATAACATCTCTTGGAAGCTTATCCTGCTTTCGGCTCTGTCGATCGCAACCCTTGCCATGATCAAAGTCATCTTCGGATATGTGATCCTTTGTATGCTCTTCATTTCAATTTTCTTGTTCCTTTTGCCTGCTTTTCGTTCAACGGCAAAAAAATCGGCACTGATCTTTTTATTCTCTTTTGGTTTCTGTCTGCCCTGGCTTATTTATACTTATACCCTGACCAATAAAGTCATGTATTGGGCCAACTCTGGGACAATGTCGTTATATACCATGAGCTCACCCTTCGTAGATGAACTCGGGGACTGGACTACAACCGCCGAATTATCGGTAAATCCGAACCACATGGTTTTTATGGATAGTATTTCAAGGTTGAAGCCCCTGGACAGGGAGAAGGCTTATAAAACAACTGCAATAAAAAATATTAAAGATCACCCCCGGAAATACTTTTCGAACTGGCTTGCCAATGTAGGAAGGATCCTACTCTCCTATCCCCACTCCTATACTTCACAAAAGATCACTACCTATTTGACTTTTATCCCGAATATGTTCATCATTGTTGCGATCGTTTTATCATTAGCCGTGAGTATCCGGTACTACCGAAGATTTCCTGAAGGATTGATCATCCTGTTCCTTCTGGTCATGGTTTATTTGTTCGGGAGTTCTCTGGTTAGTGCCTTTCGCCGGATGTTCTATATCACAATGCCATTCTGGTATTTGTTCCTCTCCTATGTCTTCAGCAATATAATCTCAATAAGGCTAAAAGAAGATTAAAAGCACTGTTCGAATTACTATATCGTTCAGAATTCCACCTTATAACTGATAAAGGGTACGATTCCCATTGGCCTGACCTCTTCCACACTCTGGTTAAAATCATTATAAACGTAGCCGGTAACCGGTTTCTGGTTAAGAAGATTTTTTAGTTGTATTGCCCATACTCCTGAGAATTTCCGGTGATTTGTCCGGTAGGTCAGGGTGAGATCAAAATAGTAAAAGGGAGGTAATTGAGGCTGGTACGCGGCTGTCTCGTTCAGTACTTCCCGGTGTTGCAGGATTGATTCCTCAAGATCGATCGGCACATAATATTCTCCGCCTGTCAGGGTGGCTTTCAGGTTGACCCCGAAAAGGTTTTTCTTCCGGATTGTCCATTCTTTACCCCCGAGTAGGTTAACTACATATCCTGAATTGTACCGGGTATTTCTCTCAATATCGTCTCCTCCTTTATATCTGGATGTGAACAGAGATACGGTAACCAGGTAATAATATTGCTTTGTCAGAAATTTTTCAAAAGTCAGGTCGATCCCCAGGTTCCTTCCTGTACCATTATTAACCAGCGTATCATTATAATATCCACCGTTGCTGTTTATCAGCGAATAATAGCTTCCGGGAATGACAGGAATATTATAAAGAAACTGGGCATACACCTCTGCTTTAAACCGCAGGTCGGGCTTTATGGTAAAATCATATCCCGCAACAAGGTGGTGGGCCTTACTGAAATTGAGGCCAAGGTTGGGTTGAATATTCAGTTCATTTCCATTTATATTCCCGGTTTCAGCCAGGTAGACCCCGGCATCTTCTGCCTGCGAATGAAGGCCATATCCTCCGCTGATTGCATGTTTTCCGGCAAACTGCCAGCGAAATGCGATCCTGGGTTCGACCGACAAGTGATGATTCAACAGAAAGTACTGAAGATGAACTCCACCGGAGAGATGAAAACGGTCGGTCAGGTCGATTCTCGATTCGGAATATGCCTGTATCAGGTCGGTATTTCCTGATCCTTGATCGAACTGCGAATAGATCCCTGTCAACGGATTGATTGCGCGGATGTCAATATCATAAAACATTGATGTATAAGTAAACCCGGTTCGATTGGTATGTTTTGGACCAAACTTATGATTCATATTGACACTTGCCGTAAACCGGTAGTTCTGATGAAAAATATACTGCTGGGGCTGCAACTCCATCCGGGTATTTGCAAGGTAATTTTCATAGAAGATATCATTATAGGTTGCCGATAGCGATGAATTCAGAAGGGTCCTTCTTGTCAGACTTATGGTATGGATCAATGCAACAGCCCCCATATTGTTATTCAGCATCGATTGGGTCCTGTCTTCCAGTTTTGTCCATTGTGTTGTATCCTCGACCGGGACTCCGCTTGAACGGGAAATCCCACCGATTCCGATTAAAGAAAAAGTACCCGCTTTTTTTGTGGGAAAATATAGCTTAAATGATAGATCCTGGTACTGGGGAATTTTATTTTTCATGGATGGATCGATCAACTGAAGAAAAGCAAGAATTGAATAGCGGTAATTGAAAAGATAGGAGGAGCCGCTCTTTTTTGAAAAGGGGCCCTCTGCCGAAACATCTAATCCCTGGATCCCGACCTGGACCGCGTACTCCCGGTGTTCGTTGTTGCCTGACCGGAATCGCATATCAAAAACCCCGGACAAGGCATTGCCATATTGGGCAGGAAAAGCCGCTGTGTAAAAATCCGAGTTATTCAGTACCTGGCTGCTGAACATGGTGATTCCCCCGCCGGAGTTTCCGACGTAGGCATAGTGGTTCGGGTTTGGAATATCGACTCCGTCGACCCGCCAGAGAACTCCTTTCGGTGAATTTCCACGAATGACGATCTGATTGGAATTGACATCCGGACTGCTCGCTACCCCGGCAAAATTGGATACCGCCCTGAGCGGGTCATCAGCCGATCCGGCATAACGGCGGCTCTCTTCTACATTGAAAGAGCGAGCGCTGACCATTGCCATCGGGTTGATCGCCTGGTCTTTTTTGACAGACGCCTTAATCTCAACTTCCCCGGAAGTGATCACATTCTCTTCAAGCGCCACGGTCATAACCGTCTCCTTTCCCGTACTTACCAGGATCTCGGGAATGACTACACTCTTATATCCCATGAAACTGATCCTGAAACTATGACGCCCTACCGGGATATTTTCCAGACGGAAGGAACCATCCACCTGTGTTATTGTCCCGATCAATGGATCTGATCCAACAAGTACGACATTGGCCCCGGGAAGTCCGGTTTTAACTTCCGCATCGATCACTTTACCCCGGACTGTCTGTACCGGAACCTGCGCCAGGACGGTAACGGCTGAAAACAATAGAAGAACTGCCAGCAGGAATATTGGGTTCTTCATGGTTTGCTATAGTTTTTTCAGGGAACCTGATCCGGATATATGCACATTGATCATCGGGTTTCCGTAATAGAAAACATCCCCGCTTCCTGATATGTTGACATCGAGCAATTTCTGAGCATTCACATAGGTCTCCCCCGAACCACTGGTAGAAGTGTAGACAATATCACTGACCACGTTTTGCTGATCAATATCACCACTGCCGCTGATTTTCAGATCTTCTTCACCTGTTTTTCCTCCTAAAGTCTTTATACTGCCGCTGCCGCTGATTTTTGCCGATAAATGGTCAGCTTCGAGATAAGATATAGTGATGCTGCCGCTACCGCTTATATTTACACTTATATCCCCTCCGATCAATTTATTTTCAGCATAAATATCTCCCGAACCACTCACCTCCAGGTTTGAAACATAAGGAGCAGAAATATAAATCCGGATCGGATCGTGCTGTCCAAGGATAACATGAGGCTTTAGTTTAACAATCAGGGTATTCCCATCCACCTCCGTGATGATCCTGTCGAGCACATTTTGCTGTGCGGATATCCGGAGCGAGTAATTTGAATCCTGATTAAAATATACCGTTCCTGAAAGCGCCAGTGATATTCCGGTATACCCGGTGACCGAACGATCTTCTGTAGTTATATCACCCTTCCCCCTGATCTTTTCGCAGGAGACTATTGCTAAAACGATGGCTGCCGATGCCAGTAATAAAAAGATTTTTTTCATGTGATAATGGTTTTAATGTTAAGGTTCATAAGGAATATCCATCAGAATTATCCGTGCTTTATATCAACAGTGTTTGTATGGATATTTGAAGAACCTCGCGTTAAAACGCGAGGATTCTCCGATCCAAGCGGAATTTTTATTTTTTTGCTCGCTAACGCTCGCGGGATTCAATGGATTTGTTTTATAGCTTTTCTCCTAGGACAAACAAAAAGCTCTTGTCCCCTATTCACTGGTAGAAAAAAAAACAGAAAGTCCGATCGGAGTGATAATGTATTGGCTGATCAGAACCTGAAACCGGCTGATCCTCCTACCCAGAACTGAAGGGTATGGGGTCCTGTTACCGGATCGGGGTTCTGCCAGATGATGTAAGGGGCAATGCCATCAAGCCGGTTGACATTCCAATTGTTGTACCAGTAAAGATTTGCAGCAGGGCCAACGAAAAGAGAAAACCTTCTCCAGATCCTTATATCTAAAGAGGGAACCAATCTTGAGAGGATCCCATGATAACTGACCTGGGGATCTGTTGTAAAAACGGCAGCTGCGGTCAGATCAATGGTCAGTGAAAGCCGGTTATTCAGTTTCAGGCAAGATCCGATTCCATATCCGAAGTTCACCAGGTAATCCATTCCTGCTCCCAGTGTCAGGATATTGTATAAGTACCTGACACCCGATTTGACTGCAATGTTCCCATAGAACACTTCATTCCCCGATATCTCCGCCTTCAGATATCCGCCCCGTCTTACAAAACTGAAAAAACCAAATGGGAGACCTGATTCAAGACTGTCGACTACATTCAGAAATCCAAATTGAAACCCCCGGCATGTACCGGTGTAGTTGAAGAAACCGGCAATCTGCGCCCCGTTATTTGCTTCCGATGCAATATTGAGAAAGCCTGCTACCTGGGTCCCACGGTTGATCTCACCATAGTTCATGAATCCGGCAACCTGTATTTTATTTATATTTTCGGGAGTCACATTCAACAAACCTGCCAGCTGGACTCCATCTACTTTCCGGGCCGAAAAGTTGAACAGGCCTGCGATCTGAGGTCCGTACACAATCCCCCTGCTCCAGTTGAACAGACCCGCGATCTGAACTCCTGCCATCGTATCGGAAAGAATATTACAGATTCCACCTAACTGAACACCGGCAAGGGTTCCCAGGTTGATGTTAAAAAGTCCGCCAACCTGAAATCCATTCGTCTTATTCCCGATAATATTTCCCAATCCACCCACCTGGACACCCCGTACACTATAACGATCGATGTTCAGCAGTCCTCCGAGTTCAAAACCATTAACTCCGCCATTGTAACCGGCTAAAAGATTAAGCGAAAAGGCATTGGTATAGGAACCCTTATCCATCCAGTTTGTCCCGACAAAAGGAACCAGCGAAAACTGAACCGGTCTGGTGCCAAATATCCTCAGATTTTCCGAGGTCTTCAACGCCTTTTCAGGTACGATCCACGAAACCAGGCTGATGCTGTCGACCGACCGGGTCTTTAACATGGCAGTCACCGGTTGTAACTTCTCCAGTTTTTCTCTGGGAACCAACTCGATAATGAATGAGCCCATCTGCCTGCAGTCTGTATATACTACCGTATCGACATATCCCGATTTACAAAATGACAAGCTGAAAGGCGCTTTTCTGTCGGAGAGCGTCAGGGAAAAGATTCCTGACGAATCGGTCAGTATCGATTTTTTTGTCTCAATAATATAAACCGTAGCTTCCTTTAAAGGACTTCCTGTTTCATGGTCCACGATCCGGCCTGTGACCTTGCAAAATGTCTTTACCGGTTCCGGACTCTCCTCCCGGACCGTAGCCGGCATCAGGATGACGTGGGTGCCGATCTCCTTGTTCTGGACCGTCGATCCAAACAATTTATTCAGTACCGTCTTAACCCTTGTGTCGTCCGCTCTGACATCGACGAGTCGGTTTGTTCTGACCAGATCAGCATTGTATGAAAAAGTGAATTTACCTTCCCGGGAAATAGCCAATAATGCCGTTTCAATAGGAACGTCATGGAGGGTAAGGGTGATTTTTTTTGACAGATGATTTTCCTGAGCCCGGGCCGTAAAGAAAGAACTCAGTGAGATCAGTAAAAGGGTGGGAATTATTAACCGTGTCACACTACTTTGAACATCCATTGCCAATGAACAGATAAGTCTGGTTTTCCTGCCTGACCTGCAGGTTGAATGATTCGGAGATTACTTTTATCATAAGTTCAACCGGGGCATCAAGGAAGGTGGTGGTAAGGCGACAGTTAAGGATAGCCGGGTTATCCACGGTGATGGTTACCGGGTATCGTTTTGATATTTCTTCAAACACCAGTGAAAGCGGGGTGTCATGAAAAACCATGGAGCGGTTCAGCCAGAAAAGACCCGAAGGATCTTCCTTTATTTCGAGATAGGGTTTTCCGTCACCCGGTTCCATGATCCCGCGCTGACCCGCACCTATATGCAGGGAAATCGTATCTCCCGAAGATCGATCAACCCGGAACAGCAAAACGGTCCCTTCAGTAACACTTACAATGACCGGAGATTCCGGGATCGCTTTGACGTTGAAAGTCGTTCCGACTACTCGGATCTGTGCAAATCCGGCGTCAATGACAAATGGATGGCTTCTGTCGGGAGTCACTTCAAAGAAGGCTTCTCCCGATAAAAGAACCTTCCGGACCGGTTCTTCAAACCGTTCCGGATAGCGTAAGGTTGAATTTGCATTCAGTGCAATGATCGACCCATCGCCAAGGGTATCCCTGACAATATTGTTCTTTGCCGTCAGGTCAATCATTCCCGGTCGGTTCAGAAAATTAATAAGCCACCAGGTTCCAAGGGATAAAACAATTACTGCTGCCGCACCGATAATCCAACGGAATAAAGGAAGCAATACAATCCGTCCCGGAGTATTTACCGGATGTTCATTTTCTTCCAGATCAATCCTTCCGGATATCCTTTTCCAGGCTGCCTGCGTATCGACAGCGACCGGAGGAGGAGAGAGCCTTCCCGTCTCAAGCCAAAGCGCTTCAAGCCGGTCCAACGCCTTCCGGTTTGATTCACTTTCTTCAATCCATGCGTCAATCCGTTGACGTTCAGCCTCATCCAGATTTCCGAGCAAGTATTGTAAAAGTAGATACTCCGCTATATGATCTTCGTTTTGGTTCATTGCTGGTTAATGAGATGACAATGCATCATGTAATATCCCCTATCTGTTTACCGGTTTTTTTTATTCTGTATATATATTTTTCAGTTATCATAAAAAATATCAAAAAGGAAAAGCAACAGTGGAAGGTATTCGGCAAGTTCCAGGCGAAGAAACTGTAATGCCTTTCCTATCTGGTTTTCCACCGTTTTAACTGAAATTCCAAGTTTTTCTGCAATCTGCTGATAAGAAAGTCCCTCATACCTGCTGAGGATAAAAACTTTTTTCCTTTCCATCGGGAGATGATCGATAGCAGTATGGATTTTCACCTGTAATTCGGAAAAGATAACCGTATCCACCGAGGTAAGATAACGATCAGCTCCCTGAATTTCCTGCCGGTCCTTATATTGATAACGGATGTCTAAATGTTTAAGCACATTGAGACAACTGTTACGAACCGCCTTGAAAAGGTAAGCCTGAATTGATGTGGTGATCAATAAACTGTTTCGCCCTGACCAAACCTTGAACATCACCTCCTGTACCACATCTTCAGAAGCAGGAACATCTTTCAGAAAACTATTGGCATAAGCACAAAGACCGCTGTAATAAGTCTTGAATAAAATCTCGAATTCAGCCTTATCTTTTATGGTCAGTCTTGATTTTACCGTTTCCTGGTTGGTCATTATGATTCATTTCCGAAGGATGCAAAGATAAAAGATATTAAGAAAACACCAATGTATCGAAATGAAGGGGGAAAGTTTACAGGCATATACTTCAGAGAGTCAACCGGGAAAAACGTTCAGGAGATTGGGAAAAGTAATTACAATTAAATTCCCGGGATCATCTTTTTGGTTTCAGCCAGGCCGGCAATGGTACGGACGATTTCTGCTATTGAAAGAGTACTGCAATTGAAAGTAATATGAAAAAGGTAAGGATGAAATTTACCTTTCAGCATCATCTCGATCAGATCGGTTCTTTTATGATCTGTTTCCTGTGCCATCTTCCTTGCTTCCGTTTCCGAAACATTCCGAAGCTTGCAGATTTCAGGGATTCTCCACTCCAGGGGAGCCTGCAACCTGATATGGATCGCGTTTGAACATCCTTGAAGAACTCCCACCCCGCCCCGGCCAACAATGACGACATACCCTTTCAGAGCCATTGCGGTGATCACACGGATAATCGTTTTCCTGATCCTGTGCTGGTTGACATAGGGTTGTGCGAATGAGGTAAGAATATCCTCCATGAATCCTTTATTCCCGGAACTCAGGAGGTAATTCATATCAGTAGGTTTTAACTCCAGCTCCCTGGCTGCTTCGAGGACGATCTCTTTATTGATGAAGCGCCACTTGCGTGTCTTCGTCTGTTCCGACCTCTTATTCAGAAATTCCGTCAGTTGCTGGCCGACCAGCTTCGAAGGACATCCGAATTCACGCGAAATGGTGATAACCGGCTCGTTGTAAGCCAATTTTTTCTCTTCCGGATCAGGGAAAGATTTTTCAAGGTACTCACGAAAAATATTTTCCATAAAGTAACTTCCTGATAGCAGGTTAGTACAAATATACAAAAAAGTTTATCAATAACAAAACGGTTTATTGAGAATTACGGGTATGTTATGGGGAAGTAACCGGGAATTTTTTTAACCTGATTTTTAACTACCTTTGTTCATTGATGGAAATGTACTCCCCGATGAAATTCATTTTTACTCCGGGATCACTCTTACTGGTGATGATTGCCCTTGTTCTCTCCGGGTGCGATGTTACCAAACCCATTTCCGAGAAGGATTATCTCCTGATCAAGAATAAATTCAAGATCAATTCTCATAAGATCACTGCCGACGATCTGAGCGGTTACCTTCAGCAGAATCCCAACACAAAGCTTTTCGGACTTTTCCGGCCAAATATTGCTTTTTATAATATGGGGAGTAAAGGGAAAGATTCCAAATTCAAAACCTGGTTACGGACAAAAATCGGATCCGCTCCGGTTCTCCTCGACACAAACCTGGTAACTATTTCAGCAAAACAGATGAAGCTTTATCTTGCCAATAAAGGTTATTTCCAGGCGGTGGTGAATGATACCATTATCTATAAAAAGAAGAAAGCGACGGTAACCTATCATGTCGATGTTTCAAAACCCTATACCATCCGTCAACTTAAGTATGTGATACCGGATACGTTACTGGCGGCCTTTGTTTACCGGGATACTTCAAAATGTCTGATTAAAAGGGGGAATAATTACGATTCTTATATCCTGGATGACGAACGTACAAGGATAACCAATAATTTACTCAGCAACGGATTCTTCCGGTTCTCAACCAATTATGTGACCTATCGTATCGACAGTTCCCTGAACTGTAAAAAAATGGATATCACTCTTGAGATCACCAATCCTGTGGTTCCTTCTCTCTTTGATCTGACGTCGGTGATCGAGTCTAATCACAAACGTTACTTCATTAATAAAATTTACCTTATTCCAGAATATGACCACCTGAAGACCGATACGGTCAGCTATGATACGATCGTCAGGTCATATGGCGGTTCGGATAAGTCGAAACCGTTTAACACCTACTATTTTTTGACCAGAGACCGCATTAAAATCAAACCGAGAACGCTTGCCCAATCGGTCTTTATAACTCCCGGAACCTTTTATAACGTACTGGATGTGAATCAAACCTATTCCCAACTTTCAAGTCTTCAGGTATTTAAGCTCATTAATATCCAGTTTAACGAAACGCTGGATGATAAACCCGCCGACACCATTCATAAAGACCTGATCGATTGTAATATCCTGTTGTCCCGTTCACCGGTTAATTCCTTCTCCATTACAACAGATGGAACAAATTCGGGCGGAGCACTCGGGATCCAGGCCGGAGTATCTTATAGCAACAGGAATATATTCAGGGGGGCTCAGTTACTGAGAGTCAATTTCAACATCTCTGCACAAGCGCAAGCGACTTCCAGTTCCAGTGATGAGCCGACCGGCTTTTTCAATACCATTGAACTTGGAGCCAATGCCGTCCTGACTTTTCCGCAATTTCTTATTCCCATCCGACCGGAACGGCTTCCAAAGCATTTCAAACCAAAAACATCGATCACTATTGGATATAACTACCAGCACCAGCAGGACTACGACCGCCATATTTCCAATATTACCTTCGGGTACAACTGGATCCAGAATGAAACGATCAAGCATGTCCTCAATCCTGTTGAAATTTCACTGGTCAAGGTTTTTCCGGATGCCTATTTCGATTCCGTTATCAATGCCCAGTCCGATCAGCGGCTAAAGAATCAATACACTTCGCATATGGTCGCGGGCTTAAAATATACGTTTACATTCAACAACCAGAAAATCAATAAAGTAAAAGACTTCATCTACCTGCGATCCAACATTGAAACAGGGGGTAACCTGATCTATGGATTGAGCGCACTGTTTAATGCTCAAAAAAATGAAAGCGGGCAATATACCCTTTTCAATCTCCCTTATTCTCAGTATGTCCGTCCCGATGTTGATTTCAGGTATTATGAAATCCTTGGGAAAAATTTCCAGATGGTTTACCGGTTCTATGCCGGGATTGGAATTCCTTACGGAAACAGCAGTGTTCTTCCCTTTGAAAAAGCGTTTTATTCAGGGGGAGCAAATGGCATGAGGGGTTACAAAATGTATACACTCGGACCTGGCACCTATCATAATGATTCAGTCACAGGCACCTATAGTCAAATAGGTGATATACAGTTAGAAGCCAATGTCGAATTCCGTTTCTCGATTTATAAATTCTTAAAAGGTGCATTGTTTATTGACGCAGGAAATATCTGGTTATTACAGGATAATCCGCAACTACCCGGTGGAGTTTTTAATTTCAGCACCTTTGTACCCCAGGTGGCTATTGATTTCGGGATAGGAATCAGGCTTGATTTCGATTTCTTTATCTTCCGCCTTGACCCTGCAATTCCAATCCGCGTTCCCTGGTATTCTGAAAATAACCGATGGTATTTCGACAAGATGCAATTCAAGGATATCGTCTGGAATTTTGGGATCGGATATCCGTTCTGATGAAATTTTGGATCTCTTATTCTTACGGAGCCGAAGAGATATCCTGGAACGCTATCAGCCGGTCATATAAGCCCCCGGGTTCACGATAGTAAACAAATATCGTATATTCGTTTTCCGTCTCCCAATGGCTTCCTTCAATAAGTGTCTCTTCTCCGACCGTCTTGCCATTTTCAACAAAAACGATAAGATAATTGTACAATCCCTGTTTCAGGAACAGGCTAAGTCCATATCCTCTCCTCTGCAGATCGTAATTCATTCTTCCGGTCTGATCAAGCTTCCAGTGGGTCAGCCCTCCGAGAATATAAAGATGACCATTGCCAATCATTGCCGGCATAGGAAGAAAAAAGTGAACCCAGGCATAATCGGCTTCAATATCGCTGTTCTGGACATTTTCGTCATTTTTAATATAGAATCTGCCGTTAAGATCCTTCTCATAGGTGTAATTCTTGTTTGTTCTGGGTCTTTCCCCGAGCAGGTATACATGGTATGTGGTATCATATAATATGCGGGCAATACGTTCCGACTGGTATAGCAGGCTTTTGGTGTCGAAGACACGGAATTCATTTCCTCCGGAAAAAACATTGTTCTCATCGTATGAAAAATCAAGGCTCTGTCCCCGGATAAATCGTGGTTCAATATTCCGGAGAGCATTGTCCCATCGCTCATTTTGCCGGACGACGACTTTAATATCCTGTCTCATGTTCGAAACCGCAAAACTGTTCAGATCAATGGTGAAATCAATCTGCTGACCGATATCACGCATATCCATCCGGGATGCCTGGCTGACCTTTCCCCCGATTCCGATCCCGGAACCTTCAGCCACCATGAACCGCCATGTGAAAACCACATCAGAAGGATCATCCTCATAAACCAGGATCATGTAATTTCCGGATATCTTAGGGCGGAATGTTGATGTAGGAAAAGTAACAGAATAATGGGTGTAATATACCGTGGTATTGTATGAATAGGAATAATCATTGATATTTTCCTCGCGGTATCCTTCGATGTAATCAAAAGGGGTAAGCTCTGAAGAGGTCGTCCAGTCTGATTCACAGTGAAGGATAGTAAATTTATAAGCTTTATTCCCCGATTCCAGGTCATCGAATGACAGTTTAAGGCGTTCTGAAGTGTTTAATGTAATGATCGGGTTCGAAAGCTCAAATCCCTCCTTATAAAGCTGAACGGTCTTTATATCAGGCCGGTAAATAATATTTTCATTCGGTAATGCTCCAGCCGAATTTTTTTCCTGACCATTCCCCCCAATAAACGACCCCATAAGAAAAATCAATATAAAAACTTTATTCATACTCCTTCCCATAACTCATTTTCACTCTTCAAACATTCACTTATTTACTTCCTAATTCTTAATTGATTTTTCCGTTTCTTTCTGAACTCCGCACAGATGATTGCAGTTGCCACCGATGCATTCAATGATTCTGCTTTCCCTGAATCAGTTCTGCCGAAAGATGGAATAAAAAGTCTCCTTGATACAAACTGATTGAGAGAGGAGGAAATTCCTCTCGATTCATTCCCGATCAGGATGACGCCCTTACCGGAGAGATTTTGTTGATCAAAGAGGTTTTCACCATCAAGATAAGTTCCGTATACAGGAAGTTTTCCTTCTATTTTATGGAAAAATTTTGCCAGATCGGTATATAAAACATTAACACGGCCGATGGAACCCATGGTAGCCTGAACAACCTTGGGATTATACAGATCGACACAGGTGCTGGAACAAACCACATTTTCAATACCAAACCAGTCGGCCACACGGAGGATAGTTCCCAGGTTCCCGGGGTCTCTGATGTCGTCAAGGATCAGGGTCAGGTCGTCTTCCGGGAGCCGCGGACCATCTTCTACGGGAAGGGGAATCTCTATCACTGCCAAAACAGGACTTGGAGTGGAGAGTGCCGAGATTTGTTTCATCTCGTGCGAAATCGTCTCAGTAACAGGGATATTCTTCTTCTGAACCGTTCTCAGGTTCCCGGCAATCCAGGAAGAATCCGCATAGATTCCGGTTATGCGGAAGGAGCTCTCTATCAGATCCGTAACAAGTTTATGCCCTTCAGCAATAAACTGGCAGTGATCTTCTCTGCCTTTTTTACTCCTTAACGCAACTAAATGCCTGATCTGATTTTTTGAAAGCATAAAAAAAGGGGGCGGTTGGCCCCCTAAAATTACATAATTTTATCGTCCTGGTCAGTTATTCAGCAAAAACTTCAAAGGAGACTTCAACCTGAACATCCTTATGAAGCGTGACTTTGGCTTTATAGGTACCCAGTTCCTTGATATGCTCTTGTTCAACCTTGATTTTTTTCCGGTCGATCTCGAAATTATACTGGTCTTTTAAGGCTTGGGCAATCTGGATTGTATTGACTGAACCAAAAATTTTTCCGGATTCAGCAGCTTTAGCTCCGATCTTCAAAAGGATATTTTGCAATCCCTTTGCCATTTCCTCAGCCGTACCTTTGATTTTTGCTTCCTTGTGTGCTTTCTGCTTCAGCACTTCGGCAACGACCTTCTTATTGGTTTCGGTTGCCAGAATTGCAATTCCGTTAGGGATCAGATAATTACGTCCATAGCCGGGTTTTACGCTGACTTTTTCATTGGCATAACCCAGATTGGGAACATCCTGTTTTAAGATAACTTCCATGTTTCGCCCTCCTTATTTTAATAAATCACCTACATAGGGCAGTAACGCAAGATGTCTTGCCCGTTTAATTGCTTGTGCCACCTTCTTCTGATATTTGGTCGAGGTTCCGGTAATCCTGCGTGGAAGGATCTTTCCCTGTTCATTCACGAACTTGAGGAGGAAATCGGCATCTTTATAATCGATATAGCGGATCCCGCTTTTCTTGAATCGACAATATTTTTTCTTTTTGGTATCGACCGCGATCGGGGTCAAATATTTTATTTCACCTTGTTGTTGTGTTGCCATGTTACTTTCTTTAAAACGTTTTTATTCTTTTTCTTCCTTCACTTTTTCGATTTTTGCCTTATTACGCTTTTTCTCGTTATAGGCAAGCATATGCTTATCAAGAACAACCGTAAGAAAGCGAAGAATACGTTCGTCACGTTTGAAGGTAACTTCCCATTCCCTGATCATGGAAGGGTCGGCTTTAAATTCGATCAGATGATAAAATCCGGTCGATTTTTTCTGAATTGGATAAGCGAGCTTACGAAGCCCCCAGTGATCCTCATATATTATTTCAGCGTCTTTGCTGACGAGGAACTTCTGATACTTTTCTACCGTTTCCTTCATCTGTTCTTCAGACAAAACGGGAGTCATAATGAAAACGGTTTCGTACTGGTTTAACATTTCTCTTTTATTTTGTTGTTAATCGGTTTAAAAAAAGGACTGCAAAAGTATAGAAAAAAAATCATTTAACCAAATAGCAAACTTCTTAACTTTGGCCGATTAATGTTATTTCCTTATCCTAATATCCCGTTACCTGTGACGAAAAAAGAAAACAATCCGTATATCCCAATCCTGCTGATCGTCATTCTTTTTTCATTCTTTGCATGCTATCGGTTATTTCTTCCGAAAGAACAGGGATGGAAAACGATCATCACCAGCGATGGTAGGGGATATTACGCCTATCTTCCGGCCATTTTTATTTACGGGGATCTGACTTTCAAGCAGGTTGCCAGTACCGAGAAAAAAAACTATAACCGTTATGATTTTCTCCCTGAATACCTGGTCACTGTTAAAACAAAAACCGTCAATAAATATTTTTCAGGTGTAGCGTTGCTGTTAATGCCTTTCTTCCTTCTGGCTTTGTTCTTCTCGTGGATCGTAGGACTTCCGCTGGATGGGTATTCATTCTTTTTTCAATTCTTCACGGGACTCGGAGCGCTGTTTTACTTGTCAAGCGGACTCTTTTTCCTTCTAAAAACACTTCAGCGGATGAATATTTCCGGCAGTGTCATTTCCTGGGTCATCACTGCTATTCTTCTCGGAACCAACCTTTTTTACTATAGCATCTGGCAGCCATCCATGTCGCATGTTTATTCCTTCTTCGCTGTCAATGGATTTATCTATTTTGCGCTAAAGACCATGGAGCGTCGCGACGGGATCCATCCGGTGCTGATGGGTCTTTTCTTCGGATTTGTGATCCTGATCAGACCAGTCAACGGACTTGCGATATTTCTGATTCCATTTTTATGTCCTGGTTGGAATGGATTTTTCTCCTTTTTACGGTATTCAGCGACCGGCAAAGGACTTCTTGCTATTCCTGCAGCTGTAACAGTGATCGCCATTCAACCCATCCTGTGGTATTTTCAAACCGGAGAGTTTTTGATCTGGTCCTACCCCAACGAGGGATTCTATTTTGCAAATCCGGAAATCATGAATATTCTTTTCAGTTACCGAAAAGGATTATTCATATATACGCCGCTCCTCCTCCTATCCATTTTAGGTCTGATACCAATATTATCCGGGAAGAAATTTTTCCGGTTTATTTCCCTCCTTATTTTTTTGATTCTCTTCACCTGCCTCACGGCATCGTGGTGGAACTGGTACTACGGCGATGGTTTCGGAATGCGTCCTTTTATCGATTTTTATGGTTTGTTCGCTATTCTTATTGCCATTTTCCTCAATTCCCTGTCAAACCGTGCAATCTTTGGTTTTTTCAAAGGAATGATAATTATATTTGTATTTCTCAACCTTTTCCAGACCTGGCAATATATTCAGGGGATCATCCATCCCTTCGATATGGACAGGGAAAAATACAGCTTCGTATTTCTCAGAGCAGATTCATCACGTTTTGACTGCCTGGGAGGGAATAAGGAGATTCCCTTCTATGGGGCAGATCTGAGGAAACCATACCGGGTATATCAGCATGATTTCGAAAAACCTCAGAACGGATGGAACGACATTTATCGTAAACTCGATTCAATCCATTCTTTTTCAGGAAGATTCTTGGGTCGACTCGATTCTCTTCACGAATTCAGCCCCGGACTTGAGATGGTTGCCGATACTTTTGCTCCCGGGGGTGGAAAACTATTTTGTAAGGTAACCCTTATGCTGAACGACAGCTCTCCCGGTGCAAGTAACAGAGCCTTCTTCGTAATCAGTATCGATAGCGTCGATAAAGGGTACAATTACTGGAATGGGCTGAAGATAAACGGAATATCACGGCAGGACACGGGTCAATGGAGAAAGTGTATGTACCAGTGGAATCTTCCGGTCATTAAAAATCCAAAAGCCGTTGTCAAGATGTACGTGTGGAATCCGAGAAGACAAACTTTTGCAATCGACAATATGCGGATTGAACTTTACCGGGCAAAGCAGTCGGGTACAAAAGGTCAGAATTAATTATTTTGAATCAGTATCACCGCATAGGCTGAAATACCCTCTTCCCGTCCGATAAATCCTAAATTCTCGCTGGTTTTTGCCTTTATAGAAATCTGGTCTGATTTAATCCCAAGAATACCGGAAAGAACAGCGGTCATTTCAGGAATAAGATTACTGATCTTTGGGTTTTGCAGAACTACTGTCGAATCAATATTTACGATCGAAAAATTCTTTTCTTTTATAAGGTCGGAAGTGCGTTTTAATAATATCTTGCTATCGATATTTTTATAGGTGGGATTGGTATCCGGAAATTGGTTACCGATATCTCGAAGTCCGGCTGCACCAAGCATTGCATCACAGATTGCATGAATGAGAACATCGGCGTCAGAATGTCCGGTGGCTCCTTTGATATGGGATATCTTAATACCACCAAGCCAGAAGGGAGAACCCTCCTCCATCTTATGTGTATCAAAGCCAAATCCAACCCGCATCATATTCAGGGTCAATCATCAGTTGTGGTATCCTTGGTGGTAGTTTTCTTGGTAGTTTTGTTCCCGGCATTGTTAAAATTGAACAACAGGGTGAACTGCAATGTGTTTTGCATCGGGTTGTTGTTTTTAACAGGGATCAGGTAGGAGAAATCAAGTCCGAAAACATTGTAACGAAGACCAGCTCCAAGCGTGAAGAACTGGCGGTCGCCCTTATACTTGGATTCATAGAAATAACCGGCCCTGACCGAGAATAACTTATTATACCAGTACTCTGCGGCGATGGCAACATTGATCTCCTGCAACTCCTCCTTGAAGCCATAAGGGGCATCATAAAAACTCTGGATCATCCCCTGGATGGGAGAAACATCAGGATTCATTCCTTTTTCGATCACTTTCTCCCCATCGGGGCCAACAGAATCAGGATAATAAACCGGTGGTGTCGGAACCAATAATTTGCTGAATTCAACAGCAAAAGAGAGACGGTTATAGTCGTCGATATCCATGGTGAAGGACGGACCCAGTCGCAGGGTGGTAGGGATAAAGTCTTTCAGTGTTGAAGTGCTACTGTACGATATCTTATTCCCGATGTTGGAGATACATAACCCGAAATCGATAGAGGATCCTTCCAATCCCTTAATTTCTATTGGATGATGGTAATAGATCGCTAAGTCTGCGGCGACAGCGATCCCTGGACGGACTTCATTTCCGGTGGAATAATTAATCGGGACCAGGTTTGAATAGATGAACCGGGCTGCTACCGCACCCGAAAATTCCCTCGAAAATTTCCGTGAATAAGTGAAATCCAATGCCCATTCATTGGGCTGTACCTCTCCCAGTTCCGTTCCGATCTGATCAGTAAACATCACCTTCCCCATGGAGAAAAAACGCAAAGAAGCAGCGATTGCCTGCTTGTCTCCGAACTTTCCAAACCCTACAAGGGAGGCTAGCCCGATATCGTTGACAAGTCCCCTTAACCAGGGTACATATCCGATTCCAAAACCAAAGGTTTTATCAATAAACGCATATTTTGCCGGGTTCCAGAACATGGAATAGGCATCCGGACTGGTGGATGAACCAACATCTCCCATTCCGCCACCCCGGGCGTCAGGCGCAATTGTCAAAAACGGCACCGCAGTGCTTATTACTCTGCTTCCATCCAAAGGCTCAGTGTCTTGTCCATAAGTCCCGCTAATTACCAACGATACCGCCAGTAGTAAAATAAGTCTGATCTTCATCTGTCAAATCCTGTTATAAAATATAATACTGTCATTTAGTTTAGAAATAAGGAACGAATTAACCTTCCCGATATTGCCCCGCAATGAAAAAAGAATCTGGAACGATCGTTCATTACCTGAAAATCACCAGCTTTTGCGATGATTCTACATACATTCCATTATCACCCCTGAATTTTATCCGGTACGGATATATTCCGCTCCTCAGCATTCGGCCATTGGCATCGGTCCCATTCCAGTAACATAAAGGTACTGGAGTACTCTCTGAATAAGTATAATTAAGGGATGTTACCTTCTGACCGGTAATGTTGTAAATTTCAATTTCCACTTCCAGTGTCCCGCAATCTTTCATCGGTTCAAACCAGAAATAGGTATATTCCGAAAGCGGATTCGGGTAGTTCAAAATCTTTTTAACGATAAGTTGAGAGGAGACGTAAAAGGTGATCTCCTTTTCTGTTGGGTTGTTGAACATATCCCATGCCTTGAGCATCAGTTTGTGATACCCCGGGGAAATATCGTGAAGGGGATAGATCAGACTTCCCCCGGTACAGGTGTTGAGCTGGGGTGTGAAGTACTCATTTAAAACAACCGGATGTGCCCCATCATCATCCAGAACCAAGATGATCTCATGTCCTATGCCCACTCCGACAAAATTGATTCCGTCTTTGTCATAAAGATCACACAGTAGAACAGGATTGATACTGGTCGTTCCGCCCGATATAAAACCTGGGTTATCCAGGAACAGCGTAATATCTGGTCCCTGATTATCTGGATCGGCCAGGGTATCCTTCCCTCCGATAATGATTGAATCCGTAAATCCGTTGGCATCCTGTTTGCCATCTGAAGCATAATAGCTTATTTTACCCCTGCCAAACTGAAGTGCTATCTCTTTGGGAACAACAAAATCGAAAGTAAAAAGTCCCTCTGTCACCGAGGCTTTGATTTCAGATAACAGACTATTTTGGATCGAAAAATTTGCCGGATAGCTGTCTGAAGTGTTTCCGAGTGTTGTGTATGTAATAGATTTGTCAAAAACCTTGGCCCGGAGAATTCCATTGAAATCCGTGATTTGTTGTCCGTTCGGGTCCTCTATCATTCCTGAGACACTTACCCTGGACATACCCTTGATTGTATCAGAACCAGATAACGGATTGTCGTTAATTTCAATCGTTTTTACCCTATTTTCAGGGAAAGCAATCCGCTGGGCAGGATCGCCAAGCAGGACAAAATTCCGGATAGCATTATTGTTGTTGTTATTATTTTTCGAGATGCGTACCAGATCACCCATCGACAGATATTCGCCATCCTTTTTATCCATGAGATGACGGAAAAAACTTGTATCGACTCTCTGGTTATAAGTAGATTGAGCTAACCGGGTTGTCGTAAATAAAGCGATACCTCCGCCATCTGCACGCAGAATTACCATTTCACCTCCTGAAAAACGTTCAGGGTTGTCAAAGCGGCTGAATTCACAGGTAGCCGTAATAAAAACAGGCAATTCATTTTTATTCGTCCATGCCTCGATATCAGCGAGTGTAAGAACCTGTTCATACGACCATCCGGATTCTCCGCCATGGCCAGTGTAATTGATCAGGAGCGTACCTTCGGAAATAGCATTATTGATGGCTTCATTCGCATCCGGAAAACGATAACCGGCTGGAATTTTGATCATTTGGTAAGCATCCAAATATATTTTATTTACATTAAAAACCGGGTATTTTTTCAAGACAATATTTGATGATTCCTCAGCCTGTTTAAAATGAATATTATCATTTTCATCATCGGCGACAAAGGTGATCACGTTGCGCCAATCCGACATAACCGAATCCGAGGGCGAAGCATAGCGCAGAATCTTTTCTACCATGATTGCGGCTTGTTCAACCGTAGTCACTGGAAGACGCCCGATCCCAATGTCAATACTTCCATTTGACTCCTGCCCTTCCGTATCTCCCAGAATGCCGAAATAATCATCGCACACATAAGAAAACATTTGATCCAGCGACTCGGAAGATTGGAAGGTTGGGATCATATTATTATTCCCCGGAACCCGGTCCTTGGGATCATAAGAACCGTCTCCGAATAAAAGAAGATACCTTGGCGAATTATCCGGTTGTCCCCTGTCATAAAGCATTTTCATAAAATCGCGGATGGCAGTCGGATCTTTTTGTCCACTGGCAAACTCATAATATATTTCGGTAGTGGGGACGACTTCAACGCTGATGTTGTTTTGTTCGCGGTGAAATTCAGCCAGTTGCTCTGCATATTCCGTGAACAAAGGATTTGTGACAATTATCAGGGTCGAAGGATCAAGGCTGTGCAGATTTTGATTCGCTACTGTTCCGGCATAATGCACCGAAAAAAACGACGATCCGTCGAAGGAAATGAATTCACGCAGTTCCTCCGTCGGACAACGAAATGTAAAGATATTATTTGCAAGGGTTCCTTCAACCGACCGGATTTCACCGGGATCTGTCACATCCCAAACGCTTACACCGGAATACATCTTTTTAACCCTGAATTCCGTAATCCATTTTTTTCTGACTGAACTGGAACATCGGAAAGACATCTGCGGTCCTTTAAAGATCAGGAACCGCTGGCATACAACCTCCAGGTAGTTTAACCACCCAATTGCATTTGAAATCGGAAGATTATAGGTCAGATTAATGGTAAGCGGGCTCGTTTTACTATAAAGAGTCGAATTTCTTACCTTAAACTTCCCATAAGTATATAGTCCACTGGAAAAATCCACTTGAATTGAATCGGTGAGGATCCCGTTTACGGAGATTAAAAAACGGCTTATCATCGTACATCTCGCTGCTACATAACTTTTTAGCTTCACCCCCACGAGGGAATCCCTGTCTGGAAAATCAAAACTGAAATCGAAAGAATTTTTGATATTATCAAAGACCTCTCCATACCAAACCTTCCCTGACCGGATCAGGTTCCTCTCGTCCAGTTCATGATAGAGATAATCATCAAACCTCTGTGGTGCATAGGTCGGAATGGAATCGCACGATGCTCGGGGTAATACACGTTTCCCGGGCCCGAGGTCGAATGTCAGAAAATAATACGTCGAATCGGAATAAAGATTCTTAACATGGGAATAGGAGGCAGTCATCGTATCATAATACCATTTATCAGCTGTTTCTCCGTAAAAAATAAAATAATCTCCCGGATCAAACTGACCGTCCTCACCGTCGTTTACCAGGATGGGATTCTCTCGCAGATCATCGATCCGGAATTTACTATTGCTCTCAGGAAGCATCCCTCCTCCGTTACCAAATAATCTGATATTGGCAGGGATAACCTGAGAGGTCTCAATTCCCATTGATTGAAGATCTTCGTAACTAACTTTATGAATTCCGGTATTCCAAACGGAAAGTTTATACCATCGACCCGTGGCTAAAACTGAATTTTCCTTATGAACCGCCTCTGCCAGGGTAATGAGAGGAAATAGAAAAATCGCTAATAGTATAGTACAACCGGTTAAACGCATGAGATCAAATAGTTCATAAAAATAAACAATTAACGGATCAGAACCAATTTCGACGATCCTTGTATGACCGATCCATCTTGCAGGGTCAGACGGATACGGTAACCGTAAACGCCGGAATTGATGCTACATCCCTGGTCGGTTTTTCCATCCCAGGTGAAAAGATTTACACGGTAACCATTCAGAAATATTGATTGACGTACCGTCTTCACCAGGTTTCCGGTTATGGAAAAAATTCTGATTTCCACCTCTGCATTCTGATCTGTCTGATTTGTTTCAAAAGAGAATGTCGTATGGTCACGCATCGGATTCGGGTAATTCATTACTTGTTGAATAACCTGATTGCCAGAGGAGTTTACAATGAAATCAATACCGACTTCCGTAGAGTTATTAAACACATCCCAGACTTTCAGGTCGAGGTGATGATATCCGTCATCAAGATTTCTGAAGGGATAGGTAATGGTTCCGCTCTTAAAAGTATTAAGATCCGATTCATAATAATCATTCAAAATAAACGGGATGTCGGTATTCTGATCAAGAACGGCGATGATGTCATGTCCGATACCATTCCCTACGGTATTGATCCCCGATTCATCACTTATAAAGGCCAGAAAATCTGGATTCTGGTCGGTGATCCCGCCAGATCTAAAACTGGTATTATTCATATATAAGGAAACAGATGGTCCTTTGTCGTCAGGGACAGCTTCATTGTTATATCCACCAACAATGATATTACTATCATATCCATTGGCATCTGTTTCATCATTCCGGGCGTAATAGCTGATTTTCCCAATTCCAAAATTATAAGCGATATCTTTGGGAACGAGAAATGTAAAGGAGAAAGCTCCGTTTATCACCTGCGCTTTTCCCTTATAAACCACGTTCTTACGGAGAAAAAATTTCACCGGAGGCACCTCCTGATCATTTGCACGGGTATATATCTCCGACGATTTGTCATAGACCGTAGGAAATACTGTTCCGTTAAATGAGGTCACCTTCATTCCTGAACTATTCCTGATCTCGCCTGCGATTGTCACTTCTGCCAGCGCTTTCAAGGTATCAGGAATAGAGGAAGGTTCCTCTCCGTTGATACTGGTTGTTACTACATCCAGGTTGGGATAAGCCATCTGAAGCGCAGGATCGCCAAGAAGGGAAAACTTCCTGGTGTTAACTATATCTACATTGTACTTGGCGAGTACGATCAGGTCGCCCATCCGGTAATACTGGCCATCGACCTTTTTAAAAGCGTTGTTGTAAAAATTCAGCGAAAGAGTTTTATTTAATCCTGCATAGGTAAGGCGTGTCGTTGTGAGAAGTGCTACTCCACCACCCTTCGGATTCAGGAAGACATACTCCCCTGCCGAAACGCGGTCCGGGTCATCGAACCGGCTGAATTCACAGGTAGCAGTGAGGAAAACCGGCATTTTCTCATAATTAGTCCAGGAATTTATATCGGCGACTTCCAGAACCCGCTCATGCGACCATCCGACTTCACCACCGTGACCGACATAGTTGACAATCAAAGCCCCCTTTTCAACCCGCTTGTTTATCGCTTCATTAACTTCCGGATAACGGTAACCTCCCGGTGTTGAGACCTGAACATAGGAATCCAGGTATATTTTATCCGAATTGAAATCCTTATAAGAGGTTTCAAGAATATTGGAAAAAAGCTCTGAGTCTTCGATAAATTGATTTCCCCCCAGATCCTGATCGTCAGCGACAAAACACACAACATTTCTCCAGTCATTCTTCACAGGTTCGGAATTGGTAACATAATGAACGATCTTATCTACTGCGGCCTTTGCCTCTTCCGGCGAAGCTACGGGAAGTCTGCCGACTCCCAGGTCGAGTTCTCCAATTGCGCCTTCTCCTTCATCATCTTCAAGCAAAACAAAGTAATCATCCGACACGAATGTATATACCGGGGCCAATGATTCACGGGATTGATAGGAAGGAACAAAGTTGGTGTTATCACTCTTCCGGTTCATGAAATCATACGACGCATCACCGAAGAGTAATAGGTACTTTGGTTCTTTCCCTGATTCAGCTTTATCGTATAAGAACTTCATGAAATCACGTATGGCACTGACGTCCTGAACTCCGGAAGAGAATTCATTATAGATCTGATCCGGGGTTACGACAACTACACTAAGATCACTATTATCGCGGTGGAACTGGGCAAGACGTTCGGCATCCGAAAGAAATACCGCGGGAGCGACAATCACATAGTCAACCTGTGAAATTCCATGAAGATTCTGGTTCGGGACCATTCCTATGAATTCAGGAGCGCCGAACGATGTTCCGTCAAAAGCGATGAATTCACGTATCGTATCGGTAGGAAGACGGAAGATGAGATCATTTCCTGATTGCGAAGTCTTTATCCGGACAGCATCTCCCTTAGTGGAAATGTCCCAGACGGTCAAATTGGTACCAAGGGAAGTAACTACAAATTCGCTGACTTTCCCTTTTCCTGATCCTATGATGGAGCGGAACATCATTTGTGAACCTGTCATCTTCAACTGACGTAGAGCATTAAGTTCTAAATAATTCAGATACCCTACTCCATTACCGTTATTCTTTTTATAATCGAGTTGAACTTCAATTACCGGACTTGAAGAGGAAAAGCCAACGATTTCGTTTTTTTCTATAGCATAAGGTTGTGTGTAATCTGAACTAACCTTTGGTATTGAAATGCTGAGTTGTTTGGATCCGGCGGCAAAGACATTGAATGAAGTACTTCCGTAAACACATCGTGCTGCAACATCAACGATAAGTTTAACCATCGAAGTTGTAATAAGATTGGGAAAATTGAAACTATACTTCCGGCTTGTAGTTACGTCAAAAATTCCCTGGTCCCACCATTCCTGCCCTGATTGGATCAGGTTGATCTCATCCTTTTCATAAAACGTATAATCATTGAAGGTGTTAATATAATGAGTCGGATCAGCCGTTGTTGACGACTCAACTCCCATCCGTTTTCCGGGTCCCTGGTCAAAATTCAGAAAATAACAGGTCTTATCGGAATAGAGGTTTTTCTTGTGATTAAAAAGGAATAAAGATTTATTGTATTTCCAGCAGTCGGGTGACTCACCGTAAAACAAGATGAAATCTCCGGGATCAAATTTACCATCTTCCTCACCATAAACATAAATGGCGTTTTCGATCAGATCATTTGCCCGGGGTTCAGCATTGGCTTCAGGAAGCATTCCTCCTCCATTTCCGTATAGCCGGATGTTCTTCGGATTTATTGAAGCAACGTCAATTCCTTCTTTTTCAAGGTAATCATAAGTTATTGCATATACGCCGCTTGACGAAACAGCTACCTTGTACCAATTGCCGGATGCAAGGTTGGAATTTCCCTTAAAGATACCGGCTGATTTTACATTCCCGGAGCGTGAATTCTCCGTCAATTCTAGTTCCAGGGTAAATGAGATCAATCGCTCCAGTTTACCTGTATTTACATTCTTTCTTAAAGGTAAAATACATACTTCGAGAAATGGGACTTTTCGCTGGTAGATTATAGAATGAAGAAGGGTGATATTTTCTGCTATTTTATCCCTGTTCACCAATCTGATGCTCACGGAATCAGCAATGGGTTCAAAAACCAGGTTCGTAACGATAACCGATTGCACGGAATCCAGACCCCGGTCAAGTTTAAATCTCTCAATGAAAAAGGGCAGGTATTCGAATCCGAAACGCGATCCCGAACCGTCAAACTCAAGTATTGATACTTCCTGAGTATCAGAGATCTGGATGATTCGTTCGGGATTCCATTTTATTTTCCTGTCCAAATACAGTTTGCTTCCATATCCAGAAGATGCGATAGATATTATAAAAGCCAGTATGATCAACCAAAAGTAAAGAGGTCGGAACGTTTTTACCATGAGTTGGGGTTATTAATAGAAAGACAGCATTACGTTTTAAATAGTTTGCTGCAAAATTTTTAAACTGTCAATAAATATACTTTTCCAGATTTCAAACGTTATCTGTTAATTAATATTGTTAAAAGAACAAGTTGAAATTCAAAAATATTGTATTATTGCGATCATTAAATCTGCAAAGGATTTCATGTAAATTATGATCTGGAAATTTAAGATCATCGCTCCTCTTTTAATTCTTCTCCTGGTTGCTGAATCTTTCGGTCAGGATCCTCAGTTTTCTCAATTCTATGCCAATCCCCTATATCTCAATCCCGCCCTGACAGGAGCTTCAATCTGTCCGAGATTAATGGGAAACTACCGGAACCAATGGCCTTCCCTGGGCAGTGCGTTTAATACTTATAATGGTTCCTTCGATATGTACATCGATGCACTCCATGGCGGACTTGGTTTATTGTTTGATGCCGATCGCGCAGGTGGCGGGAACCTGAATACCACCATCATCAGTCTTACATATGCCTTTAAATTCAATATCACAAGTAAACTTCAGGCAAGTACTGCCGTAAAAGCCGGTTATTACCAAAGACGTCTTGTATGGGAAAACCTTACTTTCGGAGATATGTTTGAGGATCTTATCAATGGTGGGGTTATTAAACCAACCCTGGAAGAACCGCCCGACAACAGCCGGGTAGGGGTTCCCGACTTCGGAGCAGGAATATTTTTAAATTTTGACGATTTGGTCTATGCGGGATTTGCCATTGACCATCTTACCCAACCCGATATCGGGTTCTATTCTGATATGACCTCAAGGTTGTATATGAAATTTACCGTTCATGCTGGTTCTGTCATCAACCTGAAGGGTGGAGGCGGAGGCAGGAAAAGCGGTAGTGATGAGGAGCGTGAGTTCTCGATCTCTCCGAATATTTTATATCAGCAGCAATTTAAATTCCACCAGCTGAATATCGGTCTTTACCTGACCATTGATCCATTTATAGGCGGGTTATGGTTCCGCCATAACTTTGAAAATCCCGATGCCATCATCCCGATGTTGGGAGTTCATTATAAAAACCTAAGGGTAGCTTACAGCTACGATTTCACGGTTTCGAAATTAAAAACCGCGTCCGGAGGGGCACACGAGATATCGGCCTCCTGGCAATTTCCCTGTATTGAAAAAAGAAGACATATCAGGGCAATAAAATGCCCAAGATTTTAGTTATATCTCTACCATGTTAATAATTCATGTATTATTGTTCATCAATAATCTCCGTTAATCCGGATAAATATTTGCTAAATTTGAGCAATTCATGTAGGTTTGCAAAAATTTTCTAAAGGATGAAGATTCAACATTTATTTCAGGCAAGTGCACTGATCGCCATGATCCTCCTGGCAGGGTCCTGCAAGAAAGGTGGTACCTCCAGTACAACTGGCTGGGATTACAACAATTCCAAGAATGGCGGTTTTGAAGTCCGCGATTTCTCGGAACAACAAACCGGACCGGGACTGGTTTTCATTGAAGGCGGAACCTTCCCTATGGGACAGACCCAGGATGATGTAATGTTTGAATGGAATAATCAGGCACGCAGGGTTTCCGTAGCCAGTTTTTATATGGATGAAACCGAGGTGAGAAATCTTGATTACCTTGAATATCTGTACTGGTTAAATCGCGTGTATAGTACGGATTATCCCGGTGTTTACCGCAGAGCTCTGCCCGATTCACTGGTTTGGCGCGACAGGCTTGCCTATAACGAACCCCTGGTAGAATACTATTTCCGCCATCCTGCTTACAGGAATTATCCGGTTGTCGGCGTAAGCTGGGTCCAGGCAAATGAATACTGTGCCTGGAGAACAGACCGTGTCAATGAGATCCTTCTGATCAAGAAAGGAATCCTTGCCATGGATCCTGCCCAGAAAAATGAGAACAACTTTAATACGGAAGCTTATCTTTCAGGTCAGTATGAAGGATTGGTCGATAAACCACTGCCCGACCTCAATCCCAATGGAACAGGCACCCGGAAAGTTAAAATGGAAGATGGCATTATGCTTCCGAAATACCGGCTCCCGACCGAGGCAGAATGGGAATATGCTGCACTCGGACTTATAGGGAATACCTCTTACGAAAGAGTTATTGAAAGAAAGAATTATCCCTGGAACGGGAATTATGTCCGTACGAATGAATCAAGATATTACGGCAGTTTCATGGATAACTTCAAGCGTGATAAAGGAGATTATATGGGTGTTGCCGGAAACCTGAACGACGGTGCCGATATTCCGGCTCCCTGCGGTTCTTATTTCCCCAACGATTATGGCCTCTACAACATGGCCGGAAATGTCAGCGAATGGGTGTTGGATGTTTACCGCCCTCTATCGTTTAACGATGTTTCCGATCTTCATCCTTACCGCGGGAATGTATTTAAAACCCCTATCCGTGATGCCGAAGGATTCCTTGCCGAAAAAGACAGTCTTGGCCGCATCAAGTACCGTGATATCACCCCTGCTGAAGCTGCCGATCGTACCAATTACCGTCAGGCCGATAATATAAATTACCTTGACGGGGACTTCTCCTCCTCCATTGCTTCTGAATATTGGAAGAATCCCCCAAGTGATAACAGCGGAACCAACCTGATGTACCAGTATGGCGCTAATTCTTTGATCAGCGACCAAACCAGGGTTTATAAGGGAGGGAGCTGGAAAGACCCGGCCTATTACCTGAGCCCGGGAACCAGACGGTTCATGGATGAAAACAGCGCAACAGATTATATTGGCTTCCGGTGTGCAATGACCCGCGTTGGCGGTGCTATCCCCGGAAAATAACCGAATAAAATACTGAATTAAACCCCGTTTCGTCAAGGAGACGGGGTTTTTTATTTATTTTGCGATGCCATTACCATGAACATGCTTCAGGATGAACTCAATATAATTTATCAGCGCTTCACCGAAAATCCATTTATTTCCACCGACAGCAGGCGTGTTCAACCCGGTTCCTTGTTCTTTGCCCTGAAAGGTCCCTCTTTTAATGGTAATAAATTTGCTTTGGACGCATTAGAAAACGGAGCTTCCTGGGCCATTATCGATGAACCTGAAGCCTGCGTCAATAAACGGTGTATCCTTGTCGGAAACGTTCTGAATTCATTGCAGAAACTCGCTAAACATCATCGCGACCAGTTTGACATTCCGGTTATCGCGATCACCGGAACCAACGGGAAAACAACCACTAAAGAGCTGATCACAGCAGTCCTGTCGGAGAAATTCAGAGTCGTATCAACCGCCGGAAACCTGAACAACCACATCGGAGTACCGCTGACCTTGCTTACCATGAACCATGAAACAGAGATCGCTGTCATCGAAATGGGAGCCAACCATCCGGGAGAGATCGACTTTCTTTGCCGGATCGCCCGACCCGATCATGGCATGATCACAAATATCGGGAAAGCCCATCTTGAAGGATTCGGAGGATATGAAGGGATCATCCGGACTAAAACGGAGTTGTACCGCTACCTGCAATCCAACCATGGAACCATCTTCATCAACCATGACGATGAGATATTGATGGAACAGGTGAAAAATCAGACCACCATCTCTTATGGAGCTTCTGACTCCTCCCTTTCCTATCAATCCATAACTGCTGATCCGTTCGTCAGAATTGAACTTCTTTTCAAGGATCAAACTTTACAATCCGTCTCGTCAAAACTCTATGGCAGGTATAATGCCAGCAATATCCTTGCTGCTGCATGCATCGGACAATATTTTCAGGTAGATCAGAAGCTGATCAAAGATGCCATCGAGCACTATGAATCTTCCAACAACAGGTCGCAGGTAATAAGGACTTCAACCAACCTTCTCATCATGGATGCATATAATGCCAATCCTGCCAGTATGAAGGAGGCGCTGAAAACCTTTTCAGAAACGAGTTACCCTGCTAAAACGCTGATCCTGGGAGATATGCTGGAACTGGGAAGTGAAAGTGACGCAGAACATGAAACGATCCTCCGTATGGTTGAGCAGATGCAATTTCAGACCGTCTACCTTGTCGGACCTGTTTTTACGCGTTTGAACCGGAAGCGTGAGTTCCTCTGCTTTCAGGACGCCGACCTAGCCAGGATGTGGTTCGAACATCACCCTGTTAAGGATTCGACCATTTTATTGAAAGGATCCCGTGGCATTAAACTCGAAAAAGTTTCCGCTCATTTATAAATATCCATACCTTGAAATCCACCTATCATGTCATTGGTCTTATGTCGGGAACCTCACTGGATGGAGTGGATCTAGCCTTGTGCGAATTTCATCAGGTTCATCAACAATGGACCTTTCAGATCCTGAAAGCCGAAACCATTCCGTATTCAGAAGAATGGAAGAACCGTCTCTCCGGTGTGGAAAAGGGTACCGCCTTTGATCTTGCACTGACCGACTCAGATTACGGACACCTGCTCGGGCAGTTGTGCAAATCCTTTATCGATAGGCAAAGGATAAAACCTGATTTTATTGCTTCGCATGGCCATACCATATTCCATCAGCCCGGTCAGCATCTGACGTGCCAGATTGGCCGCGGATCTGCCATCGCTGCCGTATGCGAAATTCCGGTTATCTGCGATTTCCGTTCGCTGGATGTCGCTTTAGGCGGACAAGGTGCTCCACTGGTACCGATCGGCGACCATTACCTTTTCCCGGAATACGATTTTTGCCTTAATCTTGGGGGATTTGCAAATATCTCTTTCGAAAATAATGACCAGCGGATTGCTTTTGACATCTGCCCGGTGAATATTGTACTGAATTATCTCTCCGGGAAAATAGGTTCTTCGTATGACAAGGACGGAATCCATTCCCGGAGTGGAAAAATCAATCAGGAATTACTTAGCCATCTGGAGTCATTGGAATATTATCATCGCCCCCCGCCCAAATCGCTTGGGAAAGAATGGGTGGTTGAGATTATACATCCTCTGTTACAATCCTCCGGCCTTCCGGTACGGGATCAGCTTGCAACTTTTTCAGAACACATTGCCTTACAGATTGCTCGGGTTACGAGGTCAGAAAAATCAGGAAAAACAGGAAAGATTCTACTGACCGGTGGCGGGACCTTCAATAAATTCCTGATCGGAAAGCTTGAAAAGTATTGTGTTCAACGAATAGTAATTCCCCCCGATTTCATTGTCAACTACAAGGAAGCTTTGATCTTTGCTTTCCTCGGAATATTGCGCTGGCAAAATGAGACAAACTGCCTGAAAAGTGTGACCGGGGCTATGAAAGACTCCAGCGGAGGCGCCATATATTGAATCCCGCGAGCGTTAATCCCGAGGTCAACCTCGGGGTCAGCGAGCAAAAAAATAAAAATTCCACTTGGATCGGAGAATCCTCGCGTTTTTATGCGAGGATTCTTCAATCCCGCGAACACACCACTGATTTATTTTATCTTTGAAAGACGAATAGCAATTCCTGTAATTTATTTCAAATGATGAATTACCGCGAAATAATGGAATATATGGTTGCCCAGCTTCCAATGTTTCACCGCATTGGTCCCGCCGCATATAAAGCCGACCTGGGTAATACTGTTGCTCTGTGCAACCTGTTGGGAAATCCGCAGAACGAATTCAAGTCGGTGCATATCGCCGGAACCAATGGAAAAGGCTCTGTTTCCCATATCCTTGCATCCATCCTTCAAAACACAGGACGGCGAACCGGTCTGTACACCTCCCCTCATCTTATTGATTTCCGGGAACGGATCAGGGTCAATGGAAAAAAAATCTCAAAAAGCTATGTCACCTCCTTTTTCAACAGGTACCGGAGTGATTTTGATGAAATCCGACCCTCTTTCTTTGAAATGACTGTTTTAATGGCATTTCAGTACTTCCGGGATCAGCAGGTTGAGGTTGCCATTATCGAAACAGGTCTTGGCGGGAGGTTGGATTCCACCAATATCATTACCCCGGAGCTCTCCGTGATCACGAATATCAGTATGGACCACGCCCGATTACTGGGTAATACGCTGAGTAAAATTGCCGTGGAAAAAGCGGGTATCATTAAACCGGGAATTCCTGTAATCATAGGTGAAACACAAATAGAGACCCGGAACGTATTCATCCATAAAGCCGCGAAATGTCAATCGCCGATCACCTTCGCCGATCAGATCTTTTCCGCCCAAGGTATCAGGAAGCCGGGAGAACGCAGCAAGAACCTTTCGATGGATATTTTTCGTCATAAGGACCCTTACATCCGTCATATCTCTTCTCCTTTGCTGGGATTGTACCAGGTAAAAAATATTGTTACGGTTATGGCTGCCTGTGAAGCGCTTGATTCAGGCCCGTTCCGGATTTCAAAGGATAATATCCGTAAAGGGATCCGGAATGTGATCAGGCAGACTGGCCTGGCTGGTCGCTGGCAGATTCTTTCAAGAAAACCCCTGACCATTTGTGATACCGGCCATAATGAAGGCGGCCTGAAAGAAGTTCTCCGTCAGATTGATTCTACTCCGCACGATCATCTTCATTTTATTTTCGGAGTTGTTAACGATAAGGATGTGGAAAAGATATTATGTATGCTTCCGCCTAAGGCGACTTATTATTTCTGTAAGGCAGATATTCCGCGCGGGTTGGATGCAAAAATCCTTGCTCTTAAGGCGAAAGAAGTTCATCTGAAAGGGAGAACCTATCCTTCGGTAAAATCAGCGCTCCATGCCGCACAGAAAAAAGCATCGGAATCTGATCTGATTTTTGTCGGAGGAAGTACCTTTGTGGTAGCTGAAGTAGTCTGATCGGTCCCTGCCTATTTCCGGAACAAAACCGACACCCTCATAGTTCCGGTTTCCTAATTTCCAAAAGCAGTCAAACCCTAGCCGCCCGATATGAGATGCAGGATATTTACATCATCGCCTTCCCTGATCCGGAAATGCTCATAATCGTCTTTTTTGATCAGTTTCCCATTGATCTTAACAACCAGCATCTTAAACGTAAATTTTTTCCACTTAAGGAGTTCGCTGACTGTTATTTCCTCAGTACTATCGATCGTTTCCGGATTATTATTCAATGAAATCTTCATAATCAATCGTTTCAGCTTTCACTTACTGTTTAATTCTGACAACAATATTTCCAGTGCTACATTCGCCTGCATGTTGGCCACTATCCCTACCCGGGGAGCAATGGGCGGTAGTTCATTATCAATTTCAGAAACCTCATCCCCGCAGATAAACATCTTCCCGATTTTTCGGGTGTGGATTAATTCGTTTTTTCCCCACCCTGCCATACCTATTCCGACGACCATATATTTTTCCGGCATCTCAGAAAGAACGGTCTCGATCAGTATCTCTTTTTGATCCGCAAGATCAAAGGCTTCAATAATTACGTCACAGTCCTTAAAAATCCGAGTTATATTATTCCTTTCAAGCCTGATTTCGCTTGCGATGAGCTTTATTCCGGAATCGATACCTGAAATATTTTCCCTGAGAGCATCCACCTTCTTCATGCCTATCTGGGAATGAAAATAGTATTGACGGTTCAGATTACTTTCACTTACCACGTCGAAGTCGGCGATGATTAAAGTGCCGATACCAGCCCGGGCCAAGGCTATGGCACAATTTGAGCCAAGTCCTCCGCAACCTGCTATTCCGACAGTTTTACCCCTAAGTCTCTCTTTGATCTGCTCAAACGTCATGCCGAAATAAAACCTTTTGTTAGATACAAAAATACTAAAAACCGGAACATCTCTGAAAGGACAAATCCCTCACTGAATCACCGCAAGTAAAAATCCAAATTCCAAGGTGATCGAAGAATCCTCATGACTGACCACAAAGTTCTTCAATTTCGTCTTCGATATGCACAAAAAAACATGTCGAACATTTTGAATATCTTCTTTTTACCAACGATTTTTTCAATATTTTTGTAGAAAAATTATTCAATAAAAATCCTGTCTCCATATGAATTTCGAGGAATTTAAACAAAAACATCTGCTGCTCAAACAGTTCAAATACAAGTGGGCTCCGATTGACAAGGGATACAACAGACGGACGATCCATATTGATGTCGGCAATCGCACTATTCAGGAAAAACCGGTAAGCCAGGAAATGATAGATAAATTTGTCGGGGGAAAAGGATTTGATCTTTATCTGCTGTGGAAAGCCACCAAACCTGAGACAAAATGGAACGATCCGGAAAATGAGATTGTCATATCCGGAGGCCCTGTTTGCGGTATTACCCAGTATTCCGGTACTGGAAAATCTATTGTCTGCTCCATTAGTCCGCAAACCGATTCCATCATAGATTCCAATGTCGGAGGTTTTTTTGGTCCGTTTCTGAAATTTTGCGGGTTCGATGCGCTGGAGATCCAGGGCAGGTCGGAACAGGAAGTCATGATACTCTTTGATGAAGAGCGCGAAGTGATCGAGATCTATGATGCCTCTGATCTTCCGGTCGACAGTCATGTTCTTGCCGAAGAACTTCACGGGATTCTGTCGAAAGATGGTAATGAAAAGGATAAATTCAATGTTTCCGTAGTCTCTGCCGGAACCGCGGCGGATCATTCGCTGATCGGGATGCTGAATTTCACTTTTTACGATCTGAAACGTAAGAAAGTCAGGCTGAAACAAGCCGGACGCGGCGGCACCGGGACCGTCCTCCGCGATAAAAAAATCAAGGCCATTGCAGCCCATGTAAAAGGAATCGGGGGAAACCGGAATAACGTTGCCGATCTGGAAGCCATTCAGGAAAGGGGTCGACGTTTCAATAAAGAGATGCGTGAACTCGACGACAAACAATGTGAGATGCGTTCAAAAGGAACGGCTCACCTGACCCATATAATGAACGATTACGATCTGCTTCCGGTTCATAATTTTAAATTCGGGAGTCATCCCGACGTATATAAGATCCACGGAAATGTCTGGAAATCATTTTTTACGCAAAATGTTCCGGACGGGTGTTGGGTAGGTTGCAACATGGCATGTGCCAAAGGAGTCGATAATTATGAACTCCGTACCGGTCCTTACAAGGGAGAAAAGGTCATCGTGGATGGTCCTGAATATGAAACCACCTCTTCGCTGGGTTCTGTCGCCGGCATTTTCAATCCTGATTTTACCATTGAAGCCAACTTTTATTGCGACACCTATGGTATCTGCACCATCAGTTGGGGAACGATCCTCGGATTCGTAATGGAATGCTATGAAAACGGAATTCTTAATGAAGAACGGACCGGAGGATTGAAGCTGAATTTCGGCAATGCTGATGCCGCCATGGAACTTCTTCACCAGCTATCCAGGGGCGAAGGATTCGGATTGGTGGCCGGACAGGGTGTGCGAAAGATGAAAGGGATTTTCGCCAGGAACGGCTGGGGCGATCCGAATTTCATGCAGGATATCGGTATGGAAAACAAAGGACTTGAATATTCCCAGTATGTCTCAAAAGAATCACTTGCCCAGCAGGGCGGTTATGCAATGACCAACAAGGGTCCCCAGCATGACGAAGCGTGGTTGATCTTTATGGATATGGTCAACAACCAGATCCCGACTTTTGAAAAGAAAGCCGAAGCCCTTCATTATTTCCCGATGTTCCGGACCTGGTTCGGACTGGCAGGCCTGTGCAAGCTTCCCTGGAATGACGTGGAACCAGAAAATAATGCACAGACCAGTGAGCCCGCCAAAGTACCTGAACATGTCGACAATTATGTGACTATTTTTAATGCCGTTACCGGACTAAAAATTGATAAGAACGAATTGGTCCGTCAGTCGGAACGGGTTTATAATTTTCAGCGGATTTTTAATATCCGCCGGGGATATGGACTTCGCAAGCACGATGCCCAACCTTACCGTGCCTGCGGACCTGTAACCAAGGAAGAATATGAATCCCGGGCCGAACGATATGATAAGCAACTTAAAGAACAGGTAAACTTTGACCCCGGGGGAAAATCGACCGAAGAAAAGATGAAGGTCCTTCGCCAGTATCGTGAAAACCGGTATGAGCAACTTCTTGACGCTGTATATGAACGGCGCGGTTGGACAAAGAACGGAGTGCCAAAGATTGAGCATCTGAAGCAGCTTGGAATGGATCTTCCGGAACTGATAGAAGTAGTAGCTCCGCTCCAATAGCAAAGATCCTCAGAGTCAAATTCCCAGATTTACCAAATTCTCTTTCTTTCTGTTTGATCATTCAGGAATTTTCATCCACCTACCGGAAGTCAGCCACAGGTCACGGAGAGATATACTCATCCTATTAATGGTGAAGATCACAGAAGGCTATCTTTACAGATTATAATTTTCCTTACAATTACTGCTTTAATCGACAGGCATGATACTACATGTCGCTTAAATTTTTATCTTTGTTCTTATAATTTCCCATCATGGAAATGAAGGTGTCGGCCAATTATCAGGAATAAATATTCAATGCATTACCCGGATGTCCGACACCCGGGTAATGGTATTTTAGGCGATGGAAGATTGAATATGCTCAAACTGATGGATGAGAAAGGCATAATGAAAGATTCGTGTTATATCTATCTTAATGTTTAAAAAAATTATTCTCCCGGTAATATTCATTTTTTCCGTAATGAACGGGAGTTACGGTCAGCAAAAACCGTCCTTAAAGGGTGAGTTGATCATCTTTCATGCCGGCAGTTTATCTGTCCCAATAAAAGAGATCGCAGCAGCGTTCAATAAAATTCATCCTGATGTCAAAATCATGATGGAATCTGCCGGAAGTGTTGCCTCTGCCCGGAAGATCACCGACCTGAACCGTCCCTGCGATATAATGGCCTCGGCCGACTATATGGTGATCGATAAAATGCTGATCCCTGAATATGCCGACTGGAATATCCGCTTTGTAAGTAATGAACTATCGATCGTTTTTCACGAGAAATCCCGTTATTCGAAAGTGATAAACAGCAAAAACTGGTATGATATCCTTATGAGACCCGACGTTGCTTTTGGACGGGCCGACCCCAATTCCGATCCCTGCGGGTACCGTTCGGTACTATTCCTTCGACTGGCAGAAAAATACTACCGGAAACCGGGACTCACCCAGCGGATCATGAGCAAGGATATGAACTATATGCGCCCCAAAGAGGTCGACCTGGTTGCCTTACTTGAATCGGAAAGTATCGATTATATTTTCCTTTACCGCTCCGTTGCCATCCAGCATAAACTCAACTTCCTTATTATGCCCGATGAAATAAACCTTAAGAATCCGGAAAATGCTGCACACTATGCCACCGTATCAACGGAGATCAACGGGAAAGTTCCGGGCACAAAGGAAGTAGTAAAGGGTGAACCCATGGTATATGGGATCACGATACTCAGAGACGCACCAAACAGGGAGGCCGCCATTGCTTTTTTACAATTCCTTCTTACGCAGGATCAAGGGATGGCGATCATGGAAAAAAACGGACAACCCTCCGTGATTCCCCAACCAACGATGAACTGGGAGAAGCTTCCGGAAGTCCTGAAGAAATTTGCCTTAAAACAATGAAGCATAAATAAACGAATATCTATAGAACGATAAAAATTTTAGCCAATGAACTCCCTAAAACACCTTATCATTACTCAATCCTTAATCTTATTGGTAGGATTGGTACTATCGCTGGCCATATCATCTTGCAAAAAAGACAATAACCCCGTCCCTCCTACTGTTTCCTTGAAGACGGGCGCTGGCTATACGCCTGACGGGGCGATAGTGGCCATCGGTGGCCCATTGAGATTCGGGATCTCCGCTTCCGGTAGCGATGCCAATATTACAAATCTTGTGGTGAAAAAGATTATGCCGGATGGCAGTGTTAAAGTGGTTCTTGACTCCGGGATGAATTCCCCCTCGTTCTCTTTCGACAGGACATTTTATCAGAATATTGAAGATACGGCTCAATGGACTTTCCAGGTAATGGACAAAAACCGGCAGTTTGCCACCCAGGCCATGACTATTTACAAGGATCCGAATTCCACCTGGGGAGGCATCTATGAGTTTCCCTCCATCACCATGGGATTTCAGAACAATACCACTTTCGGACAGTTCCTTGATCCCATGACGGGGACTGTTTACTTTGCCGATACAGCTTCATTAAATCAATCCCTGATCCATATCATCACCTATTACTACATGGATGATAATATTCCTTCCTCTACTTTCTCCTCTGCAGGAGAGCTTGGTGGCGGAATTACCGATTATTATCCGGCCATCGCCCAGTGGACAACGAAATACTATACCAAATGGGACGTAAGTGTCGATTCGGATCCTGTTCCTCCGGAAGTTTTTGAAGCATGTCATAACGATAGCCTCCTGATCGTTTCCTACGATGAGGTGTATGGAAAACGAAAATTCAAATGGGCCAATCCGGGAGATATAATTCCATTTCTGACAGCCACCGGAAAAAAGGGTCTGATCAGGGTGATCAGCACGGAATACAGTGCATCCGGAACGATCGTTTTTTCGATGAAAATTCAACAATGATTCACCCTTACCGGGAAGAAATCTATAGACAATAATCATTAATCACTTAAACCAAAAACCATGAAAAAACATCTACTTCTTTTATCAATCGTCCTGTTCTCGATTGGCACATTCGCCCAGGACACAATCACGGGCTGGACATTCCCCGTAAACAGCGGTCCCGACAGCCTGAATGCCAACCTCGGAACGACCCAGAACAAAGGCTATGATATCCGTTTCGAGTGGGAAACAAAAATGGACACTACCGTCAATACGATTTTCTTTTACGACGAAGGGGGCAACTATGCCGCTGAGACCAATGGATGGGATAATGGAGCCGATATCAAATTCTGGTCGTGTAAATTTAAAGCAGAAAACTACAAAGACTTCAAGGTATCCTCCAAACAGAAAAGTGAAACCGGCTTTCCCGGTCCCCGGGATTTTAAATTACAGTGGAGACTAAGCGGAGAGGATTATGCGGATGTTCCAAGCAGCGTATTAACGCTGACTTACGACTATGCCAATGGAACTCTTTCGAATCTTCCAGTTCCCATTACCGGCCAGGGATCGTCTTCAATCTATATCCGCTGGATCATGACTTCGAATACCGATGTTGATGGAGGAACTGTTGCACCAACCGGCCGTTCCATCATTGATGATATCCTGGTAACCGGAACCAGCACACTCGGCACCGATGAGATCATTTATACGAACCGCGTGAAGTTTTTCCCGGTCAATGGTTCCCGTCAATACCAGGTTGAATCGACTGTTCCGATGGCTTCGCTGACCATTACAGACATTCAGGGTAAAAATATATATTCTGAAAATAATCCGGGGATGAATGCATCTTTCAGTATCGGTAATGTAAGCAATGGCCTATACCTGATTACCATAAAGTTTACGGATACGGATAAACCGTATGTCCGGAAATTTATTGTTCAATAAATGATCCATATCCGGGGGTGAAGATGAGACAATATTTTCTTTTAATCTGTCAGATACTCATCTTCATCCCTTTTCTGAGTTCGGCCTCAGATAAACAACTGATCTCCGGTACGGTTTTTTGTTCTTCCGACCATAAACCATTACCCGGAGCCCATGTTTTAATTAAAGGCACCCACTTGGGTCAGGTTACCGATTCAAGCGGGTATTTTATCTTTCGTGACCTCACAGAGGGAAAGTACACCATCAGAGTCACGTTTATCGGATATCAATCCCAGGAACATCAAGTCATTCTCGCCAATGGAAAAAATACGACCGTTGATTTTTTCCTTGAACCGGATGTTCTGACCTCTCCCGAAATTGAGATAACCGGGAACCGGGCCACCCGTGATATTCAGAGCATTCCGTTAAGAATTGACCAGATCACTTCCAGTCTTATCCAGGAAAACCCGGGACGGGATATTTCCAATGTACTGGATTACATTTCCGGAGTAAACCTCAATACCACGATGGGAATGTTTTCGAATAACTCGGTTGTTTCGATGCGCGGACTCAGTGGCAACGATCAGGGTAGGACCCTGGTGCTCATTGACGGCATGCCGGTCAATAAGGCCGACGAAGGCACGGTGAACTGGCATTTGGTAAACCGCGACAATGTGGAGCGGATCGAGGTAATCAAAGGCCCCGGAAGCGCCCTGTACGGGAGTAATGCCATGGGAGGGGTCATCAATATACAAACCCGGAGACCCACCCGGCCCATTTCGGGTTCCGCCTCCGTGGAATATGGCACCTATAATACTTTCAACGGAAGATATTTTCTGACCGGAAAGCTGAAATCTTCTGTTCAGAACCGGGGTTTGTACTATAACCTGAACGGATTTTACACCAGGAGTGATGGATATAACGCGGAGATCCAGGAGTATCTTGCAAAGGACGACACCTTTACGGTGAACTCCTTCTTACGGGAAGCCGGGATCGGACTCAAGACCGGATACCAGTTCAACGAAAAAAACAGTCTTGAACTCGGAGTTAATTTCTACGATGACAAAAGGGGCCGCGGAGTCGAGATCTATGAAGTGGATGGGGCATTTGAGCGGCACCGGACCTGGAATGTAATGGCCCGGTACCAGGGAGGAAAAGGAATTCTTCGATGGAACCTCCAGGTATATAATCTTGATGAACATTTCGAACGGCTGAATGAATACATGAAAGAATCGGAATATAATCTCTATCTGGTGAAATCCAACCGGATCGACAGGGGTGGGACAGCCTCCCTTGCTGTTGTTGCAGGCAAACACCAGACCATTACAGGTGGATTTGATGCCCGCCTGGGTAGCGTAGATGGCAAGGATATCTATTATACCTCCACCGATCTCATCAGCAATGCAGGAAAAATAGATAACTATGGTATTTTTCTCCAGGACGAGATTAATATCTTGCAGGATCGCCTCCAGATCAATGCCGGGTTAAGAATTGACTACGCCCGGTTCCATGATGGCGCCTTTTCCATCGAAGATCCTTCCTACTCCATTGAATATATGCTTGCATTCCAGGACACTGTCATTCCTTCTCACGAATGGATCCAGGTGGATCCAAAACTCTCGTTACAGTACCGTTTTAATACCCATACAAGAATCTATGTTTCCGTTGCCCGGGGGTTCAGGGCGCCAATTCTTGACGATCTGTGCAGAAGCGGGAAAAAGAGCAACGGGTTTAAAATCGCCAACCCGGCCTTACAGCCCGAATATCTCGACAATTTCGAGATAGGTGCCGATATAGAACTCCTGAAAAAAATACGCCTTGCAGGATCGGTATTCTACAGTATCGGACACAATTTTATGTACTATGTAAGCACCGGCGATTCAATAAATATGGGATACAAGATTGCCCCGGTGTTTCAGAAAAGAAATATCAGCCGCGTGGATATTTTCGGAATAGAAATTGATCTTGATTATGCACCGTTTGACTGGCTGAGTCTCTATGCAAATTATTCTTTCGCTTACAGTACGATCAACCGTTTTGAATCTACCGATACCACCATAGACAAAGATCTGACCGGTAAATTCCTGACCGATGTTCCCATGCATAAAGCAACGGCAGGTATCAGATTTACAAATAAATACTGTAATGCAAATATTCTCTGGAAATATGTCGGATCCAGATGGATCAACGATGAGAATGAACCCGACCCGGTATTACTAATATCGAAATTCCCTGCATATAGTACGTTCAGCCTTAAAATATGGCATACTTTTTTTAAACGGCTGACGGTCGCACTGAATGCCGATAATATCTTCGACGTCAGATTTATCGATGACCGTCTCCAGCGAAGTCCCGGTAGAATGATCACTGCCGAAGTCTCTGTAAGTTTTTAATTTAACGCAAAACCATAAGCCATGAAAATAATCAGTATTATCTTAGCAGTTTTCTTATGTACTATGAATGTCAGCGGACAGGAAAAAGCAGTACCTCAAAATCCGGACAGACCCGGAAACGATCCATTGGCGGGAGTGGATAAAAATGACCGGAACAATAATTTTTACGACAATGAAGTAACCTACTCACTTTCCCAGGGCGATCTGGAAGTTGCCGGAGAGGTAGAAAATCCAGGGAAAGTGGATTTCTCTAAACTTCAGAAACGTTCCGTCATCGTAAAAGAAACTTTATTAAAAGAAGACGGGAGTAATGCCTTTATCGGAGCTTACCGTTACGACGGGTATTCTCTGTTCGATATCCTGAACGACCGGATCCTGAAAAAGAAAAACGCGGAGGAATTCCCTCCTATTATTGATCTCTTTGTTGAGATCGAGAATGATAAAGGTGAAAAAGTCATCCTTAGCTGGGGAGAGATCTATTACCCGAACTTCCTTCACAATTGTATTATCGCCACGGACGTTATGCGGATCGTGCCCAGCAAAACCAAGGATCTTTGGCCCTTGCCGGCTAAGAGCCGATTGGTTATTGCCAATGATCTCATTACGGAACGCAACATCTCAAATCCGAAGAAGATCACTGTAAGATCATATCCGCGTTCCTTCAGCGTGACAAAAGAGATGAAACCCCTGACCTCTCCGGAAGTCCTTATCCGGAATGATAAAAAAATACTTGAGAAATTAGTGGTCCAGCCGGAAGGGATACAAAAAGAGACGCTGCATACCGTCTTCTACGGAAAGGGTCGTGGGATCCATAGTACTCAGCCATTTACCGGGATCTACCTGAAAGAACTGTTGCAGAAACACTTTCCTTTTAACCGGCAGAACCTTAAAAAGTGCCTGATTACTATTGTAGGAAAAGATGGTTATCGCTCCGTATATTCCTACAGCGAGATCATGAACCGTAATGATCAGGCGGAAATTCTTTTTGTCGCTGCAGAAGATCCTGATGACGGAGGGAAATTCAGGATATTCCCTTCCTGCGACTTCTTTTCCGACCGGGCCGTTAAAGCCGTGAGTGATATATATGCTGAAATCCCGAATCCGTGAAAAAAACATCACTAGTACAGGTCGTTTTTATTCTCCTTGGGGCATTGGTCCTTCTCTTTATCATTGCACCGCTACTGGGCATGTTCCTTAAGACCAGTCCTCAGAGCCTGTTCGAAACAGCCCGGGAAACAGAAGTTCGCGATAGTATCTGGCTGACGATCTGGACTTCGATGAGCGGGACTTTGATTTTTGCAATTGCTGCAATTCCTTTATCCTACCTCCTCGCCCGCAAGAATTTTCCATTGAAAAAACTGGTAACCGGTATCATCGACCTGCCCGTTGTTATTCCTCATTCAGCGGCCGGAATTGCGATCCTCGGATTTGTCTCACGTGACTCATTTCTCGGGAAAATCGGCTCTGCGGTCGGATTGAATTTTGTGGGTAATCCTGCGGGTATTGCCATAGCTATGGCTTTTGTCAGTCTCCCTTATCTCATTAACGCTGCCCGTGATGGATTTTCCGCGGTCCCGGTCAGGCTGGAAAAAGCGGCACTGACATTGGGTGCTTCGCCGCTCAGGGTCTTCTTCACTGTCTCCCTTCCACTCGCCTGGAGGAACATACTTTCCGGACTGATCCTGATGTTCGCACGCGGGATGAGTGAATTTGGCGCGGTCATTGTGGTAGCCTATCATCCCATGATCACACCTGTGTTGATATATGAACGCTTCGGAGCCTTCGGATTAAAATATGCCCGTCCTGTCTCCGTTCTCTTTATCCTGATCTCCCTCTCCGTGTTCATTCTCCTCCGGTGGCTGGCAAACGAGCGGAAATCGACTTCAAAATTAAATTAGGAATTAGGAATTCAATATAATATTTTACCAGAATAGATAGGTGTTGAGGCTTCAAAACATATCGAAATGTTATAAAGATTTTTCGCTGAAAAACATATCGTTTAATGTAAATAAGGGAGATTACTTCATTTTGCTGGGTGAATCAGGAGCGGGAAAATCGATCATCCTGGAAACTATTGCGGGACTCATTTCTCCGGATAGCGGATCGATCAAGCTTGATGAAGAGGATATAACGAAAGAAAAAATCCAGCATCGTGGTATCGGATTGGTATTTCAGGATCATGCGGTATTTCCTCATTATTCGGTTGGAGAAAACATTGCCTATCCGCTTCATGGATTATCACTCAAACCTGAGGTCAGAAAAAGAGAGGTTCTCACCATAGCAAGGCAACTAAGTATTGACAATCTTCTGCAACGGAGACCCGATTCCTTATCGGGAGGTGAATTGCAAAGGGTGGCGCTTGCAAGAACCCTGATACAAAAACCCAGGGTGCTTTTGCTGGATGAGCCTCTTGCTTCACTGGACAGCCTTCTTAAAGCAGAACTACGCACTTTACTAAGAAATATTCACCGTAACGGACAAACCATGCTGCATGTCACCCACGATTATGAAGAGGCTTTATCGTTGGGGAACCGGATAGCGGTTATCAATAATGGAGAAATTGTTCAGGAAGGAACTCCAATGGAAGTATTCCAAAATCCAAGGTCAGAGTTCGTCGCACATTTTATCGGGGTAAAGAATTTTTTTCCGGCAAAGATTATCGTTGAAAACGGACTTACTTTTGCACAAATCAACGATTCCATGCGGGTCCGCCTGATTACTGATCCTTCACTGGAAACCGGGTTTTTATTGATCCTGGGAGAAGATATACTGTTATCAACATCGTCTATTGAATCCAGTTCGGTCAACAACTGGCAGGGAGAGGTTGTTGAAGTCGTCCCGACTCCCAGAGGGATTGATGTTGTAATCGATATCGGAATGAAGATTCATGCCCTGATCACTCCGGAGTCCCTTGCGCGACTTGAAATTGCAGAAGGGAAAACCTGCTGGGTACACATTAAAGCTACGGCTGTCAGATTTATTAATTCGTGATGAAATGTCACACATTAAAAAACACACCATATCCTTTGAAGATGCTTTGCAAATCACACTGAGTCAGGTTATTGTATTTGAACCTGAAAGGATACCGATGATGGAAACGTTGGGAAGAGTCCTGGCGGAAGATATTTTTTCCGACATAGACATGCCACCGTTCAATAAATCAGCCGTTGACGGATATGCCTGTCGACGGGAGGACCTTAGCGGTAAAGCCCCTGACCCGGTATTTCTGCAGGTCGTGGAAACCATTCCTGCCGGCTCTACCCCCGTTAAATCCATTATTTCAGGACAATGCTCGAGGATCATGACAGGTGCTATGATCCCGGAAGGAGCAGATTGTGTGATCATGGTGGAAGATACCATTGAGACCAGCAAGGATCAAATCCGGTTTTCAGGTCGTAATACCTGCTCTAACATATGTTTCCACGGGGAAGATATACGAAAAGGCGATATCGTCCTTCGGAAGGGGACTGTGATCCGGCCGGCTCATATGGCTTCGTTAGCAACCGTGGGTGCCGTGAATCCTTTGGTGTCGAAACTTCCAGGAGTCGGAATTCTTTCAACCGGGGACGAGTTGGTGGAACCCGGGGAAAGACCTTCCGGATCAAAGATCCGTAATTCCAACGCCTTTCAGTTGTCGGCCCAGGTAAAATCGACTCCTGCAATGGTCGATTATCTTGGTATCGCCGGGGATGAACCAGAACAACTGCTTCAAAAGGTTGGTCACGCTTTGGAGAAAAACGACGTGTTGCTGATCACCGGAGGAGTATCTATGGGCGATTTCGACTATGTGCCGGAGATCATGCAGAAAAACGGAATTGATATTATTTTTAAAAGTATTGCCATTCAACCCGGCCGGCCAACGGTATTCGGTAAAAAAAACAATAAGTTTGTCTTTGGTCTTCCCGGTAACCCTGTCTCCTCTTTTGTCCTTTTCGAACTGCTTGTCAGACCGTTTTTACTAGCAACTATGGGTTGTACGGAGCAGGTTCCGATTATCATACTCCCTATGGGTGCAGATTATTCGCGTCGTAAGAGTGAACGGCGATCGATGGTACCGGTCAGGATCGAAAATGGATTCGTGATCCCCATTGAATATCACGGATCGGCGCATATCAACGCTTACACAATGGCTCATGGCATCATCTCCATGGCGATTGGAGAAACTGAAATTAAAAAAGGAGCAATGGTTCATGTTCGATGCCTTTAGGAGAAATATCAACTACCTCCGGGTTTCCATCACTGACCGGTGCAACCTGCGATGTGTATATTGCATGCCTGCTGAAGGGATACGTCTCCTTGATCATAAGGATATCCTCTCATTCGAACAGATCGTTGAAGTAATACAATTTACAACAACGATGGGCATCGATAAAGTCCGGATCACCGGAGGTGAACCCCTTGTCCGTAAAGGAGTGGTTCACCTTGTATCCATGATTGCCGGATTGGAAGGGATCAACGATTTCGGGTTGACCACCAATGGGATCCTTCTGAAAGATTTTGCTGCAGGTCTGGCAGAGGCCGGGCTACACCGGGTCAATATCAGCCTTGATACCGTCGATCCCGGCAAATACCATACGATAACCAGGGGAGGAGATGTTACAGAGGTATTCAGGGGAATTGAAGCGGCACGAAAAGCAGGACTGGAACCCGTGAAGATTAACTGTGTTGTCAAGAACTCCTCCGCCGAACCAGATGCGCTTCAGGTAAAAGAATTTTGCTGGAAAGAGGCTCTTGAAGTTCGCTTCATTCACGAGATGGATCTCAAATCCGGTTGCTTTACGGTTGTCGAGGGAGGAACGGGAGGCGACTGTACCCGGTGTAACCGCATCCGGCTTACGGCCGACGGTAAATTTAAGCCCTGCCTGTTCAGCGATCTCAGTTTTGATATCCGTGAGATGGGGTTCAGCGAAGCATTCCGGAAAGCTATTGAATTGAAACCGGAACGAGGGTCTTTGAATTTATCAGATATGTTTCATAATATTGGGGGATGAATTGGAATTAGGAATTAAGAATGAAGAGTAAAAACGGGTAATTATTACTATGAAAAAGTTAACACATGTTGGAGATTCGGGAAAGGCCAAAATGGTAGATGTCGGGTATAAACCTGTTCAGATCCGTACAGCATCTGCTTCCGGTCATATCACCCTTGGCAAAGAGACTATCCGGCTGATAAAAGAGAACCTGATAAAAAAAGGGGATGTCCTTACCGTTGCAGAGATAGCAGGAATCCAGGGAGGGAAGCGTACCAGTGACCTTATTCCGCTTTGTCATCCGCTATCCATCACCAATATTCAGGTCAAAACAGAAATTGACGGAAAGGGTGTTTTGATAACCAGCCAGGTAAGTTGTACCGGCCAGACCGGTGTTGAGATGGAAGCTCTCACGGCAGTCAGTATTGCGCTTCTGACCATCTACGATATGTGTAAATCCGTCGATAAAACAATGGTTATCGACCAGATCTACCTCATTGAAAAGGTTAAAGAGGATATCTTGGATTAAGCAAAGTGATCAGCGACCAGACCAATGAAAAATATAAAAGTTATTTCCGTCAACATCTCAGAGAAAAAAGGGACCATCAAATACCCGGTTCCGTTCATTGAGATCAAATCGAATGGTATTCTGAACGATGCCCATTCCGGCAACTGGACCCGTCAAATAAGTTTGCTCGGAACAGAAAGTATCAGAAGATTTGAAAAAGAGACGGACCGTAAGATCCTGAACGGTGAATTTGCTGAAAACATTACTACGGAAGGGATGGAGTTGTGGAAATCCCATCCGCTCGACCGGTTTATCTGTGGCGATCTTGAACTTGAGATTACCCGGATCGGGAAGGATTGTCATGGAACATCCTGCAATATCTTCAAGGAAGTAGGTTCATGCATTATGCCCAAAGAGGGGATATTTGCCAGAGTTCTTCACCAGGGGATCCTTAAACCGGGCGATACCCTCGAATATCATCCAAAGATGTACCGTGTTCTGGTGATCACACTTAGCGACCGGGCCAGCGCCGGAGAATATAAAGACTTGTCGGGAGAGCTGGTCCGCGAACGGATTAAAGATTTTTATACGGAAAGCAATCTGAATTATTTTATTCACGATGCCCTGATTCCCGATGATCCGCAGAAACTGGAAGAGTTGCTCCTTAAAGCTAAGGATGAACTCATCGACCTGATCATTACAACGGGTGGAACCGGGATCGGTCCACACGATTTTACTCCCGATATCGTAAAATCTCTTCTCGATAAAGAGATACCCGGAATCATGGAAATGATCCGGATGAAGTACGGGTCGGTGAAACCAAATGCACTAGCCAGCCGCAGTATAGCCGGCGTAATGGGTAAAACCCTGATCTTCACCTTGCCCGGAAGTGTCAGGGCAGTGGATGAATATTTGGATGAGATCCTTCGATCGTTGAACCATTTGATTTACATGCTTCACGGACTTGATTCCCATTAAAGTTCTTCTTTAATTCCACCCGGACGAAGAATTTTCGCGTTTTAGTGCGAGGTTCTTTAATATTATCTAAATACAATGTATCTTTAAGGTCAATTTTCAAACAGAGAATATGAGGAAAGGTTTAATATTTTCCGGATTTTTGCTGATCATTTCGTGCGCCCTTTCCCAGGTCGTCTCTGATGATCATTCGCTTGGCGTAGTTCCTTTTCATAAGACCCTCTATACCAATCCATCAACTTATCCCCCATCTCCGAAATCAACAGCTTTTCCCTCATCGTATGATTTGCGGACCTTCGGAAGAATGACCTCCGTCAAGAACCAGGGAGCATGTGGTTCCTGTTGGTCATTTGCCACTTTCGGATCTATGGAATCGCGGTGGAAGACGTTGGGTATAAACGACTTTGATCTGTCGGAAAATAATCTTAAAGATTGTCACGGATTTGATTATTCACCTTGCCAGGGTGGCCATAGCTGGATGTCGATTTCCTATCTTACCCGCAGAAACGGTCCGGTTCTTGAAAGCCAGGATCCTTATGTAGCGGCCTCCGCATCATGTGTAACCGGAATAACTCCTACTGACTATGAGGTAAATGCCCGTTTCCTTCCCAACGATATTAATACCATCAAGCAAATACTGATGGACTATGGTGCCATCTATACCGCCTTCTACTGGAATTCTGCCTACTATAATTACTCTGATTACACCTATTTCTACAATGGAAGCACGCCCCAGAACCATGGTGTGGTCATTGCAGGTTGGGATGATACGAAAAATACTGCCGGAGGAACCGGTGCCTGGCTGATTAAAAACAGCTGGGGGCCTTCCTGGGGGAATAATGGTTACTTCTATATTTCGTACAACGACACTAAGATCAACAGTGAAGTTTGTTATTATCCTTCCTATCTTTCGATGAATGCAAATTCAAAACTTTATTATTATGACGTACTGGGCGAAGTAATCGACTTCGGTTACTCTTCTTCCATCGCCTATGCCCTGAATAAATTTGTCACAACCAACACTTATCCCCTGACCCGGGTCGCGACATGGATCGCTTCGGGCAATGGCACCGTCGACATTGAAATCTATGATACCTTTAACGGGACCACTCTTTCCGGTCTGCTTTCTTCAATAACCGGACTATCCACTCCTTATGCCGGTTATTACACCTTCGATCTGCCCGATCCGGTCACTATGACATCCGGGAACGATATTTATTTTAAAGTCAGATACAATACACCTGGCTATAATTTCCCTGTACCCGTGGAATCGGTCTATGCCGGATATTCATCGAATGCGGTGATCCAGAGCAATGTTGCCTGGTTAAGTCCCGACGGTTCCAGTTGGGTTCCCATTGGCAATGGAACCTCATATCCCTACGATTTATGCATTAGGGCCTATACGGCCATCGAATCGCCAGCTCCCGTCACTACTGCAGGGACTATTACCGGCTGTCCGGGGAATAATGTTCTGCTTCCCCTGAACGTGACCGGTTTTAATTCCATCACCTCTTTAATTCTACGCCTTGATTATGACACCACGAATCTGAGCTATATTTCCTTCACCAATGCCAACAGCGTTCTGACCGGGATCACCGTCACCGAAGAGCCAGACACTGGCAGCATAAATAAGATTATCATTCGCTGGACGGGGAGTACTGCACAGACCATCGCTCCGGGAGGAAAGCTGCTTGATCTCAACTTTACCTATACAAACGGAACGACTGCGGTAAATTTCAACAACACTTCTGATTACGGATACGCGTGTGAATACAGAGATTTGAACAGAAGTCCCCTGTTCGATAATCCGGCCGTCACCTATTATATCAACGGTCAGGTCAGCCCCGGCACACCCGTGCAACCTACAATTACCGGACCATCCCAGTTGTGTTTTCAGACAATTCCTACTACTTACTCCACTGAGGCAGGAATGAACAATTACCTATGGACCGTCACTTCCGGGGGAACTTTTATCGGACCAACCGACACCAATATTGTTCAGGTTCAGTGGAACCTGGGAGGAACACATACCCTGGGAGTCAACTATACCTCGCCCGCCGGATGTACCGCTGCTTCTCCGACCAGTCTCGGGATCCAGATCGATTCACTGCCCTACCCAGCTTCTTCCATAACCGGAACCTCTGTCATATGCACCGGCGATTCCGCAGTTCAGTATTCCGTCGATCCCATCCCTGAAGCTTCTGTGTACCTCTGGACCCTTCCACCCGGGGTGACTATCGACTCGGGAGAATATACCAATACCATTATTGTAACCTTCAGCGACACCGCCCAGTCGGGGGATATCCTGGTGTGGGGAAATAACCTTTGCGGGAATGGCACCTCCTCTCCGCCTTTCCCAGTCACAGTTATTCCGACTCCTTCCAAACCGGTCATTGAACAGACAGGTGATAGTCTTGTGTCGGATGCAGAAACCGGCAATCAATGGTATAATCTTGCAGGTGCGATCAGTGGAGCTAACGGACAATATTACGCTCCGGCAGTAAACGACTATTATTACGATATCGTAACGGTTGACGGATGCAGTTCCTTACCGTCAAATATGGTTTATTTCATGATCACCGGGTTGGGAGAGACAAATACATCCTTGATTCAAGTCTTCCCGAATCCCACACATGATGAATTGAATGTCAGGATTCCACTTTCCCTCGCATCTGATGTGACGATCCGGTTGCTCGACAACCTCGGAAAGGAACAAGGACTATATCTTTTCAAAAATCTTCAGCCAGGACTCAACCTATTGAAAGTTGATCTCCGGCCGATGATGCCAGGAATTTACTTTTTAAATATCAGCATCGGTTTTCCCGGTCAGCAGCAAAATCAATACTTTAAGATTGTTGTTCAATAATATCCGGGGTATCCTGATATCAGGAAAGAAACCAATATCTCACAAGCCGATCAATCAAAAAGCAGACAAAAAAGCTGCCAAAGTTGCCAAAAGCCAAAGCTACTAAAGTTGCCAAAAGCCAGGGCTTTGTCACATCACACGAAACTCACCACACAAAGCCCCGGAGAACTAAGCGGTAAGCATTTTATTGATAACCAATGAATATAAACAAAAATAAACTTCCTTCACCTACCGACAAAATACTTACTGAATTTGTTAGTCAGATTAACAAAATTCAGACAGACTTAATTGAAGGGCTTTATGTGACAGGGTCAATACCATTAGGCGATTATTACCTAAAGAAAAGTGATATTGATTTTATAGCAATTCTTAAAGAAAAACCTAATGAAGTCGTTATAAAGAAAATTGAAAAAATTCATTTTAAGATTGAACACAAATATAATAACCCAAAACTAAATGGCTATTATTTGACACTTGAAGGACTTAAAAATGGACACTTGAAATTTCCTTCTTTTTTTGAGGGTAAAATGCAATCAGAAAGGTTTTTTGAACTTGATAAAGTAACTTTGTATGAATTACAGACAACGTCATTAAATATATTAGGGAACCCCGCAACTGACTTACTAATAAAAATATCTTTTGATGACGTGGTTTCTCAATTGTATCAAAATATCAATACTTATTGGACGACATGGATACACAAACACTCTGCATTTAAAATTGGCTTTTTCTTTTTGGCTCTTTATCCACGACTCACAGAATGGGGAATTTTAGGAGTTGCGAGACAGTTTCACACTCTTGAATCAAAAAAAATAACTTCAAAACATAATGCAGGACTTTATTGTTTGGACAAATTACCAAAACAGTATTACAACATTATTTCAGTTGCAATTGAAGCGAGAAAAGCTAATAAGACTCAGCTCCGACCATCATTTGAACGAGCAACAAAAACAATTGAATGTATGAAATATTTGATTGATGAATTTAATAAAACGTATAATGCCAGCCGCTGACACGGGCTTTATGTCAGTTGGCGGATGATGCAAATATGAACATTTGAGTAATTAAAAAACATATTACTGGCATACAGGTAAGTGTTTCAGAAGTCCACCGATGCAAACCCCAGAAACGTTAGCCCCAAAGGGATGCCTTTTTCACCCATTTCTGCCCTCTGAATAAGGATATCTTTTCCAATTGATGTATTTTTGACCAAAATTTAATAATTCCGGGTGACTATCATTAGCCTTGAACCGTATATTGAACATATATTAATTTTTTCTTATGGAATACACTGAATGCTACCTGAAATTAAAAGAGGTTTTTCCGTCGTTCAGATCACAACTTGAATTTGATAATACGGTGCTTTATAAGTTCGGATTTCATTCTTCATCTCATGATCTGTTACCCGGAATTCAAAAATATCATTGCAAAACCCATAATTTGACTTTTAACAATATTCCCTCATTCTTAAATGATATCGGAACTATAGAAGAAGCCATACACATTAAAGATGTAGACCTGGAAGAAAACAAGGATTTTAATTACTTTATCTTAAAATCTAAAAATACAGATCGTGTAAAAAAGATCATTTTCCTCATCCACGGATTTAATGAAAAGAACTGGGGTAAATATTTACCATGGGGAAAGGCTATTTGTGAAAGAACTCAAAGCGCCATCGTGTTTTTTCCTATCGCATTTCATATGCAAAGAGCGCCTAACCAATGGACTGAAAAGAGGAAAATGTTTGAATTAAGCGAAAAGCGGAAACAATTATTCCCCAATATTATTCATTCCACCTTATCAAATGTTGCCATCAGCATGCGCCTGCATTACATGCCTCAACGGTTCATTTGGTCCGGGTTGCAAACGTATTATGATTTTATCCAGTTACTGGAAGAATGGAAAAACGGAAAACAAGAATTGATCGACAAGGACTTTTCTTTTGACATTTTTGCTTATTCCATCGGGGGATTGCTTGCCGAGATCCTGAAATTGTCGAATTACAAAAATTATTTCGATGAAGTCAGGACCTGCCTGTTTTGCAGCGGGGCCGTTTTTAACCGATTATCTTCCGTTTCAAAATATATTTTAGACAGTGAAGCGAACGTCGCACTTTATTCTTATCTCGTTGAGCATTTTGACAGTTTTTTGAAGAAGGATGCAATGTTACACCATTTTATTGATGAAGATCATTTTGAAGGAAAAGTCTTTCATTCTATGCTCGACTATCAGAAAATGCGTGACTTCAGGGAAGAATTATTAAGAAAAGCCGCGAAACAAATATATTCGATCTCGTTAAAGAAGGATCTGGTAATTCCTCCGATCGAGATCATCAATACATTAAGAGGTGCATACAGGGATATTGATATCATCACCGATGAAATGGATTTCGATTATAAATACACCCACGAAAATCCTTTTCCCATAAACCCTGCCAAAACACAAAAGATAAATGAAACCTTTACCCGCGTCTTTGATAAGGTGGGTGAGTTCTTCAATCATTGAAGAGTGAGAAAGTGAAATTTCTTTGCCTCTTTTATTAAAGAAAAAAAAATGCCGAAACGCTTATTTATTCAGCATTTCGGCATTGTACCCCGGGCGGGACTTGAACCCGCACGACCGCAATGGTCACAGGATTTTAAGTCCTGCGTGTCTACCAGTTCCACCACCAGGGCGAAGGAAGTGTGGGTTTGGGTGTGGGTGTGAGTGTGAAGAAAAAACCCTCGGTGGTTGAGGGTTCTTGTTTTAGAGCGAAAGACGGGATTCGGACCCGCGACCCTAACCTTGGCAAGGTTATGCTCTACCAGCTGAGCTACTTTCGCATTTTGGACTGCAAATATAAAACTTTTTCAAAAAATCTGCTCAAAATATTTCACTTCTCCAGCAGCTTCTTGATCTCATTCAGCTTCATCAGTGCTTCAACCGGTGTAAGGGTATTGATTTCCGTGTTTAAAATATCCTCCTTGATTTGTATCAACAACGGATCATCCAGTTGAATGAAACTCAGCTGAACGCCTGATGCCGGATCTTCGATAACTGAATTTACCGGTTTTATTCCGGACATTTTTTTTCTGACTTTCCCTTTTTTATCCTGCATCCTGTTTGCCGGATCGCGGGTTCCCTTTCCCAGTTCCTCCGCATTATGTGATTCTTCCAGCTGGTGTAAAAGTTCATTGGCTCTTTCCAGCACTGATCCGGGCATTCCGGCCATTTTTGCAACGTGAATTCCGAAACTGTGCTCACTCCCGCCGGTTAACAATTTCCGGAGGAATATTACCCGGTTCCGCATCTCCTTGACCCCGATATGGAAATTCCGTATGCGCGGGTAGAGATTGGTCATCTCATTAAGTTCATGGTAATGAGTGGCGAAAAGAACCTTGGGTTTAAAGAACGGATGCTGGTGCAGGAACTCGGCAATAGCCCAGGCAATGCTTATTCCATCGTAGGTGCTGGTTCCTCTTCCGATCTCATCGAGCAAGATCAGGCTTTGGTTGGATATATTGTTCAGGATGCTGGCTGTCTCATTCATCTCGACCATAAAAGTCGACTCTCCCGATGAGATGTTATCGGAAGCTCCGACCCGGGTAAAGATCTTATCGGTCAGTCCGAGAACAGCGGTGTCGGCAGGGACGAAACTGCCCATCTGTGCCATCAGAACGATCAGCGCCGTCTGGCGTAACAAAGCCGATTTTCCCGACATGTTCGGGCCGGTCAGAATAATGATCTGTTGCGATTTGTCATCCAGAAATACATCATTGGCAATGTACTCTTCTCCGGGTTTCATCTGCCGCTCGATAACAGGATGCCTTCCATTCCGGATATCAATCGCATAGGAGTCGTTTAGTTCAGGCCTGACATACCGGTACTTCATAGCATTCAATGCAAACGCAACAAGTACATCCATCCGGGCCACCAGGGAGGCATTAAGTTGGATCGGGCGGATATAATCGGACAGGAAAAGAATGAGTTCCCCGTAGATCTTTAACTCCAGTTCCATCATCTTCTCTTCCGCATGAAGGATCTTATCTTCATATTCCTTCAATTCTTCAGTAATATACCTTTCTGCATTGACCAATGTTTGTTTCCGGTGCCAACCGGAAGGGACCTTTTCCTTGTGAGCGTTTGTGACCTCCAGGTAATATCCGAAGACATTGGTATATCCTATTTTCAATGAGGTAATACCTGTTCTCTCGATCTCCTGCTGCTGGATTCTGACCAGATAATCCTTTCCCGAGAAGGCGATCTGACGCAGTTCATCCAGTTCGGAACTGACCCCGTTTCTGATAATATTTCCCTTGATCGCCAACGCAGGCGGATCGGGATTGATTGTGTGTTCAATTTTTTCACGAACCAGATCGCACGGATTCAGTTGATCGGCGAACTTTGCCAGTCCTTCATTCCCGTATCCCTGAGCGTCCGTTTTGACTTTCCCGATCATCTCCAGGGCAGTTTTCAGATGGATCATCTCCCGGGGATTGATTTTGCCGACCGCTACTTTCGATATCAGTCGCTCCAGATCGCCGATCACTGTAAAGCAATGACGCATCTGCTCAATGTATTCGGTGTTCTTCGTAAAAAAATTTACAATATCCAGGCGTTCTTCAATAGGTAGCCGGTTCTTCAGGGGAAGGATGATCCATCGCCGGAGTTGACGTGATCCCATCGGAGATACGGTCTGATCCATTACATCCAGCAAGGTCTTTGCATTTTCATTCACAGAGTCGAGCAACTCAAGATTACGAATGGTGAACCGGTCAAGCCATACATAGTGATCTTCTTCTACCCGGGTGAGCTTACAGATATGTTCTGTTTTATCATGCTGTGTCTCGGCCAGGTAATGAAGGGCAGCCCCCGCGGCGATGATGGCATGCCCCAGGTTCTCAACGCCAAACCCCTTCAGGGAAGCAGTCCCGAAATGCTTTAGTAAAAGGTCATTTGCAAACTCCTCAGTAAATACCCAGTCATCGAAGGTGGATATATAAAATTTGTTGCCAAAAAGCTCGGTGCACTTTTGCCGTTTATTTTTTTGAACCACCAGCTCGCTCGGACGGAAACTCTGGATCAGCTTGTCAATATATTCAATATTTCCCTGGGCAAGATAAAATTCACCGGTGGAAATATCCAGAAAAGAAACCCCGGAGATCTTTTCATCAAGATGTATTCCGGCCAGAAAATTATTCTCTTTCTGTTCGAGAATCTTATCATGGTATGATACCCCCGGGGTGACAAGTTCGGTGACGCCGCGTTTTACAATTGTTTTGGCAAGCTTAGGATCTTCCAGCTGGTCACAAATAGCAACACGTAAACCAGCCCTGACCAGCTTCGGTAGATACAGGTCAAGGGAATGATGAGGGAATCCGGCTAATTCGATATACGCAGCAGTGCCATTGGCCCGGCGGGTTAAAACGATTCCCAGAATACCGGAAGCCCTGATCGCATCTTCCCCGAAAGTCTCATAAAAATCACCCACCCTGAAAAGCAGTAATGCATCCGGGTACTTTGCTTTGACAGCGTTGTACTGTTTCATTAGTGGGGTCTCAGCGATCTCTTTCTGCTTAGACATTGCTTGCTTTTTCAATATTTTCCCGGTAACTGAAGAACCTTGCGTTAAAACGCGAGGATTCTCCGATCCAAGCGGAATTTTTATTTTTTTGCTCGCTAACCCCGCGGTAAACCACGGGGAATGCGCTCGCGGGATTCAATAGTTGGTAACAGGATAACAGAGTAATGAAGTTACCTTGTTACCAACCTTTGGAATCAACGTCAAATTTACCAATGAGTTTGAGATTGATTCGATTTTGTTGATAAGTTAGGATAAAAGTATCTTTGCATGGATGAATTAATAGGCAATAGGCATTAGGCAATAGGCAATAGGCAATAGGCAATAGGATATAGGCAATAGGTGTCGTGAAGGAGGGACAATATTAAAAAATATGCGTAAACTGATTAGGCATTAGGCAATGGGCAATAGGCAAAATAAAAAGTGAATGAAGGGGGTTTGACAATAATCAAAATATATGCGTAAACTGACAATGTCCGAACTGAATCGTCTGACAGTGGAAAAATTCAAGGCGGCAGAAAAAAGTCCTATCATGATCGTGCTGGACAATATCCGGAGTCAGAACAATATCGGATCGGTGTTCCGTACTGCCGATGCTTTTCTCCTCCGGGGGATCTGTCTCTGCGGAATCACCGCGACCCCTCCGCACCGAGAAATACACAAAACTGCCCTTGGCGCAACCGAATCGGTCGACTGGCGGTATTATGATAATACCGCTGCCGCTCTCTCAGGGCTTCATTCAGAAGGATACACTATCATTGCGGTTGAACAAACCAATAAAAGTATTCCGCTGGATCAATTTTCTCCCCCTCCCGGAAAGGAGCTGGCTTTCCTGTTCGGAAATGAAGTCAACGGAATTGAGGACCATCTGTTGAATTATGTCGATTCCTGCATTGAAATCCCCCAATTCGGGACTAAGCATTCTATCAATATCTCGGTTGCTGTCGGGATCGTGTTATGGGACTTTCTGATGAAGCAAAAGAAAATTATAAATAAATGCAACCCTTTATAAAATCTACCGTACAATAAAAAAACAATAAAAAAAATTAGGTATTTTATCGTCAATCTTTATAATTTTACAGTTTGGTAGAAAAATCTAAAAACACAACTATTTTAAAATCAATCATATATCTTTATCAACCTTAAATTGTTTGTTATAAAAAGTATGTATTTGCAAAATACACTATATTTATCTTATATTTGTAACATCAGTAAATAGATTTATAAACTCAAAATTCAGTAGTATGAAAAACTTTTATCGAATCTTATCCAGGGCAATGGTTGTTTTTCTCGTTGCAACTATTCCATTTGCCTCCATGGCTCAGGAAAAAACAAAGGAAGCCAAGGTTAGGACCAATGCTGCTCCATCTTACAACTATTGGTCAGTTGGTGTTTTTGGAGGACTCTCACAGTTCAATGGTGACCTCTCCAAAAATTTGTGGTTCAATGTCGGATCCAATCTTCTGGGTTATAATTATGGTCTTGTTGTCACCAAGCAGTTCACCCGTGTTGTCGGTGTACGTGCAAGGATTGCCCATGGTATGATCCAAAGCCGGGTCGATGGTAAATATGCCTATCCGGTAGGCACTAATCCGGTTTATGTACATGAAAAATTTAAAACTTATCCATGGGAAACTGACCTCCAGGTTACCATTAACTGGCTGAACTGGATCCTTGGATACAAACCGGAACGCGTCTTTTCCTCGTATCTCATTGCAGGCGTTGGCCTCGATCAGAGAATTGGTCATAAGACTGATCTCCTGACCAACACGGATGTGGCATGGATCGGAAATAAAAACCAGACCAACATGGGCAACACCAGTGGTCTCTTTAAATCGAACCTTGAGTTTAAAGTTGGTGCCGGGATCGGATTTGATTTTAATATCAATAAACATTTTTCTATTCCTGTGGAAGTTTATTGGAGATGGAACGATGGCGATATCACAGATATGACTATCGGTGGTGCTAAAGAAATTAAAAATGACATGTATAGTTCTGCTACCATCGGTCTGAATTATAAATTCGGATACAGTGGAGGAAACCTCAAGGAAATGGCAAAGAACTATGGTCTTGTCAAATATGAAACGACTCCTCCGATTCTGAATGAAAAAGGTGACTCCGTGCAGGTTACGATCAAGGCGACTTTCCCACCGAAATATTTCATTTCAAAAGCTGGTATGTATTTCCAGCCGGTATTGAAATGGAATGGCGGCCAATATGAACTGAATCCTGCTCATTTACATGGTGACAAAGTAACCGGTGAAGGTACCATGATCCCATATAAAACAGGCGGAACGTTTACCTATTCAACCGTTTTCCCATATAAGCCGGAGATGAACACTTCCATGCTTACCGTTTGCCCGACTATTTACGAAACAAAAGAAAAGGTTATTCCCAAGAGGGATGAGATCAAGGCAAAAGTTAAATTTATTGATCTCCCTTGCCGCGACCTCGTTCCTGGTGTGATCTACACCCCCACCCGTATCATCCCCGATCAAACCACTGTTATCGCTGATCATGGATATCAGAAAGAGGTCATCGTCAGCCAAACCGGCGTTATTTACTTTAAGAAAAATAAATATGACCTCGATCTGAAATATGGAATTAACAAAACCGATCCTGCAAAGAAAGGTTTGTCGGATGTTGTTACATTCCTGCAGCAAGGATGGAAGGTTAAAAGTATCAATATGGATGGTTGGGCATCTCCCGAAGGGGAAGAGACCTTTAACGCAAATCTTTCTGAAAACCGTTCGAAGACCGGTCAGAAATGGATGATCGAACAATATCAGAAATGGGTAAAAGAAGCCAACAAAGACAATAAAGACAAGAAAGCCGTTAAAGCGATGGTCGAAGCTGCCGGGAAAGATGTCAATATGGTACTTGCCCATCACGGACCCGATTGGAATGGTTTCATGAAGGAAGTTCAGGCCAGTGGTTTGAAAGATAAGGATAAGATCATGAATGTGATCAACTCGACTGCCGATGAGAAGAAGAAAGAACAGGAAATCCGCAATATGATCCTGATCTATCCCGAAATCGAAGAAAAACTTCTTCCTCCGTTACGTCGTTCCGAAATTACCGCTTACCTGTATGAACCAAGGTACAGTGATGATGATCTCCTGAAATATGCCGTATCGAACCCCGATAAACTTAAGGTAGAAGAGATCCTTTACGCTGCTACACTGACTACCGATAATAATACGAAGCTTACCATATATGAAAATGCCGCCAAACAGTATCCTCAAAACTGGAAAGCTTTAAATAATGCAGCCGCCGCCAACATTGCAAAGGGAAATCTGGGTAAAGCCAGTGACTACCTTGCAAAAGCTGCCACTGCTGCTCCGAACAACGGCGCTATCGTGAATAATTTAGGTGTTGTTGCCGCTAAGCAGAAAGATTATACGAAAGCCGAAATTCTATTCAAGAAAGCCCAACAACTGGGTGAAAATGAAAATTATAACCTCGGCGTACTCCTGATCCCGAAGGGTGATTATCCAAAGGCACTGAGCATGCTGGGAAGCGCCAAATGTGCCTATAACCTTGGTCTTGCTCAACTGGTATCAGGAAACTATACCGCCGCTGAAGCAACCCTGAAATGCGCTCCTCAAACCCCGGAAACCAATTACCTGCTTGCTATCGTTGGCGCCCGTACAAACAACTCCAAGATGCTGTACGAATACCTGATGAAAGCTTGCCAGAATGCCGATCTCAAGGCTCAGGCAAAGGGTGACAGGGAATTCTATAACTTCATGAACACTCCTGAATTCCAGAATATCGTGAAGTAAAATTTATTTACTGATAAAAAAAAGCCTGGTCCCTCGATCAGGCTTTTTTTTTCGATCTTTGTTCTATGAAAGAAATATTCCTGCTTCTTGGTTCAAACCGGGGTGATAGACCCGCAATCCTTGAACAGGCAAAAAAAATAATTACCCGACAATGCGGATCGATCATACAAGAATCTTCCCTCTATGAAACCAAACCCTGGGGATTTAAGGACAATACTCCTTTTATCAACCAGGTCATTGAGATCGAAACGGAGATGGACCCACAGAAGCTCATGACACAACTACTTACCATTGAAACAAACCTCGGACGTATCAGAAATAAACCTTTTACACCGACAACCAATTCCGAACGTTATCCTGATCCCCATAATGTCCGGCATACCGAATCATGGATTCCGGATCGGGAGTGTAAAGAACCATACTCCCCCCGGACCATCGATATCGATATTTTGTTTTACGGATCAATGATGATCTTTACGCAAGACCTGATGATCCCACATCCCCATCTCCATGAGCGACGTTTTACCCTGGAACCGCTGAATGAAATAGCTCCAGCTTTTATTCATCCTGTTCTGAAAAGAAATATAAAAACTTTACTTGAATATTGTACGGATAAAAAAAAGGTATCAATATATATAGGCAATAGGCAATAGGCAATAGGAAATAAGCAGTAGGCAATAGGAAATAGGAAATAGGAAATTTTATAAGTGTATAATTACATCGTCATAGAAGGAAATATCGGTGCAGGAAAGACCTCGCTTGCTACCCGTTTGTCGGGAGATCTGAATGCTTCACTGGTTTTGGAACAGTTTGAGGAGAACTCTTTCCTGCCTAAGTTTTATGAAGATCCGTCGCGATATGCCTTTCCCCTGGAATTATCCTTTCTTGCCGACCGGTATCAGCAGCTTAAGAAACATTTTACCAAACCAGATCTGTTTACCGATTTCACTATCTCTGACTATTTTATTTTTAAATCTCTCATATTTGCCAGTAAAAATCTGGAATCACTCGAATATGGATTATATGCAAAGCTGTTCAACATTGTCGCTTCCGTAGTTCCCAAACCCGACCTGGTTGTATATCTGTACCTGAGTCTGGATAACCTGAAAAAAAACATCCGGAAAAGAGGTCGCGCATACGAACAGAACATCCAGTTTGACTACCTCGAAAAAATACAAACCGGCTACCTTGACTTCCTGAGGCAACAAAACGATCTGCGTGTCCTTCTTATCGACACCAACGATTTCGACTTCGTTGAACGCGTGTCTGATTACTCCTGGATTAAAAACGTTATTATCAAGGAATATCCGGTGGGGATGCATTATATTAACAGATAAAAGATCGCAGCGCTTCCGATAAGCTTTTTTGTAACCCTGCTCTTTCGACTTCGTCATATAAATATTATATTTGTTTCAATAAAAACCAAAACCATGAACCAATTTTTCAAATTCATGTTCGCTTCCATGCTTGGAACGTTCCTGACCCTTTTTCTCCTGTGTGTTATCTTCTCAGGAATCATTGCAGCTATTGTTATTGCATCCTCGAAAGAAGAGGTAGTGATAAGTAAAAATACCGTGCTCCATATCAAACTGGATAAAGAGATAATGGACCGTTCTCCGAAAATGCCATTATTATCAAGTTTCCAGATGCCCAATAGGGCTATCGGCCTCAATGAGATACTTGAAAACCTTGAGAAAGCCGCAAAAGACGAAAATATTAAAGGTATTTATCTCGATCTTTCCAGTCTTCAAGCCGGGATCTCGACAGTTGATGAGATCCGCGACGGACTGCTCGAATTTAAAAAATCCGGAAAATTTATCTGGGCATATAGTGAAGCTTACACCCAGGCTACATATTATCTCGCTACAACTGCAGATAAGATCTTCCTGAATCCTGAAGGAGGAGTCCTGTTCAAGGGTTTAAATGCGGAGTTGTTTTTCATTAAAGGCACCCTCGAAAAACTCGACATTAAGATCCAGGTGATGCGCCATGGAAAATTTAAAGCGGCCACTGAACCATTGTTTCTCGATAAGATGAGCCCTGAAAACCGTAAGCAGATCACTGAGATACTCAATGATTCATGGGACAAATTGCTTGCCGGTATCACCGAGACCAGAAAAATTAGTAAGGAGGATCTTACAAAAATTGCAGACGACCTGGCGATCGAAACGGCACAAGATGCATTGAAATATAAATTCGTCGATCAGTTGGTTTATAAAGATGAACTTATCAAGGAGATGAAGAAAAAACTAAACCTCGATGAGAAGGATAAGATCCGGTTTGTGACTTTCGAAAAGTATACTGATGTTTCTATCCATGAAAGATCAGCAATGAAAAAAGATAAGATCGCCGTTATTTATGCGCTTGGTTCCATCGGTAGTGGGGATGGAGATGATGAAACCATAGGTTCGGAAAGAATGTCGAAAGCCATCCGCAAGGCACGGGAAGATGAAAATGTAAAAGCCATTGTATTCCGGGTAAATTCCGGTGGCGGAAGTGCCATCGCTTCGGATGTGATATGGAGGGAGATCGACCTGGCACGACAGGTCAAGCCGGTTGTCGCATCCTTCGGAGATGTAGCAGGTAGCGGAGGTTATTATATTGCCTGTGCAGCCACAAAAATTCTTGCCGACCCGACAACAATTACCGGGTCTATAGGAGTTTTTGGATTAGTACCCAACTTCCAGGGTCTCTTTAACAAAAAATTGGGAATCACTTTTGATAATGCAGGCACTAATAAGAACAGCGATTACATCCCCGTGACGAAACCGCTATCGCCTTACCAGACTATGATGATACAACGTGATATCGATCATATATACGATGTTTTTACAACCAAGGTAGCTGCCGGCAGGAATATGAAACAAACTCTGGTCGACAGCATCGGACAGGGTCGGATATGGAGCGGTACCGATGCAAAAACTATTGGACTGATCGATGATTATGGCGGCCTTTCAAAAGCTATCGGGCTTGCAGCCGAACTGGCAAAGATCAAGCACTACCGACTGATAGAACTGCCAGAGCAAAAAGATGCCTTTGACCAGATTATTGATGAACTTTTCGGAAAGGATCCTTCCACTATGATTCAGCAAGCGCTGGGTGAAGATTATGAAATGTACCAATATCTGAAGGAACTCAGAGAAATGAAAGGCGTCCAGGCAAGGATGCTTTACAATATTTATCTTAACTGATCAAATATTGTCGATAATCGTACAAAATATTTTTACTGAGGTAATATATTTTGTGAAATATCGATAGGAACACAGTCAACAAAAACACGGATAACAATAATGGATATCCGGTGTGATACTTAATAATTACGATTATTAAAATATGTAGTTATATGGCTGATCTATCGACTAAATATGCCGGATTACACCTTAAAAACCCGGTGATTGCCGGAGCCAGTAACCTGGTCCAGGATATCAAGAATGTCAAATGTCTGGAGGAAGCAGGGGTCGCCGCCATCGTTTATAAATCCCTTTTTGAAGAACAAATCGAACTCGAACGATTACAACTTAGCGAAGAGTTGAATCAATATAACGAGCGTCATGCCGAGATGATCAGCTTATTCCCCGATATTCAGCATGCCGGTCCGCGACAACATCTGGTTAATCTCAAGACGGTGGTAAACTCGGTGAACATTCCGGTAATCGCCAGTTTGAACTGCACTTCTGAAGAAACCTGGGTGGAATATGCAATGCAGCTGGAAAATACCGGAATCCAGGCTCTGGAGCTTAATTTTTATAATATACCGGGGGATTTCCGAAAGGAAGGAAAAGTAATTCTTAATGAGCAACTCGACATTATTACAGCAATAAAGAGAAACCTTAAAATCCCCATCACCGCCAAGTTGAGCCCTTTTTACAGCAATGTTCTACTGGTCGTGCAACATATGTATCATGCCGGGATTGATGGGTTTGTCCTCTTCAACCGGCTCTTTCAGCCCGATATCGATACCGATAAAGAAATACATCATTTTCCGTATAACCTGAGCAATGAAGAAGATAACAGGTTACCGCTGCGTTACATGGGATTACTCTACCGGGAGATCCGCGGCTCCTTATGTGCAAATTCTGGTATTTTTACTGGAAAAGATGTCGTAAAGATGATTCTTGCAGGAGCAGACTGCGTACAGATAGTCAGCGCTTTATACAAGCATGGTATCGGACAGATCACCAGGATCATAGAAGAACTTGATGCCTGGATGGAATTAAAAAAATACGATTCCATTGACCAGTTCAGGGGTAAACTATCACGGAAAAATATGAAAGATCCCTTCGCTTACAAACGTGCACAGTACATCGATATCCTGATGAAAAGCGAGGAGATCTTTAAAAAGTATCCGATCCGGTAAGTAATGCTGGATTTGGGGCGAAGCGAACTAATAGATCATTTCCGAAAGTCTCTTATAGTTGTTGTAACGCCATTTTGCATTTTCTTCGGCGGCTTTGAATAATATGGCTGCCTCTTCCGGAAATATCTTTTCCAGGGAAGTATATCTGACTTCCCCTTTGAGGAAATCCTGGAACTTGTTCCAATCCGGTTCCTTTGAATCCAGGGTAAATGGATTTTTACCTTCATTTCCAAGCACCGGATTATAACGGTAGAGATGCCAATAACCTGCAGCTACTGCGCGATCCATCTCCTCCTGTGATTTTCCCATACCTGCATGTATTCCATGATTGATGCAGGGTGCATAAGCAATGATCAGCGAAGGCCCTTTATAGGCTTCTGCCTCTTTAACAGCCCTGAAAAGTTGACTGTTGTTAGCTCCCATGGCGACCTGTGAAACATAAACATACCCATAGGTCATAGCCATTGCGCCAAGATCTTTTTTCCTGACTTTCTTACCGGAGGCTGCAAATTTTGCAACGGCACCGGCCGGTGTCGATTTGGAAGATTGTCCTCCTGTATTTGAATAGACTTCTGTATCAAGCACGAGAATGTTGATATCCTCCCCTGAAGCAATCACATGGTCTAAACCGCCATAACCGATGTCATATGCCCAGCCGTCACCGCCGATGATCCAGATAGATTTTTTGATCAGGTACTGCCTTAAGTCAAGCAGATCCTTGGCAAGAGGTTGACTTTCCTTTTCCAATAAAGGGATCAGTTTAAGGGTTGCCAGTTTGGATTTTTCAGCGTCGTACATTCCATCAATCCATTCGTGCATGGCATCCAGGGTATTTGCCGACATCATGTTTTCCTGGATAGCTGTTTGCATTTTTCCTGCTATGCGTTTACGAAGTTGGGTGATACCCGTAGCCATACCAAGACCATATTCGGCGTTATCTTCAAAAAGCGAATTGGCCCAGGCCGGTCCCTGACCTTCTGAATTAGCACGGTAAGGCGTGAACGGGGCAGTGCCACCATAGATGGATGAACAGCCGGTTGCATTGGCAACCAGCATGCGTTCTCCAAAGAGCTGGGTGATAAGTTTAATATAAGGTGTCTCCCCGCAACCACCGCAGGCGCCGGAAAATTCAAAGAGTGGTTGTGAAAACTGGCTGTTTTTAAAGGTCTTGAAACGATCAGCGCGATCTGTTTTATATTTGACCGACTTGATAAGATAATCCCAGTGGCTTATCTCAGGTAACTGACTTCCGAGAGTGCGGAATTCGAGCGCTTTGGTTTTGGATGGACAAACGTCGAGGCAGTTGCCGCATCCGGTACAATCAAGAACGCTCACCTGGATCCGGAATTCGAGACCGGCAAGTTCTTTCCCTATCGCTTTCAGGGTAACCATCTGGACCGGGGCATTCTTTTTTTCATTTTCATCCAGAAGGAAGGGACGGATTGCAGCGTGCGGACACGCATAAGCACACTGGTTACACTGGATGCAATTGGCGGGTATCCATTCCGGAACATTTACCGCCACTCCACGTTTTTCAAGCTGGGTCATACCCGATGGGAATGTACCATCTTCCCTGCCCACAAAGGCGCTCACCGGAATATCATCACCATTCATCGCGCTTACCGGATCGAATATCTGCTTGACAAATGCGGGAATTTCCGGGTTATCCTCAACCGGTTTGATTTTGATAGAAGCCCATTCAGCCGGAATTTCGATCCTGGTCAGTTCACCTCCCCGATCTATTGCAGCGTAGTTCATATTTACAATTTCTTCACCTTTTCTGCCATAGGTTTTATAAATGGCCTTCTTCATATCTGTAACCGCCTTCTCATAAGGGATTACATTTGAAACTTTAAAGAAAGCCGACTGCATGATCGAATTGGTACGGTTCCCAAGTCCAATTTCTTCAGCAATCTTTGTGGCATCAATTATGAATGTGTTGATATGATGTTCTGCCAGATATCTTTTCATGGAATCCGGCAAACGTTTCTTGGTCTCCTCAGCATCCCAGATTGAGTTGAGAAGGAAAGTGCCGCCATCTTTAAGTCCTTTCAACAGATCATATTTTTCAAGGTAGGCAGGAACGTGACATGCTACAAAGTCGGGAGTGATCACCAGGTACGGTGACCGGATAGGTTCGTCTCCAAACCGGAGATGCGAGACCGTAACCCCGCCCGACTTCTTTGAGTCATAAGCAAAATAAGCCTGGGCATATTTATCGGTATTTTCGCCAATGATCTTGATGGAATTCTTGTTGGCACCGACCGTACCATCAGAACCGATTCCGAAAAATTTTGCAGAATAAGTTCCTTTAGGCTGAATATCAACTTCCGGGAGAAGCGGCAATGAATGAAAAGTAACATCATCGACGATCCCGATGGTAAAATGATTCTTTGGTTCCTTCGCTTTCAAATTGTCAAAAACAGAGATGATCTGAGAGGGAGTGGTATCCTTTGAACTCAGACCATACCGGCCAGCGATTATCATAGGATGGTCAGGGTGATCGTAAAAAATATCGCGGATATCGAGGTAGAGTGGATCTCCGTTAGCTCCGGGTTCTTTAGTACGATCGAGAACCGTGATCCGTTTTACGGTTTTCGGTAAAACATTAAAGAAATATTTTGCTGAGAAAGGACGGTAAAGATGAACGGAGATCAGTCCAACTTTTTCACCTTTTTTCATCAGGAAGTCAATGACCTCCTTGGTAGTATCAGTTACCGACCCCATAGCGACAATGATATTCTCTGCCCGGGGATCGCCATAATAAGTAAAAGGATGATAGGTACGACCCGTCAGCGCAGTTATCTGTTGCATATATCCATCCACGATATCAGCCACCGGTTCAAAGAAACGGTTCGAAGCTTCCTTAGCCTGGAAAAATATATCGGGATTCTGTGCTGAACCACGTGTCACGGGATGTTCGGGATTCAATGCCCGGTTGCGGAATTCCTGAAGCGCTTTATAATCGATAAGCTTTGCCATATCTTCATTCTCAAACGCTTCAATTTTTTGAATCTCATGGGATGAGCGGAAACCGTCAAAGAAATGCAGGAAAGGGATACGGGATTTGATCGCGCTCAGGTGAGCGATCCCGGCCAGGTCCATGATCTCCTGAACACTGCCTGAGGCAAGAAGTGCAAAGCCAGTCTGACGTGTTGCATAAACATCGCCGTGATCACCAAAGATCGAAAGAGCGTGTGCCGCAACAGTTCGTGCACTAACATGGAAGACCCCCGGTAAGAGTTCGCCGGCAATTTTATACATATTTGGAATCATTAACAGAAGTCCCTGGGAAGCAGTAAAAGTACTGGTCAGAACACCCGCCTGGAGCGAACCATGCACGGCGCCGGAAGCACCTGCTTCACTCTGCATTTCGACAACCTTTACTTCGTCGCCAAAGATATTTTTACGGCCATGGGCAGCCCACTCATCAACATTTTCGGCCATATTAGATGAAGGGGTGATTGGATAGATCGCTGCTACTTCCGAGAACATATAAGCCATGTGAGAGGCAGCCTGATTCCCGTCGCAGGTAATAAATTTTTTTGACTTCTTCATAATATATTGATTGTTAATAATTTGATTCGCACATTGTGAATGGAATAACAATTTGCAAAGGTACAGTTTTTCTTTTTTAAAATAGTCAAAGTGTTAGAAGAAAATGATGCAGGAACATTAATCCTGTATCTTTGCCGTATGTTATACCCTCCAGATTTCGAGCAGAAACTGGGCTTCGACCAGATCCGTCAGATGACGATTGACCGTTGTCTTTCTGATCTTGGCCGGGAGAATGTTGGGAAGATCACTTTCTCAACCGACCCGGCAGAGATTCAGTCAATGCTCCTTCTGACAAGTGAAATGAAAAAAATCCTTGAATTCGAGGAGGGGTTTCCTTCGCAGGATTATTACAATTTAATTCCCGAACTACACCGGATCAGGATTGAAGGCTCCTACCTTGAATCCGAACAGCTTTCCGAACTAAAGCTCTCCCTCCAGACCATCGTCAATCTTCTGTCATTCTTTGAGAAACGAAAAGAAAGCTATCCGGCTCTGTTTCAACTTTCAAGGATGCACGATACAGGATACAAGCCGGAAGATCCTGGAGGTGGGCTAACCCAGGATCCTGAATCCTGTATCCTGGATCTTGGATCTGTAATAAAAAAGATCACATCTATAATTGACGAAAAATCCAACGTCAGGGACAATGCATCCAATTCCCTGCTCAAGATCAGAAGAGAAAAGATCGCGAAACAGGCAACGGTTGAAAGGAAGGTCATTCAAAGCTTCAAATTAGCGCGACAGAACGGATGGACACCCGAGGATTCTGACATCACAATACGTAATGGCCGGCTGGTCATTCCATTGATCAATACCCATAAACGAAAGATCCCCGGATTCCTTCATGATGAATCTGCTACCGGTCAAACCGTGTATATTGAACCATCAGAAATATTTGAAGTCAACAATGAAATCCGGGAGCTTGAATATGCTGAACTGCGTGAGATCATAAAAATTCTGACTGCGTTCACTGACACTCTTCGCCCCGGGATCGATCCCTTGATCCAATATTATAATTTCCTCGGTCAGATCGACTTTCTCCGGGCAAAAGGTCTTTTTGCGATCGAAGTGAATGGTTGGATGCCAAGGCTGAAAAAAAGAACAACAAGACAAGTTTCAGTATCCAATAAACCGGATCATGAATTTTTTTCATTTCAATGGCATTATGCCAATCACCCATTGCTATATCTCTCTCATAAAAAACAAAAGAAAAAGGTGGTTCCGCTGGATATCTCACTCGATGAAAATCAGCGGATCCTGATCATTTCTGGTCCCAATGCCGGAGGGAAATCCGTTTGTCTGAAAACCATCGGGTTACTCCAATATATGTTACAGTGTGGATTTCTTCCTCCGGTCAGAGAAGATTCAGAGTTCTGTATTTTCCGGAAAATTTTCATTGACATCGGTGATGAACAGTCTATCGACAACGATCTTAGCACATACAGCAGCAAGCTGCTTAACCTAAAATACTTCATGGAGCATCTCGATGATCACTCACTCTTCCTAATTGATGAGTTGGGCACCGGAACCGATCCTGGTCTGGGGGGCACTATTGCTGAAGCGACATTAGAAAGACTTAATGCAATAAGAGCCATTGGAATTGTGACCACTCACTATTCCAATCTAAAACTCATTGCGGGAAGAGAACAGGGAGTTGTGAATGGTGCCATGCTTTTCGATGCAAAAAAGTTAAAACCACTTTACCAGCTAAAGATTGGAAAACCGGGCTCATCCTTTACCTTCGAGATTGCCCGGGAGATCGGATTTCCCGAAGAGATTCTTACGAATGCACTAAAAAAGACCGGGATCAGTCAGATCGACATCGACCGGGAACTGCAAAACCTGGAGGTTGAGAAACAGCAGATAACACGGAAAGAGGAGGAATTGAATATCGCCGATGATCTCCTGGCAGATGTCATACAGAAATACCGGAAACTAACTGACGACCTGGAAGCAAATAAAAAGGATATCCTGGAAAAAGCCCGGGAGGAGGCAAGACAACTTCTTGATGATTCCAACAAGTTGATCGAACATACCATCAAAGAAATCAGGGAATCGCAGGTAGATAAAACAATAACGAAAAAGGTCAGGTCTGAGTTGAACCAGATGAAAGAGAAATTGCGACTGGATTCAGGATCCGGTAAGGATAGCAAAGCGATCGTTCATCATGAGCTTAGTGAACAATTATCGTCCGGTATTATTCCAAAACACCCTTACCAAAGCTATATTGACGATCTCCATCGCAAACTCCTTTCTTTTGAGATGACGCTCGACTTGCGTGGTAAACGTGTCGACGAAGCCCTCGCTTTACTCCAGCATTATATTGATGATGCAACTCTCCTTTCGCTTAATGAGGTTCGCATTCTCCATGGGAAAGGAAACGGTGTACTCCGCCAGGTTACCCGCGATTATCTACGATCGCGGAAAGAGGTAAAAAGCGCAAAGGATGAACTTCTGGAAAGAGGAGGATCGGGTATTACTGTCGTTACATTTTAACATTTTTTATGAATTTTTCTTAATCGCCGGGCAACCTTTGAAATAACTTCAAAAATCATATCTTACTTTTCTATATTCCAGCACCTTAGATCAGTATCCTGCATGATGAATACTGAATATTGAATCCTCCATTTTGTCTCTTTATCACCTCTACCATAACCGATTCCCTCTTCGTCGACCCTTAAAGTTGGTATTTAAATAACCGAGTTGTACCTTTGCACCCTTTGCGTTAGAAAAATCCCAAAAATGAGTTTACGAGCAAAAACCTCTGAACTAAAAAAGCGGATGCAGGTTGCCTTCCAGGGAGGCGGTGAACAAGCCCTTGAGAAGCAAAAAGCTTCCGGAAAAATGACTGCCCGGGAACGCATTTTAGCCGTACTTGATCCCAACTCATTTCACGAGTATGACCTCTTTGTCAAGCATGCCGGACAGGATTTCGACATGGATAAAAAATATCTCCCCGGTGATGGAGTGATCACAGGAACAGGATCCATCAATGGTTGGCCGATCTGTATCTTCGCCCAGGACTTCACTGTTGCGGGGGGGTCGCTCGGTTATATGCATGCCAAGAAGATCACAAAGATAATGGATCATGCTATGAAGATGAAGGTACCTCTGATTGGCATCAATGATTCAGGCGGAGCGCGAATCCAGGAGGGTGTGAATTCCCTGGCGGGCTATGGTGAGATCTTCTATCGCAACACCCAGGCTTCCGGGGTCATCCCGCAGATCTCCGTTATTTTAGGTCCCTGTGCCGGTGGTGCGGTATATTCTCCTGCCCTGACCGACTTCGTATTTGTCGTTAACAATATCTCCAAGATGTTTATTACCGGTCCGGAAGTCATCAAAACGGTTCTGGGGGAGGAGATTTCCATGGAGGACCTCGGTGGCGCCCGGGTTCATGCTGAGGTCACCGGGAATGCACATTTTTATTCTGAAAGTGAAGCTGAATGTTTTGAGATGATCAAAAAGCTTGTCAGCTATATCCCATGGAATAACGAAAAGAAAGCAGAAGTTCAACCTAAGAAAGCACCCAAGAGCAGGCAGTATAAGCTCGAACAAATCTTCCCTACTAATCCGATGCAACCTTACGATGTAAGGGATATTATCCGGTCGATGGTCGACGATTCCGACTTCTTTGAAGTTCACGAATTATGGGCTGCCAATATTGTTGTAGGCTTTGCACGTCTCGACGGGCAAACCGTCGGTTTCGTAGCCAATCAGCCCATGGTCCTTGCTGGTGTACTCGATGTCGACTCAAGCGACAAAGCTGCCCGTTTTATTCGTTTTTGCGACGCATTCAACATCCCGCTCGTTACCCTGGTAGATCTTCCGGGTTACCTTCCTGGAGTCGACCAGGAACATGCCGGCGTCATCCGTCATGGAGCAAAAGTCTTGTATGCATACAGCGAAGCAACGGTTCCCAAGCTAACCGTAATCCTTCGAAAAGCTTACGGAGGAGGTTATATCGCCATGTGCTCCAATCATCTCCGGGCCGATTTCGTTTTTGCCTGGCCTACTGCCGAAATAGCTGTCATGGGACCAGAAGGCGCCGCCAACATCATTTTTCGAAATGAGATAAAAGCAAGTGATAATCCCGAAGATACCCGTAAACGTCTCATCGAAGAGTACCGGCAGAAATTTGCCAATCCCTATGTGGCAGCTGCTTATGGATATGTTGATGCAGTCATCGAACCAGCCGAAACACGTGACTTCCTCACCCACTCACTTACTCTATCCCAAAATAAACGCGAAGCGAAACTGAACAAGAAACATGGGATACCACCATTTTAGGAATTAAGAATTAGGTGTTGTATAGCATAACATATTTGACACTTTTTCGAGACTGT
>JAEAME010000190.1_pt1 | contig 79474 bp, 91 predicted proteins | sample 8958731 | NCBI WGS metagenome assembly JAEAME01 (sample SAMN16933194, study PRJNA681113) | bioreactor sludge metagenome | isolation source: anerobic bioreactor sludge (Control) | place: India:Bengaluru | collected 2018-10-24
CCTTAATTGTACCTGTTATTAGACTGATATTGAATAGACTTGTTCAGAGATTTCTAAAGAACAATTCTACCCTGACCGGGGCGGTCAATAACGCTGGTACGGCAAAATCATTGATGGTAACACTGGATGAATCCTGCACCTGGGAAGTAACCGGAGATTCCTATGTCACCAGCCTGACCGATGAAGACGAGACACTCGCCAACATCCAAGCCAACGGTTATACCGTCTACTACGATGCTTCGAATAGTGCCAATAGCTGGCTGAATGGTAAAACCCATGACTTAAACGGGGGCGGGAAGCTGGTACCGGGAAACTAAGCAAAAAGAATTCGGAATATCAGCAGCCTGGGAAAAATCGAAGGGGCCGGACAATATTATCCGGCCACGGTTCTTTACTATTTACGTACTTTCTTTGTTTTTGGTTTGCTTGATTTCCCTGATTTCCAGTTCCTGGTACGCGATATTTCCAGGAAAATCAGCGGTTTGGTGACTTTCTTAAAGACGATCGGGCAGTGTTCCAGGTGGGGCGGAATAGAAACCACGGTGGCGCTGGTAATGAGGTGTTTTTCGCCGCCCAGGGTGAATTCGATCTCGGCACCGAGATTATCGATATCCTGCGGATTGCCGCCGATGAAACACAATGTCTCGTGGAAATCATGGGTATGCGGCTCGTCGAAGGACATCTTTTTCGAGATGCAGTGATAGCCGATGGAACAATCGACGTCCAGTTCCCCCTCGTGGGCGACGATGGACTGCCCGGTGTAATGGGGAATCGACCTTAATAAAGCACCCGTTTTAATGCAGTGGGCATATTTCTTTCCGGCCATAGGTTTTGCCTCCTGTAATGGGATAAAATACAGGGAATCAACAAATAACCATCGTTGATCTACTCAGCCGGATTATACTGTGGCGGGAAGGCATATTCAAGGCGATTCGGCAGCATAGCCATTCGGGCGGGCAAACAAGCACCATGGCTAACGGGAGGCTGTAGCCCCAACATTATTTCACTTTAGATGAACTATGAACTTGCACTCCTCCGCCCCGGTCAGGCAGGTTTCCACGACTTCTATTTGCACCGGCCGCCCCAGTGCTCCTTCCCAGTATTTCTCCACAAAGCCGCGTGCACAATGGCAATATGTCAGCGAAGTATTAGTCCCTTCCGGGAGAGCATTCAGCAATCCGCAGAAGCAGCGGCGGGGGGTGCTGTAGGTGCGGGGGGTGTAATAATGGATGAGTGTTTTTCCCTGTAACTTCAGGCGGATCCCTTTTAGCGGTTTCTTGATTTCCGCTTCCAGGAACGCTTCCTCAGTACTATGTTTTTTTCGCCGGTTTTTAATCCCGTTCGCCAGCCCCTGGGCACGAGCGAGACAATTATGGCCGCAAGTCGTCATTATCTGTTGACATTTTTCGGGGGCCGCCGCACTATCAAGGCGGTCGATCGCCTCTTTGACCCAGATGGCTGTTTTCACTTTATCGGTGGATTTGGCAGCTTGTTCACTGCCTTCCATTACCTTCTGCGCAATCTTTTTTCCGGCGAATTCTTCGATATGGCCGCCGAGTTCTTCTATCTGGCCAGCTGTTTTTGCTGTCATTTATGATACCTCTTTACAAATGTTTTATCGGAATCCAGATCGGAACAACCGATTCCGGGTTGTCGCTGCCCTTGAACCTTTTGTCGTATACCTCGATGGCGAAATGCATCCCATCGAGCAGCATTTCTTTATAGGTGCCGGCATTGTCCTCCTGCCATTTATTCATTTTAGCGTTGCTGCTGCCGTAGCCTTTCGCCGGATAAATTATAAACTCGGCATAGGTAGCCGCAGGAATAGAGAAGACTGTATATTCCAGTGGTATATCAGCATCTCTTACCCTGACGCCCACATGTACCTTTCCTGGCCCCTCCACCGGATACAAACGTACCTCGTATCCTTCCTCACCGACCTGGTTTTTAACAGGATTGATTTTTTCCAGCTTCATATAGGTTTCCCAGGCTTGCGCGGTTTCGTCCCCACTCCCCGCCACCCCGGCGATAATGAAAGCTTCTTTTTCAAATATCCTCGGTTTCATGACACGGCCTCCCCACCGGCTGATTACTATTTTTTCTGGAAGAGATTACAGCTGCCCTGGGCGGCGACTTCATGGCCGAAACACTCGCCTTTGCCGGAACTTTTATCCTGATAAAACTTACAGTCGGCACAGGTCTTGCCTTTTTCACCCTGGACAACGTATTTTACATCCATGAATCCGTCCTCCTGTTCTATTTTTACTTCATAATAACAGGTAAACCGGACAACTGTTTGTCATATTTCAAGGACTATTTGTAAAAATCCAGGGCTTTTTGCAGGCGCTGCCGGACGATGTCGCGAATATGGGGCGGTTCCAGGACTTCAACACTGTTACCAAAGGATAATATATAGCCGTAGACCCATTCATCCTCCGGGAAAGTGACCGTGACGTCATAAGTGCCGTCAGGGTTGCGGACGATACGGTCCTCATCGTAATCATCATAAACCCGGTACAGGTTTTCCGGGCGGAACCGGAGTTTCAGGGTGACATACTGCAGCGCGGCGGACGGAGGTTCTTCCTGCCGGCTGTTTTCCAGGGGCCGGTGGACAAAATTTTCTCCGGTGACTTCGATATTCCGTATGCGTGAGATACGGAAAGTACGGAAATCATGTTTGGTCCGGCAATAACCCCAAACATACCAGGCCTGTCCTTTAAAAAGCAGCAGCATGGGTTCTATATGCCGCCGGCTTAAGATACCGTTGACATTGATATAATCAAAACCGGTTACCCGGCGTTCCAGGATGGCCTGTTTGATTTCGAGGAACTTGTTTTCTTCGTTGGGGCCGCTGCCCCAGGGAGAGAATTCGACGTGCACCCAATCTGCGGCTCCAGCCTGGTTAAACACCCCCCCGATCTTTTCCAGGGTAGTATCAATTTCGGGGTACTTCGTGGCCTGCAGTGTCTTTAACGCCAGGAGCAAGCTGTCCCGTTCGTGATCGGTGAGCAGCGTGCGGTTGAGGGCATAGTTTTCCAGCAGGGAGATTCCGCCGCGGCTGCCTTTATTGGTATAAACCGGCACCCCGGCTGCGGAAAGGTCGTCAACATCACGGTAGATGGTACGGGTGGACACGCCGAAACGCGCTGCCAGCTCGCCGGCAGTAATGTCCTTTTTATTCAACAGTACCAGGGTGATTTCGAGCAACCGGTTTATTTTCACAGCACCTATTATATACCAAATAGGACAGAATGATGTCATATATCTCAAAGCGATGCTGCAGGGATTATCATTGAATCCCGCCACCAATCCTGCTACTATTAACGGCGGTCACATTTCAACTGGAAAAAAGCGGGACAGGTGCAATACCTGTCCCGCAACTTTTGTCAAGGAGTATAATGGCCTCCCCGGAAGAGATCAAAGGCAGCCCGTCAAACGATAACTCCCGCGCGAAGGACTGGACGAAGGGCCCCATCACACGCAACTTACTGGCATTATCCTGGCCCATGGTGATCATGGAAGGCATCTGGGTGGTCAGCCAGCTCCTGGACATGATGTGGGTAGGGCGGCTGGGGCCGGACGCGATCGCCGGGGTGGGCATCGCCAATACCTTCCTGGCGCTGGTCTACTCGGTAGACCTGGGGGTGATCGTGGGGGTGCGGGCGATGATCGCCCGGTATGCCGGGGCCGGGGACGCCAAGGGAGCCAACCATATCGCAGCGCAGGGGATACTGTTTGCCCTGGCCTGGGGCCTGTTCGTCATGACAGCCGGAACCTTCCTGGCGGGGCCGATATTAAGCCTGTTCGGGGCGGAAGCGGAGGTACTGCGGGAAGGGACGGCGTATATGCGGTTGATGCTGGTGGGGTGGGTCTTTTTTGAAGTACTGGTTTTCGGCCTGTATTCCCTGCAGTCAGCCGGCGATACGGTGACGCCGATGGCCATCGAAGTTGCCATGCGGGTCGTCCTCATGGCAATTTGTCCCTTCCTGGTACTGGGGCTGTGGTTTTTCCCGAAACTGGGGGTGGCGGGGGCGGCGCTGAGTAATGTGGGCGTCCAGACCCTGGGATGTTTCGCCATCACCTGGATCATTTACAGCGGCCGCAGCCGGTTGAAACTCGGCATCAAGGACCTCAAATTCGATCCCCGTACCATGTGGCGGCTACTGAAGATCGGCATCCCGGCCCTGACGATGAATATCCAGGGTGCGCTGGGCAGCAACCTGCTGATGCGGCTGGTAGTTCCTTTCGGGACGATCGCAGTGGCGGCCCAGAGTTTGACAGCACGGGTGGAAATGTTCCTCACGGTACCGGGCATGGGGCTGGGGACGGGGGTGGGGGTGATGACAGGCCAGAACCTGGGGGCCAACCAGCCGAAAAGGGTGTCCAAAACCGTCTGGGTGGGGGTGGCCCTGGTACAGGCGTTCCTGATGGCCTGCTGCCTGGTCATCCTGATCTGGGCGGAAGAGTTATTAAGCATCTTTACGGCGGACACGGCGGTCATCCAACTGGGGGCGGCTTTGTTAAGGATCAGTACAGCCGGCTACTTCATCACTTCCATCGCCCAGATCATGCAAAGCTGTGTGGCGGGGGCGGGCGATACGGTCCCCATCATGTTCATCAGCATCATAGTGCTCTGGATCGTGCAGCTGCCGCTGGCTTTCTACTTATCCCGCTTTACCGGGCTGGGGATATACGGCATCCGCTGGGCAATGGTGGCCGGCATCGCGGCTTCAACTATCGCTTACCTGGTCTATTACCTGTCCGGAAAATGGAAGACAAAAACTTTATAATGAAGAAAAAATCCTAATACCTAGTGACTAAATCCTGATATCTAATATCTAATACCTAAATTCAAAATAAAATCAAAAATAGAATCAGGGAAAAAACGCAGAGCCCCTGCTGTAACACCACCGCCTGGATTCTGAAACAAGTTCAGAATTACATTGCCGGATTACTTCGTCTCGGTTTCCGCCCGGGTGGCGCGTATCGCAGCCCGGAGTTCGAGCCACCAGCGCACCAGGGTTAAACCCTCATCGCTCTCCGGCGGGACCTGTCCGTAGCGGTTGTCGACATAAGCGTTGGTAATAGCGGTAAGCTGTACCTTTTTATCGTTGAATTTCGCTTCCAGGTAAGACTGGTATTCGAAGGGTGTCTGCGAACGGGCACGGGGGAAACCGTAGTGGTCGCCTTCCCACAACAACCCCCGGTAAATTTCCCGAATTTCGAGGGAACAGGGTTCGGTGATAGTCGAAGCGAGGGGGGGAACGGCATGACCGCCGCCCGGCCGCAAGCGGTCGGTGAAACCCTTGATAAATGATTTCACGTCGGCGCCGAAGATATTCCAGCTCCAGAGCGATTCGTTGATCTCTTCATAACCCTTTTCCTGGGCGTCCCGCCAGTAGCGGAAGATAGCCCGGGAGAGGAAGAAAATTATGACCCCGATGACCGCCAGCAGCAGGACCCACTGCAGCACGGTACCCAGCGTAGCCGGAAAACTCCCGGTGACGATCTCTTCCGTCTTGTCGCCGATCTCACCCATCTCGATCTGCATCATTTCCTGGGAATTAAGGCGGGCCATCAACCAGGCGAGGACATAGGAGCCGACCCAGTAAACCGCTTCTACCAGGTAGCCGATGGGATAACCGATGACATAGAGAAAAGCAGTCAACAACCAGCCGGCCAGGGTATCCAGCGGCTGGATGATCCAGGTGATCAAATTATAGGAGAAGGTGCTGGCCAGCAGCGCCCCCACGATCATGATGACGATTACCACGCCCAGGAGGATGAGCAGCCAGCGCCGGGTGAAGAGTTCGGTGGCTTTAGGCCGGCTGGCCATGCCCTGGCGCAAACTGAGAAAATTACTGATGCCCAGGGACATGAGCGAGGTGAAGAAATAACCCAGGATATAAGGGACCAGGGTGGCAAACATGTGCTCGTTGGTGTTGATGCGGGCAGTGGAAGCCCAGACGATCATCAACAGGACGAAGCCGGCAACGCCGAAGATGAAGTTTTTATACAGGTGATCGGTCTGTTGGTCACCGCGGGAAACCGCAATACCGCGCCAGATCAGGTAAGTACCGAACAGCAGCCCGGCGATCACAGCGACCAGGTTTTGTGATGCATATGCGAACCAGTCGAAATCCCAGAAGCCATATCCTCCATGCATCTCGAGGCGTATCACCAGCAGCAGGCAGATGATACCGGTGGCAAGGGCGGCGATGCGCACCTCGTTAAGGCGGAAATCCCGGTACAGGGTAAGATGCAGGATGATAGCTACGATGGAGATGATGATCAGGGAAGACAGGAAGCTGAAGGGGGGGTCTACCCAGTTCATGATGCCCAGGCTGCTTAACAGGATCAGCCAGGGATAAGCCCGCAGCGCCTCGGCGAGGACGGTGAGGACGATCAACAGCCGGGGGATGGTGGCTATTTTACTTAATGACCTGATTTTCTCCGGCATAGTAATTTCCCGTCGGGCTTACCCCGACACTCTCCACCTTCTCCCAGGCGATCTCCGCCGGGACGCGATAATAAACCAGACCGTCCATGTTGAAAATCGGCTCTTCATTCCCGACCAGGATCACGGCTACTGGACGGCCGTTACGGTGGAAGGACTCGAGAACGGCGATCATTTCCGGGGTCGGGATGGCGGTGATGGCGACCAGGGTACTGACCCAGGGTAATTTGCCGGCTTCCTGCCTGATGAATTCATCGAAACCGACCGATTCCGTGGGCATCACCATGGCCAGGGTTTCCAGGATGCCGAGCAGCTGCTCCGGATGCGACGAAGGCTGTATTTTCATCAACTGGGAACTGTCGGGATAGGGGTGGTTGACAAATAAACCGACGCGATATCCCTTATCCAGGGCATAGTTGGTGATCGAAGCTGCGGCGATGGTGGCCGTTTCCAGCAGCTGGGTAATTTCTCCCCAGAAGGGGTGTTTTACGCTGCGGACATCGAGGAATATCGCCAAGTCGGAAGAAGTCGTATGTTCAAAAACCTTGGTTTGCAGAGTGCCGATACGGGCACTGGCTTTCCAGTGGATACGCTTCAAGGGATCGCCGGGGGTATACTCCCGGATGCTGGATACCCGCACCGGGTCCTGGAACAGGTGGCGCTGCAGGCGGATATCGCCAAAGGGGTCGCGGGAGGCGATACCCAGCTTTTCCAGAGGCAAGATGCGGGGGTAAACCACGAGGTAATCCGGGCTGCCGATCTCCATTTGCTGCACGTGGAAATGGAAATAGTCTCCGGATTGGACAGTCGTCGGTCCGAAGGCAAAATAACCGCGCTTCATGCAGCGCATGGTATAGATACGCTTCACCCGGTGGTACCAGCCCAGCGGCATCAGGTTCCGCAGCAGAACCCGCCCCGGACGGTAAGACTGCGTGGTCAACACGGTATCCGGCAGCAGCATGTGCTCATCCAGTTCTTCATCCACCTGGATCCAGGGCAGGGGCAGGATTTTACGGTTGGTAATACTCAGTTCGACGGTGATTTCATCGCCGAAGAAAGCGTGGGTGGCACTGAGGCGCCGGGAATATTCGATACGCCGCAGGGCATATTTGGACCAGATCCAGGAGACCCCGAAAAGCAGGAAGAGCAGAACCGCCACCAGCAGGACACTCCCCTGGCGCAGGACCACGGCGGTCACCAATAATGCGAGAGCAAGCAGCAGCCAACCGGTCCCCAAACTAATGCTCCACTTCTACCGCGGGGGTATCTTCCACCGGGACTTTCACCGATTGTATCACTTCTTTAATAACGTCGGCCGGGGTGGTGCCGCGCAGGTGGCTCTGCTGCTTGGTGATGATGCGGTGCTCCAGCACATAAGGCACGACGTATTTGATATCATCAGGAATGACATAGGTACGGCCGCGCAATGCAGCCAAGGCCTGGCTGGCGCGATATAAGGCTAACATAGCCCGGGGACTGCCGCCGAGTTCCACCTGGGGATGGACGCGGGTGGCATGGATCAGGTCGACGATATATTTTTCCACATCGGGGTGAACAGCCACCGTCTGGCGTTCTTTCTGAAGCTGCATGATTTCTTCCATGGTAATGACCGGCTGCAGTTCATCGATCACATTGGTCAGCCGGAAGCGCTGCAGGATGACCCGGTCGTCTTCCTTAGTAGGATAGCCCAGCTTGATCTTGATCAGGAAGCGGTCGACCTGGGCTTCGGGAAGGGGGAAAGTACCTTCCAGTTCGATCGGGTTCTGCGTTGCCAGGACGACGAAAGGACGGGGGAGGGGCAGGGTATCGCCTTCGACGGTCACCTGCTTCTCTTCCATCGCTTCGAGCAGGGCGGACTGGGTGCGGGGGGTGGCCCGGTTGATTTCGTCGGCCAGCAGGACCTGGGTAAAAACCGGCCCCGGCCGGAACTCAAATTCGGATGTTTTTTGATTATACATGTAAGTGCCGGTGATATCCGACGGCAGCAGGTCGGGGGTGCACTGCACCCGGCGGAAAGTACAGCCGAGCGACTTGGCGACAGCCCGGGCCAGCATGGTCTTGCCGATGCCCGGAACATCTTCCAGCAGGACGTGTCCTTCGCAGAAAAGGGCGACCAGCACCATTTCCACGGCGGATGATTTACCAACTATTACACGTTCGACATTATCCAGGACATGTTTACCGGCAGCGGATAATGCCTCAACAGTTACTTTCTCCATGTCTCCTCCTTAAAAAACCGGCTTATTATAACACTATCTCCGGAAGAACAACAAACATCCCGCTTGAATAGTATACTAAATATACAACCATGATGTGACGAAATATTAAAGAGTACAATAGTACCCTAAGGTTTACGCTTAATAAGTATAACAAAGATTGCAATCAAAAGTACGGTTAAGACGATTGCAGCGGCCGTGATAAGGATGACCAGCCCCGCAGGAAAGCCCGGTGCCGTGACGGTGTTGTTGATGATGATGTTGTTGGGGGTGGGAGAGGCCGGGGCATTTGATTGAAGGAAAGCCCTGATCTCGGGGGTGGGGGCCGGGGTGATGACGGGCGAGGCAACGGTGAAAACCCCCACCGGACTCCAGGCGCTGTACGACCCGGCCCCGACCGCCCTTACTTTCCAGTAGTAAGTAATACCGGGTGCCAGGGCGGCCTCAGCCTGGTAAGCAGTGCCGGAAACTGCCGCCACCCCTTCACAAGCCAATACCGGCCCGGTAAAGGAGATGTCCGGAGCTACCAGCAGTTCGTACCCCTCCGCTTTATCGATGCCGCTCCACTGGAAAGCGGGGTGCACCGGTTGGTCTACTGCCCCCGCGGCGGGGCTTAATAACTGCGGGGCGACCACGGCGTTGCCCAGCCTGGTATGAAAGGAAAAAACCTCCGACCACGGCCCGGTTAGCGGCGCCGCGGCCCGCACCCGCCAGTAATATGTGGTTGCCAGAGACAGGGCGGGCAAGCCGGCGGAGGAGGCGCTGCCGCTGCCCTTGAAATTGTCCGGGATGTCTGCGAAACCGTCATCCATATCCACCTGCCACTCGTAGCCGGCGGCTCCCGGAAGGGATTCCCAGTTGAGGACGACATTATTGATATCGATTCCCGGGGCGGCATCGGCGGGTGTTTGCAACACAGCAGGCCGGGCCAGGGTATCGTGAAAAGTCATCAGCCGGGTATTGGTGGTATCGACCGACCACAAACGGCTGCCAGCCAGCCACAGCCCGTGAAGGGTCGCTCCGTTTTCCAGGCCGCGGGCAACCGTTTCGAAGGCAGTGGAGGAAGCACCGTCGAGAGTACGCCTGATGCCGCCCCCGGAACCAGGATTAACCGCGCACGAATTGGTTTGATAGAGAACCCCGTCAGGAGAGAACACTACCTGGCTGATGATGCTTTTTGCAGGTAAAGTACTATCAACCGCCTGCCAGTTCCTATCACGGCCGATAGTGAAACGATACAAACGGGCAAGATTCGGTTCTTTTGTATAGTAGTCGCTGGCGGCATAAACCGTTTGTGAATCGGCGAAATCCGGGGTAAAAGCCACGGCAACCTGGCCGGGGGCGGCGGTGGTGCCGGGCAGCGGCTGCCCCATCTGCTGGAACGAGACGCCGTTATCGGTTGAGAAGTAAACCAGCCCGGCGGTAGTACCTGCCAGCAGTGTCCGGTCGTGGACATAATCAGGAGAGAGTACGATCGAGCGCAGCGTCTGTGTACTGACGCGAGCCGGCAGCGTATAATAGTATCCCCCGTTGCCGGAAAAACAAATTAAGCTGTCCGTGCCGTCATAACCGGCAATGGCCAGGCAGTCGTCGCCGGCAATTGCCCAGGCATCGACCGCATAGGGCGCATTCATTACTTGAAAGGAATTTCCCCCATCCCCGGAACGCCACACCACCGGTGCCTCCCCCATCATCCCCGCCAGGTACACGGTCTGCTTTTCCTGCCCGTACTGGGGCGAGACGGCCACAAGGGAGAATGAGCATTCCCCGGTTAACGCGGTACAGTAAATCCTTTCCCAATCCGGGTTTTGACCACGGCCCCGCCATAAGCTGTACCCGTTATCGCGGGTCAGCAGGAAGAGGGTCTGGTGCTGCTCATAGGCCGGCGGTACCGCCAGGTCCACGATACCGCCGGCGGCGATACCGGTATCAATCAAGCCGGCCTGGTGCCAGGTCCGGCCGCCGTCAATGCTCCAGGACAGGGCACTCTGCGCCCCCCCGGTCGCAGCAAAAATATACCCGTCGGCCGCGGTACCGGGTAAAGCCGCAAAACCGGTGACCGCTTCCCCCGTCGGCTGTTTAAGGGCTGGTTCCCAGGAGATGCCGCCATCCTCGCTCCGGTACACCTGGCCGCCTGCGCCTGCCAGCAGTTCTACCGCTGCCGCGGTTCCGGCGGCAAAGATGGCGTTGATACCACTGGTTGCGCCGCCCGGTACCGCGGCCAGGTTCAAGCTTTCTACCGGCCCGGCCATTCCCAGCGGCCAGTGTATGCGGCAGATGCCGCCCCCGTTCCCGGCCGCCACCCCCAGGTAAGCGGCCAGTTCTCCGGTATTGCCTGCCACCGGAGTGAAGGCCAGGCTGACCGCGGCGGGAACGAGGCCGGGGATGACGAGCGGGGCGGACATGATTTCATAGCCGGAACTGTCAATACGTATCGTAAAGAGTAAGGTGCCGGTCTCGTTTTCCGTCACCGCCAGCAGCCGGTGGTCCAGGCGAAAAGCAGGCGAAGCTGCCAGGGCCAGGATATCGCCATTTCCCATTTCCACTCTCTGCCACATTGAGACTAAAGGATTTTCTTCAAACAGATAGATATGCCCGTGCCGTCCGGTAATGCCGTCCCGGGTCGAAACGGCGATCGTATGTTTACCATCCAGTCCAGTAACCGTGAGGGCGTTGATGCATTCTGTATCTGCCTCAACCGGCAGGGGCGGCAGGGTGTAAAAAGTGGCGCCGGCATCGGTGGAGCGGTATACTGCCGCTGTAGTCGTATAATAGACCAGCCGGGCATCATCCGGCGCAATCGCGATATCCGTTACCACCTCGTCAACCGTCCTCAACCTTACCCAGGCAGTCCCGTTATCCGTGCTTTTAAACAACCGGGTACCTTCTGCCGGAGGCTCCACGGCCGTATACAAGGTACCGTCGATGGCCACGGTCAAATGATACAGGTCGGTGCCGGGCGCCAGCACCCAACCCCCGGCATCCCCGATGCCGGGCAGGGGGACTTCCGTCCATTTTACGGGAGGGACTTCAGCAAACGCCGGGACAGTTGACAATAAAAAAGTCCCCAACAGTAATATTAATGTACCATAAACCCATATATACAGTATTTTATTACCGGACATATGGCATCAATAATATACATAAATAGGACAAAAGGCAAATAATAACAGGATTATTAAAACCGGTCAGGAACTCAAAGAGCTGCCGCAGTTATAGTGTCGCGGTTTTTTATTCCGGGACGGGAGGGTTGTCCGGGGAGGCATCGGGTTGTTCTTGGATAAAAGGTTCGAGGATTTCCCGGGCACGCTCAGATTGTTCCTCCAGGACATAGATCTCACAGGATGCGATCAGCGAGGGCACATACATTGCGGCTTTCAGGTCCTGGGGTTTGATCACGGAACGGATGCCTTCGTTTTCCAGTATGCCCTGCCACATGACGGCTACCGGCTCGTTGGGAGCTTTGGCCACCAGGGCCAGGGGCTCATTATGTTTCATTTCTTTCACATCCCCGGTATTTTGTTGTCCCATTACCGCGATAACAATTTTAACATAAACGAAGCTAATCAGTCCCCCGTATAGTCCGTGCCGTGCCGGGAACCGGCCAACCAGAAGATCACCAGGCTTAAAATGATAAGGGAAACCAGGCCGATCACGGGCAGGCCCCAGGGCAGGTTCCGGAACCAGCCGCTGAGGCCGCGGCGGGCCAGTTCCAGGACCAGGATGATAGCAGCGCTGGCAACGCCGCAGGCCAGGACCGCCCCCCCAGCAGCCATATTTTGACGGCGGACATAATGCCGCACCTGTTCATCCTCCGTTTGCCCTGCCTGTAAAACACGGACTTCGCGGCGCAGGGGCTGCAGAGAACTGAGGATGAGGCCGCCGCAGATAACCAGCAGGCCGATGGCCGCGGCCAGCGGTAAACTCAAATCGGGGCAGAAATGCAGCCGTTCCGGGGAAAACAGCCACCATTTCACGTTGTTCAGCTTCATGAAAGCGGGCAAACATATCAGCCCCGCAGCGATCCTGAAGACAAAAGCCAGGTTCTTCAGTATTATAACGGTCACAATTCCGATTATCAGTAATCCGAGGAATGGAATAAAGAACAGTGCATCCAGCAAAGCATAACCGGCCGCCAGGCTCACCAACAGGATGATCACAGCCTCAAGGGTCAATAAATTACGGTCGGCCTTTTTCATCTCGCCCACACCTGCCGGGAAAATATCCGGGAGAAAGATTCGTGGTCGGGGTGCCATTCGATGACATTAGCCCCGGCGCCGCGCAGGCGGCGCACCAGGGGACGGTTTTGCAGCCGCAGCAGCGGCAGGAGTTCTTTTTCATACTGGTTTTCCTGCGGCACCAGTCCGTAAGCATCGATGCCGATGACCATGATGGACGGCTGGCGGAGCTGGTGTACTGCTTTTTCCAGGGCCGGCCCGGAGCGGTTGTCGAAGGTTGAGATCACGATACTGAGAGGGTTGTACCCCAGCACATAGTCACGGGTTAACTCGACGGCGGTAAGCAGGTCTTTTGGCCAGTAGCCCGGTTTGAGATCGATCAGCTGACGCAGGACCTTGCGGAACTGGAGGCGGCCGGTATCCGGGTAAAAATAGCGCGGCGGATTGCCGCAGACATAGATGCCGGTGCGATAGCCCTTTTCCAGGTAGTAAAAGAGTAGATTGCAAGCGGCTTCCAGGCCGCTCTCGATGCCGTTTTCAATGGTATTGCCGATCTCCACGGCCTGGCTGGCATGCAGATAGATCATCACCGATTTCCGGCCCTCCCGTTCGAACTCGTTGACCAGCGGCCAGAATGACTGCTCGGCACGCCGGGCCGTGGCCCGCCAGTTGATGTTCTTGATGGGGTCGCCGGTCACATATTTCCTGATCTCGCGGAAATCCTGGCCCGGGATGCCGATCTTGGCGATGTCGGCCGAGGGAAAGGGACTGACCGACAGGCCGGGCAGGCTTTTCACCGTCTTGGGCAGATAAAAGCGCGGCCAGACTTCGACATCGATATGATTGCCGCCGCTCCCCTGCGCCGCGCGGTAACCCAGGGGATGCAGCGAGACCCAATCCAGCGGCGGCACGGTATAACGGCCGCGCTTGGCCAGCTTCAATTGGAAGTTTATCTCCAGCGTCGCCGGTTGGAACCACTGCCAGTGCAGGGCCAGGTTGCTGCCCGCCACCAGGTCGAATTCCGGGGGCAGCGGCTGCCGTATTTTGACCAGGCCGGCCCCGGCGGAAGTCCGCACCGTCCGGGTTACCAGACTGACATCGCCGGCCCAGACCGGGGTGTTGATCTTGATGGCTTCGACGGAAACCACCCGCGGCGGCGAGAAAGCCAGCCCCACAATCAGCAGCAGTAAAGGCACCAGGCTCATCCCCACCAGCACCAGGTTGCCGAAGAAAATCCCCGGCACCAGGAGCAGGAGGAACAGGGTGATCAACTGCAGGGCCTTTTTATTTAACATAGGATTATCCCTCTACCGAGTCTTACTCACAATCCTTGAAATATCATCCCGAGGCGCAGGCCTTTTGCGCCGAGGGATCCGTTCTCAGGCCCAGGGAAACAGGTTTCGCCGACAGGGCTTAAAAAATCCCAGTCGGAAGTACTTTGTACTTCGAACTACTTTTAATCACCGTCGATGGAATCCATATACCTGTGTCCGAAAACGGATTGCTTCGGCTCCCAATAGGAGATAAGGAGTAATTGGGATGCACTCGCAATGACACGCTTAATAAACTCAATCTAGGCGACTCCTTTCCTGGCGAATTCCACGGGGGCGGGGATGGTGTCGACGATCTCCTGGACGATTTCCGCTTCTTTAGCTCCTTCGATGGCATCCTCTACCCGGAGGATGATGCGGTGCACCAGGATATCCGGAGCAAACATCTTGACATCGTCCGGGACCACAAAATCACGCCCGTTGATCACGGCCATCGCCCGGGATAGCTTCAATAAAGCCAGGCCGCCGCGGGGACTGGCGCCGACAGTGACCCGGGGATGTTCCCGGGTTGCCCGCACGATCTGGCTGATGTAATCGATGATGCCGGGGTCGATATAGATGTCGGTTTCCACCATGTCCTGCAAGGCCAGGAAAGTAGCTTTATCGATCACCGGTTTGACATCCACGCTGGGGTCGTCCTTGCGCCAGCCGATGCGCCGTTTCAGGATGGTACTTTCACTCTCCACCGACTGCGGATAACCCATGGAAAGCTTGACGATGAAGCGGTCCAACTGGGCTTCCGGCAGGGGATACGTGCCTTCCTGTTCGATGGGATTCTGAGTGGCCAGGACAAAGAACGGCCGGTCCAGGAAATGGTTTTCCCCGTCGATGGTGACGCACCGCTCCTCCATGGCCTCGAGCAGGGCGGCCTGGGTCTTGGGGGGAGTGCGGTTGATCTCATCCGCCAGCAGGACATTGGTGAAGATGGGCCCCTTGACCAGTTCAAACACGGCGTCGGCAGGGCGCCAGACCTTACCGCCGATGATGTCGGCGGGGAGGAGGTCGGGGGTGAACTGGACCCGTCCGTAGCCGCAGCCGATGACCCGGGTGAAGACCTTGGCCAACAGGGTCTTGCCCAGGCCGGGATAGTCTTCGAAGAGGACATGCCCGTTGGACAAGCCGGCGGCCAGCAGCTTCTTCAGCAGCGGCCCCCCACCCACATACACCCCGGCAATGCCGTAGATCACCTTCTGACAGATATCCTGGGCTTCATTAAGGCTGAGACCGTTCATACATCACTCCTTTAGCGATAGATTCGGGGTATAAAAGGCGGCCCGGGATAAAATATCCTGCCACAGGCGTTCCCGTTCACGGCGGCCGTTGGTAGGGCTTTCTGTAAAGGCCAGCAGGGGAACGAGTACCGCTTCAATATCATCGGGTCGCGTCTCCCGCTCCGCGAAGAGCCGGGACAAGCGTACCAGCAGCCGGCTGCGGCTGCCGCCGGCGGTGAAATCCGCCGCCAGTCCGGAAACGGTTTTTGGTACTTCCACTTCCGCCAGGGCTTCCGGAACCTGGCCGGACGATAAATGATACCGGGAAAGGCGGGACGGCTGCACGGCTGCCTGTATCCCGGTGATAGCTGTTTGCAGCAACTTTTCACGCTCATCCCGGCCCGGCTGGCGGGAATCGAGCTTGGCCGGGATGCGGTACGAAATAAGAGGGGACAGGACCTGCGCCGTCTTGTCCTCAGCGATGCCGTTTTGGGACAGCAGGGCTACCAGGTGATGGAGCAGCATCACGGAGTTGCCGTTTTCGATGAAATGCTGGCCCATATTCTTCAGTTGGGTAAAATCCGGGTCAGTTTTCGGTTCGATCAACTGGCGGTGCCGCTGCCAGCCGGCCGCCGGGGCAGGCGCGTCTGCCGTGAAGCGGCGGCTGATACGCAAACGGGTGATGCCGAGGATGATTACCCCGGCCAGGACAATAATGATCCATTCCAGCAGGACCGAGTAAGCATTTGCACCAATGAAATTGGGACGGATAAAGACGGCATAAACCACGGCCACGGTCACGATCAAGAGAAAGAGGGCACGGGTATTGGCCACCCAGTGAAATAAACCGGAAAAAACCCCGCCCCACCCCCGGCGCTGCGCATAAATCACCAGGTAGGAAAGGGCTAAAGCGATTGTTGCGGCCAGGCAGACAATACCGATTTGGGCAAATAAAGGCTTCGCAATGTTGAAGGCGTATAAACCCCGCCACAGGCCAAAACCAGCCAGCGCATAGCTGACCGCCAGCACGGCCGGCGACCATTTTTCTTCCTGCCCGGTATTCAAAAAAAGTCCGGGGATACGTCCCGCCGCCAGGGCAGCAGCGGCAAGGACTATATTGAGTGCAAGAGAGCGGTAGGCATTAAAAAATTCGAGATTGGTCTGCCGGTTGGAGACAGTAGAAAAGAGCAGGTAGCCGCCAATACCCAGGGCTAGCAGGAAAATTACCAGGACGACCCGTCCCGCCGGACTCCTACTTTCGGACAACTTTCACTGTCTCCTGATCAAGATATACATCGGCCTAGGGGCCGGAGGTAAAAAACAATTTCTGATGATGCCGATCATTACTAACAAACATACCGTCCCTGATAAAGCTCTACTAATAAGATGCTTGAAACATACAAAACCGAACAAATTACGGAAAAATGTGTTTTTCTCACCTCTTGATCCGTTGGGCGATCTCCTGAACGACCTTAAACATCCGCTCGTAAGCAGAACGGGCAATGGGATGGAGGCTGTAGTTGGCTTCCTCAAAAACAGATACCAGCGAATTGGTAGTATCTGCAGAAAGAGTCGGGTAGGCTTTCCCGAGCCGGATTTCCACTTCCCTGGCCGTCATTTTAGAGGTCAGCGGGAAACCTTGTGACTTCAATGCCGCCAGCATCTCGTTATACAGACGGACGATCTCCTCCCGGTAGTCGACGATACGCACCATACGGGAAGTCGGGAGGTAGCCGTTGCGCACGTCTTTGACCAGCACCGCCTGGATGGTATAAACACCTGTTTGACGGAAGATGTGGGTCCGGGAAGCACATCCGTCGCTAGCGATAGGGCTGCGGAGGGAAGAACCCGGTTCGAGATCGATATCCAGAGAATACTGCGCCAGCATCTGCGGCGAACCAGCGACGGAAAAGACGATCAGTAAATCGTCGTCCCTGCCCCAGACATCGGGTAAATCGGTCGATATCTGGGGAAAAGCGATTTGTACCGGAGGCTCAGGAGTGTGAACAAGATGTACTAAACCAGCTTCAGGAATGGTTGAGGAAATATGAGCTTTTCTTCCCGTGCGCTGCTCACGGATACGCCGTTTCATCCGGTACCGCCGGTAATATAGATAGACAGCAAGCGAAACCAGGATCACCAGCGGGGTTCCGATGATTATCGTCAACCAGCCCGGGCTTTTCCAATCATGAAAAGGCGAAACAGGCAAATTCCCCACGATCACATTGCGCGAATCACTGCTTTCATAATAGATACCGGCAGTATCATTGAAAACAGCCGCTATCTCAAAGACACCTTTATTTTCCAGTATGACTTCACTGGAGAAATTACCGTTTTCATCAGTGACCAAGCGGGCGATTTCAGTAGAGGGGCCGGTTTGAGGATTACGAATGATATGAATGGGTTGCCCCGGCATCGGTAACTCTTTATCCTCATCCAGTACCATCAGGTTACCGGTGATATCAAACGGTTTCCCCTGTATTGCCCGGGCAGGGGCTTTGAATTCCATCTGTGTAATCAAGTAGGAAGGATTGAATTCATGCCTGACCCCAAACTGATATCCAGGCCATAAAGCAAAAAAAATCCCGGTGATGACAATTACCGTCAGCGAACCGACCAACCAGGGGTGGAGTTGCCGGTATTTTTTCCTGGGTTTAGTTGATATATTCAAACCTGCCCGCCGGGCGGCCCGGGAACGTTGTAGATGCCGGAACCAGATATAAAAAACATAAACGATGATGGATACTGCCACGACCACCGCCAGGTAAAGAAGCCAGGTATAATCAGCTTTATCCGGTATCATACCGGTTACGGTTAGTAATTTTGAAGCACCGGACTCGTCGTAATACAACATCCGGTCACCGTCATATTTGGCATTAACCTGGTAAATACCGGGGGTATTGATCGTAAAGTCGGCAGCGAAATTACCGGCGTTGTCGGTATAAAGGACCGTGGTATGCATAGCGACATTAAGAGTGATTTTATGCTGAGGAAATGGTTGATAGTTCGTACTGAGTGGAGAACTGTATGATGCTTTTTCCAGTGTCCCGTTGATACTGAAAGACTGCCCGGGGCTGACTTCTTTCGGTACGGAGATAATAATCCTGGTGGCGATGACAAGGTAATTGCTGGGAGTTTCTTTACATCCTACTTCGGGCACCAGGGCACTGACGGCCAGCAGCCCGGTGACACAAACCAGGACAGCCGTTAAACCCAGCACCAGCCGCCGGACCCGTTTATTCATGCCGCACCCCGCTTTGCGGTAAAAGTCCGGTTATTTCCTGCACCACCCGGAACATCTGCTCATAGGCGGGGCGGGAGATGGGGTGGAGGCTGTAATTGGCTTCTTCGAAGACCGAGACCAGAGTACTGGTAATATTTGAAGACAGGGAGGGAAAAGCCTTCATCAAGCGTGTTTCAACCTCTCTCGCCGTCATTTTGGGTATAAGTAAAACACCATGTATTTTCAGGGAGGCAAGCATCTCGTTATACAGGCGGACGATCTCCTCCCGGTAATCGACGATGCGTACCAGGCGTGAAGCCGGCAGATAGCCATTGCGTACCTCCTTGACCAGCACTGCCTGGATGTTATAAACACCTGTTTTACAGAAGGTGTGGGTCCAGGAAGCACGGCCGTCGGCAGCAACAAGGCTGCGCAGGGAAGTACCCGGTTCCAGTTCGATATCCAGGGAATACTGCGCCAGCATCTGCGGTGAACCGTCGACCGCAAAAACGATGAGTAAATCGTCGTCTTTGCCCCAGACATCGGGCATCTCCACCGATATTTGGGGCAGCTTGATATGCACCCGGGGCAGGGGGGCGTGGGCGGAAACCGCGGCGGGAATGTCAACCGGCTGCAGAGGCAGCGTCACCGTTTTTTGTTTTTTCCCCGGCCGGTGCAACCCGTAATAGCGGCCCAGGAAATAACTGATAAGTGTTAAAACACTGAAAACCAGCAAACCGAGAATAAACGGGACCGCCAGCTTTACATCGTAACGGTCCAGCAAATATCCGGCGGCGATGATAAAAAGGAGTACCGGCAGGCCAACCGCCACCCGGACCCAGCCCCGGAAGCCGTACCGTCCCAGGAAAAAGCTGCCAATGGCCATAAAAATTAAGAGGATCGCGCCGCATACCAGCGGCAGCCAGTCAGGTGTATTTTCCGGTTGCTTTTCCGGTGCCGCCAGGGGATTGATCACTTTCAGAGCATTGGTGGCACTACTCGGAAAATACAGGTCACTGGATTCATAAAAAACAGCGCTGACCTCGTATTGCCCGGGGATATCGATGTCCGCTCGCCAGGCAAAACTGCCGGTGTTATCGGTCACCAGGGTCGCCAGTTTAACCGCGGCGTCCGTTTTTTCCTGGAGCCGGGTCAACCAGATATCGATCTCCTTTCCAACGACCGGCGGACCTTTATCCACGGCCAGCATGCCGGTGATATCAAAAGCCTGTTCCGGCGGGACCTGTTCCGGAGACGCCAGCTCGATCCTGGTAAAATACTCCCGCGGGTCTTCCTCGTACATGCGTGATTTGACTACGGATTCCGGATAATACGCCGAATAGACCGCGGCCAGTTCCAGTGTAAGCAATACCACCGGGAGACCTTTCATTATAATACCAGGACCGCGGCCGGCGAAAAACCGCCGTTTTCTCAAGAACAATTGGTACGATGCCGGCAGCAGGATGATAAGTAAGCCGTATACAATTATCCAGCCGAGGCTATCCCAGGTGGCGAAGGGAGGGCCGTTTTCCACCTTGATGAAGGCGGCATCCATGCTGAATAAAGGACTCGCGGACTGCGGGAAACGGGCTTCTACAGCATAATCACCGGGCTGTTTGAAGACGATCTGGCCGGTGAAACGGCCATCCTCTCCGGTAGTAACCGATATCAAACCTTGATAGTAATGACCGGTTTTACCATCCATCTTCCAGATGAAGATAACTTTCCCGGCCAGGGGTATTTGGTCATCCATACCACTGCCCCATTCCCATAAAGCCCCCTCGAAAGTGACCGGCTGTTTCGCGACCCCATGTTCCGGCATTTCGACTGAAATGCCGGAAAAATATCGCTGCTGGCTGAAGTTGCTGGTAGTATATGTTTCTGTGACATAGGATGATTCTTCGACAGTATCTTTGGAGAAGTATGAAAAAACCAATGATATGACAGCCACCACCCCCAGGATCACGTATAACCAGACAGGGGTTGCCTGGGCAGCATCCCGTCCCGGATGATGGCGGCTGAGACGCCGTGAGATGAAGTCCCAGGCGATAAAACCAACAACCAGGACGGCAACCAGGTAATAGGGGAAGGGTGAGGAGGGGGTGGAATCAGGCGGCCTTTCCTCCCCGGTTACCGTTAATTTACTGCTATCGGTACTTGCCCAGTAAAAACCGGTTTCATCAAAATAGGAGGCCGAGACGGTATACCGGCCGGGGCGGTCGATCAGTGCCTCGCAGGAGAATTTCCCTTTCTCATCAGTAATCACCTTAGTTTGAAAGGAACCGACCTGGATGGTCACCCACTGCCGGGGAAATGGGTCGAGGAAAAAGCCGGCTTCCAGAGTACCGTTCACCGTGAACGGACGCCCGGCCGCGGCATGGCTTTCCATATAGACGCGGAGGTGTGTAGCATTAGCATTGAGGCCATAGCGGTCCCGGCAGCCGACGCTGGGCACCAGGGCGCTGACGGTAATCAACCCGGCCAGTGAAACCAGGATGACCGCCAAACCGATCAATATCCGGCGCACCTGTTTTCCCATTTTGACCTCGGACAAAAGCCGAAAAAACTGAAAACTAATCAACGACTAATCAGTTACCGGGAGAGGAGGCCGGGGCGGCAGAATCAGCAGGTAAAATGTAATTGTCTATTGTCCCGTCTCCTTTAATTATCGCATTAGCTGCCGGTAGTGATAACTGCCCCTGCTGATGATTTTGAAAAACCTACCCGTGGTATGGTTTGCTGTTCGATAATGATGTTCCGGATAGTCATACAAAATTCTTCCGGCAACTGGATGAAGGAACCGTATACACCGCTGTCCAGCCAGAGAAAGCCACCGGTCTCCGTGCCGTCGACCAGACAAAACTTTATAGTAACTGCTTTCGTGCCCGGGTTCATCAGGACTTCATTACTATACGGAGCTTCAAGCAACAGGACGACCAGCTTGTCGATTTGTTGCTGATCGGTTATAGAAACGATTTCTTTATATTTGTCCGGGTCATGAATACTGATGCGTTTAACCCGGCCGCCGATATCCATAAAGTCGTTGGCTTTTACAGCATGGGGATTTAGTTGTGCCTGGAAAATGATGATTTCAGAGTCCTGCTTAACCGCCAACCGAAAGCTGGGAGCGTAATCATCCAGGGTATAAACCTGCGTCCCTGCTTCAAATCCTTCAGCATCACCGTTTAAAAGAACCAGATTGTCTTTCCTTTTCACCGTATCGAATAAAGTAAGATCATGGTCAGCAGCAAATGTGGTTGGATGAAAGATCACCGCATATGTAATATCGTTGAACTTAATCATTTGACCATAATGACTGGGCATTTTAAGTTTTGTCCGTGCACAACTAGCGGCGGACAATATCATGAGGAGGCACAAGAGGAACAACATAAGTTTCTTCATGAGTCCCAATCCCCTTATGTGCAAATCAGGAAATCAATATATATTCACCCTCATCCCGACCTTTGCCGATTCTTAATATTCATACGGCATCCCGTACGAATGGGGTGAGTCGGGACTCCCATCAAAGGGAGAAGGAGCTAACCATAATCGTTAGTCCTCTCGCCCCTCTGTAGGAGAGGAAAAAATTTGAAATTCTGACTCCCGTGGGGGAGACGAAAATACAGTAGACATTACTAACTAACTACGGCCGAAGATAATCCCAGCCAGGGAGTAGATCCTCGCCGGCTTCGGGCGGTAATTCGGGATTATTGTCTTCGTTGACCGTGCCGTTTTCAGCCACCCGCTCGTCCATCAGATCGGCCGGCATGATTTCGATATCTTCGTGTGACATATCCATTTTCCCCGTCTTCTTCAAGCGTTTGATTTTCGCGATGATATTGTTTGTCATTTCGGAGTCCAGCGAAGTCGAGGGCAGGATGGACAGCCGGTTGTGCAGGTCGCGGATCGCTTCCAACGCCGCCAGGCAGCGGGAGCAGGAAGCCAGATGCAGCATAACGGCTTCTCTTTCAGCTTCTGTTAGTTCATTATTTTCAAAAGCAGGGAGCAGCATTTTCATCTGATAGCAATTCACGGTAAATCACCTCCGGAGGTACTTTAGATGCGGCGGAATTCAGCACAGCCCCGCGCCACCCGCATCCGCACGGCGTCCTCCGAGATACCGAGCACTTTGGCGATCTCGCGGTGCTTGAAACCATCCACGAAATGGAGTACCAGGCAGACTCTCGACCGTTCCGGCAGTTTCATCAGGGCTTCGTGGACCGCCGCGGCCTCACTACCTTCCCGGACAAAGTCGGGCGTGGCTTCCGCCAACCGGCCGTCGTACAGCGGGACGAAAGCCAGCTTGGCCTGGCGGCGGAAATACTGGAGGGCATTGTTGGTGGCGATGCGGTACAGCCAGGACCGGAAAGAGATGGTGCAGCCGGAGGCAGGTAAACCCTTGTAGGCCTGGATAAAAGTATCCTGGGCCAGGTCGCGGGCCTGTTCCAGGTCGCTGGTCAGCCGGAATAAATAGCTGACGATGGCTGACTGGTACTGCTGCACCAGGCCGGCAAAGGCTTCCATATCGCCGGCGCAGGCCCGCGCCAGGATGTCCGCGTTGCTGGCTACCACCGAATTATTTCCCATTTCAGACCTCTGTACATATTATAAGATGCTTGAGAAAGGCAAAACCGAACATTTTTTGAAAAAAATATTTTTGGGCTGGGTGTTTCGCCGCACCCAACCCAAAGTAGTTAAGATTAACGGGATATCTACTCCGCATGCTGGATCGTCCAATCGGGGAGGAGGTTCCCCTGGTCGTCCAGGGGAGGATTGATGACAATTTCCGCATTAAAGTCGGATAGTTGCGACGTTTCCAACAGGTCCTGGGATAAAGGCATATTCTCTTTTACCTGCGGCGATGAAGTCGTAAAGTACTGAAACTGGTGCAAGAGATCATCATTCTTCCCAATCCAGTAGTCGATCTCAACCTGTTTGGAACGTAGTAGGATTTCGCTTCTTTTTGATTGCACGGCCCATTGTTTCGACCATTCTTCATCGGTCAAATTATCACCGGTTGCCTGATACCATTTTTCTGTATTTTCCCGCGCCAGGCGTTCAATGATCACCAACTGTTCCGGCACCCATAGGTCCATATCGACTGTCCCTTTATAATGAAAACATATGACGCCATCGATTTTCTCATCAGGCATCTTTTTGATCTTACCGAGTAGGTTGAAATCATGCTTCGGCTGCTGTATCATCGAGGTCGTCTGATCCCAGAGAATGTTCCATGTACCGGTACTGAAATATAGTCCGTGGGTATAATTCCAGAGATAGACCGTGTTATCACTGACAATAAATTCCCCCTCCCGCCAGTGGTCAAGGACGCCATCCTGGTAATCGGTATCACTACGGGTTCTGGTATGCCAATCAGGTCCGGCAAAATCTACCCAAGCATATGAATAGGTAAGCCATTCGCTTGATTCGGGGAGACGTACCTCGATGGTCTTGTAGAAACGATAAGTTTTTAGTTTTTGGGTATTGGTTAAAGACCGGGCTACCATTTCCTTGAGCGACTGACCCGGTAGAGTGGCCACGATCGTTACTATAAATACGGCAATAACAGCCAGGGCACCTGCGAAGATGGGCCTTAACCAGCGGCGGTTTCTTTTAACCGGCACAGTTTTCACCTGGGCCATAGTTGCTTCTCGGATGTCAACATTTTGCGGTACGGTTTGTAGAGAAGCAAGTTGCTTTCCGGTTTCCCGGAACCGGGCGAGGGCTGCCCGGCATTCCGGACAACCGGCCAGGTGCCCGGCGATAAACTCGTGCTGGGTTTGCCCTAACTCACCGTCGGCATAAGCTGATAGTAATTCTTGTAAGTCCCGGCAATTCATCCTTCCTCACCTCCGCGGAATACCCGGCGGAAAGCCAGTTTACCCCGCGCTACCCGCTTGCGCACCGCTTCCTCCGAAATACCCAACGTCGCGCCGATTTCCCCATACGTAAAACCCTCCACGAAGTGCAGGACCAGGCAGGCCCGGTATTCGGCCGGTACCTGCCGCAGCGCTTGCTGCACGCTTTCATTAACCTGCAGGCTGCGGGAGGGCACGGGTCCGGGCGGGGGTTTCCGCCAGTCTTCGAAAGAGATGAAAGCCAGCAGCCTTTGCCGCCGCCGGTGCTGGAGGGCGTTGTTGGTGGCGATGCGGTAGAGCCAAGCCTTGAGATGCAGGTCAGCGTTGGTCTTGAGAATGGCTTTGTAAGCCTGGACAAAGGTGTCCTGGGCCAGGTCCCGCGCCAGCTCGTAGTCGCCCGTCAAGCGGCACAGGTAGCGGAAAATAGGCGCCTGGTAATGCTCCACGATGCCGGCGAAGGCATCGGCTTGGCCCGCCCGCAGAGCCGCCACCAGGGAAGTTTCTTCCAGCCGTGCTATCGCTTCCATCTCCTGCTCTATAACTAATGTAATGCTCGAGAGGGGGAAAAGCGGACGGTTCGGATCGATGAGATATGATCGATGATTCAGGCATAGCGACGAAGATTCATAACAGGAGGTTATCAACTTAATTCTAACATAGGCCGGCAAGGGGCAACGGTTAGTTCAAAGACCGGGTTGATTTATCCTCCTGGTAGAGAGGAAAATTAACCGGATTATCCCCGGTTTTACCGCAGTTTTCGGTACAATAACGTAACTTTCAAAATTATTGACAAGGCAAAAAGCTGGTGTTATTATGATTGCAAATGGGAATCATTAGCAATAAAAGCGACGACATCGCCGGACATCCGGTAACCAACCAGCGGAAATTGCTCCTGGAAATCATACACCAGGCAGAAGGGCACCTCGATGCCGATGAATTATTCCGCCGAGCCAAGCAAAAAGAGCCGCGCATCAGCCTATCCACGGTATACCGCAATATCAAATTTTTTAAAGAAATGGGACTGATATCCCAGAGCGACCTGGGTGATACCCACGCTCATTTTGAGATAAAAGGGAAAGTCGACCATTATCACCTGGTCTGCCTGAGCTGCGGCCAAGTCATTGACTTTGACAGCCCGTTGGTCGATAAAGCAGTAGCCAAAGCACAGCGGGAAAACAATTTTGATATCCACTCGGTGCACCTGAAACTGGAAGGTTACTGTTCCAAATGTAAAAGAACCTAATTTTTTTACTTTTCTATTTGCAAATGATTACTATTAGCATTTAGCCAGAGGAGATACGGATGCCGATAAAAAACCTGCAGACCTTGAAATCCGGTGAATCCGGAATAATCTTACAAATCGACGGGGGACACGGTATAGTCAACCGCCTGGCATCCCTGGATATCAGGCCGGGGAAGAGGATTACCAAGGTCAATTCCGGGTTTATGCACGGCCCGATAACGATCGAGGTCGACCGCACCCAGGTTGCCATCGGTTTTGGCATGGCAAGAAGGATACTGGTCGATGTAGAAGAGAAAACCTTATGAAGATCCTGTTGATGGGCAACCCTAATGTCGGGAAAAGTGTTGTTTTCTCACGGTTGACCGGGGTACATGTCATCACCTCGAATTATCCGGGAACGACAGTGAATTACACCAGCGGCCATATGAAAGCCGGAAACGAAACAGCCGAAATCATCGACGTCCCCGGGACCTATACCCTGGAACCGACTAGTGAAGCAGAAGAAGTCGCTCGCCGCATGCTTGATACCGGCGATGTAGTGATCAACGTGGTCAACGCTACCAACCTGGAAAGGAACCTCTTTTTAACCTTACAGCTGCTAGAACGGAAAGTACCGGTCATTATTGCTCTAAACATGTGGGACGATGCCCGGCACCACGGGATCAAGATCGACCTGGCCAGGCTGAGCAGCATATTAGGGGTGCCGGTAATCCCTACCGTAGCCACCACGGGTGAAGGGATCAAAGACCTTGCCGACAATATTCACCGAGCAGCCTCGCCCGGTATACCCACCCGGAACACTGACGAACGATGGGCTACGGTCGGCAGCATCGTCGAACAGATACAACGTGTCACACACCGCCACCACACCTGGTTGGAACGGTTGGCCGATGCCAGCGTACACCCTTTTTCCGGAGCCATCATCGCCATCATCGTCCTCATATGTTCTTTCGGGATGATCCGGTTTATCGGGGAGAGCCTGATCAATTACTTTTTCAATCCCATCTTCGACAACTTGTGGGCTCCGGTACTGCACAATATAAGCGGGCGGTTAGGGGGTGAAGGTTTTTTTCACAACATCCTGATCGGAAAGCTGATCGATGGGGAAGTTGATTTCATCCAGTCGTTCGGCCTGCTTTCCAGCGGGTTTTATGTACCTATCGCCATGGTTTTACCTTATATCGTGGCTTTTTACCTGGTCCTCGGTCTGCTCGAAGATACCGGTTATCTCCCCAGGCTAGCTGTACTGATGGACACCATCATGCACCGGGTCGGCCTACATGGATATGCCATCATTCCGACACTCCTCGGCCTCGGATGTAATGTGCCAGCAGTCATGGCCACGCGAATACTGGAAAGTAAAAGAGAACGTTTTATCACGGCTACATTAATCTCGATAGCGATCCCATGTGCCTCTTTACAGGCGATGGTCTTCAACCTGGTCGGGGCCAGAGGTGGAGGCTACGTCGCCCTGGTCTACGGTACCTTGCTGCTGGTCTGGGTCATCCTCGGGTTCATCTTGCATAAAGCGGTGAAGGGTTTTACTCCGGAACTGCTGATCGAGATACCCCCTTACCGGATACCGCCGTGGCGCGCTGTACTGCAAAAACTATGGATGAGAACCTACGGGTTTTTAGGAGAAGCTATCCCGATCATTCTGGGAGCCATCCTGGTCATCAATATCCTGTATTTCCTGGGTATTTTTGAATTCATCGTCAATCTTACCGCACCCGTTGTGACCGGTATATTAGGCCTGCCGAAAGAAGCGGTCACCGCCCTCGTTATCGGTTTCTTAAGAAAGGATGTGGCGGTAGGAATGCTGGCGCCGTTAGCCCTTACCTCCGGTCAAATGGTGATCGGCAGCGTAGTATTGGCGATGTTCTTTCCCTGTATTGCGACTTTTGTCGTCCTGCTGCGGGAATTGGGACCAGCCAACATGTTGAAATCTGCGGGAATCATGATTGCAGCCTCCCTGATCGTCGGGGGCATACTTAACATATTTCTTTAACCGGGAGGATATCCTGTTCGATACGGTTCAGAACAGATGCAGATTTGCCTTGACAGACGCGGGATGACTCTCTAAAATATTAACGGATATTAATCCAAAGCCTGGTTCTAATTTTACGGCGCCAAGGAGGCGATCTTTTTTGACCCACGTAACAGCGGGTGACAACGAAAGTTTTGAAAGCCTGTTGAAGCGTTTTAACAAGCGTGTACAGCAGGACGGTATTCTCGCCGAGATCCGGCACCGGGAATACTTCGAAAAGAACAGCATCAAGCGGAAACGCAAGGAAGCAGCCAAGCGGCGCAAATCCGCCAAGGCGGCCACTACCAGAACATCAACTAGATAAAAGAGGGCTGGTACCTCATCGTGGAAGCTGAACTTAAGACCAAACTAAATAACGACCTTAAGACGTCCCTGCGCGCCGGCGAGAAGTTGAAACTGACGGTTATCCGCACCATCCTGGCCTCGATCAAGAATGCCGAAATGGCCCGCCAGGAAAAACTGATGGCCGGTTTCCTCAAGGAACACCAGATCGCTGCCAGTGACGACGAGGCCGCCCGCCAGGCAAAACTGGATGAAATCACCCGCGAAGTAGAGCGCATTTCGCCCCAGATCCAGCTCAATGACGGGGATATCCTGGCCGTCATCGGGAAAGAAGCCAAACAGCGCGAGGAAAGCATCGCAGCCTATAACGCCGGCAACCGGCCCGACCTGGTAATCCAGGAAGAGGCGGAACTGGCGATCATCAAGACCTACCTCCCTCAGCAGGCTTCCCGGGACGAAATCATGAACATCGCCAAACAGATTATCGCCGAGGTCGGGGCCCAGGGGCCGCGGGATAAGGGCAAGGTCATGCCGAAAATCATCGCCCAGCTCAAAGGGAAAGCCGACGGGCGGGAAATCAATGAGGTGGTATCCGAACTACTCAAATAACTGATGATGGCGAGACGGGACATAAAACAAAACACCGGCATCAAAGAGATAACCGCAGAGGGGCATAATGCCCCTCTTAATATTATTAAAGCAGAGGGGTCCGCCCATGCATCGTATTGAGATCAATCTGAAAAACGGTTTACCCGACGCGCGCGGCCAAGGCCTGGTCAAGGATGTCGCCGACCTCGGCATTACCTCGGTCAGCGGCGCCCGCGTCATCGATGTCTACTGGCTGAATGCCGACCTCAAGGACAGCGAAGTGGAGATGCTTTGCCGGGCCCTCCTGGCCGACCTGGTGACCCAGGAATACCGCTATTCCAGCGGCACCCCCATCACCACCAGCAAGTATGCCATCGAAGTGGCCTATAATCCCGGGGTGACCGACCCCGTGGAAGACTCCACTATGAAGGCTATCCGCGACCTGGGGCTCGAAAATATCAAGGCTATCAAGACCGGCAAGCTGTACCTCTTCGAAGGCAGCCCGACCCCGGTCGAACTCAACGAGATATCGCAGCGGCTGTTGGTCAACCCCATCATCCAGCACGCGGTGGAGAGCGGCCGTTTCGCTTTCCCGGAGAACCCCCGTTATGAATTCCGGCTGAAGCGGGTCGGCGTCCTGGATGCCGACGAATCCGCCCGAACCAAGATCAAGCGGGAATACGGCTTTACCACCGAAGAATTGAAGGCAGTGACCGATTACTTCAACAAGGAGAAGCGCAATCCCACTGATGCCGAGATCGAGACCATCGCGCAGACCTGGTCGGAACACTGCGGCCACAAGACTATTAAGGGCAAGATCTCGTTCGAAGGCAAGGTGATCGACAACCTGTTGAAGAATACCATCGCCAAGGCGACGAATGAATTAAACAAGCCCTGGTGCCTGAACGTGTTCAAAGACAATGCCGGGGTGATCGATTTCGACGGCCGCTGGGCGGTCTGTTTCAAGGTGGAAACGCACAACCATCCCTCCGCCGTGGAACCCTACGGCGGGGCCTCGACTGGGTTGGGGGGCGTGATCCGCGACCCACTGGGAACCGGCCTCGGGGCCAAGCCTATTCTGAATACCGATGTTTTCTGTTTCGCCCCACCGGATTACCCGTATGAAAAACTCCCCAGGGGCGCCCTGCACCCGCGGCGGCTCTTCAAAGGGGTGCGCGCCGGTGTGGCTGATTACGGCAACCGCATGGGTATCCCCACCGTCAACGGCGCCGTGCTGTTCGATGACCGCTACGTGGGCAACCCCCTGGTTTACTGCGGCACCGTCGGGCTGATGCCGAAAGAGATGAGTGCCATGGGACAGCAGGCCAAGGGCGACCTGGTAGTCCTCATCGGGGGGCGGACGGGGCGGGACGGCATCCATGGGGTGACCTTTGCCTCGGAAAAGCTGACCCAGGAATCGGGTGAGGTCTCTTTTACCGCGGTGCAGATCGGCAACCCCATCGTGGAAAAGAAATTCATGGATGTGATGCTGAAAGCCCGGGACCTCGGGTTGTACCACCGGGTCACCGACTGCGGCGGCGGCGGCTTGTCTTCCGCCGTGGGCGAAATGGGGGAATCGACCGGGGTGCGGGTACAGCTGGACAAAGTGCCGCTGAAATATGCCGGCCTTTCCTATACCGAGATCTGGATCTCGGAAGCCCAGGAACGCATGATCCTGGCGGTACCGCCGGGACATGTGGAGGAACTGCTCAAACTCTTTGAAAGTGAAAATGTCGAAGCCGCCGTCATCGGTGAATTCACCGGCGACCGCCGGCTGCAGCTATATTACCAGGACAAACTGGTCTGCGACATGACCATGGATTTCCTGCATCACGGACACCCACAGTTCAAGCTGCAGGCAGCCTGGACCAGGCCGCAGTTCCCCGAACCGGACTTTACCTGCCCGGCCGACCTCAAGACCGACCTCTTACAGGTCCTCGGGGCCTGGAACGTGTGCAGCAAGGAATGGGTAGTGCGGCAGTACGACCACGAAGTTCAGGGCGGCAGCGTACTCAAGCCGCTGGTCGGGGTAGATAACGACGGGCCGGGCGATGCCGCGGTAGCCCGTCCCCTGCTGGACTCCGATATGGGCATCGCCGTTTCCAGCGGCATTTGCCCTAATTATGCCGATATCGACCCGTACTGGATGGCGGCTTCCGCCATTGACGAAGCCCTGCGGCAGATCATCGCCGTCGGCGGCAACCTGGAGAAATTAGCCGTACTGGACAATTTCTGCTGGGGCCGCGCCGACCGGCCGGAAATGCTGGGCGCCCTGGTCAAAGCATGGCAGGCCTGCCACGATATGGCCCTGGTTTATGAGACCCCCTTCATCTCCGGGAAGGACAGCCTGAACAACGAATTCGAGGCCGACGGCAAGCCTATCGCCATTCCCCATACCCTCCTGATCTCAGCCATCGGCGTGATGCCTGACGTCAAGAAGGCCGTATCCATGGACCTCAAAGAAGCGGGCAACGCCCTCTACATCGTGGGCGAGACCTGTGCCGAACTGGGCGGTTCCGAGTATTTCAAAGCAAAAGGCTTCACCGGCAACCGCGTCCCCCGGGTGGACCCGGTGAAGGCGCGGGCTGCGATGCTGCGGCTGAGCAAAGCCACCGCCAACGGCTGGGTACGGGCCTGCCACGACTGCAGTGACGGGGGATTGGGCATCGCCGCCGCCGAAATGGCATTCGCCGGAGGATTAGGCCTGGAAATCGACCTGAAGCAGGTCCCGCTGGGGGAAACCATTACCCGCGACGATTACATCGTTTTTACCGAGTCCAACAGCCGCTTCCTGGTGGAAGTCGCCCCGGCGCACCAGGCTGATTTTGAAAAAGTGATGGCCGGTTCCAGCTGCGCCTGCATCGGCCGGGTTAACGAGACCAAAAAGTTGACCATCAAAGGCCTCCAGGGCAAAAGCGTAGCCAGCGCGGCCATCAGCGATCTGAAAGAAGCCTGGCAGAAACCATTGCGATGGTAGGGAACAGACGATGACAAAAAGCACGAAAAGTAAAGTAAAAACACTGATCCTCCGGGCGCCCGGGACCAACTGCGACCAGGAGACGGCTTTCGCTTTTGAAAAAGCAGGTGCGGAGACCGATGTCCTGCATGTCAACCGGCTCATCAACCGTGATGAAAAGTTGGCGGATTACCAGATCGCGGTGCTGCCGGGCGGCTTCTCCTACGGCGATGACATCGCCGCCGGTAAAGTCATGGCGAACGAACTCAAAGTCAAACTCGGCGACGACATCCGCAGGTTTATCGAGAAAGGCGGCCTTATTTTAGGCATCTGCAACGGTTTCCAGGTCCTGGTACGGGCGGGCTTTCTGCCCGATCCCCTGGACGGAGACGCCGCGCACGTTACCCTGACCAATAATGATTCCGGTAAATTCGAATGCCGCTGGGTTTATATGCAAGCCAACCGTAAAAGCAACTGTGTTTTTACCCGAGGCATGGAGCTGATCGCCCTGCCCGTGGCCAACGGCGAAGGCAAGCTGGTGGCCGATGCGGCCACCCTGGCCAAACTCAACGTTGTCCTGACTTATTGCGATGCGGCCGGAAAACCGAATCCCGGCTACCCCGCCAGTCCCAACGGTTCGCTGCAAGACATTGCCGGCATCGCCGACAGTTCCGGCCGTGTTTTCGGGTTGATGCCCCACCCGGAACGCTATATCACGGGCACCCAGCACCCGCAGTGGACGCGCCGCGGCATCAGGCTGGAGGGCGACGGTTTCCTCTTTTTCAAGAATGCCGTCGAGTGGGCGCAAAAACTATGATCCGGGCGGGCAGTGGAATTACCCCTTAGTCCGGAAAAGTGCCATTTCTATCCATTTCGGCCGGACTGGTAGACAGCGGCCGTATATAATGGTATATTATCAACCAATTTTACATCAAGACTTTTGGCTCATTTCCTTGCTTTGGCCAGTCTTGTATGTTATCATTATGTTAGCTTAAATGACCAGTGAAAAAGGAAAAGCGCTCGACCTAGCCATCAGCCAGATCGAAAAAAGATTTGGTAAAGGTGCAATCATGAAGCTGGGAGAAGCGGCGGCAATGGCGCCGACCGAATCGATTCCCAGCGGTTCACTATCTCTGGACATCGCCCTGGGGATAGGTGGGATTCCTCGCGGGCGGATCACCGAAATCTTCGGACCGGAGTCTTCAGGTAAAACCACACTTGGTTTACATACCATCGCTCAAGCACAAAAACGGGGGGGGATTGTAGCATATATCGATGTCGAACACGCCCTGGACCCGGCTTATGCCGGCCGTATCGGCGTTAAGGTTGAAGATATGTTGATATCACAACCGGATACCGGGGAGCAAGCCCTGGAAATCGTCGAAGCCCTGGTGCGTAGTGCCGCCATCGACATTATCATTGTGGACAGTGTTGCGGCACTGGTGCCCCAAGCCGAACTGGAGGGACAAATCGGGGACACACACGTGGCGCTGCAGGCCCGGCTCATGTCACAGGCCTTGCGGAAACTGGCCGCCGCCATCGGGAGAACGAATACCGCAGTGATATTTATCAACCAGTTAAGGGAAAAGGTCGGCATCGTCTTCGGCAATCCGGAAGTGACGCCCGGCGGCCGGGCACTTAAGTTCTATAGTTCGGTACGGATTGAATTGAGGCGAAGCGAATCGATCAAGCAGGGCGATGTAATTGCTGGGAACCGTGTTAAAGCCAGAGTAGTGAAAAATAAGGTTGCACCGCCTTTCAGGACAGCTGAGTTTGATATCATGTTCGACCACGGCATCAGCCTGGAAGGTTGTATTATCGATCTGGGTGTCGAGTTGGGGCTGTTGACTAAATCCGGCGCTTTCTTTTCATACGGGGATGTTCGCCTGGGGCAGGGACGGGAAAATGCCCGCCAATTCCTAGTCGAACATCAGGATATTGCCCAAGAAATTGAGCAGCGGATTAGAGCTTCAGCAACCGCTCATGCAGAAAATGCCCGTGACTGATTCCTTCATTTGAAGGGAAAGTCCGGTCCCGGGATTACAACCGGGGCCGCTGAATAAGAGCGAATTAAAAGCTGGGGCTTTAAGCCTCAGCTTTTGTTGTTTTGTAAGGAAATTATATGGCTCGGATCACCGCCCTAAAGCGGAAGAAAGGTAAAGTAGATATCTTCCTCGACGGGGAACTGGCCGGCAGCCTGTCGGCTGCCCTGGCCGCTGCCGAGGGTTTAAAACCGGACCGGGAATTCACCCGGGCAGAAGTTGATGCTTTACTAAAGCGTGACCTTTTTCAGCGCGGCCTGGATGCCGCCGCCCGCTATCTCACGCTGCGCCCCCGCAGCGATGCCGAGATCCGCAGTAAACTACAGTCGCAGGGTTACGATATCACCACGCAAAACCGGGTTATCGAAACCCTGACAAAGAAGGGTTTGCTGGATGACAACGCCTTTGCAGCCTACTGGGCAGAGAACCGTGATTCTTTCAGCCCACGCAGCCGCAGCCTGACCCGAAGCGAACTACAGAAAAAAGGGGTAGCGAAAGAGGTTATCGAAAAGGCCGTGGGAGAAATGGACGACGCTGTCAGCGCTTACCGAGCAGCCTCCCGCTACGTGAAAAGAATGCGCTGGGCTGACTGGGAGCAATTCCGGCGTCGCCTCGGCAGGTACCTGGAACGGCGCGGTTTCAGTTACGGAGTGATCAACGCTACTTTAAAGAAAGTGTGGAAAGAAATCAGCAGCGAGCAAATTAACGATACCGGAAATCCGGATTGGTAATATTTTATTTAAGAACCGACCTGAAGGAGGGGAGGTGATAACTTGCCACAAACAGGACTAGGCAACTTAATCTATTATGTAGCGCTGGGAGCTATCTTTTTCATAGGCCTGATCGCCGGCGGCGCCATTATCTTTTTCGGCCGGCGGATGACAATCAACCGCCAGTTACGGGTGGCGCAAAGAAAAGCGTCACGTACCGTTGCCGAAGCTAACGAGCAGGCGAAAGAAATTATGCGTGAAGGCCGAATAGAGATCGACAAGATCCGGCAAACCAGTGAAAATGAAGCCCGCCAGCGGCGAAATGAACTCCAGCGCCAGGAAAACCGGCTCAATTCCAAGTCGGAGAACCTGGACCGTAAGCTGGAAAGTGTAGAACAACGGGAACGCAATCTGAACAACAAGGAAAAAAGCATCGATTCCATCCGGGCGGAGTTGAACGACATCAAGGAAAAACAGTTGAAACAACTCGAAATCGTATCCGAGATGTCGACGGAAGATGCCCGCAAAATACTGATGGAAAAGGTGGACAATGAGCTGCGGGATGAAGGGTCGCGGCGGCTGATCGAATGGGAAAGGAAACTTCGGGAAGAAGCGGACAAACGAGCCCAGGAAATACTGGTCCAGGCCATCCAGCGGTCGGCTTCCGAGATCACAGGCGAATCGACCGTGGTCACGGTACCGCTGCCCAGCGACGAAATGAAGGGACGGCTGATCGGCCGGGAAGGCCGCAATATCCGGGCCCTGGAGCAGGCGACCGGTGTCGACCTCATTGTAGACGACACCCCGGAAGCGGTAACCCTCTCCAGTTTCGACGGCGTACGGCGGGAGATCGCCCGCCTGGCACTCAATAAGCTGATCTTGAACGGCCGCATCCACCCCACCCGTATTGAAGAAGTGGTAGCCAAGACCAAGGAGGAGGTGGAAGCCTCCATTTACAGCGCCGGAGAGCAGGCCGCCTACCAGGTAGGCGTGCAGGGCTTACGCCCGGAACTACTGCGGCTGCTGGGAAGGTTGAAATTCCGCACCAGCTACGGGCAAAATGCCCTGGCCCACAGCATCGAAGTAGCGTATCTTTCCGGGATGATCGCTTCCGAACTGGGCGCCAACGTCGCCCTGGCGAAGCGGGCGGGCCTGCTCCATGATATCGGCAAGGCCGTCGACCGGGAAGTGGAAGGCACCCATGCTGCCATCGGCGCCGACCTGGTGAAACAATGGGACAAGTCCCCGGAAGTCATCCAGGGTATCGCCGAGCACCATTTTGAGACGGGGACCACCAGTTTCTGGGGCTTCATCGTTTCAGCGGCGGATGCCATATCCAGCGCCCGGCCGGGCGCCCGCAGAGAATCACTGGAAAGCTACCTGAAGCGTCTCAAGGCCCTGGAAGACATCGCCGACGGCTTCAAAGGCGTGGAAAAATCTTATGCCATCCAGGCCGGACGGGAAATCCGGATCCTGGTAAAACCGGAAGAGGTCGATGACCTGGCAGCGATGCGGCTGGCCAGGGACATTGTCAAGAAGATCGAAGAAGGCCTGGAATACCCGGGCCAGATCAAAGTGACGGTACTCCGGGAGACCCGGGCCGTCGACTACGCCAAGTAAATACCGTGGGGACGTGCCCTTGCGGGCACGTCCCCATACCTTGCCGGAGAAATTCCCGGTGGTATCAAAGGGTTTGTTTTAATCAGACCGAATACAAGCGACAGGTGATGGATATTGAAGATACTGGTAATCGGGGATATCGTAGGTAAACCGGGCCGCAAAGCGGCTGCCGAACTGGTCAAGTCATTACGTCAAGAATACCAGGCGGAGATGGTGATCGCCAACGGCGAAAACGCCGCCGGCGGCCTGGGGATAACCCCGGAAATCGCTGAAGAACTGCTGGGGACCGGTATCGATGTATTAACCTCCGGGAACCACATCTGGGCCCAAAAAGAGATCATCCCCTGCTTGGACGGGCCAATGCCGGTCTTGCGGCCCTTAAACTACCCGGCACCGGCTCCCGGACGCGGCTGCCTGGTGCATAACGGGGTGGCCGTAGTCAGCCTCATCGGCCGGACTTTCATGAATAATTTCGTCGACTGCCCTTTCCGGGCCATGGATAAACTAATCCCCGAGTTGACCACACCCATCATCATCGTCGATTTCCATGCCGAGGCCACCTCGGAGAAAGTAGCTTTGGGCAGGTATCTGGACGGCCGCGTCAGTGCCGTCCTGGGGACCCATACCCACGTCGGCACCATCGACAGCATGATCCTGCCCAAAGGCACTGCTTACGTCACGGACATCGGCATGGTAGGGCCGGTGGATTCGATCATCGGCGACGAGGTGGATACGGTGCTGCATCACTTCCTGACCTCGCTGCCGCACCGGATCTCGGTGGGCAAAGGCAAAGCGATGTTCAATGCAGTAATTCTCGATATCGACGACCAAACAGGGCGGGCGGCCGCCATCGCACGGATTTACCGGGAGGCTGCTTAGATATGGGGTTAGTTGACCTGCACGTCCATACCAGTGCTTCGGACGGCCGTTATACCCCGCTTGAACTCGTGAGACGGGCCGTGCAGGCCGGGGTTTCAGTACTGGCAATCACCGATCACGATACGGTGGCCGGCATCGCACCCGCCCTGGAAGCGGCGAAAAGCTTCCCCCATTTAACCGTGATCCCGGGGGTGGAAATAAATACCGATGTCCCCAGCGGTGAAGCACATCTACTCGGCTATTATATCGACTATTACAGCCCGGAATTATTGTCTCGTTTAAGTGAAATGCGCGACTCCCGGCAGGACCGGGGGAAACGGATGGTCATCAAACTGGAAACCCTGGGCATGCCCCTGGCCTGGGAGCGTGTTACTGAGATTGCCGGCACCGACTCTATCGGCCGTCCGCACATCGCCCAGGCCATGCTGGAAAAAGGTTACATCAAAAATTTACGCGAGGCTTTTGAAAAATACCTGGGTCGTGACGGCCCGGCTTATGTGGAACGCACCAGGATGTCTCCCGTACAGGCGATTGACCTGATCTTACGGGCGAAAGGGCTACCGGTCCTGGCACACCCGCTGTCAGTAGCCGACCCGGAAAACATGATCAAGGTATTGAAAGCCTACGGCCTGGCCGGAATAGAAGTATATTACGGCAGTTATCCGGTACCGGATGTCAGCCGTTTACTCAGCCTGGCGGGAAAATATAATCTTATCCCAACGGGGGGCAGTGATTTTCACGGCCTTGATGAAAAGGCCGAGACCTCCCTGGGAGGAGCGAAAGTACCGATGGAATCCGCCACCAGGTTGATCAACCTGGCCCGGGAAAGAAATGAACGGGAAATGGGCAGGTAATACGATATGTTTTTGAAAAGGGCAACCGGTTTCAGTCGTAATTACTGAGGGAGATAAGTGGTCATTTACCTGGTTTTACTTATCATCGGGGCTTACCTGCTGGGTTCTGTCCCCACTGCCTACCTGGTAGCGAAATGGCGGCGGGGGATCGATATCCGCCGTTTTGGCAGCGGTAATGTAGGCGTTACCAATGTCCTGGCATCCGGCTCCCGCTGGACTTCTCTCATCGTAGTGGTTTTTGACCTCTTTAAAGGGGCTTTCCCGGTCTTACTGGCCCGTACCATCGGCCTCCCGCCTTACCAGTGGGTCATCGTCGGACTGGCGGCGATCTGCGGCCATAACTGGACTATTTTCCTGCGTTTTAGCGGGGGGCGGGGCGTCCTGACGACCCTGGGGGTGATACTGGCCATCGCCCCCTGGCTGGCCTTAACCTTAGTGGCAATAAACTTCCTGTTCGCCCCTTTCCGTCAATTTGCATTCGGCACCCTGGTAGTACTGGTATTACTGCCGCTGCTGAGCTGGTTGATACCGGGTGTTTTCGGTATCGAGAAATCAGCATCACTATCGGTAAGCTTCGTGGCCATCCTGCTGCTGCTGGTTGTACGCCGCTTAACAGCCCCGCGTTCTGAATTCGCAGCCATGGTTTCCACCGGGGAACTCCTGGCTAACCGGTTGTTATTCGACCGTGACATCAGGGACCGTACAACCTGGCTAAAACGCGGTAATCCGCAGGGCTAAAGATTTTTTGCTCCAGGGAAGCGAAGTCCACTCCCCTTCAACAATCTGAATCATTCGGCAGCAACGGGCGATCTGCCTAATCTTCGCGTAAAAGCTGCCGGGCGATAGTCCGCCGCTGCATCTCCGAGGTGCCTTCATAGATCTCCAGTATCCGGGCATCACGGAAATACCGCTCCACGGGGAAGCTCTTGATATACCCGTAGCCGCCGTGAATCTGGACCGCTTTGGTCGTCACAAAAGCAGCGGTTTCAGCCGCAAAAAGCTTGGCCATAGAGGCTTCTTTGATAAAGGGCTGCCCGTGCTCCTGGAGATATGCGGCCCGGTATGTCAACAGGCGTGCCGCGTCCATCTGCGTGGCCATATCGGCCAGCATCCACTGGATCGCCTGGAAGTTGGCAATGGACTCACCGAATTGCTGCCTTTCTTTGGCATAAGCCAGGGCTTTTTCAAAAGCGCCGCGTGAGATACCCAGGCCCTGGGCGGCGACGGAGACGCGGCTGGAATCGATGGCATTAACGGCTATCTTAAAGCCGTCGCCTTCGGCACCCAGGCGGTTCTTCTCCGGGACAAAACAGTTGTCGAAAACCAGCTCCGCAGTGGACGAAGCCCGGATACCCAGTTTATGCTCTACTTTCGCTACCGCGAAACCGGGGCTGTCCTTTTCCACCACGAAGGCGGAAATGCCGCGGTGTTTCAACGCTTTATCCATGGTGGCAAACACCAGTATCAGGTCGGCTTCCGCCCCGTTGCTGATGAAAACTTTCGTGCCGTCGATGCGGTAGCCCCCGTCCACCCGGAGCGCCCGTGTCTGGATGGCAGCAGCATCACTGCCGGCACCCGGCTCAGTCAGGGCAAAGCTGGAGACAGTTGTTCCCGCCGCAATGGGCACGGTAAAACGCTGCCGTTGTTCCTCATTACTGTATGTGTATAAAGGCCAACCGGCGAGGCCGCTGCTGACAAAAAGGATGGTGCCCATGGCCGCACAAACCCGGGATATTTCCTCGTCGATGATCACTTCTTCGATCTTACCGCCGCCGCCGCCGCCGTATTTCTCCGGAAATGCGATCCCTGTTAAGCCCAATTGGGCCATTTTTGAGTACTGTGCGGCGGGGAAGCGTGATTCTTCATCTATTTGTGCGGCGATAGGTTCAAGTTCCTTATCGGCAAAATCATGGACCATCGTCCGGAGCATCTGCTGTGATTCAGTAATTGAGAAATCCATTTAGCCCCCTGAGGAAATCGCTGTTATAATATCCAGAGCCACCGACCGGGGATTATTCTGCCGCTGCGCCAGGCTTTCGATGAGACGATCGAAGCGGCCTTTGTCCATACCATCCAGGTGCCGTTTGATATAGTCTTCAGCCGCCCAGGCAAGTTCCTGCCGGGCACATTCTTTACGGCGTTTCGCCAACTCTTTACTATCTATCAAATATTGATAATGATCAAGAATAGCCCCGGCTATCTCATCCGTATTTTTTTCAATATTAGCCTCGGTCATGATCACCGGCGGCTGCCATTGGCCTTCCTTACAACCTCTGCCGGACATCGCCAGCATCGAATCCAGGCTTAATTTAAAGCGGTCAGCCCCGGGCATATCCGCTTTATTCAGGACAAAGATATCAGCAGCTTCCAGGATACCGGCTTTCATCATTTGCACTTCGTCACCGGCGCCGGGATTTAATACCAGGATGACGGTATCGGAAACCCATGCGATATCGACATCGGCCTGCCCGGAGCCAACCGCCTCGATCAATATCACGTCCTTGCCCATGGCATCCATGACATGGACTGTGCTCAGTGTCGCCCGTGAGAGACCGCCCTTCCAACCCCGGCTGGCCAGGCTGCGGATAAAAACCTCTTTGTCACCGCCATATGTTTGCATCCGGACCCGGTCGCCCAGGATCGCCCCACCGCTGAACGGACTGCTGGGGTCAACCGCCACCACGCCTACCGTTTTTTCTCGCTTTCGTAGATGACCGATCAAACAGCCCAGGACGGTGCTTTTCCCGGCACCGGGAGCACCGGTGATACCCACTACATGGGCCTTTCCGGTATGGACATACAACTCTTCAAGTTCGTCGGCTGCGCCTTCAATCTCATCTTCCAGGCACCTGATGAGCCTGGCAGCGGAGAGCACATCGCCTTTTAAAACTTTCTTTGCCAGATCCATGAAAACCTTTCCATAGTTATATTAACCCATATAATATTGAGATTTATTGTAAAAAAACAAAGCGTGAATAAAAATTATGACAGCCGGTCGAAAAATCCCGTGGCCTCAGCACTCAAACACCGGTCCGGTTCACAGGCTTGATATTTTGCTTCGTCCACTCAACTATCTTTTCCATCGTCGTACCGGGCAGGAATATCTCTTTCACACCAGCTTTCTTGAGTTCAATAATATCGTCTTTCGGTATAATTCCCCCTCCAATGACAGAAATACTGCTGCCGCCTCTCTCCCGCAGCTGATTGATTATTTCTGTGAAAAGGTACATGTGCGCTCCGGAATGGCAGCTGAGCCCTACCAGGTCAACGTCTTCCTGTATAGCAGCATTGACGATCTGCTCCGGGGTTTGATGCAAGCCCAGGTAGATCACTTCAAAACCGGCATCACGGTAAGCCCGGGCGATCACTTTGGCACCACGGTCATGCCCATCCAGGCCGGGTTTGGCTACGAGTACCCTGATTTTTTTCTGTTCGGTCATTCTATCCTATTCCTGTACAGTTACCCCGGGATCATCCGGAGGTTTTTAGTAGTATCATAATATAAACTGTCACGCTTCAAGGTGCAATATCTCTTCCTTTTCCGGGTAAAGATGCCTGGCCTTTAGTAGAAAGCCGGATCGTGATATATACCAAATACTTCGCGGAAGATATCACAGATCTCCTGTTCCGTGGCATATGCTTTTATGGCTGCGATCACTGCAGGCATGACATTAGCATCGGATTTGCAGGCTGTACGGACTTCTTTTAGCGCCGCGGATAAAGCCCTGCCGTCTCTTCGTTTTTTCACGTCCTGCAAACGGCTGATCTGCTCGGCAGATACCTTCTCCTCGATCTTTAAGATATCGATGTCAGGCCCTTCTTCGTCGACATATTTGTTCACGCCCACCATTACTTTCTCGGCCCGGTCGATCTGCTGCTGCAATTTGTATGAAGCGTTGGCGATCTCTTTCTGGGGATATCCCTTGTCGATGGCCGCCAACATGCCGCCCATAGCATCGATCTTTTCGATATATTCCCAGGCTTTTTCCTCAATCTGGTTAGTCATTGTTTCCACCTGGTAAGAACCGGCTAGCGGGTCGATGGAATTGATGACGCCGGTTTCCTCAGCGATGATTTGCTGTGTACGCAAGGCGATTTTTACCGCGAAGTCGGAGGGTAACGCCAGGACTTCATCAAGAGAATTCGTGTGCAAAGATTGGGCGCCACCCAGGACGGCCGCCAGGGCTTCCGTGGATACCCTGACGACATTGTTATATGGCTGCTGCGAAGTCAGGGAACACCCCGCAGTCTGGGCATGGAAGCGCATCCATAACGAACGTGGATTTTTCGCACGGAAACGGTCACGCATGATTTGTGCCCACATGCGGCGGGCTGCCCGGAACTTGGCAATCTCTTCGAAGAAATCGATATGCGAATTGAAAAAGAAAGATAAGCGCGGAGCGAAAGCATCGACATCTATCTTCTTGCGGTCGATCACATCCTGGACATAGGCAATACCGTCGGCCAAAGTAAAAGCTAATTCCTGTGCTGCAGTTGAACCAGCTTCCCGGATATGATAGCCGCTGATGCTGATAGTATTCCACCGGGGGACGTATTTGGTTCCGAACTCCACGGTATCGCTGATGAGGCGGATCGAGGGTTCCGGCGGGCACATGAAGGTCTTCTGGGCAAGAAATTCCTTGAGCATATCATTCTGAATGGTACCGCCGATATCACTCCATTTGATACCCTGTTTTTCGGCAGCAGCCAGGTACAGCGCCCAGACAGCCGGGGCCGGGGGATTAATCGTCATCGAAGTTGTTACTTTATCCAGGGGAATGCCGGCGGTCAAGATTTCAAAATCTGCCAGAGTATCGATGGCGACGCCGCATTTTCCCACCTCGGCCTGGGCACGCGGGGAATCACTGTCGTATCCCATCAGGGTAGGAAAATCGAAGGCGGTACTTAATCCCGTTTCCCCTTCCGCAAGCAATTGATGCCATCTGCGGTTGGTATCGTACGGGGTGCCAAATCCGGAGAACATGCGGAAAGTCCAGAGCCGGCCGCGGTATCCGGTGGGCTGACAACCCCGGGTAAAGGGATATTCCCCGGGGTACCCGATCTTTTCGTTAAAGTCGATATCTTTTATGTTATCAGGAGTGTATATAGGCGCAACGTCAACGTCAGATAAAGTAGTAAAACGTTTTCCCGGTTTTCCTCCAGCCTGTTTTACTGTATTTAACCATTTTTCCAGTCCTTGTCTTACCTGACGTAAGGTTTTTTCAGTGAACATTTTCCCTCATTTAAAGATATTTGCGATAACGGGATATGCATCAAGGATACCATCTAAAGCGAGATAAAGTCTACCGGATGCCCCATCAATTGCATCCGGTAGACTTTGTTTTGGTACTGGGAATATTGTTTCCTGTTGAAGTTAAAGAACGATTTCCTTCAAATCCGGACTGACGATCAGTTTTGGCCCGGTTACCGATTGGACATCTTCGGCAGATAAGCCCGGCATGACCTCCAGGAGTAGTAAACCCTGCGGCGTAACTTGTATTACCGCTAGGTCGGTAAAAATCATGTGTACTTTACCCAGGGCAGTAGCCGGATAGGTTAGTTCTTCAACGATTTTCAGTTCTCCGGTATTAGTGACATGTTCCATCGCCAGGAACAGTTTCTGTGCTCCGGCACAAAGATCCATGGAGCCGCCGATATTGCCCACGGAGAGGCCCCGTGAAGGATTCAACCAACCGGCATAATCACCGCGTGCATTTACCTGGAGAGCTCCCATAACGGCGATATCGATATGCCCGCCGCGTATCATGGCAAATGATTCAGCAATATCGAAATACGCACAGCCGGGCAATTCCAAAATCGGCTGCGAACTGGCATTAATCCGGTCCTGATTGGCTTCTTCTTCGCCGGCAAGGGGGCCTGTTTTCAACATCCCTATCTCAGCTTGAAGGGCAATATCTTTGTCTGCGATCCAGTCGCTTATCAGGGTGGGGATGCCGATGCCAAGATTAACATAAGTACCATCGGGGATCTCCCGGCTGACTCTTAAAGCCACCATCTCCCGGGGTAAACCTTCTATTTTAGGGCGTCCAGCCATTGTGACTTTACCTCCCGTGAACTACTATTATATTCCGATTCCATAATTGGGGCGGTCGACTTTTACCATGCGTTTAACATATACCTGCGAAGTATGAATCTGTTCCGGAGGAATCTCTCCCGGGCTGACGATGTTCTCTACCTCAGCAATCGCAACTTTCGCCGCCATCGCCATTACATGATTAAAATTCCGGGCGGTCATCGCATATCTAAGGTTGCCTTCGGTATCCGCAGTATGTGCATGGATAAAAGCAAAATCCGGCTGCAGGGCATATTCCAGCAGATATTTCTTCCCGTTAAATTCCCGGGTTTCCCGCGGTTGGCGGTTTTTCGCTACACTGGATAAAGTCTCGGTTTCGATTATCGAGCCGACGCCGGTCGGGGTATAAAAAGCAGGGACGCCGGCTCCGGCATTCCGGTATTTTTCTGCCAGGGTCCCCATAGGGAAGATTTCCATTTCTATTTCCCCGTTCCGTACAGCTATTTCCAGCGGGTCCTGCATTCCCTTGCTGGCGGAACGGTTAAGCCCATAGGAGTCGATCACTTTTTTAATCTGCCCGCCTAAAACCAGGGCTTCCGTAACATCCTTGGCACCGACCAGGGGGCCGCAGCCGCAGCATAAGGTCAGATTTTTCACGCCTTTTGCGACCAACCCCCAAAGTAATTCCCGGGGGACGCCGCAGGTAAAAAATCCGGGCACCGCGATAACGGCACCATCACCGACATCGGCAATGGCTTCTTCTATACTGGCAACTACTTTATTCATCTTTGCTTCAGCTTCTCCTATATCATGCCGGGTACCGACTGGAGTTCAGGACACGGGCTGCCAGACGAGTTTCCAGTTCGATTCCTTCGTCCATACTCATGTCCAGTCCCCGCCCGACCGATTCCTTGATACAACGTACTAATAGTCGATCCATATTATTAATGTGCCTGGCTAATTGCTCAGCCCTCGGTAATAATTCATTCCGTGAGACGACCTGATTGACTAATTTCAGATGTAAGGCCTCCGCTGCTTTCACCCACCGGCCGGAGAGAAGTATTTCCATAGCCGGGCCATGGTTGATGGTCCGTGGTAATGTCTGGCTGGCACCTGCAGCCGTGATGATGCCCAAACCCATTTCCGGAACGCAAAACTGTACGCTCTCAGAAGCGATCCTGATATCACAAAAGCCGGCGATTTCCAGTCCGGAACCAATCACATATCCGTTCAATGCGGCAATCATCGGCTGCGGGACACTCATAAAGACGCCCCAGATATCCCTTTCAAACCTCGCCCGGCGGGCAAAAACGGGGGGCGGTGCCGTTAGAAATTCACTCAGGTCAGCTCCGGCGCAAAATGCTTTTTCCCCCGCCCCTTTGATGATACCCACGTTTACTTCAGAATCAGCCTTGATTGCTTCCAGTACCTGATAAAGCTCATCCCGCATCTTGATGTTGTAGGCATTTAATACCTGGGGACGATTCAAGGTAATATAGGCAATGCCGTCATTTTTTTCGTATATAACCGTCTCAAAACCAGCCATGATAAACCTGATCTGTGCTCATCAACAACAATATTCGATAACCAGTTACTATTTACCTTTAAACTGGGGAGTCCTTTTTTCCTGGAATGCCTTGATGCCCTCGGTACGGTCATCCGTGGTGTGTATCAAAAAATACAGGTCAGCTTCCAAGCGGACACCCTGATCTAGAGAGAGATCAGCACCTTTATTGACTGCCTCTTTGACATACCGCATTGCAATGGGGGCTTTCGCAGCCATACCGGCAGTAAAAGCCATGGTTTGAGCTATCAATTCCTTCGCAGGAAGTACCTGGCTGACCAAACCAATACCCAAGGCTTCTTTGGCATCGATAACTGCACCGCTGAGCAATAATTCCAATGCTTTGCCTTTACCGATGAGACGGGGAAGGCGCTGTGTACCGCCATCCATGGGCATCAATCCGGCTGCAGTTCCGGGAAAACCAAAATGGGCATCGTGCGATGCATAACGGATATCACAGGCCAGGGCGATTTCCAATCCCTGGCCCAGAGCATCGCCATTGATAGCGGCGATCACCGGACACTCGATCATTGCCAGCGCAGCGGACACTTCATAACGGGGGTTATCTTTGATCATTTTTGGGGCTGACTTTAATCTCTTGCCGGTACTGGCATAATGTTCGATTTCATTACCGATACAGAATTTTTCACCGGCCCCCGTGATTACAGTGAAATATATCTCACTATTTTGATTGATATGTAAACAAATACTGAGTAATTCCTGAGCCAGAGCCCCATCAAGAACATTTCCCTGGCCAGGATTATTCAAGGTAACGACCGCTACATTTCCGGCTTCATTATAGCTTACCAAATTATCCGGCAAGTTAATCCCTTTCCTTTCTGCCAATAGAAATACGCGTTGACCTGGAGATTATACTAAATAAGTGGTAAAAAGCAGCATCCGGTCAACCAAATCATAATAGACAAATCCAGACTATGTGTCAACCAAAACGGAATCTCCCGTTTTTTTATACAGGTTTGTTTCGGCATACCTCAAACAAACAACATTCCCGGCATTGCGGTTTTTTGCGGCAGGTTGACTTACCATGCTTAACCAGCAATGCATGATATTCGTTGAAAACTACCGGGTCGGGCGGCATCTGGCACATAAATAATTCTTGATAGTCGGTATATTTATTACCAGCGGTAAAAATCCCAATACGGTTGAGGATACGCCGGGTATACGCATCGATCACAAACACTGGTTTACCGGCGGCATATAAAAGGATCGAGTCAGCCGTTTCTTCACCAACCCCGTAAACAGCCAGGAGTTCCTGACGGAGGGTTTCCTGGTCTTTACTGAACACAGCTACCAGGTCATCATGATAGCAACTGAGCCAACCCACCAGGGATTTTAACTTCTTAGCTTTGGCATGATGATATCCGGAAGGATGAATCAGGACAGCCAGGCGGTCGGAATCAATATTACGCAAAGCAGCCGGAGTAAATGAATCTGCCTTCTTCAGGTTTTGTAGCGCTTTTTCGACATTTGTCCAGGAAGTCGATTGCGTGAGGACCGCACCAACCATCATCTCAAAAGGCCCGTCCCCGGGCCACCAATGCTGCGGCCCATAGTACTGTAAAAGAGTGGTATATATCCAGGTTAAGTTGCTACTTAAGCCATATTTTCGTGTGTCCAATGCGGTCCCCGTGTACCCGAAATGAAATCGCCGCTGCGAAGGTATGGTTTTATATCCAGTATGGGTGTCCCATCCAGAGCATCCAACCCTTTGACTTTCAGAATATTATCCTGCCTGGCAACCAGGCTAACCACGGTTTCACCGATTCGGTTAGGACGGTTGTATGTACGAGTTGCGAACAAGCCGGTAAGCGGCAAGTCAAGGCGATGCATGGGATGGATTTTCAGCAATACCTTCTCCTCTTTCACCTTATGGAACCAGAAAAGAACGATGATATGAGAATATACTTCCAGGCCTTCCAGTCCATCCGTCCATTCAGGATCAATAATCAAATCAGAAATAGTTTCCAATTGCCAATCCCGTTTTGATGGCGTCTGTGAAACGCCGTTTCGTACATACCCGATGGGATGCATCGAAATCGTATCTATCGGTGGTCTAAACATGGCAACATCATAACACAGCCGGTCTCGAGATATCACTACTAATAATTAAAAGGGGAGTGTCGGTATCAACACTCCCCTGGAAAAAGACTACCAACTAAGAATTAACGTTTTGGTGATTGGGCGGCTTTACGGGCCCGTTTCAAACCAACTTTCTTTCTTTCCTTAGCCCTGGAATCTCTGGTTAATAAACGGTTTTGCCGCAGGGATGTCTTTAAGTTAATATCCGCTTCCACCAGAGCACGGGAAATCCCGTGAGCAATAGCCGTAGCCTGTCCACTGACGCCGCCGCCGATTACTTTGATCGACACGTTATATTTATCCTGGCACTGGGCGATAGCAAGCGGTTTTAGTACAGCTTGCTGATTTACCGGGCGCGGGAAAAACTCATCATATGGTTTACCATTGATGATGATAGCCCCGCCGCCTGGAGTCAGCCTTACCTGGGCGATCGCCGTCTTGCGTCTACCGGTACCGTGGACATATGCTTGCTTTTCCAAAGAATTCTCCTTATGCAACCCTGTAATACAGGACCTTTATTTCCATAATGATTGTTACTTTTCTTCCCCGCTTACGGTTGCTGGTTTTTGTATCTGTCCGGAATAGGGATGCTCATCACCGGTAAATACCTTTAACCGGTTCATCATGCGTGCTTCAAGACGGTTATGCGGCAGCATCCCTCTGACAGCATGTTCGACGGCTTTACCGGGATCTTTTTTCATCAGGCCTTCCAGGCTCTCGGCTTTAAAACCCCCGGGATAATTAGAATGCCGGTAATACATCTTCTGTTTTAACTTATCCCCAGTAACCCGGATCTTAGCAGCATTGATGATCACAACATTATCGCCGACATCCATGTGACGGCAGAATATAGTCTTCTGTTTGCCCATGAGTAAATTAGCAGCTTTTACAGCAATGCCGCCGAGGACTTCCCCGGAAGCATCTATCAGATGCCATTCTCTCTTGATATCTTTCGCCTTGGTACTATAAGTTTTCATTTTTCTTCCTCGACGGGATGGAGGTAATTTACCCGCACTAAACAAAGTCCGCAAGCCGGGGCCCTGGGGCCAGCCAGACCTGGTCGCTTCTGCTCCATTATACTATAAAAATCCCGGGTGCTCATCCGTCCGCTACCGACCTCGAGAAGAGCACCGACGGTATTCCTGACCTGGTGGGCTAAAAAAGAATTTGCCTGAATCGTGAATACGATCAGATCATCATCTTTTCTAAATCCCGCTTCTTCCACCCTTCTTATTGTATTTTTAAGTTGTACCGCATCGGTACTGGTGAACGATGCAAAATCATGTTCACCTAACAAAAGCAGGCTGGTATCCTGCATTGTTGCCAAATCCAGTCTTCCCGGTACCTGATAAGCAAAACGCCGTGTTAAAGGAGAACGGATATTACTGTTCAGGATATGGTACTCATATTTACGGCTGGCCGCGGACCGTTGTACATGGAATTTCTCCTGCGGATGGAAAGCATATCTAACCGCGACCGCATCCGGTAAATAGTGATTTAATCCAGTTATAAAGTTTTTAAGGGGAGTCGCTGACAAGGTCGGAAAAGAAACAACCTGACCCTTTGCATGGACTCCAGTATCAGTCCGGCTAGCGGCGGTAACCCGTACCGTTTCGCCTGTCAACCGAAATATAGCTTTTTCAATTTCCTGCTGTACTGTTGGTCGGCCTTTTTGCCATTGGAACCCGAAATAATCCGTGCCGTCGTATTCGATGACCAGGACTACGCGGGTCTTTGCCGGAATCGATTCGGTATCATCCAAATCAGGCCGGCATGAAGCGGCCAACATCATTTTACCAGCTCAAGCTGTACAATGGGCGCCGCATCACCGACCCTTTGGCCGAGTTTAGCAATCCTGGTATAGCCTCCCGGACGGTCGGCATAACGCTTTGCTAAATCAGAAAATACTTTGTCCGTAACTTCTTTATCAAAGATATATGCCAATGCCTGGCGCCGGTCATGGAGGGTACCTTTTTTACCCAGCGTAATCATTTCTTCGGCTATGCCGCGGACAATCTTCGCTTTAGCTTCGGTAGTGGTAATTTTTTCATAACCCAAAAGACTGGTGACCAGGTTCCGGTACAATGCCCGTTTATAACTCGAGGTCATTCCTTTTCTTCTTATATCTATCCTACGGCCCATATCAATTCCTTTTTACACGGAAAACAAGTGAAGCCCCAGTGTTTGCAGGCGCTCCTCCAGTTCCTGTTTTGACTTAATCCCAAAATTACGGAGCGACATCAAGTCCTTCTCTGTTTTCGACATCAATTCGCCAACAGTATTTATGTTGCCGCGCCGTAAGCAGTTTAACGTACGTACAGACAAATTCAATTGTTCGACGGTCATTTTAGCCAGTTCGTCCGGAATCTGAGACATCGGTTTCGGTTCCGGAGGCGCTGCAGGTACGATCCGGCTTAAACCGGTCAAGGGCATCAATTGTTCGATCAGGATGTTGGCTGCTTTAGAAACAGCATCGACAGCCTGCATCGTCCCGTCAGTCCAAACTTCCAGCCATAACCTTTCATGGCTGGTTTCCTGGCCGGCGTGAATAGGCTCTACGGAAAAATTGACTTTCCTGATGGGGGTGAAAACGGCATCTACCGGAATTACGCCCACCGGTAAATTTCCGCTTGATTCAGCTTCACGGTATCCCCGGGAAAGTTCTACCTCGAATTCAATATAAAGTTTGGCATCCTCATTATCAAGATAGGCTAAATAGAGGTCCGGATTAGCGATCTCAAAATCAGCGGAAGGCTGAATATCAGCAGCCGTAATTTTCCCCTCACCCTCAACTTCCAGAATCATTTTACCAGTCAGGCCGCTTACGGGTTTAATGCGAAGCGCCTTAACGTTAAGTAAAAATTCGGTGGTATCTTCTTTTACATTAGGTATTGTCGAGAATTCATGATGAATCCCATCGATTTTTACACGGGTGACCGCTGCTCCCTGTAGATAGCCAAGGAGGACACGCCGCATAGCGTTGCCCAAAGTAACGCTGAACCCTTTTTCTACCGGTTGGATAGCAAAGCGTCCGTAATTTTCTCTGGTTTCAACAGTCTCGACCTTAGAGACTACTAGGTCAGACAAAATAGTCCCTCCTTACCGGGAATAGTACTCAACTATCGCCTTTACTTCGTATTTTCCTTCAGTGTCCTGCGGTGTTGGCAGTGATACAACTTGAGCTACGAGTTTTTGCCTATCGAGAGTCAACCATCCCGGTATCGACTTGCCTTTGATATTTTCCAGCAACTGTTTATAGTACTCGGATTTCGTCCGGTTTTCTTTCCAGGTAATGGTATCACCAGCTTTGATGATCAAGGAAGGAATATCACTCATATGGCCGTTAAGAACAATGTGACCATGTCTAACCAACTGCCGGGCTTGAGCCCGGGAGTTGGCAAATCCGAGCCGGTATATGACGTTATCCAGGCGCCGTTCCAGCAGCACCTGCAGCGTTTCGCCGGTAACACCAGGCTGTTTTTCGGCTTCCTCAAACATCTGCCGGAACTGACGTTCCAGGACACCATACAGCCAGCGTGCTTTCTGTTTTTCGCGCAGTTGTAAACCGCGGTCCGAGACTTTTGAACGTCGATGGCTATGCTGCCCTGGCGGACGGGGCCGCCGGTCAAGTAAACACTTGGTATAGCACTTCATGCCCTTTAAAAAGAGCTTGTCGCCGCTCCTGCGGCATAATCGGCATACTGGTCCTGTATATCTGGCCATATTGCTCCCTTATACTCTCCTTCTCTTTGGCGGACGGCAGCCATTATGGGGAATCGGAGTAACATCGGTAATACTCGTGATATATAAACCGGAGCTTTGTAGAGAGCGTATAGCTGCTTCACGCCCGCTGCCCGGACCCTTGACAAATATTTCAATCTGCCGTAATCCGAATTCCATCGCTTTTTTGGCCGCTTCACGGGCGGCTAACTGAGCAGCATAAGGCGTACCTTTACGAGATCCCTTAAAGCCTGCCGTACCCGAGCTTCCCCATGAAAGCACATTTCCCCGGGGGTCTGTCAGAGTAATCATCGTATTGTTAAAGGTAGACTGAATATAGGCTCTACCTGTAGTAATGCCTTTTTTTTCTTGCTTTCTGGACCTGGGTTTTCTTTTTTCTCGTTCTGCCATTTGTTCTCCTAATAAGCCCACCATCAGGCGGTCATCGATTACTTCTTGGATGCGCCGCGCTTTCTACCGCGTCCGGCGACCGTCTTCTTGGCACCGCGCTGCGTCCGGGCATTGGTACGGGTCCGTTGTCCCCGCGACGGTAAATTCCGGCGGTGTCGTAAGCCACGATATGAGCCAATTTCAATCAACCGCTTAATATCCTGGTTGATTTCACGGCGTAGTTCGCCTTCGACGCGGAATCCTTTATCAATAATTTCACGAATGCGGTTTATTTCAGCTTCGTTCAATACATCGCTATTAACATCCGGGTCGATCCCGGCCTGGGCCAGTATCTGTAAACTGGTAGTAGGCCCGATACCGTAGATGTATCGCAAGGCTACTCCGATGTGTTTATTTTTTGGTAAGTCAACACCAGCAATACGCGCCACATTACACCTCCAGGACTATCCCTGTCTTTGTTTATGCTTGGGATTGGAGCAGATCACCCGAACGACGCCTCGTCTTTTGATGATCTTACATTTTTCACATCTTGGTTTTACTGAAGCTTTTACTTTCATTATATTTTACCTGAACATTTCCTTACTTAAAACGGTATGTTATCCGGCCGCGGGTTAAATCATAAGGAGAAAGCTCTACCAACACCCGGTCACCGGGTAATATCTTAATATAGTGTAACCTAATCTTCCCCGAGATATGAGCCAATACCTTATGTTGATTAGCCAGTTCGACACGAAACATTGCATTCGGCAATGGTTCGATCACTACTCCTTCTACTTCGATAGTCTCTTTTTTTGCCATATTTCCTTACCACGAGACGGTTAAAATCCGCGGCTGGCCGTCGGTAACCGCAATCGTATGTTCAAAATGGGCTGCCATACCGCCATCGGCAGTCGATACCGTCCAGTTATTGCTGCCAACTACCGTATGCCAGTCACCAGTACATACCATCGGTTCTAACGCCAGTGTCATTCCTTTTTTCAATACCGGACCCTGGCCGTGTACCCCGAAATTAGGTATCTGCGGATCTTCGTGCATATTTCTACCAATACCATGTCCAGTATATTCTCTAATAACAGCCAGGTTCCTCGATTCAACGTATTCCTGTATAGCATGCGACACATCCCCAAGCCGTGCCCCGTCTACTGCTGCTTGTATTCCAGCCTGAAGGGAATTCTCGGTTACTTCCATCAATCGCAATGCTTCTTTTTTCAGTTTACCCACCCCGACGGTTAACGCCGCATCTCCTTGAAAACCTTCGTATATACAACCAAAATCTATGGAAACCAGATCGCCATTCACTAATACCCTTTTATCGGGTATGCCGTGTACAATTTCCTCATTAATCGAGATGCAGATGTTTGCCGGATAACCGCGATACCCTTTAAAAGAGGATACAGCGCCTAGTTTTACTACTTCCCGGGCGGCTATATCGTCTAATTCCCTGGTAGTAATTCCCGGCCGTACCTCCGCTTTTAGAATCTGTAATATTTTTGCTACTATCTTGCCAGCCCGGGCCATCAATTCTATTTCCGGGTCGGACTTAATGATTATACTCATTATTTCCCTGGTTTCGACGAGGACTTTTTCAGGACATTAATGATCCTGTTTTCAATTGCGTCTTCACTGCCTTCACCTTCGACTTCAAGCAGTCTGTGGCTCCCGCCATAATACTGTATTAACGGCGAAGTTTCTGCCTCGAAGACTATGAGGCGCTTTTTAACGGTTTCTTCCGTATCATCGGCCCGCTGGTATAAATCACCGCCGCAGCGGTCGCATTTACCAGCAACCTTAGGTGGAGAATATACGGCGTGATAAGGTGCCTGGCATTTCCGGCAGATCCAACGGCCAAGCAGTCTTTCCAGTAATACTTTTTCACTTACTTTAATATAAACGACCCAATCGATCGCCTTATTTTGTTCGGTTAATGCTTTATCCAGGGTTTCCGCCTGTTTTATATTCCTGGGGAACCCGTCAAATATTACCCCATTTCGGCAATCATCATTGGCGATACGTTCCAACACCATCTTGATCGTAATTTCATCCGGGACCAGTTTACCGGATTCGATATAAGGCCGGGCTTTTTGTGCTTGTGCCGTGTTTTTCTCGAGAGCCTGGCGGAAAAGATCGCCGGTGGCGATATGAGCCATTTTTAATTTTTTAGCCACGCGCGATGCCTGGGTTCCTTTACCCGCACCGGGCGCACCTAAAAATACTATATTCATACCTAATTCCTTTTTTCCAGGATCTATTATTTATAACTTGATAAAGCCTTCGTAACGGCGCATTACCAACTGGGCTTCCATTTGTTTCATAGTATCCAGTACTACACCAACGACGATCAAAAGTCCCATCGTTGATAATTGGATGGCCTGGACATTTGTTACCTCGCGTGCAATAAAGGGAATAATGGCAACGATAGCCAAATATAAGGCGCCCGCCCAGGTGATCCGGTTAATCACATGGTTCAAATATTCGGAAGTATTTTTTCCCGGCCGGATGCCAGGAATAAATCCTCCCTGGCGCTGCAGCGTACCCGCCAGGTCCTGCTGCTGGAATATCACCATAGTATAAAAGAAGGCAAAGCCGATCACCAGCAGGAAATATAATACCCAGTAGATCAAGCCGAGCGGCAGGGCAGCAGAAGTGCTGAAAATATCATAAACATAATTCCAGAAATTAGGATCACTCCCTTCAGGCCGCATAAAGTAAGAAGCAACGACGCCGGGGAACATGACCAGGGATACGGCAAAGATCAAAGGAATCATGCCCGCGGCATTCACCCGTAAAGGAATGTGGGTTGCCCCTGATTGCCGGTACATTCGGCCGCCGCGAAAGGTGGTCTTGGCATATTGTACCGGAATCCTGCGGTGGGCTTCGGTAAAAATCACGATAGCCACAATGGTGGCTAAACTGATCAGGGCATACACGATAAGGCCGGCGATCTGGTCGGATACAAGGATGCCCTGGCCGATCATCTGGGGATAACCGGCAACGATCCCGGCAAAGATGATGATCGAGACGCCGTTACCAATACCATGTTCGGTAATAAGCTCGCCCAGCCAGACCAGGAAAATAGTGCCGGCAGTGAGAGCCGTAATCATAGAGATCGTGGATAAAACGCTACTATCTCCCATAACACCATAATTACGCAGGATAGTCAGTTGTCCGTATCCCGACAAAGCTGCCATGGGGATAGTCAACCAATGGGTGATGCGGTTGATCTTATCACGTCCGGTTTCACCTTCCTGGCTGATTGCCTGCAGTTTCGGTATTACCGGGACCATCAATGTCATGATGATGGAAGCGGTGATATAAGGATATACGCCCATGGCGACGATGCTGAAATTCCGCATCGCCCCGCCGCTGAACATATCGAGCATCCCCAGCAAAGCATTCTCAGAAAATAACTCTTTCAACGCCGCGGAATCTACGCCAGGCAGCGGGACATGGGCAATAAAGCGAAAAGCAATAATAATTCCCAGCGTGATCAGGATCCTCCGCCTTAAATCTGGAAGACGGAAGGCGTCGATCATCGCCTGGAGCAGCCGGGGTCTAGTTGACCTCGGTTGAGTCATAAGCGACCTCCTCCGCGGTCCCGCCGGCGGCTTCAATTTTACTTTTCGCGGTAGCCGAGTATTTGTTTAACTTGATAGTAAGGGGACGGTCGATCTCTCCATTTGCCAATACTTTAACAGGTTTACCTGCTGACTGTAATAAACCATTTTGACTTAAAATATCAACGGTTACTTCACTGCCGGCAGCAAAGGTATTTAGCTCGGATAAGCCGATAACGGCATATTCGGTACGGAAACGATTATAAAAACCTCGTTTTTTAGGCAGCCGCTTAATCAAAGGAAGCTGCCCGCCTTCAAATCCGGGACGCATCTTTCCCCCGGCCCGTGCTTTTTGTCCTTTTAAACCACGTCCTGAATAAGTACCATGTCCGCTTCCATCACCGCGCCCGACGCGCTTGCGGGCTTTCTTGGAGCCGGAAGCTGGCGACAGCTCATTTTGCTTCACCTTGTGCCTCCACGGTAACCAGATGCCTGACTTTATTGATCATCCCTCTAATTGCAGCCGAATCATTATGAATTACACATTGATTCATGCGGTGTAATCCCAGGGCTTTTAAGGTCTTCTTCTGGTCTACTTCATAACCAATACTGCTTTTTACCAGTGTAATGGATAATTTAGCCACTAACGACTGCCCCCTCTGCGGGCTGTGTACCTTTACGCTTTGCTTGTTCTTCACCCGGATTCTTGAGAGAAGTCAAAGCCAGTATCGTTGCCCTTGCTACATTTATCTTATTGGGACTGCCTAAGGATTTGGTTAATACATCTTTCACGCCGGCGGCTTCTAAAACGGCACGGACACTACCCCCGGCAATGAGGCCGGTCCCCGGAGCAGCGGGTTTTAACAAAACATCGGCGGCCCCGTACTTGATGCGAATTTCATATGGAATAGTGGATCCGGCTAAGGGTACGGTAATCATATTTTTCTTGGCCGTAGAGCTAGCTTTGCTGATGGCAATCGGGACTTCGTTAGCTTTGCCTAAGCCGATACCGACGTGTCCCTGCCCATCCCCGGTAACCACCAGGGCACTAAAGCGTAAATGCTTGCCGCCTTTTAACACCTTGGCTACCCGGTTGATGGCAATCAGTTTATCATTAAGTGCAAAATCACCGGTTTCTGTTTTATTATAATTAGTCAACTTGCCCCCTTAGCTCCCCGAGACTAGAATTTAAGGCCAGCTTCGCGCGCGGCATCTGCCAGGGCTTTAATACGCCCATGATAGAGATATCCACCCCGGTCGAAGACTACTTTTTTAATACCTTTGCCCATTGCTTCCCTGGCGATTTGGGCCCCGACCATCTTTGCCTGTGCGATCTTATCTTTACCATCAGTTTGAGTTTTTAACGTTTCGATGATGGTAGAAGCTGAGGCCAGGGTATTGCCGGTGGAATCATCGATCACCTGCGCATAGATATGGTTCAGGCTGCGAAAAACACACAGTCTGGGTTGTTCTGTAGTTCCGCTGACGGTGGCCCGCACGCGACGATGTCTTCTAATTCGAGCATCGCGAGAAGATAATTTACCCATTTACGCTTTGCCCCCTATCGCCTTGGCAGCCTTACCAGCCTTATGGCGTACAAATTCTCCGCTGTATTTGATCCCTTTACCCCGGTATACATCAGGCGGGCGAATCGCCCGGATTCTGGCGGCCATCTCACCAACCATCTCTTTATCGCTGCCCATTACTTTAAATTTAGTGGGACTCTCTACGGTAAAAGAAATCCCTTTCAGAGGTATTATTTCTACCGGTTTGGTGAACCCTACCCGAATCACCAGGTTATTGCCCGTTTTCTCCGCCCGGTAACCGACCCCGGTAATTTCCAACCCTTTTTCGAATCCTTTAGTCACACCCTCGACCATATTGGCGAGTAAGGTGCGGGAAAGGCCGTGCAGTGAACGATGCAGCCGTTCATCACCGGGACGGGTTACTTTGATCGTATTGCCCTCCATCACGATGGACATTTCGGGATGAAAAGTACGGGTTAATTCACCCTTGGGCCCTTTTACGCTTACTACATTGTTCTCGACCGATATCTTCACACCATCAGGAATGGTGATCGGTGCTTTACCTATTCTAGACATAATCTGTACTCCAGTTTTACATCACGTAACATATCAGTTCGCCGCCAATGCCCTGGCGTCTTGCCTGATGTCCGCTCATAACTCCTTTCGAAGTCGATAATATGGCAATACCAAGACCACCGGCCAGCCGGGGTATCTCGCCGCGGTTTACATATACCCGCAAACCAGGTTTACTTACCCGTTCCAGTGTCGCCAGTGCCGGCCGGTTCTTTTCCATGTATCTAAGCTGAATCTTGATACTTCGGCTGGTTTTGCCTTTTACTAATTCGAAATCACTGATAAAGCCTTCATCTTTTAGGATCTTGGCAATAGCCATCTTCATCTTGGAGGCAGGTACGATCACCGAGTCATGCCTTACCATGATGGCATTACGGATCTGGGTTAACATATCTGCGATTGGATCAGAGATACTCACTTGTTTTCCCCTAGCCTCTATTTACCAACTTGATTTTCTCACGCCCGGGGTTTGCCCGGCGAGAGCCATCTCACGGAAACAAATCCGGCATAAGCCGAACTGCCGTATATAAGCACGGGAGCGGCCGCATTTACGGCACCGGTTATGCCGTTGTACTTTAAATTTTGGAGGGCGCATCCATTTGGCAATTGCGGATTTCTTAGCCATAATATCTTACTCTCTAGAGAACGGCATTCCCAGCAGTTCCAGGAGACTCCTTCCCTCCTCATCAGATTTAGCGGTAGTTACGATGGATATTTCCATCCCCCGTAATTTGTCGACTTTCTCATAATCAATTTCAGGAAATACGGTTTGTTCCCGGAATGCCAGGGTATAACTGCCCCGCCCATCGAAAGAATTCCGGGGTACACCCTGGAATTCACGGATGCGGAACACGACGGCATTTACCAGTTTATCCAGGAATTCATACATCCGTTTCCCCCGCAAGGTTACCTTCATGCCAATCGGCATGCCGGTACGCAACCGGAAGGCAGCGATGGACCGCTTCGACCGGGTGATAATGGGATGCTGTCCAGCGATGGCGGAAAGATCTTTTTCCGCGGCTTCCAATGCTTTCGCATTTGTAATCGCCTCTCCCAACCCGATGTTCAATACCACTTTCGTTACATGTGGTACCTGCATCACATTTTTATACCCGTAGCGCTCGCGCAACGCCGGGATTACTTCTTTCAGGTATTTTTCCTTAAGTTCTGACATCTAGTCAATCACCTCATGGCAAACCTGGCATACCCGTGCTTTGGTTCCATCCTGCAGGATCCGTAAGCCAACCCGGGTAGGGTGGTTGCACTTATTGCACAGGAGCATGACATTGGCACTATTGATAGGCGCTTCCCGTTCGATAATCCCGGCTTGCCGGACATCTTTGATCGCTTTCATATGTTTTTTAATCATGTTGACGCCTTCGATGATCAAACGGTTATCGTCAGGATAGGCAAACCTTACTTTACCCTTTTTTCCCCGGTCTTTACCGGATATTACCAGCACTGTATCATTCTTTTTTATTTTCATTTATAGTACCTCGGGAGCCAGGGAAATGATTTTGGTAAATTCCTTATCGCGCAGTTCACGGGCTACCGGGCCGAAAATACGTGTGCCCTTAGGATTATTCTTATCGCCGATGATGACGGCAGCATTTTCATCGAATTTAATGTATGAGCCGTCCAGTCGCCGATAAGGATGGGTGCTTCGCACGATTACCGCACGTACGACGTCGCCTTTTTTAACGGTGCCGCCAGGTGTTGCCCGTTTTACGGAAGCGACGACGATATCCCCGATACGGGCATATTTCCGCCCGCTGCCGCCAAGCAGACCGATACACATGATTTGCCGGGCGCCCGTATTGTCCGCTACTTTCAATCTACTATATTGCTGAATCATCTGGTTTCACCTGTAGTATCTAAATATTCCGTTGATTTGCTGTTTTTTTCATATCATCCCGGCCTAACCGGCCGTAACTGTCGCTAGACTACCTCTTTAGGTTTAACCTCGATCTTTTCCTGTTTGATCAGTATTTCGGCTACCCGCCAGTGTTTCTCTTTCGACAGCGGCCGGGTTTCTACGATCCTGACCGTGTCGCCTTCATTACATTGATTAGCAGCGTCATGTACCTTGTATCTGACGATCCTGCGAACACTTTTTTTGTAGAGTCGATGTCGTTTGACGGTTTCAACACCAACTACTACCGTTTTATCCATTTTATTACTCAAGACCGTTCCGGTCCGGGACTTAATGATCGTTTCCATTTTTTCCTGCCTGTTCTGGTGTGATATTCGTCAAACTCCTATTGAGCCAACTCCCGTTCTCTAAGGATCGTATTAAGCTGAGCAATCTTCTTTCGTGTCGCCAGTAACCGCCGGTGATTCGCCAGTTGTTTCGTTACCAGCTGAAAACGAAGATCCAACAGCTCTTTATGGGCTGTTTCCAATTGTTTTTTTAACTCATCGTTGTTAAGCGCTCTTACATCCGCTATTTTCAATTGGACATTGCTCCTACTTTAGTTTTCAGCTTCAGGGGTACTTTGTTTCTTAACAAATTTGGCATCGATCGGTAACTTGTTTGCGGCCAACCGCATGGCTTCTTTAGCTACCGTTTCATCGACGCCGGCCATTTCAAACAAGATCTTACCGGGTTTGACGACAGCAACCCAGTGGTCCGGGGCCCCTTTACCGGAACCCATGCGTGTTTCGGCGGCTTTCTTGGAAACCGATTTGTCCGGGAATACCCGTACCCAGATGCTGCCGCCCCTTTTTACATGGTGTGTAATCGCCCGCCGTGCCGCTTCGATCTGCCGTGCGGTAACCCAGGCGGGTTCCAGAGCTTGTAAACCATAATCACCAAAGGTAACAGCATTGCCGGCATGGGCACTGCCTTTCATACGGCCGCGTTGTACTTTTCTAAATTTAACTCGTTTAGGCTGCAGCATTGTCTTCTCCTGCCTCTGCCGATTCGCCTTCTACCTCAATTTTAACCACCGGCTTTTTCACCGCCGGTTTTCTCCTGGCCCGGACGACCTTCTTCTTTTCTTCCACTACGGGGGCTGCTTCGGACGTTACTTCCTTCACTTCGGCCGGGGCTGCTTCGCTTTTTGCTGGTGCAGGCGCAGTTTTCACATCGGCTGCTGCTTCGGCAGTTGCAGCGGGCTCAACCACGGCAACGGGTTCCACAGCTGGGATTTCGTCCTCGTCGGTCTTCATCTCAGGTAGTATCTCGCCTTTATAGATCCAGGCTTTCACGCCAATGCGGCCCATCACGGTATGAGCTTCCACGAAGCCATAATCGATATCGGCGCGTAGCGTATGCAGCGGTACCCGGCCTTCATGCATGTTTAACCGGCGGGCGATTTCCGCTCCACCGAGACGCCCCGCCACAGCTACTTTAATGCCTTTACCACCGGCTTGCAGTGTCCGCGACATGGCCTGTTTCATTGCCCGCCGGTAAGCGATCCGCCGTTCCAGTTGATCAGCAATGGACTTGGCCACCAGCCGGGCATCAAGTTCCGGTTGTTGTACTTCTTTGATGTTTAATTGGATCTTTTTACCCAGGGTCTTTTCCAGATGGACCCTGGTTTCATCGACCCGCTGCCCGCCACGTCCGATCACAATACCGGGCCGGGCAGTATTAATCGTCGCCACAACCTGGTTGGCTTGCCTTTCGATTTCGATGCTGGAAATCGCGGCATCAGGGTATTTTTTTTCGATCGCTTTGCGGATCTTTACGTCTTCTTCAAGAAAATTCGCATAGTGCCGGTCGGCAAACCATTTGCCTTGCCAGGACTTGATAACACCAATTCTAAACCCCGTTGGATTAACTTTGTGTCCCATGTTTCTCCTGTTCAGTTACAATAACAGTAATATGACTCGAACGTTTTAACACAGGACTGACACGTCCCCGGGCTGCTGACCGGTACCGTTTCATTGTCAGGCCGGAGTCAACCGTTATCTTACTTACCACCAGAGTTTCGGGCGCCATCTGATAAGTCTTCTCGGCATTGGCCGCGGCGGATTTAATCGTCTTGGCAACCGCTCGTGCGGTGGGCGTGGGTGTAAAAAGCAACATATTCAGTGCCGAGTCCACTTTTTTACCACGCACCATATCGGCAAGCAACCTTGCTTTCGCAGGTGCTACCCTTACATTTTTGGCAATCGCTCGTACATCCATCTAACAATTCCTGTTACATACTAGCTGGCGGGAGTAGCAGATGCTGGGGATGCTGCCGCTGCCGCTGCTGCTTTAGCTTCCTTCTCTGCCTTCGCGGTATGTCCGCGGAAGGTACGGGTCGGTGCAAATTCGCCGAGCCGGTGGCCGACCATATTTTCGGTAATAAAAATAGGGACATGACGCCGCCCGTCGTGTATGCCAATCGTCAAGCCGATCATCTCCGGAACCACGGTGGACCACCTGGCCCAGGTTTTGATGACCGTCTTTTGATTTGAGCTATTGACCACCGTTACTTTTTTCATTAGTTTCGCATCAGTGGCCGGACCCTTTTTCGCTGACCTTGACATACTTAATCTACCTCAAGCTTCATTGCCGTTTATTTACCGCGCCGTTTCATGATCATCCGGCCGGACGGCTTGGATTTCTTTCTCGTCTTATACCCTAATGTCGGTTTACCCCAGGGTGATTTCGGTCCGGGATGCCCGATCGGGCTCCTTCCTTCACCACCACCATGTGGATGGTCCCGTGGTGTCATTGCCGTGCCCCTGGTTGTCGGCCGGCGGCCTAACCACCGGGACCGCCCGGCTTTACCCAATTTGACGGCCTGGTGATCGATATTGCCGACCTGGCCGATGGTGGCCGTGCAATCGCCCAGGATATATCTCATTTCTCCGGAAGGCAGCCGGATTAAAGCCCGGTCCCCTTCTTTCGCCATCAACTGAGCAGCTGAACCGGCGCTGCGAACCAGCTGCGCCCCTTTGCCTTTTTGTATTTCGACACTGTGTATCATGGTACCGCTGGGCATCAATTTTATCGCCATATTGTTACCCGGCCGCATTTCGGCTTCCGGGCCGGACATGATGGTATCCCCCACATTCAACCCCACTGGCGAGAGGATATATCGTTTCTCACCGTCGGCATAAAAGATCAAGGCGATCCGGGCTGTGCGGTTGGGATCGTATTCGATGGCCGCTACTTTACCCGGGATGCCGTTTTTCTCACGTTTAAAATCGAGTATCCGTAGATTCCGTTTGGATCCGCCACCCCGCTGGCGTACCGTAATTTTACCTTGATTATTACGCCCCGCCCGTTTTCTCAAAGCCACCAATAGAGATTTTTCGGGCTTTGTCTTGGTAATCTCTTCAAAGCTGGAACCGGTCATGCCCCGGCGTCCAGGTGATGTCGGACGGTATTGCTTTACAGCCACTGTATTTACTCCATCATCTAAGAAGCTGTCTCAAACAGCTCTATTTTATCGCCTTGTTTTAGAGTGACTACGGCTTTTTTCCATGGTTTCGCAGGAATAACACGACGTCCCAACCGCCGTGCTCTTCCCGGGTTATTTACCACGTTCAGGCTGGTCACTTTTACATTAAAGGCTTTTTCCACCGCATCTTTGATCTGCGGTTTGGTTGCATCCAGGTTTACTTCAAAGGCGTATTTACCCACTGATTGAAGTAAAGTATATTTTTCCGTGATCAATGGCCGTTTAAGTACTTCGTAGAGGTGCATTGTCATCTCCTTGGGAAGTCTTATCGCCCCATAATTCTTCGGCTTTACGCACGGCATCCACCGTCATCACGAGCACTTTATGTGACGTAATATCAGCCACATTCAACAGGTTGGCGGGGATGGTGGTGATACCCGGGATGTTACGGGCTGATTTGACCACATTTATGTCCGGTTGTTCAAGTGCGATCAGGGCAGACGACTCAATGCCAAGAACGTTCAGGATATTGGCCATCTCCCTGGTTTTTGGTGTATCCAGGCCCAGATTATCTAACACGATAAACTCGTTCCCCGCCACCTTGCTCGATAAGACGGAACGTAGGGCCAGGCGCCGCATCTTTTTCGGGATAGCCAAATGATAATCCCGGGGTTTCGGGGGGAAGATGATGCCACCGCCTTTTTTTAACGGTGACTTGGCACTGCCCGGGCGGGCCCTGCCGGTATGTTTCTGGGCATACAATTTTTTGGAACTGCCGGCAACTTCAGCCCTCGTCTTGGCACTGGCGTTACCATGCCGTTCATTGGCCAGTTGCGTGATCAGTGCCTGGTGAGTGACTGCTGTTTTCGGTTGTACCCCGAAGACATAGTCGCTGATCTCAATTTCTTTTAAAATTTCCCCTGCTGTGTTTTTAACTGGAACCTGCACTTGTCAAATTCCTTTATCGAGACTTTTTAATTATTACTAACCCGTTATCGGAGCCCGGCACTGCTCCCTTTATCAGTAGAAGATTACGGGCAGAGTCGATTTTCATTACTTCGAGCCTCTTCGCAGTTACCTGCTGACTCCCCATGTGGCCGGCCATGCTTAGACCTTTCTTGATATGTCCCGGCGTGGTCGTGGAACCTATGGCCCCGGGATGGCGCTGCCGATCTGATTGGCCGTGGGTCTTGGGGCCGCCTTTAAAATGGTGCCGCTTGACCACCCCGGCAAATCCTTTGCCTTTGGATATGCCGATAACGTCGACGTGGTCGCCCTGCTTGAAAACATTGACGTCGATCAGGTCGCCCACCTTGTTATCAGGTACGCTATCTACCCTGAACTCCCGCAGATGCCGGTAGGAAGCAAGCCCTTTTAAGTGGCCTTTCTCTGCCGAACTTATCTTCTTACTTTCCTGGAAACCGATCTGGACGGCATTATACCCTTCTTTGTCATTATTCTTGACCTGGGTTACCGCGCAGGGTCCAGCCTCGATAGCCGTAACGGCTTCTACCTTACCATTGTCTCTGTATACCTGGGTCATCCCCAGTTTTCGGCCGATTATTCCTTGTAACATCTCTCTCACAACTTAATATCAATTTCAACGCCAGCCGGCAGGTTCAGGCTGGTTAAGGAATCGATAGTTTTCGAACTGGTTTCGATGATATCGATCAGCCGCTTGTGTGTCCGGATCTCGAACTGCTCCTGCGATATCTTATCGATGAACGGTGAGCGGATGACACTGAACCGCTTGATCCGTGTGGGCAGCGGTACCGGTCCGGAGACCACCGCTCCCGTCCTTTCCACCGTTGCGACGATCTGCTCCGCCGCCTGGTCTACCAGTTTGTGGTCAAAGCCCTTTAACTTGATCCTGATCTTTTGTTTCACCATATCTTTAGCTATCCTGTTTTTTCCGTGATTTTAGCTGCCAGTTCTGCCGGTACCTGTTGGTAACGGGCAAATTCCAATGAATGCGTAGCCCGGCCCTGCGTCTTGGAGCGCAAGCTCGTGGCATATCCGAAAGATTCCGCCAGCGGGATCAAACCGTGTATCGTGGTGGTCTCGGCATAAGTTTCAATGGAATCGACATGCCCGCGGCGGGAATGAATGTCGCTTAAGATATCTCCCATGAATTCTTCGGGTGTTACTACTTCTAATTTCATGATGGGTTCGAGTAATATCGATTTCCCCTTGGCCATGCCGTCTTTAAAAGCCATCGAGGCAGCAATTTTAAAGGCGAGTTCGGAGGAGTCAACTTCATGATAACTGCCGTCCACCAGGGTAGCTTTGATATCTACCACCGGGTATCCGCCTAAAACACCACTCTCCATCGCTTCTTTCAAACCAGCTTCGACAGCCGGGACAAAATTACGGGGGATGGCCGTACCCCGGATTTTTTCAATAAACTGCAGGCCGCTGCCGGATTCCAACGGTTCGAATTCGATCTCGACATGACCGTATTGGCCGTGTCCGCCGGACTGCCGGACAAACCGACCGGTCGCGGTTACCGCCCGGGTGATAGTCTCTTTGTAAGCTACCCGGGGCCGGCCGACTTTAGCACTGACGTTAAATTCGCTGAGCAGGCGCCGTACCAGCACATCCAGGTGCAGTTCACCCATACCAGATATCAAGGTCTGCCCGGTTTCCTGGTTATAAGTTACCTTGAAGGTAGGATCTTCCTCTGCCAGCTTCTGTAAAGCCTCGCCCATGCGGTCCTGGTCGGCTTTAGTTTTCGGCTCAATAGCTACCGAAATGACCGGTTCCGGGAACCTGATGGCTTCCAGTAAAACTGTGTTGGCCTGGTCGCACAGCGTATCGCCGGTAAAGGTATTTTTCAAACCCAGGGCAGCGACGATAGCGCCGGTATCGGCTTCATTGATCTCTTCCCGCCGGTTGGAGTGCATCAGGATCAGCCTGCCGATACGTTCTTTTCTATCGGCGGAGGCATTATACACCTGTTCCCCGGTGCCGACCTTGCCGGAATATACCCTGAGGTATACCAGGCGGCCCACGAAGGGATCGGTCATTACTTTAAAAGCCAGGGCAGTAAACGGCGCCTCATCCTGGGGCAGCCGCTCGACGATCTCATCGGTTTTGATCGCCTTGGCGCGCACTGGCGGCATGTCCAGCGGCGAAGGAAGATAGTAAGTGATGGCATCCAGCAAAGGCTGTATGCATTTATTACGCAAGGCGGTGCCGCATAATACCGGAACGCCTTTACTGGCCACGGTGATCCGTCTTAAGGCCGCCCGCAACACGGCGGATGTGATTTCGTTGCCGTCAAGATAACGACCCAGCAGTTCATCGTCCATTTCAGCGGCTTTTTCGATCAACGAATGACGGGCTTCCTGCATACGATCCAGGTCTTCTGGCGGGACATTGATCTCTTTAGGTTCGCTGCCGGGTTCGCCGTCAAAACTCCAGGCTCTTTGCTCAACCAGGTCGATGATGCCGTGGAAATTAGCTTCGAAACCGAGGGGGAGTTGTATGGGGAGGGGTTTGCCTTTTAACCGGTCTTCGATCATTTTGATGGTGCGTTGGAAATTCGCACCGACCCGGTCCATTTTGTTGATGAAACAAATACGAGAGACATGATATTTGTCAGCTTGCCGCCAGACGGTCTCGGATTGGGCTTCGACACCGGCGACGGCATCGAACAGAACCACCCCACCGTCGAGGACACGCAAGCTCCTCTCGACTTCCGCCGTGAAATCCACGTGTCCCGGAGTATCGATAATGTTAATACGGTGGTTTTTCCATTGGGTCGTCGTCGCCGCCGAGGTTATGGTGATGCCCCTTTCTCTTTCCTGGTCCATCCAGTCCATAACGGCGGTACCGTCGTCTACCGCACCTACTTTATAAGTCTGGCCGGTATAAAAGAGAATTTTTTCGGTGACAGTCGTCTTTCCCGCATCGATATGAGCGATGAAGGCCATATTTCTGATGTCGGCCAGTGGAAAACGATCTGACATCGGTCTCTCTCTTATTTCAGTCCTGACTGCCGGTCTTACCATGATAAACCAAATAAATCCTTACCATCTATAGTGGGCAAAAGCACGGTTAGCTTCTGCCATTTTATGCGTATCATCACGTTTCTTGATGGTGGCGCCCTGCCCCTTGGCGGCGTCACTCAATTCACCCGCTAATTTTTCTGCCATGGACTTTCCCCCGCGGGCATGTGCTGCTGCGATCAACCATCGCATGGCTAAAGTTAAAGCACGGGCGGCCGGGATTTCCACCGGGACCTGGTAAGTGGCGCCGCCTACCCGCCGGGCTTTTACTTCGAGCTGTGGGGTGGCATTGCGCACCGCTTGTTCCAAAACAGAAATCGCCGGTTTTTGTTCTTGTTGTTCGATCGTGGCCAGGGCGGTGTAAACGATTTTCTCCGCAGTACTGCGCTTACCCTGTTTCATGATACGGTTGATAAATTTGGATACGACAATATTCTGATACTGCGGATCAGGCAAAATTTCTCTTACTATTTTTTTACTACGCCTTGGCATGATATCTCCTTAAGTAGTGGCTGCGGTTTTGGCACGTTTGGCACCGTATAAGCTGCGCCCGCGCTTTCTGTTAGCCACGCCAGTAGCATCCAGGGTTCCCCGGACGATGTGATAACGGACACCGGGGAGGTCAGGCACCCGCCCGCCCCGCACCAGCACCACCGAGTGTTCCTGTAATTCGTGCCCTTCACCCGGAATGTAGGCAGTCACTTCGATGCCGTTGCTTAACCGTACCTTGGCGATCTTCCTCAAAGCGGAATTCGGTTTCTTGGGGGTGGTCGTCTTGACCTGCAGACAAACCCCACGCTTCTGGGGAGATCCCTCTCCACGCCTGGTCTTGTTCTTCAGTGCGTTGTAAACAAAACGCAGGGCAGGCGTCTTGCTCTTTTTTCCCGGCCTACTGCGGCCTTTACGCACAAGCTGATTAATTGTCGGCAAGTGCTTCTCCTATTTCATAGAATCGAAATGGATGAGCTCAGGCTCATCCATCCAACACAGTTACAGACCTCTTGTCTTAAATTGTGAGATCTGTTAATAACAAGTGAGTTGAATTACTAGCGCCAAAACTGAATACTACCATAGCCTGTCAAGGCTGTCAACTCTATTTCAGCTTTTATTTTAGTATTAACCTGCCGCAGCATTTTTACTATTATAAGCTGAAAAGGACTGACTTTTGATATCCTACACTATCTTACTGCCCTTTGTCCAATAAATTCCCTGTCTTTTTCCAGATACTGAGCATCGGTAATTACCACTATTATTCTTTTAACCCTGTTTTAGGTAAAATCCGTCATCTACGCTATAATGGGCTTATTCGTTGCCGCTGGTCTGCCCGGCCTGCCGGCTCGGGGACAGCTGCGGCCTCAAGGAGCATCATATGATGAACGTGAAACCGGCGCCGCTCCTCTATTTTGCCTATGCCCATGACCTGGATAAGAAACTGATGAAGGAAAGGGCGCCCGAATCCCGCCCCCGCCTCACCGCTGTCCTACCCAACTACCGGCTGGCTTTCTTCGGCTGGTCCCGGCAGTGGAAAAGCGGCCTCGCTACCCTGCGCGGCGCCCACGGCAGTAAGGTTGCCGGCGGCGTTTATGAGATCACAGAAAAAGACCTGCGCCGACTCGATACGCTCGAAGGATATCCCCGGGAGGCCAACCACATCAACGTCACCGTTTTTACCGAGGACGGCGATGCCCTGAAAGCGGTTACCTATATCAAGGTCAGCCAGGGCGAGGAAACCAGGCCCGCCGCCGAATATCTGGCAGTCATTCAGCAAGGGTACCGCGACTGGGGCATCGTCTAAGTCAGCTGCCGGCTCGCTGGGTTTGAACACTTTTGATGCCATTTGTATTTGCTGGGCGTTACCGGGCCGGTAAATCACGGCTGGCTGATAAGCTTCTCCTGTATATTTTTTCTTGACATAAGCCATTTGGCTCTTTTATAATTCTCAATATGGACAGAGAATCGCAAACCCACCTCGGTAAAATAATCAAACAGCAGCGGGTTTCCTTATCTTTAACCCTCCAGGAACTGGCCGCCAAGGCAAATGTTTCGGCCTCGCACCTGGGGCGCATCGAGCGAGGCGAAAGGTTTCCCTCGGCGCATGTCTTACAGCGGATCGCCCGGCCCCTTTCGTTCGAGGAAGATGAGATCTTTACCCTGGCCGGTTATCTGTCGCCGCAGTCCCGGCCGGTGGGGGCCGAAGAACGGGTAACCACCATCGCCGATGGGCGGTTGGATCCCTTTGTCGCCCGTATGCTCGCCCAGGAACCGGTGGAAGTGCAGCGGGCGGTGATCGGTATCCTGACCATCCTCAAAAGCATCGCCCGGGATACTGCCCGCAAAGAATAGCTGCTGTGCCTTTTTCCTGGTAGCCTGATCAGTTGTAAACCCCGATGACTACCGCTTCCCTGGCATTATGCTCGTCAAAAAACAACACGGCCACTTTCCTGCCGCCGGTCATCTCTGCGGCGGGGATATTACGCGCCACGGCGATATCTTCCAGGTAAACCCGGTAGCTGGAAACCATCTGTACAGTGGCCGTGTAAGTGCCGGCGTTGAAGTCCTTGAGGGTTCCTTGTTTAAAACTCATCTTTAATTTCGTACCTCATTCTTTCTTACATTAATGTCGGCTTCAAACCCCGCCCAACCCCAGCCGGTGCAGATACTGCCCCTGCCGCGGGTCATATACCATGGTCAGGCTGATTACTCTCCCCGTTCCGGAAAAACCCCGGCCGTCAATAATCTCCACCACATCATAGAGTTCCTGCCCGCAGTTGGCCGGCACCAGTAAATAGCCGGCGGCGGCTTTCATCCCGGCCCGGCGCAGCAGCATCGTTCCCCGCTCTGCCGCCTGGTCCGGGGTTTGCAGATTGCTGTCGTGCACCGCCAGGTAGCGGCTGCCCGCTTCCCTGATGTCTGCCTGGTTGTAAAAATCCGCAGTGATCTCACCACCCCCCGCTGTGCTGCCCGTTACTCTCACCCAGTTGTATGGCTTCCCCTGCCGGAGGTACTTGCTTTCCCGGATGGGGTGTGCTTCTCCGTAGCGGTAAACGGGGCTGTCCCCCGCCTGCGGATACACCAGGCAGGCAGTGCCGTTTCCGAATATCAAACGGTCCGGCACCAGGTCCAGCAGGCGGTTTACCGCCAGGTCGCCGCGGTCGAGCGGATGGATAGTGAAATCCGGGAAGAAACTGGAGATCACAGGGGATGCCGACTTCACTATCAGCCGCAGCCCCGCCCGGGCCAGCACAAAAGCCAGGATCTCCCGCACGCTCTTTTCCGGGCCGGCCCGGTTCCACCGCCACTGGTCCCGGGCACGCCATTGTTTCAGTTGTGCCCATCCGCCGCCGGCTTGCAGGCGGACGGTATTGGCGGCGTCTTTACGGATAAGTTCATAGGAATCCAGCACGAACGAATAGCTGCCGCCGCTTTCCTCCCCGGCCGCGGTACGGTATCCCGCAGCTACCGCCAGCTGGCCGCCGGGAACCAGCGGCGCGGCCGGGTCCGTATAGCGGTAATCATGGTTATCCAGTTCGGCGGTCAGGCCATCCTGCTCCTCCCCAACCGCCATCTCCAGGGCAATAACGTCTGCGGAAACATCGATTTCCTGTACAACCAGCCGCGCCCGCCAGACGCCGTTCGGCGTCGCCAGCCAGGCATCCTCCCCCGGCGCATGATACCCGGCCGCCAGTCCATACGGGGCTTCAAAATCACCGGGCACCGGTTCCCGCCAGAGGCCTTCGGCATACGGCGTTGCCGGGACCGGGTGCGCCAGCAAAGGCTGGTTGTAAGGTACCGTGCCCTCGTATTTCTCGTTGAAACAGCCCCGGTATCCGTCGGGCCGGAACAGGGTGGGGTAATCGTAGCTGTATGCACTACCCGCCGGGGCGGCGGCCACGGCACACAGCGGCGTCCAGCTGCCCGCCGGCACCGTGCCGCCGTCGCCGTAAGCCAGCGACCACACCCGCGGGCAGCCTGCGGCATCCTGGCCGGTAATCAGCAAATGCCAGTCCCCGTCATAGACCGCGGCTGCTCCACTCAGGTTGCCGGCGGCCTGGTCCCAGGCTGCCCGGGCCTGCCAGCTGCCGTTAACCAATTTTTTCACATACAGGGTCGCCTGGTCGGTAAAGAACAGGGCCAGGTCGCCGTTGGTTTTGTAAGCCGCCGCCAGCCCTCCCGCCGCCGTGGTCGGGGCCTGATCGATCAACTCCGGGCTGCCCCAGTTCGCCCCACTGTCGCTGCTGACGATGCGGCGGATCTCCCGGCTGGTATTCACCCAGAAAAGGGAGACCATATTCCCGGCGGCCGCCGCCGCTACCCGGGTACCGTTGTACTGGCCGGTATAAACCCAGCTGCTGAAATCAGCCGCCGGGCCGGGACCGGGCACGGCCTGTCGGTATAATTTCCGCCCGTCGGCCGGAGGGGTCAACCGTACCCGTACCAGCGCCCCGCTGCCGCATATCGCCAGGGCGTGGTAATAGTCCGCTTCACTCCCGGTATACAGCCTTTCCCAGTCCAGCCGCAGCATCCCATGGACGCGGTTGCCCGCCGTCACCTTGATGTAGGGCACCCGGGAAGCGGACTGCTGGGCAGCCAGCAGGGCCGGGCTTAAAGTTTTCATTTGTTCGTCCCGTTGACCTTCTGGTTCGGGATGTACTCCTTGCCCCAGAAAAAGTGCCCGTGGATATATCCGATGGTATACGTGGCCATGATCACCAGGAACAACTTCCAACTCACCAGGCCGGTCTCGCCGATGGTATAACCGGCCACCAACAGGGTTACCAACACCAGGTATTCCACTTTATGGTAGATATCCCGGGCAATATATGTCCACGGCCGGCCGCCGAGCCGCGACCAGAGCATTCGATACAGATCCATCATCAGCTTCCTCCTTAACAACTCTCTCATCTTTTACGGCCCAAAATCAGTGGTCTGCGATACCGCCGTGCGGTACGGACGGTACAGCGAGCGGACCCGCACCCGGTTCCGTTGACTCACCGTTTTCAAACGCTCTTCGAATTGGCCCAGCTTTACTTTGCCCCAGGCCAGGAACTCCTCCGGGGTCTGCCGGCCGCCCGTATTTACCTGGTTGATGGCATAAGCCGCCCACTGTATAGCGGCATACCCCGCCGCCCCCGTCACGATCAGGTCCTCATATAAAGCCGGCACGGTGGAACCGGCGGCATCGATCTTGTGCAGCTTCCCGTAATATATGTAGGTATCCGAGCCGTCCGGGACCTCGTCACCCAGGAAGGTCAACCGGCTGCCCCAGAGGGCAAACCGCTGGAAATGCGGCGGAAAGCGGTCTACCGGGTACTCCACGGCTTCTACCATCACCCGGTCGGCAAGGTCAGCGATATCCAGCAACCGTGAGGCGGCGGTGGTGGCCCGGGCGGCTCTGGCTTCCTCGGGACAGGCCGCCGAAAAGTCCCGTACCGCATGCAGGATATGCCGGTCGATCTCGCCGTCCGTCCAGCGGAACCCGGCTACGGATTCGTCGTGCAGGTCCCGCCGCACTAATTCTCTCATTTCACTGATGTTCATCTCGTTCCCCCTCCGGTGGGGAAGGCCGTGTCATCGGGCAAGGCCTCCCCCCACCGTCTTAGTCCTTGACCCCGATCAGGGCGGCCGCTTTCACCGCCGAGAACAGGGCCAGGGAAACGTACCATTTGAGCCGCGTGCGCACGGCATCCTTGGCTTCCAGGGCGCCGATCCGTTCCACCGTCAGGTAACCCGGCCCGGTCAGGCCGCACAGGGCGCCTTCGCCGAACTGCATGGCATAGATCGTCGAGCAGTCCCCGCCCCCGGTATCCGTCTCCACCCCGCCCGCCACCACGTGCGAGTCCAGCACCCAGTCACTCACCCCCAACGGGATGCCGTTCCATAATTCGATGAAGTTGCCCCACTGGTCGCGGTTGGTTTCCATCATGCCGCCGGACGCCCGTACCAGGGCGTTGATCTTGCGGCGGGAACGGCGGCTCATCAACAGCAGGTCCGGCCGCTCCCCTTTCACCCCGTCGATCAGGATATCCAGCATATCCAGCGAGAGGGTGGCCCCGGCGGTGCCCGCCGCCAGCACCTGGCTGCCCGGCGTCATCGTTCCGATCAGCCGCCGCAGCCCGTCATATTCCTTGGAGCTCAGGCTGGCGTCGCCGTATATAAACGACTCCTCGAACTTGTTGCGCATCGCCTTGGCCTTGAGTTCGATCACCGCCCCTTCCAGGTCCTGGATATTCGAGCGCGTCGTCTTCAGGAAATTGTCCACGTCGGCATCGCCGCCCATGATCTTCAGTGTCGCCGTGTGCTGGTCAAAGGTCGGTGTCGATTCCCCCCAGGAATCACCTACATCGTAAAAATCGATGTTCGGCAGGATATTTTCCCGGTTGTAGGTCAATCCGTTTCCCGTGATTTCGATGAAGGGCAGGATGCGCAGCACCGGGGAGTCCTTGACGATCGTCTCCACCACCCCCTGCACCAGGATATCGTTAGATAGTTTGGACGCTTCTGCTAAGGTTAGTGCCATGGTGTTTCCTCCTTGATCTTTACTTATTTCGCTTAATTACGGTTTTCTTTATGCGGGGCGCCCTCATTCCCGGGTGATGCCCCTCTGGATCTTTTCCCGGGGCGAGAGATCAGCGCCGCCGCTGCCCCGCTCCGGTGCTCCTGCCGGAAAACGCTCCCGGCTTAATTCCGTGGCCACCCCCTGCTTCACCCGGGCCACGATTTCCCGGGCACGCTGCACCGACGCCTCGATCTCCGCCACCGTGGCCCCGGCCACCAGTTCGGGCAGGACATCAGGATTAGCCTGCACCGCCAGCGCCCGGTAGCTCGCCACCGCGGCCGCCAGTTCGGCATCCAGGCTTTTCACCCTGGCTTCCAGGCCCGCCTTATCCGCCTGGAGTAAAGCCCGGCTTTCCTGTTCTTGCGGTGCCGGCGCCGGGGTATTTCCGGCCGCTGGCGGCGCTGCCGTATCCGCTGCTTCCTGCGTCTGCTGATTCTCCGTGGTTTTCAATTCTTCCATACTTAACCTCCTTAAAATCGGTATCTGTTATGCTTTCCGTTTATCTAACGTATTCGACCCCGGCCGCGGCTCGTTTTCCGCCTGCCGTATCCGGGTACGTTCCTCCAGCCACTGCCGGAACTCCGCTTCCGGGTCCTTGATGCCCAGGTCGTTCATCGCCCGGCGCCGTGAATGGATGCCGTTTTGCACCAGCACCTGCTCGTCGGCCGCCAGCTGCGTCCGGTCCTGCGGCAGTACCGGCCCCCACACCACCCCCAGCCGGTTGTCCCCAAAGTCGGTTTTCCCGAACTGCCCCAGCAGCTGCAGTATCATCTCGTTGCGCCGGAGATAGGCTGTATTCCGGATCAACCGCTTGCGCCGGATCTTTTGCAGCAGCGGTTGCAGCTCGATCTCCAGGGCCACCCCGGATAAGTCCCGTTCCGTACCCCCGAAAGCTGCCCGCGGCGACTCGGAGAGGTCGTGTAGCACCCGGTACAACAGGTTGATATATTCCAGGTGCAGCCGGGCGCCGCCGCCCTGCAGGGGGTCCAGCAGGTAAGCTTTACCGCCGTCCGGGACGCTCCACACCCCGCCCGGTTCCACGGCTACATCCTCGCTGTTGCCGCAGCCCTCCATTACCGTCACCGGGTTGCCCGATAATTCCAGTATCCTGGAGAGCTGCGAGACGGCCCGGTTCAACTCCCGCTGGCTTTCTTGCACCGGCACCAGGTCCGAGATGCCCCAGGCCTTCTTCGGCTCGCGCAGGTTCGGATATATCACGAAAGGGATAAAGCCGTAGCTGTTCGCTTTTTGCTCTACCCGGCGGTTGTCCACCCAGAGTTCGAAGCGGCCGTCCGTCCAGACTTCCACCACCTGGGCCGCCTGCCGTTCCGCCTTGACCCCGTACAGGTCCTGCACCACCTCCTTTTCCAGGGCGTACCGCGAAGCCACCCGCCACACCCGGGACAGGTCGTCGCCGTACCGCCAGGTATAGAGGCCCTGCACGTCGGGGGCCGTCACCCGGATGCCGCCCACCGCTGGGTCCCAGGTCACCTTGTACGCGGCGTCGCCCAGGATGGCACAGTCGGTCTCGGTTTCCAGGTCGAGCTGTTCCAGGTGGTTCTCTTCGTATACCCGGTACAGGGCGTCTTCGGCCCGCCGCGCTCCGCCCGTATTGCCGCCGCTGCGGGGCTCCACGGTGAAAGTCATGCCCGACATCAAGTAAAAGGTAGCCTTCTCCACGAACACCCGGGCGTAGTTGAAGGTCAGCCGTTTTTCATTACGCCGCTTCCCCCCATCCCACTGTATCCCGTGGTAGAAATCGAGCAGTTCCTGGTAGCCGTTCATCCGGGCGGCATCGCGCCGGTTCAGCAGCGCCGGGTTAAAATCATCGTTCCTCATTTACTCCTCCTCGGTCTCTCTGCCGGTTACCGGCCGGGGGCGGTTTACCATCGCCAGGGCGCGCTGCACGGTCCGTGTACTCACCCGGTAGGTTGCCGCGATTTCCTGTACCGTCAGTTGCTCCTGCTTGTATCGGCAGTACATGGCCCCCGCCGGCCCCTGTATCCGCTGCTGCCGGCCAGCATGCCTTTTGTCATGCTGGCAGTCCGTATCGGGGCACTTCTGGCATATTGCGGAGATGGGGTCTTCTAATTCCGGGCAGCGGCGGAGATCAATGTCTGTGCGGGGGTTCTGCAAAGAATGCCGGGGCTTCAAAATTCCATCCATACGTCTCATCCTTCAACTCGAACTTAATTACTGATAACCGCCATACTATAGCACTAGCGTTCTATACTTGTCAAGGGGGTCTTTGTCCCTTTTTTTGCCAGTTGATATGGTATCTCCCCCTCCCTTATCCGGCCAAGGCTCTGCCTTGCACGCCCCTTCACCGGGGTTGTATAATCCGCCCAAAGCAACAGGCAGGAGGCAGAAAACGATGGTGCGTAAACGAGACCTGGTAAAGTACATCAGGGCCCCGCAGATAATACCGTGCCGCGGCTTACAGGTATTCGAATTCCACGGCCAGGATGCCCGCGGCTTTGATTTTACCGTCCAGTTGTCGCCCCTGGCAGCCCTGGCCGGCCTGGAGGAAGCTTCCGTGTCCCCCGCCGACCGGGTGAAGATGTACCTTGGCGGCGACCCCGCCGATATCGGCCGCCTCGGCAGTGAAATTGAACTCCGGCTGGGGGAGGCGTCCTTCCGTGTTGATGCCGCGGCCATGGCTTATATCCCCAGGGGGATCTCCTTCCGGCACCAGGTACTGCGGCCGCCGGCACAAAATGCCTGGGCTTTCAGCCTCACCCTGCCGCCGGAATACCGCGAGCCGGGCCGAACCGCGGAGAAAAAGCCAGCCCCACCCCAGGCCAATGCCCACCCGTACGAAAAATTTCTCCTGCGCCAGGTCACCCAGAAGTGGCCCATCATCAACCCGCTGGCCAGTGATTTCGTCGCCGGCAGCCGTGATTTCATGCAGCATATCGAGGGCGCCCGGCCTAATTTCGCCCTCTATTACATCATGCGTGCCGGCATGTTCCCCGAAACACCCCACTCCCATCACTGCGACGAATACCTCATGTTCCTGCCCACCGACCCCCATGATATGAAAAGCCTGGGGGCCGTGGTCGAGGTCGCTTACGGCGAGGAGTGGAAAAAGGTCTCCTTCTCCCAGTCTGCCCTCGTCTTCTTCCCCAAAGAACTCCAGCACTGCCCCATCCACGTCAAGAAGATGGACCGGCCTTTCCTCTTCGGCCACTTCTGGCCCATGGGGGAGGAGTCCCATATCCTGCCGGCGAAGTAAGTAAGATAGTTAATGAATACACCCTCATCCCTCACACTTCGTTCAGGGCAGGCTCTAACCTTCTCCAGTAATCTGGAGAAGGGACTCTATCATCCTCGATATTACCAACGGTAGGGGCGGGTTTGCGCAACCCGCCCGCTGCGTCTTATTCCGGTGAAAGAAACAACCCCAGGCACGAACTGAAGCTAAAGACGAAAACTCTAATTTCTAAACTCAAAATCCTAAATAAAATCCAAATCACAAGTAACAAACTCCAAAACCCACAATCTCAAAGTTAACCCCTTCTCCCTTGATGGGAGTCCCGACTCAACCCATTCGTACGGGATGTCGTATGAATATTATGAATCGGCAAAGGTTGGGATGGTTTTTAGTTCTCTTGCCCCTGTTGATAACCCGACCGCCTTCCGTTTTTTCTCCTAACCAAATCCCGTCCCGTTCGTTAATATATGCAGTATTACAGTTCACAGGATTAAGTTATGAGTAGACAGACCCGGCTGTTTCTTTATTTTGCCGTCCTCATTATCCTGCTGTTGGCGGTGACCACGGCATATTGTTTTCTGCGCGCCCAATAATAAACTAATATTTTTGCAAAAAAGTGCGGCAAAAACAGCAGGGGATTCGGTACAGGGGAATCATGGCTGCGGCCGTCTTGACGTTGCAGGCGGGAGATTGAAGCGGCCTTAGTTCTGGCTGCGGAACGGCCGGCTGTCCTCCCCCTCGCCGCCCTCCATCCCGGCCATCTCCGCCAACTTCTGGTGGATCAATTGATATTCGTATCTTTTATGGTCGTCATACACCCAGTACAGGTGGATGTTCTTGTCCCAGGCATGATTGATCGGTTTGAGCAGTCCCTGTCCCACCTTCACCAGGTCCTCCATCGAGTCCACCGGCAGGATGGTGTCGCCGATCCGGTTCACCGGCAGCCCGTTGACCTGCACGAACAGCGCATTATATTTCCGCTCCAGTTCGGCCGCTTTCCGGGCCAGCCGCAGCGATTCGTTTTCCCGCTGCCGCCGGCTGTGCCACAGGTACAACCCCAGCAGCACCAGCAGCGCCGCCGTGAAGAAGGCGCCGATGATCCTCATTTCCAGCACCGGCCGTGTCAACAGCCGCACCGCTACCGTTTCCACCTGCTTGCTTTCCACCGCTCCCGGGGCGGTCCTGGTCAGGTCGCCCTCCCACTTCAACACCCCCGCCCGCAGGTTGGTACTGATGCTCTGCGTAAAGGTCTCGTCGATCCGGCCCTGGTTCGCCTGCCCGGTGGTGTGTACCGTCGCCGTCAGCGTCAGTGTCTGTTCCGAGGCCGCCACCCCCGTCTCCTGCTGCACTTTGTCAAACAGTTCTGTGAATTGTCCGAAGTCCAGGGGGAAGCTGACCTGCACTTCACTGCTGCCGCTTTGCCCCGTTACCAGGTCGTAGCTTTTCGACCATACTTCGGCATTGGCCGCGGTCGCCTGGATGACCACGGCCGACTGCAGCTGCGGTACCGCCGGCTCCGCCGTGATGCGGTACCTGTAGTACATCTCGATACCCTGGACCAGCTTCAGGAAAACGGTGTCCTGCGGCTTCAGGATCACCGTGCCGCTGCTCTGCTGTGCCGGCGGCGTGATCGTCACCGGCCCGTACAGCAGGTTGTCTTTCAGCTGTACCTGGTAGCCGAAGGTGCCCGTAGCGCCGCCCCGGCTCATCGTCAGTCCTGCCCCGATCTTGACCACCGTGCGCGTCAGCTCCAGGGGCAAATCCTGGATGAAATCGGCAGCCGTGCCGCCGCTGTTGATGCCGTTGCTTACCGTGGCGCGCAGGCTTAGTTTCATGGCGCCGGTCCCCGCCCCGATCTCCTGGTTGATGGCGTCTGCCGCCGCCTGTAAGGCGGCCAGGTCCACCATGAAAGACAGGCTGCCCGTGTCGGGACGGCCGGCCAGTTTGACCGTTTTTTGCCAGGTGCCGGGATTTTCCAGCACCGCGTCCACCCGCATCTCGCTGCCGGCCCCGCTGGCCGAGATAAAATCATAGGTCACGGCAAATGACTCGATATAGCTCAAAGGGATCGGGGTGCTCTCGCTGGCTTGCGGGACGCTGCCGCCCTGCAAATAAGACGGGGCCGCGGTTACCCGGTAGTCGAAATCGCCCTGCTGCTCGTATTTCACCAGGGTGGTGGTTTGCTCTATCTTACGCTCGGCCGGGGTCACCAGGGCTTTTCCGGTCAATCCCACCGCCGCCAGCAGCAATACCGCAAGCACGATCACCCAGGTCTTCATCGGCATCCCCCTACCACGGCCTCACGGTGTAAACCATGTCCAGGTTGAACTGGTCGCCCTGCAGGTCGTTCCCCGCCGTCTCGGCAAATTTCACGCTCATCACGCAGCTCGCAGACTGATACCCGCTCTTCGGCAGCGGCAGCCCGCTTAGCGGCATCGCCTTCAGGTCGTAAAAGGTGAGGCGCCCGTCCCCGTCGGCATCGCTGATCTGCCATCTAATCCCGTAACATCCGTAGCCGGCCCGTTCCCGCGGCGACATGCCGTAAGGGATGCCGGTCAGCAGGTCGATTTCCCAACCCCCGTAGCGGTACCGGCATTTCGTTAATACCAGTTCGCGCCCCATCTTGTCCGGCGTGAGGTTGGTATACAGGTCGCTATCCGCTTCCACCGGCGGCACTTCTTCCGTCACTGTATAGCTGCAGGTGATGCCCAGCCGGGACCGCTCGCCGGCTTTCAGGCCCACGAAGCTGCCCTGGAAATCATAAGAATCTCCCGGCGCCATATGGGCCGCCGTCCAGGTGCCACTCACGCCGTCGCACCACCCCTCGTCCTGGTCCCTGATCTTCAAATCGAGGCAGTTTTGCCCGCCGCCGGGATGGCCCAGCCAGCCGGGGTAGCCGCCTGGTTCCGGGCACGCGTACACCGCCCCAGTCGCCCCCAGCATGAGGAATACGGCGGCGATGCTGAAGATCGCTCCCCCAAATTTGCGGTTCATCTTGATAACATTCCCTAAGTGCCCTATTCTATACTGTACGTACCACCAATACAAGATGATGATGGTACTATCTATCATCCACCCGGAGTCTGGATGACACGCTTGCCTCTATAGATTCGACAGGCTCATTATGAGCGGCAAGAATTACAACTCCATATTCCTAAATCATGATTCATAAATC